>Ga0105047_10007310_pt1 | contig 18629 bp, 14 predicted proteins | sample MAT04_FD_78384 | JGI IMG/M metagenome (GOLD analysis project Ga0105047, IMG submission 78384) | Freshwater microbial communities from Lake Fryxell liftoff mats and glacier meltwater in Antarctica - MAT-04 (megahit assembly) | ecosystem: Environmental > Aquatic > Freshwater > Ice > Liftoff... | reverse complement strand
GCGCCTGAATAAGTGATGTAAAAAAGAACATCATCAATACTACAGAAAAAAATCTTGTTTTCATTTTCAATATATTTTTTGGTTAAAATAAAAGACAAATATAAACTTATTTAAATATAAAGTCATAATTATTTAATGTCAACTGATATAAATAGTAAGTGAAATGCACTAAAGTGTTCACCAATTGAATCAATACAATTTATTAATTCTATTTGGATGTATAATTAGTACATAATTACCAACAATATCCAATACCCACACCTCCCCAATATGGTATAAATATACCTTCGGCTAAAAATGGAGTCAAACCAATTTTCCACATAAATCCACCTTCTTCGGGTTGTCTTCTATACATAAAACTTAGAGTCCCAACAAGTGAAGAAAATTCATCATTTTCGAAAAGGCCTATGCTACCGGAAAGATAAGTCAAACCGGCACCGACCTCAAAATACCTACCATTTTTGCCCAATAAAAAATTTCCCATAACAGGCACAGTTAAGACTCCTCCATCTCCTTCGGTTGAACCCACATATCCTATTCCGGCCCGTAAACCAAATTTATTTGCTATTCTAACATCATAATTAGCTGAAAAAATTAAACCATTTCCGAGCAACTCGATAAAAAAAGCATTTTTTGTACCTTCGTAAGTGTTTGAAGCATTTGAAGCTTTCTTTTGTCCAGAAAGCGTGGTTGATATAGTGAAAACCAACAAAATAATCAAGCTAGCAAAAGCTGATTTAAACAATAATCTTTTAATCATGAAATAAATATTTTAGGTTGAAAAATAAGAAATTAAACACAAATATATTTAATTATTCTACATACAATACTTTTTGAATATAAATATAATTTAAAGTATTGAGTAGAATAAAAAAGCCGAACCACTTTTACAGTGATTCGGCTTCCGTTACTTTGATGTATTGGTTGTACCAGTTTCTATTCAGTCACTCCCTGTACCAGCAGTGAAACTTCATTTTTCAGTACTTCAATAAATCCTTTTTTTATTTTAAAAATCTTTTTTTCACCCTTGGCGTCCATGATCCTGACATCTCCTTGACCGAGTGCGGCTACGATAGGCGCGTGATTATTGAGGATTTCAAACTGACCGCTGATACCAGGCACTTTTACAGAAGTAATCTGACCTTGATATATTTCTTTTTCCGGTGTTAAAACTATTAAATTCATTCCTTCTTATTGTTATTTTTTGACAGTAAGTATCTGTTTATGCGTTTGCCTCAGCTTCTGCCAACATTTTTTCACCTGCTGTGACTACTTCTTCTATTCTTCCCTTCAAGTTGAATGCAGCTTCAGGATACTTATCCAGTTCACCATCCATGATCATATTGAATCCTTTGATCGTCTCTTCTATAGGAACAAGTACGCCAGGTATACCTGTAAACTGTTCTGCCACGTGGAAAGGCTGAGAAAGGAATCTCTGTACTTTTCTGGCACGGAATACTACCAACTTATCTTCTTCTGATAGTTCTTCCATACCCAGGATCGCTATGATGTCCTGCAATTCTGTATATCTCTGAAGAATCAGTTTTACTCTTTGAGCACAGTCATAATGCTCATCACCAATGATCGCAGGATCAAGAATTCTTGAAGTAGAGTCCAATGGATCCACTGCAGGATAGATACCCAATGATGCAATTTTTCTGCTCAATACGGTAGTAGCATCCAAGTGGGCAAATGTAGTGGCTGGTGCAGGGTCTGTAAGGTCATCCGCAGGTACATACACAGCCTGAACAGATGTGATCGATCCTCTTTTAGTAGATGTGATACGCTCCTGCATCAGACCCATTTCTGTAGCTAGGGTAGGTTGGTAACCTACGGCTGAAGGCATACGCCCCAGTAGGGCTGAAACTTCTGATCCGGCTTGTGTAAACCTGAATATATTATCGATAAAGAAAAGAATATCTTTGCCACCATTGGGGTCGTGTAAATCTCCATCTCTGTAATATTCTGCCAGTGTCAAACCGGACAATGCTACTCTGGCTCTAGCTCCAGGTGGCTCATTCATTTGACCGAATACGAAAGTTGCTTTAGATTCCAGTAGTTTTTCTTTACTTACTTTGCTCAAATCCCAACCACCTTCTTCCATTGAATGTTTGAAATCTTCCCCATAATTGATGATATCAGACTCAAGCATTTCTCTCAGTAGGTCATTACCTTCTCTGGTACGCTCACCTACACCGGCAAATACAGATATACCATCGTACCCTTTGGCAATGTTATTGATCAGCTCCTGAATTAGTACGGTTTTACCTACACCGGCTCCACCAAAAAGACCTATTTTTCCACCTTTGGAATATGGTTCAATCAGGTCGATTACTTTGATACCTGTAAATAATACTTCCTTTTCTGTAGACAGGTCTTCAAATCTTGGTGGTTTATTGTGAATACTTCGGGTTACTGTCCTGTCCAATGCACCTAAACCGTCAATTGGCTCACCTACTACATTGAATACTCTTCCTTTTATCTGGTCACCTACTGGCATAGATATCTGACTATCCATATCCACTACATCCATTCCTCGGGTGAGCCCGTCGGTTGAGTCCATGGAAACTGCTCTGACACTATCTTCTCCCAGGTGTTGCTGAACTTCCAGAATAAGTGTTTCTCCATTTGGTCTTTGGATAGATAATGCGTTGAGGATTTCTGGTAATTTACTATTTTCTCCAGCAAAACTCACGTCCACAACAGGTCCGATGATTTGTTTGATATGCCCTATATTAGCCATGGTAAGTATTGTATTTATATAAAATTTATCTGTTTTTCAAAAATCGCCACAAAGATAAACTTAATTCTTTTATAATGAAGAATTTAAATATATTTTGATTTTATTTTCACATTTTTTTGACTATAATTGCCAATGATAATTTGGTGAGACGGCGGTAAATTAAAATTGGATATTATTTTTATGTTTTATCCTGTATTTTTTTATCCATGTTATGGAAATTACCTGATATTTATTTTTTACTCTTCGAAATTTTTATTTCTAAAGTAGACTTCGGCTTGTAACTTTAGATTTGTATAAATTAGGGTTTCATTGAAGCAAAGATCATCTGCTCATTTATTACATTAAGGAATTTAACCCTTCAAAATGGGCATTTTAATTTTCACTCTATTGATTTAAAAGTAAGAGCTACCTCAATTTTGATAAACAACATCTTCCCTGTATAGCTTTCTAATAAAAATACCCATTTTTATCGGCTGGAAAAGTGAAAATAACATTTCCTTACCTATTTATCTGATTAAAAAGATTTATACATTAACTTTGCACCATTATATATCAAAACAATTTAAATCATGGGATGTAGCAGTTGCAGTGTGGATTCAAACGGAACACCCAGGGGATGTGGTGATAAAGGGCATTGCACCTCTGGAAGTTGCAACAAACACAATACATACGACTGGATTGCAGCAAAGGATATGTTTGATCCATCCGCATATAATATAGTGGAAGTAAGTTTCAAAAAGGGCTCACACAAGGACTTTTTTATCAATGACCCAATGAGTAGAAGTATTACCGGAGACATGGTAGTAGTGGAGACAGCAAGCGGTTATGACGTAGGACGTATTTCTCTCTCCGGAGAGCTAGTAAGGCTCCAGATGAAGAAAAAATATACTTCAGAAGATCGGGTAGCTTTTAAAGTCATCAGAAAAGCCAATGACCGCGATCTGGAAAAACTGGATGAAGCGAGAATGCTGGAAAAGGAAACCATGGTAAAAGCAAGAGTCATATCCAGAACCATGGGGCTCGATATGAAGTTGGGTGATGTGGAATACCAGGGAGATAAAAAGAAAGCCACTTTTTATTACACCGCCGAAGGAAGGGTCGACTTCAGAGAGTTGGTAAAAGAATATGCCAAGGAGTTCAAAGTAAAAATAGAAATGCGTCAGATAGGGGCCCGACAGGAATCTGCCCGTATCGGTGGTATTGGTTCTTGCGGCCGGGAGCTTTGTTGCTCCACCTGGTTGTCAGACTTCAAATCAGTCAATACTGCTGCTGCAAGGTATCAGAACATTGCCATCAATCAGTCAAAGCTTTCTGGACAATGCGGAAGATTAAAGTGTTGCCTCAATTATGAATTGGATACTTACATGGATGCACTTGAAGATTTTCCTGAAGATGCTGATGTCCTAAAAACCAAAGCGGGTAGTCTTGTGCTCATAAAAACAGATATTTTTAAGGGTCTGTTGTATTATGTTTATGAAAACAATGACAAAATGAGAGGTACCATTCTTGCAGTAAGTACCACCCGAGCCAAAGAAGTAAGAGCCATGAACAAAAAGGGGGTGCTTCCTTCAGAGTTGGGTTCAGAAGCCATGGTGGCACCCGTGATTACCGATCCCGATGATGAGAATATGGAACACGGATATGAAGATGTGACCGGACAGATAGAATTGCGCAATGAGCCCAGAAAAAAGAAGAAAAAACCACAAAGAAGAGATGGCAATACGCAGGGCCCAAGGCCTGACAATAGATCCGAACAACAAAGAAATCAGCCAGGAAATGTGCCCCGGGAAGGTGGTCAGCCCAGACCTGAAAATAAGTCCAAAGAAAATTTAGGGCCCGATCAAAACCAAAGAAATGTACCGAATCCACCTACGGAAAAAAAAGATGGAGACACTATTTTGCCATCAAATAAAAGTGTAAATCCCAATCAGCAAAAGCCGTTGGATGGATCTCAGGGTGAAAATTTGTCCCCAAACAAAAAAAAGAAAAAATTCTTTAATAAAAACAGAAAGCCAAAAGACGGACAAGGCGGATGATACATAAAAATAGTGAAAAGTGAATATGAAATACGATGTAGTAGTGATAGGGTCAGGTCCCGGAGGATATGTAGGTGCCATCAGAGCTGCACAACTGGGAATGAAAGTAGCCATCATAGAAAAATATAATACGCTAGGTGGTACATGCCTGAATGTAGGATGTATTCCTTCAAAAGCATTACTTGACAGCAGCGAACATTATCACAATGCGGTAGACCGGTTTGCTGAACATGGTATAGAGACATCTGAAGTCAAAGTCAATATGAAGCAGATGATCAAAAGGAAAAATGAGGTCGTCGATCAGACCTGCAAGGGAATAGATTTTCTGATGAAAAAAAACAAAATCGACGTATTTCAGGGCACGGGATCATTTGTGACCAAAAATCTTATTGCGGTCGAAAACGTGGATGGCCGAAAGGAGATTGAAACGGACAAAGTCATCATAGCGACAGGATCCAAACCCATCACACCGGATATGTTCAACTACGATAAAGTCAGGATCATCACCTCTACCGAAGCGCTCAATATAGATAAAGTACCTGCCAAAATGGTCATCGTAGGTGGTGGGGTCATAGGATTGGAGTTGGGATCAGTATTCGCAAGACTGGGTACTTCCGTTGACGTTGTGGAATTTATGGATAGGATTTTGCCGACGATGGATAACGATTGTGGCAAAGAACTGATGCGTTCGCTGAAGAAGCTGGGTATTAATTTCTATCTGAGTCATAGTGTGACGGGCGTAAAAGCCGGCAAAACCTCATGTACGGTAAGTGTTCAGAAAAGAGACAGCGAAGAGAAGTTTGATATCAAAGCAGATTATTGTCTGGTAGCCATAGGAAGAAAACCATATACTGAAGGACTTAATCTGGAAGGCATTGGAATCCAAAAAGATGAGAAAGGACGCATAGCAGTCAATGATCATCTCGAGACCAATGTACCAGGTATATATGCCATAGGGGATGTGGTGCAGGGAGCTATGCTTGCGCATAAAGCTGAAGAAGAAGGTATACTGGTGGCTGAGATCATATCCGGGGCCAAACCGCATATCGATTATAATCTCATCCCGGGCGTGGTCTATACCTGGCCCGAAGTGGCAGCCGTGGGTAAAACAGAAGAAGAATTAAAAAGCGCAGGCATACCTTACAAATCAGGAAAATTTCCCTTCAAAGCATTGGGAAGAGCCAGAGCTAGTATGGATACGGAAGGTATGGTAAAAGTATTGGCACACAAAGATACCGACGAAATATTGGGTGTCCATATGGTAGGACCAAGGGTGGCTGATGTGATCATGGAAGCGGTAGCATTGATGGAATTCAGGGCAAGTGCAGAAGATATGTCCAGAATCTCACACCCGCATCCCACCTATACTGAAGCAGTAAAGGAAGCTGCACTCGCTGCTACCGGTAATCGTGCGCTGCATGTGTAAATTTTTTTAAAAATTATTCCTTATTCCAAAAGATATTCTGCTAAGGACATTTAAAAATTATATTTTTAAGATTATACATTGACATTATAAAAATTCTGCCAATAAAAATTCTGAATATTGATTTAAATATGTTTTTATTATTTTGATCAGTAATATGTTAAAGTTTTAGGAAATCTTGACAAATAAATAAGAACCATATATCTTTGAAAAAATCTTCGAGTATAACTTCAAGATCCTTAATTGTTCCCTGCACCTAAAAAAAGAGATAAATATGGATTTTTTATCTATTTTATAACTTTTTAAATTATTACATTGAAAAATGTAGCTTTATTTTTTATGAATCGGGTGGGGCAAAATTTATTTTTATTATTATTACTTTTTGCCTACAATAGATCAAATTTTGCACAAAGTGTTAGACAATATTCAGATATGAATTCTCCACCTTCCCAACAACAGATGTCGCCCATGCATCAAGCTGCATATATAACGACACTATTTACCTTGCTGGAAATGGTACTCCAAATAATAATAAGTCAATAATACATAAAATTTCCTTAAACGGAAAAATAATAAGTACCCACGATTTAATCGATTCTAAACAATTATACAGCCATTTTAACTTAGCGAATCTTACAAAGTTTAAGGACAAACTCATTTTAACAGGACAATGTTTTATTGAAGAAAAAAGTAAGGGTATTATAATGTCAATAGACGCATCAATGCACATTGACACCATTATAATTGATACAACTCAAGAAATTTCAACCATTTGGGATGATTTTATTGGCCCAGATAGTTTATTAACATGCTTTTACCATCAAGTCAATAAGTTTTGGCCAAATCAAGCCCGTCGTATCATAAAATATGATGCTGATTTCAATCAAGTATGGTACTACACATCAGATACCTTAGGAGTTAATACTTCTTTCCCATATGGAACAATATTGCGTGATGGCCGCATTGCCTTTGTAGATTTTAATCCTGGTTGTCCTACAGGATTAAACGCACTAAGATGTCTTGATACCATCACCAAACAAAATTCTTGGATGTTTAGCTTTCAAAATGTACAGTCTTGGGTTAGAAAACTGCGTAGTGTGAAGCAACTCAGAAATGGAGATATCATCTGTACTGGAGAATATACTACAAAAGCCACAGAACCTCGTATCGAAGGCTCACCTTAAATGATGAGGCTAGATAGTACTGGAAAACTTCTCTGGGAGCGGGCATACGTAGAGATCGCACTTGATGGAGAAGATAAAGGTGGAAATCTCTGGGATGTGATCGAGCTAGACAATGGTGATCTAATGGCCGTAGGTTTTGTCACAAATAATAGGAAATGGGATCCGCTCATCATCCGCACCGACCATCGTGGATGTATGGATGATGGCATGACCAATTGTCCTACCGTGAGGATCATTGATCTCACGAGTGGCGTAGAAGATGTCATTACAGGTGATACGGCAATAAAGATATATCCTAATCCTACAGGCCAGCAAAGCTTCACCATAGAAATGTCAGATTTTGACCCAAATGTGTGATATCAATGTACCATTTTAGATGTCTTTGGTCAAGTGATTAGCTAAAACAGTATATCTAATAACAAACAAGAAATTAATTTACAGCATGTTGTTACAGGTATGTATATTGTTAAAATTTCAAATCTTGACAAGATAGTTCATGTTGAAAAATTGATTGTTAAATAAATTTTTGAAACAATTCTTTGTATTTCATGCAGCATTGTTAAAATACGCTGTATATTCAATCAAATAAATTCATTGAACCATTTTTTTGAATTGCTTGTTTATAGCCTTGGTAAAGAATTTTGGTTATGAAATTGAGCGCTTTTGTCATTTGGGCATTTTTACTTTTCAGTCAGGTTACTTTTTCTCAAAAAGGCAGTTTGAGCGTAAAAGTGGACAAAGACACGGTCTATCAGGATGAAGTGATTAAAGTAGAATTCCTGCTGGACAATTTATCCGGAAATTTTATTGCACCTGATTTTGATGGTTTCAGGATTGTGTCGGGGCCAAATACATCGTCTTCATTCAGTATGATCAATGGCGTCGTAAGTCAGAAAAAGTCTTATAGTTTTATGCTGGTACCTCAGGCAGCCGGCGATCAGCAGATCGGTGAAGCTGTAGTCATAAGCGATGAAGCTAAACTCATTACGGATCCGGTCACAGTATTTGTTTTGCCTACGGATAAACTTTCGCCATCGAGCAAGTCAAGACAAAGAATATACAAGTATGATACTCTCGGAATGTTGCAAGATACCACCACAAAAGCTCCTGTGAAAAAAAGAGTATTGAAAAAAATCTGATCAGCAATGATGCAAGTCCCAATTTATCCAAGATGGGTAAAAAATCTGATATCACTTCTCTTATTTTTTGGGATAAGTACAATAGCATTTACTCAAACGCCCAGATTTATCCTGCAGACGGACAGAATGCAGGTGCAGGAAGGAGAAACATTTCTGCTGGAAGCAGTACTCGAAAATATAAATGGAAAAAATATACAACTCCCGGATGTTTCTCCTTTTAAAGTCGTACAGGGTCCATCTACATCCACGTCTATCAGCATTGTAAATGGTAAAAGATCGAGTACCTTTTCATATCAATATCTACTTTTGGCTACGAAAAAAGGTAATTTTACCATCCAGCCAGCCACTGTAAAAATGGGAAGTAAAGTGTTGAAATCAAATACTTTAAATATCGAAGTATCGACTTCAAAACCAACGGTGATCACAAAGGGCGGATCATCTGATCAGCAGACATTTATCAGATTGGAAGCGTCACAAAATAAAGCTTATATAGGGCAGCAGATTATACTCAATTATGTGCTCTATACCAGACAAAATATCGAATCCTATGACTTGCTGAATGAACCTGATTTTGAAGGGTTTTATGCGCAACCGATATCAGATATCAGAGATCAGCCCCAACGCAAAGTGGTCAATGGCAAAGAATATTATGTACAGACCATCCGCCGTGTGGTATTATTCCCGCAGAAGACCGGAATATATACCATCGGTCCTGTCAACTGTACTTTGGCCGTTCCTGTTGAAAATAGCCAGTCATCGTTTTTTTTCAGAGATACGCGAAAGGAACAAACTACGACCAATAAAATACAATTGGATGTCCAACAACTGCCACTTTCGCCGCCTTTATCTTTTAGCGGTGCCATAGGCGACTTTTCGATGAAAGCAGTAGTACAAAAAAATACGGTGGTAACGGGAGAAGCCATAGTCATACGAATGAAGGTGGAAGGCGATGGAGACGCAAAGATTGTTCAGGCCCCAAAGTTTGTGGTACCTGAAAATCTGGAGAAATATGAACCATCTGTGTTCAGAGATGAAACATTTGCAAAAGGAGACCGCATCCAAATGGTGAAGGAATTTGAATATATTTTTGTGCCTGAAAAAGATACCATTGTCACCATATCGCCTGAATTTACGTTTTTGTCGGAGGCCTCCGGAAAATTTGAAACGGTCAAAGCAGGTCCTTTTACGATCAATGTTATAAAAGGAGACGGTAAGATTGCCCATAGCAACACTGAATCAACGGATACTGAGTTGTCGCCTTTGTCACAAGACACATCCTTATCAGATACCAGATATGGTTTTTTTGGATCGTGGGCATATATGCTGAGTTTACTTATGCTACTGGCAGGTACTATAGCCGGAATTATGATCAGGAAAAGCAAAGAAGCAGCAAAATTATCGGCTGCAGAGAAGGCGTCTTCAGCGTATAGCGTAGCTCAGTCCAATCTCAGGAAGGCAAAAACTTATTTGGACAAAGCTGATCCTGCGGCTTTTTATCTGGAATTATCACTGGCCACCACAGGGTACATCATGAAAAAATACCATATTCCAAACGTGGATTCTGGTCACTATACTATGCTGAAATATTTAGAAGAAAACGGAGTTCCGAGTCATTTAATAGCGGAATACAGTCAAATTCTCAACAGGTGTGAATTGGCTAAATTTGCCGGAAGCTATGGAAATATGGAAGAAGAATATACGACAGCAATAAAGCTGATAGAAGAGGTATAATTCAATATTGGAGTGGTTGTTTTTACAAAACCAGGTAAAAGCAGTTTTTCAGGTTAAAAAAAAGTTAAGTTAGTGATGAATTGTTACTATCATTGCGTTATAATTGTTTAAGTTCTAAATTTTAATTTATGCAGTTTTTAAAGTTTGCGGCACTTTTGGTTTTATTGGTAAATGTTTTAATACTTTCTGCGACGGATAATCCATTTCCATCGGTCAAGATCAAAACGCTGGATGGTAAAACCGTTAGTACGACGGACTATACTTCCAAAGGTAAAGTAACCATCGTCAGTTTTTGGGCAACCTGGTGTACGCCATGTAAAAGAGAACTAGACGTCATTAACGAGTTATATGGTGAATGGGTAGAAAAATATGACATTCAACTTCTGGCTATCACTATAGACGATGCCCGAGGTCTTACTAAAGTACCTGCTATGGTACAGAGCAAAGGTTGGGAGTTTACCGTGCTGGCTGACAGCAAGCAGGAGTTGCAACAAGCGCTGAATTTTCAGACTATTCCGCAGACTTTTTTGCTCAATGAGAAAGGGGAAATTGTTTACGCTCACAATGGATATAATCCGGGCGATGAGTTGGAACTGGAGAAAAAAATTGCAGAACTGAAAACGGCAGGTAAATAACTATTACCAAACCACGATTCTGTAAAGAGTACATTGTTCACTTATTCAGTTTTGATTTTTTAACACCATATCTTTTATTTGGAATGGGAGTAAGTTCCTGAAGAATTTGCTTGAGGTCCATCTTTTTTTCTAAAGTAAGGTCGGTAATTTCTTTGTAATCGTCTTTACCCAGGGTGATTACTTTGACCTTTTTGCCTATGTAATCTTCAATAGCCAACAACTGTTCCTTTTCGGACTCATCGCAAAAAGAATATGCCATGCCTTTTTTTCTTCCTCTGCCCGTACGTCCTACACGGTGTACATAGTTTTCAGGATGCTCAGGCAGGTCATAATTGACTACATAATCTACATCTGGAATGTCAATACCTCTTGCACTTACATCTGTGGCAATCAATAGTCTTACGATGCCTTGTTTGAATGTATTCAGAACTGACAATCTATCCTGCTGCTCCTGACCGCCATGCATGAAGATAGATATTATTCCTACTCGCTCCATAGCTGCCTGAACCCGTTCACATCGTACTTTTGTGCGCACAAAAACCAGAATTTTACTTTCAGGATTTTCATTAACCATACGCTCCAGAAAAAATCTTTTATCATCCATATTCACAAAAATCACCGAATGATCAACATTTTTAGACACAGGATCTTTGGGTGATACTTGTATTCTGATAGGATTTTTTACGAGTGAATAGGCCAGGTCTTTAATTTCGTCGTCTATGGTAGCAGAAAAGAACAGGGTTTGTCTCTTTTTGGGCAGAAAACGTATTAGATCTCTGATATCTTTTATAAAACCCAGGGCCAGCATATGGTCAGCTTCATCAAGTACAAGCATTTCCACTCTGTTGAGTTTGATAAATCCCTGACTTACCAGATCAAACATACGGCCTGGTGTAGTGACCAGAATGTCGATACCTTTTTCCAATTTTGCGATCTGCGGTCCTTGTTCTACTCCACCGAACACAGAAAATGAACTGACTCTGGTGTTTTTTCCAAGGATCTGAAATACTTCATTGATCTGAATGGCGAGTTCGCGGGTAGGCACCATGACAATGCACTTGATTCCGTCTTCCCTTTTATTATTTAGCTTGCTGTGTAATATATGCAGCACTGGAATAGCAAAGGCAGCGGTTTTACCTGTTCCGGTTTGTGCGATAGCCAGAAGATCTTCTCCCCGCAAAATATTTGGAATACATTTATACTGGATATCAGTAGGTTTTTTAAATCCTAGTTTGTCCAGATTTTGTTTGATTTCGTCTACAAAATGATATTGGGAAAACCTCATGCAGGGCGTTTATTTGCGTGTAAAGATAGTTATTTTGCGTGGCAAACTGAATTCTGGTACTTAAAATTAGAAGTTGGTGGAATTTATGTAGTCAATTTTAAAAATAAAATAGAGATCATCTTTTCGAATGATGCAGATCATTGACTGACTCAGGGGAATTGATACACTTTTGCAATGTAATTAGTTAGTTCACTATTAAATTATGAAGTTATGACACAATTAATTAAAAAAACTCCACTTTTTCCTTCATTCCCGACTTTCTTCGATGATTTTTTTACCAAAGATTTTTTTGATTGGAATGATAAAAATTTTGCAAAAGTTGGCTCAACGTTACCATCAGTAAACCTTAAAGAAACTGACAAGGATTTTAGGATTGATTTAGCAGTTCCTGGTATGAAAAAAGATGATTTTAAGGTTGAAATGCAAAATGGTATTCTGACCATCAGTTCTGAGAAAAGAGAAGAAAAAGAAGAAAAGGATAAAGAAGGAAACTATCTGAGAAGAGAGTTCAGTTATGAATCTTTCTGCAGATCGTTTAGTATGCCTGAAAATGCAAAAGAAGACTCCATTGTTGCTTCGTACAAGGATGGTATTCTTACCATTAAAATAGGCAAAAAAGAACCAAAAGCAGTAGTCACTCCAAAACTTATTGAAGTGAAATAGTATTTGGTTGCGTTTTTTTTATGTTATCGGAATGTAAGAATTGGTCAGCGGGTCTTCCCGTTGGCCTTTTTTAGGTTTATATATTAAATCTTGCTATGTATAATATTATATTAAATATTACTACAATTTGATATTCAAATTACTGTAAAACAATTCATTGAAATTTTATTTTTATTTAATATGTAATATTTTTAAACAATATATTACCTTTGTCCTGATAATAAGAACTGACTAAAATATTCTGTCTGTTTTTAATCTGATGTAGAAAAATTTGTAATGCCGTTTCCCAAATGGAATAATGTGCTTTATTTCGAATCAGGTGTGTAAAAATCATCAATATGAAAAACGTTTTATTTCTGGCAGCTTTTTATATTTTTACTTTTCTTATATTTCAGAAATTGCCAGCACAATCAGGTAAATTTCTTCAGATTGAGATGAATGCAGGTATCTCTGAACCTGTACAGGAATTCAGATCTCAACACATGTTTACCGGTAGAGGTGTGTCTGCTGCCGGTGGTTTTGATTATTTTTTTAATAATTTTGGCATTGGTTTTTCCGGAGGCTATTTTACAAATGAAAGTGGACAGAGTTTTACTTCCTACATTGAACACAAATATTTTGAAAAGCTAAATTCAGGTACATTTAAAGATTGGAATACCAAATACATTGTTTTTGGGCCTAGTTTTAAATTTAGTTTGAAAAAATTTGAGTTTGATTTGTTTGCAAAAGGGGGCTATTCTCAGATCTTAGTCCCAGATCTGCTTTTCAGCAAAAGATTTTTTAGCCAAACATTTGAGGCGTATAGATTTTCAGGTACATCTGATGACTGGCAATTTGCCTGGTCAGCCGGTGCAAGAGCTATATTTAAGGTAACAGAATGGATTGGTCTGCAGGCGAAGGCAGATTATTTTACTACATCATATCTAAGTACGGTAGGCTATGATAATACCTTCAGAGATGCCAATGATGGCAATAGAAACGGTATAATAGAAGACGCTGAATATTTTGAGTCTCAAAAAGTTATCAATAAAGGTACATCAAATCTTAGTGTTTTAAATATGAATCTTGGTTTGGTCTTTCACCTTGGGAAAAAATCAGCATCAAAACCAGCACAAATGTTGCCTGAACTACCTGAAGTAACCATGCTGGGAGAAGAAATGATCGTACAGTCATATCCGCTAGCTGTCGAAGAGAAAAAGGAAGAAGTGGCTGAGGTGATTATGGAACCGGCAGCTAAACAGGAAAAACAAACGGCAGACATTCCTATAGTAAATGCGCATGAAGAACCAGCAACAACTAAAGCAGCAGAAGAGCAGGTTATTGAAAAAATAGAAATTCCGCCCACCACCTATGATGCTCCCGAGGCAACATATGATGATGAAGCCGCAGAATTTTTATACAAAGCAGGAGAGTCATATTTCGCTACCAATGATTTTGAAAATGCAATGCCATGTTTCAATAAATTAAAAGCGGACCCAAAATACCCAAGAGCAAAATATATGTTTGCCTTGGCCCTTTGTGCCATGGGGAATTGTACGGAAGCCAAAAAGGAATATAAAGAATTTGCTAAGACATATAGGGAAACTGACTCCAGAACATTAGAAATTATTTTTGCTTCTCATTTTGAAAGATGTTCCATATCAGGAAAATTAAAAGTCGAAAAAACGACTATGATGGATGAGAAAAAGGATATTACTGAAATGCCGGAGGAGTATAGAATACAGTTTATCGCTATGAGAAAACCAGATGTCGCTTTTCCAAGATTGGCCAATGTAGGTACTGTAGCAACTGAGTTTTTTCCGAATAAATCTGTTTACAGATATACCCTGGGAGGTTACAGCGATATCAATTCCGCTGCAACTGATGTTTATAAAGTGCGCAAAATGGGTTTTAGAGATGCTTTTGTCGCCATGTATAAAAATGGCGTAAGAGTAAATACTCTTTATCACGCTAAGTAGACTTCTTTTTTACAAAACAAAAAATCTGTGGGGTATGGTGTAATTAAACATTATATCCCTTTTTTATACTTTCTTCTGACTTTTGTTGGTGGACTTTATATATTTGCATATTTTATAGAAATTCATAGATCATGCGCAAACTTATATTTATTTTGATTTTTATCGTCGGTACTGATAGTTTATTCGCACAGTCTTCATGGGAAGTGGTTGCGGATCACATAGATGCCAACAATTACTATGGTGTCACCCTAGCTAATGGTGTGGTAGGTATCGTTTCATCTCCTGAACCCCTGAAAGTAAAAGATGTAGTACTCAATGGATCATATGATTATTATCAGCGTGGTCGCGTATCCAATATTTTGAAGACTTTTAATCATGTCAACATGAATCTGGATATTGACGGGGTGAGGCTAGGAGCAAAAGATATTCAATATTATAAGCAAGTATTGGATATGAAAAATGCATCGCTAATCACTACCTTTGATGTCGGAAATAAAGCAAAAGTGACTTCCAGCATGATGTCGCTGCGCCATTTGCCCTATACCGCTCTGACCATTATAGAAATAAAGGCACTCAAAGATATCACCATCACACCTATGAGTGTAATCGAAGCACCCAACCATCTGATGGATGTACGCAACTATTATGCAGAGATTGACAGACCACATGTATTGATTCCTTTGATGACATCTGTGGGCATGAGTCCTTCGGGAAGATTAAAAGTGGCTGCAAGCAATAGTTTTATTTTTGAAGAAGGTCATGGCAAAGAACCCAAAATAATACATGAAGACTGGGACTATAACATGCATCTGGCTAAATTTTATAAAAAACTGAAAGCCGGAGAAACATATACATTCAGTGTAGTGTCGTCTACTGTGTCGAGTGCGCAATATGAAGACCCACATAATGAAGCAGAACGACTGACCATATTTGCAATGCTGGAAGGCAAAGAACGATTGTTGAGACGACATAGAGAAGCGTGGACAGAAATTTGGAAAAGTGATGTGGAAGTTACTGGCGATATAAACATAACCAGAGATATCAGATTTGCGCTGTATCATTTATATTCATTTGCCAGAGCAGAATCGTCATTCAGTTTAAGTCCGATGGGTTTGTCAGGCTTGGGTTACAATGGGCACGTATTCTGGGATACTGAGCTTTGGATGTATCCTCCATTACTGATGCTTCAACCTGATATGGCCAAATCATTATTGGAGTACCGTTATGAGCGATTGGATGCTGCAAAGCAGAACGCTTTTTCACATGGATATAAAGGGGCCATGTTTCCGTGGGAGTCATCTGCCAATGGTTCTGAAGATACCCCTGTTTGGGCACTCACCGGACCTTTTCAGCACCACATTACCGGTTGTGTAGGTTGGGCATTCTGGAAGTATTATGAAGTCACCGGTGATAAAGAGTGGCTTAGAACCAGAGGATGGCCTGTATTAAAAGAAGTAGCAGCTTTCTGGACGAGTAGGGTAGAGCGAAACGGGCCCGGAAAATATGATATCAACAATGTTATCGGAGCCAATGAGTGGCAGGAAAATATTGACAATAATGCATTTACCAATGGTATGGCCAAAACGGTACTCCGATACGCTACGCAGGCTGCTTTGGATTTGGGTTTCACACCCGACCCTGACTGGACTCACGTGGCAGACAATATTCCCATCTTGGCATTTCCAGACGGGACTACCAAAGAAAATGCCACCTATGATGGGGTAACCATCAAACAGGCAGATGTAAATCTTCTTGCGTATCCCTTAAATGTAGTGTCAGACGAGAAAGCCATCAGAAGAGATTTGGAATATTATCTGCCCCGATATGCAAAAGACGGACCTGCCATGGGTTTTGCGATCCTTGGAGTTTTATACAACAGATTGGGAGACAGCGAAAAAGCAGCTCAAATATTTGCCAATAGTTACAAACCCAATGAAGTACCTCCATTTGGGGTCTTGTCAGAGTGTGCAGGTGGCACAAATCCATATTTTGCTACAGGTGCCGGTGGTATGTTGCAGGCCGTTCTTTCCGGATTTGGTGGACTAGAAATAGGTAAATCAGGCATTACTCAACGCAAATCTTCGCTTCCCAAAGGATGGCGTGAAATGATTATTACCGGTGTAGGTATAGACAAAAAGACATTTAGAGTGAAGTAATAAATCAATCCCTGACTTCTAATATTTTTTGCACTGAAAATGGTCTTCCATCATCTGTAATTCCTTGGATATGAATCAGATATTCTGAAGGCACATCACCTGTATAAAAACTAAAATTGGCTGTGCCTTTTTCATCAGTTGATACTAATGGTGACCAAAATAAAGTAGTGCGCAAATCGGGTTTTTCTTCACCAGCGTATTTTATCGCATAATTCGGACTATAAAATTCTCTTGCCTCAGTATAACCTTCAAAATTTATCCGGTGCTGAAATTTGGAAGATAATGGATTGGTTGAATAATTTCTTTCTTTTCTAAGATAAACTGCAACTACGCCATTGGCGCCTTGTGAACCAAAAATAGATGTGGCAGATAGACCTCTTATTATGTCAACAAACTCAACATCCTGTATATTTAGTGATCCAGCAAACTCGTCGGTAACTGGAGCACCATCTACAAGCACCTGCGCCGTGGTGGATAGCTGAATCGAGTTATTGCCACGTATTCTAAATTTTTGAACTGAACTTCTGCTTCCAACGACTTGTATGCCCGGAGATCTCGCTGCCACCATATCATAAATCGTCCAGTTTGGATTGATATAAGGCAGAGAATCCAGCTCCAGTCTTTTATCGTAGTTATTGTAGAGAATACCTCGTTCTTTTTTCAGTTTTTCAGATCTTCTATTTTTAGTGGCTTTTACGGTCACTTCATCTAGTTGTACTGACATGGCTGTATACAATGAATCATATTTGTGTCTTACTGATGCCTTGGCCAAATACTCTTTTAAATTAAAACCATTTTGTGTCTTTCCATTTGTATAATTATTGTTGGTGTTTTTGACAGTTGGGTTCATTTCTTCTATCATAAGTTCAATCCCATCAGTAGATTCCTTACTTTTTATCCCAGATGTAATTTCACTGGCTTTGATAGAGATGGTTTGTTTTCCGGTGACAGGTAATTCGTCAAATATAAATTTTCCATTTTTATCTGTGTTGAGTACACCTACCAAATAGTCATCACTTAATACTACCAGGTCTACTTTGGCAGATTCAAGAGGCTTTCCTGTTTTTAATACGGTACCGCGAATCACTAATCCACTTTCCGGGGCATGGCTGAGTACCGGTTCAAATTGAGTAATCAGGTAATCACTTTTAATTCTGGTCCAAGCATGTGTCATCATGACGAGATCAAGTAAAGTTTTTCTTTTTGGCGATTCATCGATAAAATAAAAACCTGGATTGGAGACGTGTTTTGTAAGGTCTGATGTCAACAGGAAAAAGGTGCGTATATCCACATCATTATCTGAAAAATTAACCTGATTTTTATCAAAAATACTGACTGAAAAATCTCCTTTTATCCCTCTTTTGGCCATCAATTCATTGATAGAAACTGAGATATCTGTCTTGCTTCGGAGCCGATGAAAAGCATATTGACTGGCAATATCTATATTGGGTTTTTCTGACACATTCTCAATGAATACTGCTCTTTCACACAACGGTAAACCATCTTTGCTAAATAGAGTAAACTGACCTACGCCGGGTGGCAATAATTTTTTTTCAATTTTTAAGGTCAGGGTAGTGTCTGCAAACCCATCTTTGGATAAAAATGCCTGTCCCCTTATATGTCCGACAAGAAATGTGCCCACCAGGCCATCCCTGATATTGGTTTGCAGAGTAACG
>Ga0105047_10007309_pt1 | contig 18633 bp, 21 predicted proteins | sample MAT04_FD_78384 | JGI IMG/M metagenome (GOLD analysis project Ga0105047, IMG submission 78384) | Freshwater microbial communities from Lake Fryxell liftoff mats and glacier meltwater in Antarctica - MAT-04 (megahit assembly) | ecosystem: Environmental > Aquatic > Freshwater > Ice > Liftoff... | reverse complement strand
TACAGCAGGCCCGTACCCACATCGACCAACAGGTCACACCAGGTACAGCAGGCCCGTACCCACATCGACCAACAGGTCACACCAGGTACAGCAGGCCCGTACCCACATCGACCAACAGGTCACTGCGGGTACGCCGGATGCCGCCCGCTCCGGCATGAGCGGACGGCATCCGGGTGCGGGGTGGGTCAGCGGTGGTGCGGCCACCCGTGGCCGTGGCGCTTCGCCACGACTCCCAGCGCGTTGACGATGCCCTCGCCGTAGAACGAGTTGAACCGTGCGGTGCCGGTGCACAGGGCGTCGAACTCGGCCGACCGACCCACGTCGACGTACGACTGCAGCGGCGGCGTCGGGCAGGCGTGGTCGGTCGCGGTGCCGAGCACGAGGCGGCGCACCGTGCCAGGCCGCAGCCCGAAGCCGGACCGACCCGACGACTTTCCGTGGGCGGACACCGCGAGCGCGGCGACACCCGCGGCGTGTGGTGAAGCCATCGAGGTGCCCTGGAGGAACTGGTAGTACCCACACACCTCGCGCTTGCCCTTGCCCTGCTTCACCACGGCGCAGTCCTTCATCGTGCCCAGTGCCGCGCCGTCGGGCGTGATGTTCCCATCGGCGTCCACCTGGCCCTCGGCCTGCATCACGTGGAGCGGTGCCGCCGAGAGGATGAGGTTCTCGTTGGTCCGATACGTGGGGGTGCCCAGCCCGTCACGGAACCAGCCGCCGGGGGCCGCGACCTCGAGCTCGCCGGAGCGCAGGTCGGTGGCGTAGTTCGAGTAGTCGGCCTTGCGCTCGGACGGGCCGACCGCGGAGACACCGAGGACGTGCGGACCCTCGACGGGCAGGTCGAAGCACGTGTCGTTGTCGATGGTGCGCGGGTACGCGGCACCGTCCGGGTAGTCCGGGCTCGAGAGGTCGGTGCGGGGGTTCGACAGGTCCTCGTGGCTGTTGCCGAGGGCACCGACGAGCGTGACGCCCTTGCGGTGCGCATAGCCGAGCGCACGGCGCATCGTCTCGATGATGAGGTCCTGCTCGGCGGCCTGTTCCGGGCCGTCCTCGGGGGCCCCACCCTCGCAGTTGTAGAGCCAGGGGTCGACGTAGAAGGACATGTTGACGACGTCGAGCCCCACGTCGCCGGAGTAGGTGAGGGCGTTGGCCGTGGCGCTGAGGAAGAAGTAGCCGCTGTCCTGGCCGGCCCGCACGTTGACGATGCCGACGTCGGGGGCGACCCCGGACACGCCGATGCGGTTCATCGCACCCGCGATGGTGCCGGCGACGTGGGTGCCGTGACCGTCGTCGTCGACAGTCGCCGGGTCCACGCAGCTCGCGACCTCGCACGGGCCGTCGATGTCGACCATGTCGGTCGTGAAGTTGCGCGACAGGCGCCGGTCGAAGTTCGGCGCGATGTCGGGGTGGGCTGCGTCGACACCGGTGTCCATGACCCCGACCTTGACGCGCTTGTCGCCCATCTCGACCTTGTGGGCCGCCGGGGCGTCGATCATGTCCATGCCCCACAGGTAGGAGTCGAGGGGGTCGGCCTTGGTCTTGCCGCCCTTCGGGTGGTCGTCACGGTCCTTGCGTTCCGACGAGCCGCCGAGGCCGGAGAGGTGCTCCTTGAGCACGCGGTCCCGGTCGCTCCCGGCATCCGGGGTGCGGCCGACGACACCGTCGGCGGCTGCAGCTGCCACTCCCGACAGGCCACGAGCGCGCTGGAGGAAGCCGCGCGCCGACGTGCTGACGGTGACCAGCCCGATGGCCGAGTTGACGGAGGTGACGGTGGCGCCGCCGCGCTTGAGCGTCGCGGCAAGGGCCTCGACGTCGGCGCCCGGCTCGGCCAGGACGACGTACGTCCCCGAGCCGCTCGCCGTGGACACCGCCGCGGTGACGGTGGTGGTGCCGCCGGATCCACTTTCTGCAGTCGCGGTGCTCGCGCCGAGGGCGGTCGTGGCCAGGGCCACCGCTCCGGTGAGGGCGACCAGGCGAGATCGTCGCATTCGTCTACTCCTGAGGTGGGGTCAGACCGGTGCGTCCCGGCCCATCCGCTCACCGTAGGGGTTCAGCCCGCCGCATGGGAGGTTGGGGAACGTATGCTCCGAGCATGCGCCGACGACCCTCCGGACCCGTTCCGGACGTCTTCGAGACGTTCGCGCACCGGGTCGACTCGGGCGACGACCGTGGTGACGACACCCCGAGAGTCGGTGCCGTCGCACGCTCCGCCGGCATCACGATCGGGCTCATGGTGCTCACCAGCATCGCCTTCGTCGGCGGCGCCTCTCTCGCCGGCCGGGTACGCCCCGAGCTGGTCTTCGCCAACCTCCTCTGGGAGGGCGTGGCGATCACCGTGTGGTCGATCGCCTGGGGGGCGCTGGCCGCGATGGCGGTGCTCGCAGCAGGCGTGGTCGCCGTCGGCCTGCCGTGGATGCGACGTCAGAGGGACACCCGCTCCACCTCGACCTCCACGCCGTAGGTCCACCCCGGCATCAGCGGCAGGCTGTCGCCGCTCCAGAAGCGACCCGGGTCGTACCAGTTGGTCGGGACGTCGCTGCGCAGCACCCCCATCTCCTCGAGCGTCACCGCCACGACCTCCGCACAGTAGGCGTCCTCCGGGCGCAGTCCCTTGCGCTCGGCCTCTCGGCGGGACAGGTGGCCGTCACGCCCCCGCAGCCACCGCCACGCCAGCCCCATGGTGCTCGGGAACGACACCCCGTCCAGGCGGGCGACCGTGCGCAGCACCGCGTCCTCCTGCTCGCGGCCGATGTCGGGGGTGAGCTGGCGCAACCAGGCCTGCTGGCCGTACCGCGCCTGCCAGGTCGTCACCGCCTCGCGCAGGTCGTGCAGCTGCACGCCACGGTGGTGGTCGCCGGTCCAGTGGTCGCGCAGTGACCGTCCGAGCTCGGCGTGCCACATCAGCGGCGGCAGGTCGTCGAGCACCACGGCCATGCCGACGTGGTTGACCGGGGCATTGCTGGCGGTCTGGATCAGCCGGTCGGCGGCCGTCGCGCCACGAAAGATCCACAGGTCGCCGGTGCGGGTCGTGTCGGCAGCCGTCTCGAAGGAGACGGGGTTCGAGCCGGTGCGCGCCATGGCCCCAGTGTGCCCAACCCGGACCGGCTGCGCCGCACCCTATCCGCGCGGGTGCGTCACGGCATACGGTGAACCCGTGCGCAAGAAGCGCAGGAAGCAGGGGCTCACCGTGCAGGCCGTGGCCGGCACTCACACCGTGCTGCTCGGGTTCGACCGCGAGAACCCGTCAGGCTGCCTCGGCTTCGCGATCCACCGCACCGACCACACCGAGGGCGAGGCCCGCTGGCTGCGCGGGATGAAGACGTTCCAGAGCGTGGTGCCCGACCCCCCACCGGGCTCGGACTGGCCGACCAACGTGCACCCCGTGCAGGGCTTCCAGTGGGGCGACTACTCGGCCAAGCCGGGGCACGACTACACGTATGCCGTGTCGGCCGTCAGCGGGACCGCGACGGCCCCGGTGGTGACCGCCACCGTGTCGCTCGCGCTACGCACCGAGGTCGAGGACGACGGCGAGCACGGCATCTGGTTCAACCGGGGTGTCGCGGGGTCACAGGCGTTCTCGCGGCAGTTCGCCGGCTGGGTGCCGACCTCGACACCGGACGAGACGCACCCGGCGATGGTCTGGCTCTCACGAGGGCTCGGCGAGGCACTGCTGGCGTTCGTCGGGGAGGCCCTCGACGACGGGTGGTCCTTGCGCGGTGCCCTCTACGAGCTCACCTGGGGCCGGTCGCTGCAGGCGTTCGCCGACGCACGTGACCGGGGGGTCGACATCCGGCTCGTCGTGCACGGACGCGACCGTGACGCACCGACCGACACCGGCCCCGACAACCTGGACCGCACCGCCGAGCTCGCCCGCAAGGCGGTGCACGACAACGGCATCGACGACCTCGTGACCTGGCGTGAGGCTCCGGCCAACAGCGCCCTGCACCACCACAAGTTCCTCGTGCTGAGCCGGCACGGCGTGCCCGAGGCCGTGTGGACCGGCTCGACCAACCTCACCCTGGGCGCCGTCTACGGCCACTCCAACGTCGGCCACGTGGTGCGCGACCGGGCGGTCGCCGCCCGGTTCGCCGCCGAGTGGGACCGCCTCGAGTCGGGGATGCCGTCCGCAGACCTCCGCGTCGCGCACGCCAGCGACCCGGCTCCCGCACGCACGGTACCGGTGCCGGGTGGCGTCGGCCTGGTGTTCTCGCCGCTGACCGGCACCTCGCTGCTCAGCTGGTACGCCGACGTGTTCGACTCCGCCGTCAGCTCGTCGCACATCACCGGCGCGTTCGGGCTCAACCGGGTGTTCCGCGAGCGGCTCGCCCTCGACCGCTCGCCGGTCACCCGCACCGTCCTGCTCGAGAAGGTGCCGCCGCCGCAGGGCAGGATCCCTCGCACCGACGACCACGTGCGCATCTCCACCGGCAGCCACCTCGAGGGAGACCCGTTGCAGCAGTGGGCGACCGAGCGGCTGACCGGCTTCAACACCCACGTGCGCTACATCCACACCAAGATCGTGCTCGTCGACCCGCTCGGCCCGGATCCCACGATCCTCACCGGTTCGGCGAACTACTCCGACGCCTCGACGACGACCAACGAGGAGCACACGCTGGTGATCCGCGCCGGGCGCACCCGGTCGGCCTCCAAGCGCGCCGTGCTGCGGGTCGCCGACATCTACCTCACCGAGTACCACCGGCTGTTCATGCACTTCGCGTTCCGGGCCATGGCCCAGGACCGTGAGCTGAACACCGGTGTGACGCAGTGGACCAGGTACCTCGACGAGACCGACACCTGGACGCAGCGCTACTACGTCGCCGACTCGTGGCGCGCCGCTCAGCGGCACCTGTTCGCCGGGTCGTGACGGCAGGCTCGTCGCTAGGGTGGCGGCATGCCATCATCCAACCGCGCGTGGAAGATCGTCGGCCTGGCCGGCCTCGTCGGCGTCGTCGCGACCGGGGCACTCGTCGCCCGCAACGAGCGGGAGCGGCGGGCCTACACCCCCGACGAGGTGCGCGACCGGCTCCAGGAGCGGCTGCGCGCGGCGGAGGGCGAGCAGGCCCCGCGGGGCAGGATCATCGGCTGACCCCCCGCCCCCGGCGGGCCGTCCCCGCGGGTCACCCGGTCGGGGAGACGATGGCGTCGAGGCGCTCGTAGCCCTCGGACATCCCCTTCTGCATGCCCGACTCGACCATGGCGTCACGGCCCTCGACGGTGCGACCGATGCTGCGGCCCCGCAACCGGGTGCGGCCGTCGCCGAGGTCGTCGAACCACATGAACTCCAGGGCGACCTCGTCGGGCGCCCCGTCGAACTCGAAGGTCTGCAGGGCGAACTCGTTGTCGCGGATGGTGTGGAACACCCCACGGAAGCCGAAGTCGCCGTGCTCGGTGCGGTGCAGGTAGCGGTAGCCGCCGCCGGTGGTGAAGTCCCACTCGTCGACGACCATCTCGTAGCCGTGCGGGCCGAGCCACTGCTTGACCTTCTCGGGGTCGCGGTGCGCTTCGAAGACCGCCGCCACGGGGGCGTCGAACTCGCGGGTGAAGTCGATCCACGGCACTGCGGCCGGGATGTCGAGGTGCAGGCTGTTGCTCATGGTCACTCCTGATCGGTACGGGTTGGTGTGGTCGGCGCTCCGAGGATGGCGTCGAGCCGGCGGAACCGCTGCTCGTGGACCAGGCGGTAGCCGTCGATCCACGCGGTGAGCGCCTCGAGCGCGTCGGGGTTGAGGTGCACCGGGCGGCGCTGGGCCTGCCGGGTTCGGGTGACCAGGCCCGCGTGCTCGAGGACCTGGATGTGTTTCGAGACCGCCTGGAGGGAGATCGCGAACGGCTCGGCGATCTCGTTCACCGTGGCCGGCCCGCGGCTCAGGCGAGCGATGATCGCCCGGCGGACGGGGTCGGCCAGGGCCGCGAAGCCCAGGTCCACCGTGGTGCTGTCGTCCGCCATGCCGGTATTCAATCAGCACGTTGATCAATCGTCAAGTTGATCACCGAACCACATCGCCGCGAGTCCGGAAGTGGTCGCCAGGGCAACCACTTCCGCACTCGAGGCCTGGTGGGTTCAGTGGTGGGAGAAGCCGAGCTGGCTCAGCCGTGCACGAACGGATGCGGGTGACCCGGCGCCCGGCCCTGGAACGACAGGATCGCGTCGTTCTGGATGACGCCGTCGCGGATCTCGATGGCCTGGCGCACCGTGGGCTCCTTGTCCCAGGCGACCGGCCCCTCCATCACGGTGCGCAGGAACGGCAGCAGCGCCTCGCTGATCTCCCACGTGGCCGAACCCCACAGGTACGAGGGGCTGTGGTCGACGGCGTAGTAGAGGACGTTGTGGCCGACCACGAAGGTCGGCTCGGCGAAGGTCGTGGGGCGTGCCCAGCTGAACCCCATCCCCTCGTCGCAGGACACGTCGACGACCACGGTGCCGGGGTCGAGCGCGGACACGTCGTCGTCGCTGAGGAAGACGAGCGGGGCGTCGGTGTCCTGCAGCACGCAGTTGACGATGATGTCGTGCTGGCCGAGGAACTCCGCGAGCGGCACCCGCCCCCCGGGTGTGACGGCATGGCTCACCCGGCCGGCGGAGTCGTCGCAGTCGAAGTGCAGGATGCGGGCGGAGTGGATCGGCGAGGCGACAGCGGCGACCTGTCGGTGGGTGAGGATGTCGACGTCGTGCACACCGAGGGCGGCGAGGGCCGTCACGGCCCCACGTGCCGTCGCGCCGAAGCCGATCACCACGGCACGCAGCCGGGGGCCGTAGTCGCCGGTCGTGCCGGACAGCTGCATCGCGTGGAGCACCGAGCAGTAGCCGGCGAGCTCGTTGTTCTTGTGGAAGACGTGCAGGTTGAACGAGCCGTCGGGCTTCCAGTGGTTCATCGCCTCGAAGGCGATCAGGGTGAGCCGGCGGTCGACCGCCAGCTGGGTGAGCACCTCGTCCTGCACGCAGTGCGGCCACCCCCACAGCACCTGTCCCTCACGCAGCTCGTCCACGTCGCCGTGCAACGGCTTGGGCTGCAGGATGACGTCGCACTCGTCGACGAGCTGGCCGTGGGTGCGCAGCCCGGCGACCAGGTCGCCCAGGTCGGAGTCGCTGACCCCGAAGCGCGCGCCGTACCCGGCCTCCAGGTAGAGGCGGCTGCGCAGGTCGGCCGGGATGCGCTCCACGTGACGCGGATGCAAGGCCAGCCGGTGCTCGTTCTCCTTGTGCGACGTGCCCATGACTCCGAGGCTGAGCTGGTGGCTCGTCATGTCAGTCCGTCCAGGGACCCGCGGGCCCCGCATCGCAGAAATCAGGGCCGCTGAGGAGCAGTTCACCTCAGGCGACGGCCCTGCTCGGCACTCTACGCCGGGCCGGGCACGCGAATCCGTCGCCTGCATCACTCCGCCTCCGCGGTCGGGCCCGCAGGACGTGGTGGGCACCATGCCCTCGGGACTACAGTCCCCGAACAGTCGAGGGACTCAGACATTGGGGATGACGTGACCGAGATCGTGCTGTTCCACCACGTGCAGGGACTCACCCAGGGGGTGCGGCGGCTGGTCGACGAGCTGCGGGCGGGCGGGCACGTCGTGCACACCCCCGACATCTTCGACGGGGCCACCTTCGCGTCGATCGACGAGGGCTTCGCCGCCGTGCGGGCGCGGGGCGAGGGCGCCGTCGGCGCCTGGGCCGACGGCGCGGTCTCCGACCTGTCCGACGCGATCGTCTATGCCGGCATCTCCCTCGGCGTCATGTCGGCCCAGCGCCTGGCACAGACGCGACCCGGAGCGCTCGGTGCGGTGCTGCTGGAGGCCTGCGTGCCGGCATCCGAGTTCGGCGACGGCTGGCCGCAGGGGGTGGCGGTGCAGGTTCACGGGATGGAGATGGACCCGTTCTTCGGGCTCGAGGGCGACGTGGACGCCGCCCGGGCGCTGGTGGCCTCGACCGACGACGGCGAGCTGTTCGTCTACCCCGGCGACGTCCACCTGTTCACCGACTCCTCGCTGCCGTCCTACGACGAGGCAGCGGCCACACTGGTGGTCGAGCGCGTGCTGGGGCTGCTCGCCCGACTCTGACCCCCGCCCCTCTTCGCCCGAGTGCGGAAGTGGTTGCCCTGGCGACCACTTCCGCACTCGAGGCCGGATGCGTGGCGCCCCAGTCCGGATGCCGAGGCGCCGGATGCGTGGCGCCCCAGGCCGGATGCCGTGGCGCGGATCGCCACCATCCGGGACATCGCCGAAGTCCGGTGGCAGCGCGCTACGACTGCGGTTGAATGTCGCTGTGGACGACCCCGGGCCGGAAGCCGCCCCAGAGCCCCGGCGCGGAGCGACCGCCCGGGCGGTCGACTGGTCGCGGGTCCGGGCCCAGCGCGCGTCGGCGTGGAGCCTGGACGCCCGGGAGTCGCACCGCTCCGTCGACGTGGGGTTCCGACTTGCCGACCGCGACAAGCGCGTGGCGGCCGGGGTGCTCGCCGGCGGCGTCGCCTACCGCTTGTTCTTCTGGCTGCTCTCGGTCTCGGTGCTGGCGACCGGTGCGTTCGGCATCGCCCGGGGCGACCGGGTCGACGAGGTGCTGCACGATCTCGGCCTTGGGCCGGCGACCAGCGACATCGTCAAGCAGCTGATGCGCGGGTCCGACGACGCCCGCTGGCTGGTCAGCGCGGTCGGGGCGTGGCTGGTGCTGTGGACCGGATACCTGGGAGCCAAGGCGCTGGTGCTCGTGCACGCCGCGGTGTGGGGCGTGCCGGCACCGCCAGCGCGCCGGCACTGGGCGATGTCGTGGGCGTTCACCGGAACCACGCTCGGCATCCTGGTCGCAATGTCGCTGGCCGCCCGGGTGCACACGGAGGGCCTGGCCGTCGGCGTGCTCGCCGACGTCCTGGCCGCGGCAGTCCCGTTCACGGCCTGGCTCGTGGTGTCCGGCTGGCTACCCCGCCGCGGCGAGGGCTGGCGCGACCTCCTGCCGGGGGCCGTCCTGATGGCCATCGGCGTCGAGACCTTCTACCTCGTCGCGACCTGGTTCCTCGCCCCGAAGCTGGCCAACGCGACCCAGCTCTACGGCCTGCTCGGCATCTCGGCCACGATCCTCTTCTGGCTCTTCATCCTGGGCCGGCTCATCATCGGGGCGGCCACTTTGAACTTGTCCCTGTACGAGAACCGCATCGCCACGCGGCCGTCGGTGAGCGAGTAAGAGCGCGCCGTGCGTGCCCGGTCGTGACCGCCGGATGCCTTGGGCGGAGGACCGGCGGCGATGGTGCGCCACCGGACGGCGTCCGCCCAGCGCCCGCCGCCCGCCGCCCGACGCCCGCCCGTCCGCCGCCCGCGTATGACGCGGCTCACTGCGGTGGCAGTGCACCGCTCCTACGCTGGCGTCATGACGGCACCGGTGACCGTGCGCAGCTCGCAGGGCCCCTCCGGTCAGGCTCGCGACCTGACCCTTCGAGCCTTCACGTGGGGCAACAAGAACGTGATGCTCCCGATGCTGGAGAACCGGCTCGTGGGTGCCTGGATCGGCAGCCCGGTGAACGGCTACTTCCTGAGGCTCACGACGACGGGGCGGCGCAGCGGGTTGCCCCGCCAGACCCCACTGAACTACGCCATCCTCGACGGTCGGGTCTATCTGCTCTCCGGGTTCGGCAGGCAGGCCGACTGGTACCGCAACCTCGTCGCGCACCCGCAGGTGTCGGTGGCCCTGCCCGGTCGGGACCTCGAGGGCACTGCTGAGCCGGTGGACGACCCGGCCGAGGCGGAGCGGGCGGCGGTGGCGGTCGTGCGCAACAGCGGTTTCGCCCTGGTCTTCGAGGGCATGAACCCGCTGACCGCGACCGACGAGCGGCTGCGGGTCCAGCTTGCCGGTCGCCCCGTCGTGCGCATCACGGCCAGCGAACCGGTGCGGCCTGGCCGCCACGACCCGGGGTCGCCGTTCTGGCTGCTCCCGCGGACGCTCGGTGTGTTGGCACTGCTGGGCGCCGCCAGGGCGCTCCGCCGCCGCTAGAGGCGATTGGCGTTGCCGCTCACGGTGCCGTTGGACGACTCCGGTGGTGGGGAGTGTGCCGCCAGAGGCCAGTTCGGTCGCGAGCTCACGACCTGGTCGATCGTCTCAGCCGGGACGGGCCGGGAGAACAAGAACCCCTGAGCCCGGTGGCAGCCGAGCCTGGTGAGCGCCTCGCGTTCCGCCTCGCGTTCCACCCCTTCGGCCACGACGGTGACACCGATGCACTCCGCGAAGGCGACCCACGCCCCACACGAAGCGCCGCCGGGCCTCGTCGGCGTCGAGGTTGCCGACGAAGGAGCGGTCGATCCTGACCTCGTCGATCGGGAGGTCCCGCAGTCGCGACGGCGTGCTCTGGCCGGCGCCGAAGTCGTCCAACGACAGCCGCGACCCGAGAGGTCGCAGCTCGTCGCAGACCCGTCGGCTCGTCGTGGTGTCGGGGAGTCGCTCCGTCTCGGTGATCTCCAGGCACAGCTGCTCGCCGGTCAGCCCGTGGCGCGCGAGCTCGGCTGCAACCACCCGGGGAAGGGCGTGTGCTGCGAGCTGACCGGGAGTGATGTTCACCGTGACCCGCAGGTCGAGGCCGCCAGGAAGGCTGGTCCACCGGGCCAGATCGGTGCACGCGTGCTCCAGGACGAACGCGAACAGCTCGTCGAGGAGACCCCAGGTCTGGGCGACCCGCACGAAGACCTCCGGCGAGAGCTGTCGACCCCCCAGTGCCCACCGCACCAGCGCCTCCAGCGTGTGCAGCCGCCCGGTCGACAGGTCCACGATGGGCTGGTACGAGACCGTCACCTCGCGGTTCGCCAGAGCCAGGCCGTCGGCGTGGGCCAGGGCCTCGTCATCCACCTCTGTCAGTCTCAGCCCCGCGGTGTGCAGCAGCACGTCGGCCCCACCGCACTGCTTCACGACGTACATCGCCAGGTCGGCACGGATCAGCAGCTCGTCGACGCTCGGGGTCGGGTCGAACAGGCCGACCCGCGCCATGCCGATACTCGCCGACACCGACACCTTGCGGCCTCCCACCACGAACGGCTCGCTCAGGCTTCCGAGCAGCTCCCCGGCGACCACGAGGGGGTCGAGCTGGGCTTCCATCAGCACCGCGAACTCGTCCCCGCCGAACCGCGCGATCGTCTCGACCTCGGTCAACCGTTCCCGGAGGCGGGCTGCCACCTGCCTCAGCAGGTCGTCACCCGCACTGTGCCCAAGGCGTTCATTGACCTCCTTGAAGCCGTCGAGGTCCAGGAACCAGATCGCGACCGGGCGTTGGTCGCGGCGGTGCAGGTCCAGGGCGTGGGTCCCACGGTCGATGAAGAGCGCCCGGTTCGCGAGTCCGGTCAACGGGTCGTGGAAGGCCTGGTGGCGCAGCTGCGCCTCCCTGAGGGTCAGGGCTTGGGCCAGCTTCTTGTTGTCCCACACGGTCAGGAACTGCCGGGAGAACTGCAACAGCACGAGGACGACGAAGAAGCCGAGCTCCACGATCGAGATCGCGTGCGCGGTGGCGATCTGCCAGGTCATCAGACCCAGCGCGCCAGCGAGGATGACGTAGGGCATGGCAGCGCCGGCGACCATCGGGAGCTCGTGGTGGGGGCTGGCCCCGGTGGCGCCAGGGGTCAGCGCGGCGAACGCGAGCAGCCCGAACGCGAAGAACCAGCCGAGGTCGATCAGGCTGTCAGTTAGGAGTCCGTGGCCGCGAGGTAGGCGAAGCCACTGTCGGCGACGGCCATGAGGGCGAGCCCCGAGGCGATGACTGCCAAGGGGGCGCGGTGGGCCCGGGACCGGGACATCACCAGCACGCAGACGACCAACAGGGCGATGTCGGATGCCGGGTAGGCGACCGACACGGCCAGTGCCAGCGGGAAGTCGGCACCGGCACGCACGACGGCGCCCAGGGCGGTCGCCCATGAGAGCAGACCGATCGCGCACGCCATCATCGAACCGTACAGGGCCATCCGCCAACGGCCGGCGCCCGAGACGTCGGACGGGAAGAGGGCCAGGGCCAGCACGGCCCCGAGCGGGAAGCCGAGGAACCCGAGGTCCGCCAGCCCGGCTGTGGCGCAGCTTGACGGGCTCCTCCTGCTGCGGCGCATTTCGGGTGCGCGGGTAGCGTCGTGCGCACCGCCGCCCTGTGGGCCGGTACCAAGACCCCCGGCCTGGCCATCACCCCCGGGGTCGCCGCCACCGACGACGCCGTCGGCGCCGTGCAGACCTGGACGGTCACCGAAGGGCGCACCAAGATCGCCGAGGTCACCGTCACCTGGGTGACCACCGACAACGGCTGGAAGCTCGCGGCCCTGCCGACCTTCTGACCCTGACAGCACCGGCCCCGCAGAGCTCTGCGGGACCGATGCCGGATCGTTGGCGGAGGGCCTAGCCGGACGGCGTGGTCAGCCTCAGCCGCGACGGGTCCGTGCCTGCGGGCACCCACACCAGGACCCAGCAGCCCTGGTGCGCGAGCAGCACGGCCGCGCCGTCGGCGAGCTCGTGCACCGCGCTGATCAGCAGATCCTCACCGAGCACGCCCCACCCCGCGGACGGGGCGCGCATGCCCCCCGGCACCGGGTCCTCACGCTCCAGCGACTGCAGCAACCCGGCCGGCACCTGACGGCCCCGGTCCTGCAACGACATGGCGATCATCGCCGCGAGGGCCACGCCCGCCTGCGGCGCCTGGTCCAGGTCGTCCCGCTCGTCGCGGTGCACGCCCTGGGTCGCCACCGCCCACGGGTTGACCCCGTCCCCGAGCAGCACCCACACGTCGCTTGCGCCACCGGCATGCACGACCGCGGGGGCCTCGACCTCGACCGGCCACCACCGCTGCAGCACCGGTCGTGAACCTTCGGACCCTGCCAAGGTCACTTCGCCGACGTGCACAGCTTGATGGTGCCCGAGTTGTTGTTGCACACGTCCCAGCCCCGGAACGCCACGGTGGCGCGCTTGCCCGTCGACCACAGGGCAGTCATCGACACCATCGGGAAGACCCGGTTGCTGCTGGCCGACCCGAAGCTCTTGTTCAGCGACAGGGGCGGGTTCAGACCCCCAGAGGCTGAGTGGTCGGCGCCACCGCCCGCGCACAGCTGGTCATTGCCCAGCGTGACGTTCCTGCCGCAGTAGTACGAGTAGGAGAACGACACCCCGGTCGTGCCGAAGTCCTTGGTCATGGTCCCCGTCAGCAGCCAGCGCCTCGAGGTCCCCCCGTAGACATATTCCTCAAGCTTTGCGGTCCACCGGTCGATCGTCACGCACCCGGTGGTGGTGTTGCAGCGCTGGTGGTTCAGGCCCCAGTTGCTGGAGTTGTACGTGTAACCGCGGGAGTCGCGCACGCCCGGGTTCCACAGCACGAAACCGTTCGGCGTGTCAGTGGCGGCGACCGCGTCCGGCCCGCTGGGAACGGGGGCGCTCTCCGAGGCCACCGGGGTGGGTGCGTTCTGCGCCGCTGCCATGGCGTCGGCCTCCATCTTCCGCAGCGCGGAGTCGGAGTGCACCACGTTGGGTTCGAGCAGCGGCCCGGACACCGTCATGTACTAGTCCCCGCCGACCGGCACCGCCTGCGCCGGAGCGCTGATGACCGCAGCCGAACCCACCGCCGCCGCGGCCATGACCGTGACCGTGCGAGCCCGGAACCTCATGTGAAACCCCCGACCGTCGATGGAAACGGGCGATCTGGCCCGTGGCGTGATCGTGGCAGCGGAGCTGGTTGCCTGGCAAGGATTTCGCGGCACGAATCGCCCTGCTGCCCGAAGGGCAACGGCGCGCCGCCTGCAGGTCGGGGAGCACTCGATGGACTTCCACCCCGACGCGATCATCATGGTGACCGACGGCTACGCCGCCCCGATCGCCCCCAAGGAGTCCGACCGCTGGATCTGGCTCATCACCGAGGGCGGCTCCGACGACTGGATCCGCGAGCAGCCCACCAACGTCCGGATCAAGAGCCACCACATCAGCACCGCTGAGGCCGCGGCCGAGACCGGCTGAGCGCCACAGCACCACCAAGGGCCCCACCACCGCTACCCGCGGTGGTGGGGCCCTTCCACGTCGTGGGGGAGTGCGCCGCAGCTGACCTGGGCGGACCAGTGCCAGCACGCCTTGCCCGCCCGACGCCGCCACCACGGTCGGGTCCATATCCAGCGAACGCGGCTGCCCGCGAACTCGGTCTCCATCGATTTCGTGCCTCAGGAAGCCCGGCGCCTGATGCCCAGGATCAGTAGCGAAGCCACCAAGGCGATCGGGATGGCTGACACCGCGCCCACTGCCGGGGTTGCTTCACCTGCCAGGCCGACACACCGCCCATCGGCGGGACAACGTCCCGCGACATCGCATCTAAGGGCCGGGCTGGACGAGACCGTGGTCGAACGCGAAGATCACTGCGGCGGCGCGATCGCGCAGGCCGAGCTTGGCGAACACGTGGCCGACGTGGGACTTGACGGTGCCTTCGCCAAGGACCAGTTTCGCGGCGATCTCACCATTGGTCAGTCCGGCGCCGATCAGGGCTAGCACCTCGCGTTCACGCGGGGTGAGGACTTCGACCTCCGCGCCCGGGAATGCCGGCGTCGTCCCTTCCCTGTAGCCACGCAGTACCCGTGCGGTCACCGACGGGTCCAGCCACGCGCCGCCGGCGGCGACCGCCCGGACGGCCCGCTGGAGGTCCTCGGCCGGAACGCCCTTGAGCAGGAACCCGGCGGCACCCGCCCGCAGCGCCCCGGCGAGAACCTCTTCGTCCTCGAAGGTGGTCAGCACGAGGACGGGCGGAGTAGCCGCAACTTCACGCAGCCGCCGAGTCGCGGTCACGCCGTCCACCCCGGGCATCCGCACGTCCATCACGACCACGTCGGGCGAGGTGCGGGCCACGGTCTCGACCACGCGGGACCCGTCGGCGAGTTCGCCGACGATCTCGAACCCGAAGCGCTCCCGTAGGAGTCCCCGCAAACCGGCACGGATCAGCTCCTGGTCGTCGACCAGAAGCACGCGAATCGCATCGGTGGTGGGTTCATCACTTCGTCTCATGGCAGTACCGCCTCGACGCGCCAACCGTCGCCGCGGGGGCCCGCTGTGAGGTGGCCACCCAGGGCTTCGGCCCTCTCGCGCATGCCGAGCAGCCCGCTGCCCCCTTCCGTAGGACGGCCCGGGGCGCCGGCACTGTCCACGACCACCAGGGTGCCACCGGATCCGAGTTCGAGCCGCACTGTAGCGGCCGATCCGGACGCGTGCCGCACGACGTTGGTGAGGGACTCTTGCACGATGCGGTACGCCGCCAGCCCGGTCGCAGCGGGCAGTGTCGAAGGGTCGCCGACCACTTCGCAGGTCACCGGCGTGCCTGCGTGACGGAACGACTCCACCAGCTCGACGAGATTCGAGGCTCCCGGTAGCGGTGCGGACGCTCCGGACGTCGTACGCATCAGACCAACGGTGGCCCGGACCTCCTCGAGGCTGCTGCGGGCGAGCCGCTCGGCCTCGGCCAGGGCGGCACGCGCCTCGTCGGGGTCCTCCTCGATCGCGAGCCGGGCGGCGCTGACATGCATGAGCGAGACGGTGAGCGCGTGCCCGATCACGTCGTGCATCTCGGCGGCGATCCGGTTGCGCTCCTCGGCGCGCGCCCGGTCGGTCAGGCCCGCCTGCGCCTCCCGCAGCTGGTGGACCAGCGTGCGCTGGTGCCCGCCCAGGCCGCACACGACCGCGGTGAAGAATGTGCCCGTGGCCCACGCGCCCCAGCCCACCTCTCCCGGGTTCTGGAGCGCCTGGGCGAGGTAGACGAGGAGCAGTCCGAGGCCGAGCACCACCGCTTGCGCCGTGCCAGCACCCAGAACGCACCAACCCATCACGATGCACAGCGCGAACCAGCCGAGGTTGGCTGACTCGCTGCTGCCGATGAACACGACCCCGGCCGTGACGACGGCCAGGCCGGCCAGGAGAACCCAGCCGGTTGCCCTCCGGGCGGCCAGGGCGATCGCCACCGCGACCGAGACGATGCCGGTAGGCACGGCGAGCTCAAGCGGCTGCGCCGTCAGGAGCAGGCCCACCGCGACGAACAGGGCGACCGCGGCCGGTGCGAGAAAGTGCGCCGCACGGTCCATGGCATGGAGCCTATGACTCAAAGAGACGTGCGCCGTGCAGCGAGCGCTGTCGCCACGACGCCAATCGCGAGGGTGACCACGAGCGGCCCGGAGCCGTTGCCGATGCCCAGCCACGGCTCGCGAATGGCGTCGTTGGCCAAGGCCAGCGGGAGTACGTCGGCGATGTCACGCAGTGCCGGGCTCATCACCGCCGGCGGCGGACCGCCGACGCCAAGCAGGAACGAGGGAAAGAACAACAGCAGCCCGACCGCCTGCGCCGACCGGGCCGAGGGCAGCAGGGATCCGAGCAGGATCCCAAGGCTGACGAACGCCACCGCGGCGGCGGCGATCCCGGTTGCGACGCGGAGCGGGTCCTCGACAGTCGGTACGCCGTATACAGGGCCAGCGACTGCGAGCAACATCGCCCCGGAGATCGCGACGGCAACGAGTCCGATGCTCAGCTGGGCGATCGCGAACGACCAGCGCGGGAAGCCGGCAGCCGCCAGCCGTCGCAGCACGCCGTGCTCGCGGTACGACGCGATGTGCACCGGCAACATGATCAGTCCGGTCGCGCCTATCACGACGGTGAAGTATGACGCGACGTACCAGTGCGAGGGATTGACCGGGAACACCTCGTCGGGTGTGGTCCCGAACGAGCCGCCGATGATGAGCATGGTCACTATGGGAAAGACCAGTACGAACGTCAGCGTCAGCGGGTCGCGACCCAGCAGGCGCAGCTCCGCGGCGACCAGTCGGCGGGTTGCCGAACGGTGCCGGCGCGTCGCGGGGGCAGTGGCCTCGGGGACAGTGCCCTGTGGGAAGGTCTGCGTGCTCATCACGCGGCTCCGATCTCGTTGACGGTGTTGTCGAGCAGGCTGAGCAGGGCGGTCTCGAGATCGGGGATCTCGACTCTCAGGTCGCCGGGGACCGGCCCGCGTCCGACCAGCCAGGCGCCGGCGTACGCGATCAGCTCGCGGTCACCGTGCACGCTCACCTGGCCCCCCGAGCGGCGGACGTCGCGCACGCCGGGCAGCGCACTCAGCTCGGCCAGGTCCACGTCGGGGGGACCGGCTGGGAGGCTGAAGCCGACCATCGCGCCTCCGCCGTGGCGGGCGACCAGCTCGGCAGGGGTGCCCTGGTCGAGTACTCGGCCCTCGCGCATGGCAACCACCCGGCCACAGAGCCGCTCGGCCTCGTCAAGCTCGTGGGTCACCAGCAGAACCGTCGTACCGGCCTCGCGCAGCTGCGCCACCGCCTGCCACACCTCGCGACGGGCCGAGGGATCCAGCCCCTGGGTGAGCTCGTCGAGGATGACCAGCCGCGGCTGGTTGAGCAGCGCCAGCACCAAGAACAGCCGTTGCCGCTCGCCGCCGCTCATCGCGCCGAAGGCGTACCTGCGCCGGTGTCCCAGCCCGAAGCGCTCCAGGAGCGCCGCGCCGTCACGCGCCCTGCGGCCGGAGAACAGCTCGAGGGCCTCCGAGACCCGCATCCGGTCGGGTAGTCCTGAGCTCTGCAGCTGGCTGCCGATCAGGGGGCGCAGCTCCTCGGCGTCGCGCGTGGGGTCGAGCCCCAGCACTTCGATCGTGCCGGCGTCGGGCCGGCGCAGGCCTTGGAGGCACTCGACGGTCGTGGTCTTTCCGGCACCGTTGGCACCGATCAGTCCGACGACCTCCCCGACGGACACGTCGAGATCGAGGTCCTCGACGACCACGCGCCCGCCGTACGACTTGCGGAGGCCACGCACGGTGACGACCGCTTCTTGCGAAGGGTTTGATGTCATGCCTCGATGGTGCGACCCAACCGTCGCGTCGCACATCGGCCGGTAGACACGAATCGTGGTCTGCCCGTGGGCCGAGGACAGGCTCGGGAAGGTCAGCCCGCAGGCAGTGGCATCGCCTAGGTGTACTGAACCGTGAGGTTGGTCAAGCGGGTGATGGGGGGTTCGTTGCCGCGGACGCTCAGCTTCAGGAGGTCGGTTGGTGCGGTGAGGTCGATGTGCTCGACCGGAGAGCCGAACAACGCCGGAAGCGAAACCCTGCCGGAGGCGTGGCCGCAGTTTCAGACGACCCTTCTGATGAGAGATCCATAACCCGTCCAACACCGGCTGCTGCCGCCCGCCCATTGCCAACGGCCAAGCTCAGGTCGCCGCTGTGGGGCAGGGAGGGCTGACGCACTGGCTACTTGCCGTATGAAGATCGGAGTGCAGGTCGCAGACTTCACCTGGCCCGGTGGTCCGGCCACCATCGGCCCCACCTTCGCCCGGATCGCCCACGACGCGGACGAGGCCGGCATGGCGGGGACCTGAGCTTGGCCGTTGACAGCCTGTGGGTGATGGACCACTTCTTCCAGATCTTGATGATCGGCCCGCCGGAGCACGAGATGCTGGAGGGTTACTCCGCGCTCGCGTACGCCGCGGGCGTCACGAGGACCATCACCCTGGGCACCCTGGTGACCGGCGTGACCTACCGCCATCCCGGGCTGCTTCTGAAGACCGTGACGACCCTGGACGTCCTGTCGGGCGGCCGGGCCTGGCTGGGGATCGGCGCGGCGTGGAACGAGGAGGAGCACCGCGGGCTCGGCGTGCCCTACCCGGGCACGTCCGAGCGCTTCGAGCGCTTCGAGCGC
>Ga0105047_10007308_pt1 | contig 18635 bp, 16 predicted proteins | sample MAT04_FD_78384 | JGI IMG/M metagenome (GOLD analysis project Ga0105047, IMG submission 78384) | Freshwater microbial communities from Lake Fryxell liftoff mats and glacier meltwater in Antarctica - MAT-04 (megahit assembly) | ecosystem: Environmental > Aquatic > Freshwater > Ice > Liftoff... | reverse complement strand
CGGCGGGGTCACGGGCGGCGGGGTCACGGGCGGCGGCGTCGCGTCATCCCTGTACGGCCGACGCGACGATGATCGCGAGGCCGAGGAAGACCGCGCCGACGAGGATGCCGACCGCGACGTTCTGGTCGTCCTCCAGCTCCTTGCGAAGGCTGAACGGCGAGATCTTCACCGTGAGCCAGAGCGCGAAGAGGAAGAGGAAGATCCCGACGAGGCCGAAGATGGCCGCCGCCGCGAGGTGCTCGACGAACCACCCCACGTCGCGCCCGCCGTCCTCGGCCGCCAGGACGGAGGACGCGCCCGCGAGGGGCGCAAGGAACGAGGCCACCGAGATCCCGAGGTCCATGTCACGTCCCTCCACGCTACTTCCTGCCACGCTACTTCCCGCCGCGACTTCCCGCCGCGCTACTTCCCGCCACGCTACTTCCCGCCACGCTACTTCCCGCCACGGAAGCCGCCGCCCCACCCCGAGCCGCCCGAGCCCCGCCCGGCGCTCAGCCCTTGGAACGAGACGCTCTTCCACCAGCCCGCGAGCCCGCCGCCGAGGTACGTCCCCACCAGCAGCCCGCCGTAGATCACGTAGGTCTTGAAGCCCTTCACCGTCCGTCCTCCGTCGCCGAGCGCATGGGATGGTCGCTCTCGTCCCACCGCTGCACCTCGAACGCGGTTCGCCGCGACGACACGACGATCGGTGGGAGCAGCAGGCCGGCGATCACGAAGAGCCCGGGGAAGAACGCGCCGACGTGCGCGCTCCCGCGTGCGGCGCCCACCACGACGAACCCGACGAGCAGCACGAGCACGTAGAGGCCGGCGGCTTTCCACCATCGGCCGGTCTGCCCTTCGTACGGGTTCGGCTGCGCCGGCGCGACGCCGATCGGCTCGGGCAGCCGCGTCCCGAACGCCTGCTCGACCTCGGCCCGGTCGACGTAGCGCCCGGCGGTCACGTTCTTCTCCTTGCCCGAGGTTTCGACGGTCAGCAGGTGCGGCGGCGCGACGAAGTCGTCCGACGTCACGGTCTCGCCGACCTCGACCTTCCAGTAGACCTCCCCGAGCACGTGGTCCACGCGCGCGACGCCCTGCTGGAAGTGCCGGAAGGCCTTTCCGCGGAGCGTGGGTCCGGTCGCGCTGCGCCCGAGTTCGGCCGGGTTCACGGGGTCGAGGATCGCCCAGTGGTGGCGCCACTCGACGAGCCAGCGATAGGCGCCCCGCGTCGTGCGGAGGAGGTACTCGCGCCACGGGTAGCGCGTGCCGTCCACGGTCACGCTGCGCACGAGGTACGCCAGCAACTGCACGTCGGTGTCGGCGAGCCGCGCCTTCGCGCCGAGGGGGAGCTCCGGCGTCGCCTTCAGCGCCGCGCCGATGCCGAGCACCTTCGCCGCGTGCTCGCCCGGGTCGAGGAGCGAGCCACAACTCGCGCAGACGACGCGCCGGCTCCCGGGGTCGCGCAGTTCGACGACGCCCGCGCACTTCGGGCACGCGAGGCGCCGTGCCTCCACGCGCCGCTCGACCGCCGGGGCCTTCGTCGGGTCGAGGCCCAGTTCCTCGGGCTCGACCGTGCGTCCGACGTACCCCGCCTCGCACCGCTCCCCCACGCCGTAGTCGAGCGTGCCGAAGACCGCGCCGGCGCCGCGCAGGTCGGCGTAGCGGTACGTGGCGCCGGGCAACCGCCGCGCGGGCACCTCGCCGCGCACGGCGACGACCCGGGCCTCGCCGACCTCGGCGACGACCAGGTCGCGCCCGGCCACGGTCACGCCGGTGCCCGGCGCCACGTCGGCCCAGGGCGGCGCCGCCGCCGCGGCGTCGGCGACCGCGGCGGTCAGGAGCGTCTCGCCCTGGGCCTCCGCGTACCAAGCCCACGACCCGTCGTCGAGGAGCAGCGCCCACTCGTTCCAGGGCCCGGCGCCGTGGTCGAGCTGGACCTGTCCGAGGCACGTCCAGCCCTTGCCCGCGACGCGGCCGGCCGCGCCGAGCGCGAGGGACGACGTGAGGGCTGCGACCTCGGCGACCTTGCCGAGGTACGCGAGGTCCACGTCGGACCGGTACGAGGCGCCGCCGCACGACGGGCACGTGACCACGAGCGTCGCGGCGCTCGAGAACGTGAGGGGCGCGCCGCAGCCGGGGCACGCGGTGAACCGGTCGGTGGTCATCGCCCCGCCTCGCCGCGGGCCAGTTCCCGGACGACCACGCGCTCGGCGCCGAGCAGCGTCGCGAGCCGCGCCTCCCAGGCCCACGGCGCGCGGGCGCGGCAGCAGTAGAGGTCGAACGCCGCGAACCCGCGCTCCGGGAACGTGTGGACGGCGAGGTGGGACTCCTGCAGGAGCAGGAACCCGGTCACGCCGCCGGGCGCCGGGAACGCGTGCCAGACCGGCGCGCGCAGGGGCCGGAGCGCGGCCTCGCGCACCACCGCGTCGAACACGCGGGCCAACACGTCGAGCGAACGCAGGCCCTCCGGACGGCACCCGTACGCGTCGACCGCCCACGCCTGACCGGTGCTCACGTCCGACATCCGCGCAGCGTACCGCACGGGCCGCGACCGATGCTATCGCAGGATCGGACGGCCGCCCCAGCCCGGCCGCACGTAGACAGCGCTCGACGCGCGGCCTGTCGCGGTCCGGTGCGCGGGCTCGTCCGCGCGCAGCGTCGAACCGCGCGTCGGTTCGACCCCGTCGAGGCGCAGGCTCGCGTCGAGGAGTCCGGCGTGGACCTCGGCGGGGAGGCCGGCCGGCGCGGCGACGGGCGCGCCCTCGGCGGGCGGCGGCGAACCGGGGCGGGCGGACGGGAGGACCATCTCTCCCGTCCATCGGTCGCCCGCGGGGGCCGATGGAGCGCCGCGGCGGGCCTCGCGTCTGGTTCTTCGCTGGGCACGGTCGGCGCGGGGGCTCGAGGGCTCGGGGCTCCGGCGCGAGGCCCGCGCCGGGACCGGCGCCAACGGACCGGAAACGCGGGACGGAGGACGGATCCCACCCCCGGACGGGCGCGCGGGCGCCTGGGAGAACAGCCTGGGAGAACACCGGCCGGGCGGGCCTGACGCCAGGACGCGCCGGGCGGGCCCCAAGATCGGGACGCGACGTCCCGACCCGGTGGCTCAGGCCGTGCGGGGCTTCGCGAGCGCGACGCGACGGCCGTCGTGGTTCAGGGCCTGGGCCTGGACCGAGTTCTTCGCCGGGTCCCACGTCTGACCCTTGTCCTCGAACATCTTGCGCACGCGCGCGAGGTTCGCGGCGCCCGCGCGTCGCTTCTGGGTCTTCTTCTGCTTGAGACGGATCGTACGGTGCTTCTTGCCGCCGCTGCCGGACATGGGGGTGCCTCTTTCGATACGGGGGAGCCACATATGGTCGCCCAAGCCGCCCCGGGCGCAAGGGCCGAACCGAGCGCCTGGGGGAAACGCGGGAGCGACGCCCGGCTCCGGGGGCCCGTCCCCCGCCGCAGGCGCCGGCCCCGCCGAGCGCCGGGGTCGCCCACCACCGCCGGTCGCCGGGCCCCGCGCGCGCTCGACGACGCGCGGCCGACGACGGCCCGCGGTCAGCGACCGTCGAGCACGACCCCTTCCGCCCGGAGGGCGGCGAGGACGCGTCGGTCGCGGATCTCGTCGCGGAGGAGCGCCTCGGTCGGCGACAGGCGACGGACGACGAGGTCCTTCATCTCCGCGAGCGCGAGGACCGCGTCCAGGGCCTCCGCGCGGGGCAGCCGCAGCACGACGCCCCGCTCGAGGGTGCCGAACGTGACCGCCGCCGCCCACGCACGGAGCGACGTCGCGACGTTGGCCGGGACGGGCCCCCGCGCCTTCTCGGAGAGCCACGCGAGCAACTCGCCGACGTCCCGGCCCTCCGCCACCGCGTCCTCGACGCTGTCGCGGGTGAACCGGAAGTGCACGACGTCGCCGCTCTTGATGCGCTGGGCGAAGCCGCCGAGCCGGTGTACGCAGCCGGCGACGTCGCCCTCGGGCAGCACCACGACCTCGAAGTCGGGCGTCACGAGGAGTGGGCGGCCGGCGTCGTCCTCGACCGGCGCGATGCCGAGCACCTTGGCGCCCAGCGTCGAGAGGCGCAGCGCCGTGACCGCGCCTCCCCGCGTCGCGACGTCCACCATGCCGAGCACGTGGAGCGTGCGGCGCCAGGTGAGGGCGAGGTCGGCGCGCAGGTCGGGCACACCCTCGCGGACGGCGTCGAAGGCCGAGAAGTGCCGGTCGCGGTGACGGTCGCGGATGCGGCGCGCGTCGAGCGACGCGAGGTAGCGCACGCGCGCGACGACGAAGAGCGTGTCGCCCGCCCACCAGCGCGTCGGGTCCTCGGCGAGTAACTCCGCCACGATCCGGCGCATCTCGCAGAGGTGGAGGCTCCGACCGCGGGGCCCGGGCGCCTCCAACGCGAAGGTGTACAGCGCCCCCACCTGGGCCTCGAGGGGCTTGGCGGCGAAGCGGTCGGCCTCGTCGCGGCACGCGAGGAACCCGTCGCGGTCGGCATGGGCCAGCCCGAGGTGATCGGCCGCCGCGCGAATCACGCCCCACACGTCGCTCCGCGACGCGACCGCGCTCTCGCGGAAGACGAACTGCTCCTCGATGCGGCGCTGGGCCGCCTTGTGGACCTCGCCCTCGCGCGTGACGCGCACGGGGCCGCGGCGGATCTCCGTGAGGAACGTCGCCAGGTCGGCGACGAGGTCGCCGCCGGGCTTGAGGACCTCGTCGGCGTCGGGCTCGCCGGGCGCCGCGCGCCGCAAGAGGTCCTCGACCACCTCGTGGAACACCACCAGGGCCTCGTCCTCGCAGGTGAGGCCGTACTCGCCGAGCGCGAGGCGCGAGACGGTCCCGAGCCCGGCCGCCTCGAGCCGCCGCGCGAGCTCGCGCCGGTCCCACGCCTGGCCCTCCTCGGGCGTCAGGGTGCTGCGCAGGAGCACCCCGCCCTCGCGTTCGAGCGCGCGCCGCGCGAGCGCCGCGAGCGCGGGGGGCTCGAGGGCGGCGAGCCGGGCGCCGGCGCCGGCCGGGGACAGCAGCACCGCGGCGTCCTTCACCGTCGGCTCGAGCGCGAGGCCCGGGAAGCGGGCCGCCAGCGCGCGGCGCTCCGTGGCGCCGAGCGACGCGGCCCAGCCGGCGAGGGAGAAGACGCTGCGCACGCTCCGCGTCTCTTCGCGGAAGAGCGCGGTGAGCAGGTCGCCGAGCTCCACGGGCGCGGCGTAGATCGCCCGGCCCGCCGCCGCCGCGCCCCCGCGGTCCACGACCTCGGCCACGAAGCCCCGGCGGGCGAGCGCCTTCAGCGCCCCCTCGGCCTCGCCGTACTCGAGGGCCAGCGGCTCCTCGCCCGGCACGCGCCGGAAGAGGCCGGGGAGGTCGCTGCGGTAGTCGGGGCGCTTGAGCAGCACGAGCAGCACGTCGAGCACCTTGCGCGTGAGCGTACGCACGCGGCGGTAGAGAGTGCTCTCGTCCACCATCACCTCGGCCAGCTGCCGGACGATCTCGCGCTTCGGGAGCTCGGGCGGCTCGCCGCCCGACCAGAACGCGTAGACGTCCTTGAGGTCCTGGACGCGGACCGCGTCGAGATGCTCAAGGAGCCGGACGCCGCCGCGGTCGCGACGGGAGGCGATCGCTTCGCTCACGCGACCTCGCTCGCGCCCTCGAGGGCGTCGGCGGCGGGCGGCGGGGCGACGGTGATCTCGTACGCGTACCCCTGCTCCGTGAGGAACAGCTGGCGGTGCTGCGCGAACGTCTCCTCCGACGTCTCGTGGGAGACCAGCGTGTAGAACCGCGCCGTCCTCCCGTCGCCCTTGGGGCGCAGGATGCGCCCGAGGCGCTGCGCCTCCTCCTGGCGGCTGCCGAACGTGCCCGAGAGCTGGACGAGGACGCTCGCCTCGGGGAGGTCCACGGCGAAGTTGCCGACCTTCGACACGACGAGCACTGGCAGGCGGCCGCCACGGAAGTCGTCGTACAGCGTGCGGCGGGCCTCCGCGGGCGTGCAGCCCTCGACGAGCGGCGCGCCCAACCGGCGCGCGGCCGCGTGGAGCTGGTCGAGGTACTGGCCGATCACGAGGACGGGCTCGCCCCGGTGCCGCGCGACCGTCTCCTCGAGCACCGCGAGCTTGGCCGGGTTCTCCGACGCGAGGCGGAAGCGGTCGCGGCGGTCCGACGCGGCGTACTGCGCGCGCAGCGCGCGCGGCATCGGCACCCGCACCTCGGTGCAGACGGCCGCCGCGATGAACCCACGGCGCTCGAGCAGCTTCCACGGGAGGTCGAAGCGCTTGGGCCCGATGAGGCTGAACACGTCCTCCTCACGGCCGTCCTCGCGCAGCAGCGTGGCCGTCAGGCCGAGGCGTCGCGTCGACTGGATGCCCGCGGTGACCCGGAAGACCGGCGCCGGGAGCGTGTGCACCTCGTCGTACACCACGAGGCCCCAGTCGCCCGAACGGAAGAGCTCGAGGTGGGTGAACGCGTCCGTCTTGCTGCGGCGGTGCGTGAGGATCTGGTACGTCGCGACCGTGACGGCCCGCACGTCCTTCGTCGCGCCCGTGTACTCGCCCACCTGGTCCACGGCGAGCTCGGTCTTCTCGAGGAGTTCGCGTTTCCACTGGGAGACGGCCGTCTGGTTCGTGGTGAGGATCAGCGTGCGCCGCCCCACGCGGGCCATGACCCCGATCCCGACCACCGTCTTCCCGGCGCCGCAGGGCAACACGACCACGCCGTTGCCGCCGAGCGGGCTGCCGTCGCGCCAGAACGCATCGACGGCGTCGCGCTGGTAGTCCCGCAGGCCGAAGGGGCGCCCGTCGGGGAGCGCCGACCGGACCTTCACCTCGAGGGGCGCGCCCTCGACGTAGCCCGCGGCGTCCTCCACCGGCCAGCCCATCTTCACGAGGGCCTGCTTCACCTCGCCGCGGTGCGCCTCCTCGACGCCGAGCCGCCCGTCGCCGCGGCGGGCGAGCAGCCCTCGTCCGAGGGGGTTCGACGCCACCTCCTCGAGCAGCAGCGGGTCGTCCGCCGTGAGCACGAGGCCCGGGCCGTCGTCGGCCCGCGTCATCCGCAGGCGACCGAACCGCGCGTGGAGGTCGCGCACGTCGCGGACGACGCTTTTCGGCAGGTCGAAGCGGCTGAAGCGCTCGAGCGTCGCGACCATCTCGTCGGCCGGGAGGCCGGCCGACGCGGCGTTCCAGATCGACAGCGGGGTGATCCGGTAGGTGTGGACGTGCTCGGGCGACTTCAGCAACTCGCAGAACGGCGCGAGCGCGTCCCGACAGGCGTCGGCGTGCGCGCCCCCCATCTCCAAGAGGAGCGACCGGTCGCTCTGGACGATCAGCGGTTGGTCCGGGCGGTAGGTCATGGGAGGACCGGCGATCCCCCGGGGGCGGGGAAGGCCCAGGATTTGGCGGCGATTTCCGAGATCGAAAGGGTCGAGGGTAGCCCGACAGGGGGGGCGGTCAAGCGGAAGCGGGCGCTCCCCGGGGGTGGATCGTTCCCCCCGCCGCCGGGGTCCGCACGCACGCTTCCGCTACAAGCCTTGGAGAGGAGAGAGGTTCCGTCGCAACTCCTCGTGGATCATGCCGTTGCTGGCGACGAGATGGCCGCCGAAGAGCCAGTCCTCCCCGCCGCGGACGTCGGTCAGCATCCCGCCGGCGGCCAAGACGATCGCGGCCCCCCCGGCGACGTCCCAGGGCCGCAGGTGGAGCTCCCAGAACGCGTCGAACCGTCCCGACGCGACGTAGGCGAGATCGAGCGCCGCGGACCCGATGCGGCGGACGCCGCGGGTCGTCCGGACCAGTCGCGCAAAGTTGTCGAGGTTGTCGTCGGGAAGGCGGTCGACGTCGTAGGCGAACCCCGTCGCGACGAGCGCCTCGGAGAGCATCGGCGTCACGCTGACCGCGATCGGCCGGTCGCCTTCGTAGGCCCCCTGCCCCGGCGCCCCCCAGAACGTCTGCCGCAGCGCCGGCGCGTGGACGACGCCGAGCACCGGCCGGCCCGCCTCGACGAGGCCCAGGCTGACGCAGAACGCCGGGATCCCGTGGACGAAGTTCGTCGTGCCGTCGAGCGGGTCCACGATCCACACCGGCCGGTCGGCGCCGCCGTCGCGGTCGTCGCCGGCGCCCTCCTCGGCGAGCAACCCGTGTTCGGGGAAGGCCTCGCGCAGCCGGCGCGCGATCAGCGCCTCGGCGTCGCGGTCGGCGGCCGTCACGAGGTCGCGGGGCCCCTTACGGGCGATCTCGGCGCCGCTCAGGCGGCCGAAGCGCTCCAGGAGCAGGTCCCCCGCCTCGCGGGCGATCTCGAGCGCGGTGTCGATCACGGAGTCTCCTCGGCCTGCGCGCGCCGGCGCGCCCAATAGGCGACGCGACGGGCGACCTCGCGCTCGTCGCCGACCTCGACGGGCGCGTAGAACCGCGCGCCGACGAGCGCGTCGGGCAGATAGGACTGCGCGACGAACCCGCCCGGGTGGTCGTGCGGATAGCGGTAGCCGGTGCCGTGGCCGAGGGAGCGGGCGAACGCGGTCGGGGCGTTGCGCAGGTGCGCGGGCACGGGCGCGTCGGGGTGCGCCCGCGCGGCCTCGTGCGCCGCGGCCATGGCCGTCACCACGGCGTTGCTCTTCGGCGCCGCGGCGAGGTAGACGACCGCGCGCACCAGGGCGAGCTCGCCCTCCGTCGCGCCGAGGAACTCGACGGCCTGCTTCGCCTCGAGCGCGACGCGCGTCGCGTGGAGGTCGGCGAGCCCCACGTCCTCGCAGGCCATCGCGACCAGGCGCCGCACGATCACGAGCGGATCCTCGCCGCCCTCGAGCATGCGTGCCATCCAGAACAGCGCGGCGTCCGGGTCGCTCCCGCGGAGCGACTTGTGGAAGGCCGAGAGCGCGTCGTAGGCAAGGTCGCCGCCGCGGTCGTACGTCGCGACGGCCCGCTGCGCGCCGACGGCCACGTCCTCGACGTCGACGGCGCCGTCGCCGCGCTCCACCGCGCGGGCCGCCGCGAGCTCGAGCGCGCCGAGCGCCCGCCGCGCGTCGCCCCCCGCGACGCGCCGCAGCGCCGCGCGCGCGTCCGGCGCCAGCACGACCGCGCCGGCGAGCCCCGCGGGGTCGGCGAGCGCCCGCGTGACGACGGTGTCGAGGGCGTCGTCGGACAGCGGCGTGAGCACGACGACGCGGACGCGCGACTGCAGCGCGCGCGTGAGCGAGAAGCCGGGGTTCTCCGTCGTCGCGCCGACGAGCACCACCGTGCCGTCCTCGACGTGGGGCAGGAACGCGTCCTGCTGCGCCTTGTTGAAGCGGTGGATCTCGTCGACGAAGAGGACCGTCCGGCCGCCGCGCCGCCGCCGGGCCCGCGCAGCCTCGATCACCGCGCGCACGTCCTTCACGCCCGACGTGACCGCCGAGAGCGCGACGAACGTCCCCCCCGCGTCGTGGGCGAGCGCGCGCGCGATCGTCGTCTTCCCGGTGCCCGGCGGCCCCCACAGCACCACGCTCGGCAGCCGCCCGGCCCGCGCGCCCTCGGCGAGCAGCGTCCCCGGGCCCGTGGCGGCGGGCTGTCCCACCACGTCCGCGAGGCGGCGGGGCCGCATCCGCTCGGCCAGCGGGGCGTCGGGCGCCGGCGCGCCGTCGCCCGGGGCGTCGGCGACTTCGGCGTCGGCGTCGGTCGGGAACGGCAGGCCCGGGCCGTCCGGGCTCCGGTCGGCGTCCGCGTCGTCGTCGGCGGGGCGCCGGCTCATTCGTCGAGGAGGAGGCGCGCGACGGCGTCGCCGACGGCCCGCCCGTCCACCTTCCCGTCGTTGACGAGCACCGCGAACGCGAACGCCGCGCGGCCGTCCCGTCCGTCGACGTACCCCGCGAGCGCGTGCACGCCGGTGCGGCCCAGCGTGCCCGTCTTCGCCCGCAGGCGCACCCGATCGCGCACGTCGCGGAAGCGCTTCTGCAGCGTGCCCTCTTCGCCGGGCACCGCCAGCGAGTCGCGCAGCAGGCCGCCCCAGAGCAGTTCCGCCTCCGCCGACGCCAACAGCCGCGCGAGGGTCGTCGCGGTCAGCCGGCTCGCGGTCGAGAGGCCCGAGCCGTCCACCACCCGCTGCCCCGGCGTCGCGAGGCCGCGCCGCGCGAGCGCGTCGGCGACCGCGCGCTCGCCGCTCTCCCAGCTGCCCACGCCGTCGCGCGCCGCGCCCGAGGCCTTGAAGATCAGGGACGCATAGAGGTTCTGGCTGCGCCGGTTCATCACGCGCAGCGCGGGCCCGAGCCCGTTCTCGACCGCCGCGATCTCCGTCGCGCCCCCGCGGTCCGCCGCGTCGCGCGCCGGGCGCGCGCCGCCCGCCACGGTCACGCCCGCCTGGCGCAACGCGGCAAGGAGCGCCGCCCCCGTGAACGCGAGCGGGTCGGGGACCGGCGCCTCGAAGCTCGCCTCGAGGCCGGGCCCGATGGCCCCGAAGACCCGGAGTCGGCGGTCGTTCGTGAAGGCACCGCCGACCTGCGCGGTCCGCTCCTCGACGGTGCGGGCCTGCGCGTCCACCGGCCACGGCCCCGCCGTGCTCGGGAACGTGACCCGCGCCGGCGCGCCGGCCGCCGCGGCCCCGCGCACCCGCACCGTCGCGCAGCCGTCGTTGAACGTGAGGCCCGCCACGGGCGCCCCGTACCAGTCGTCGAGGTCGCCGGCGGCCCAGGAGGGGTGGACGAACACGCGGTCGAACGGGCCGTCGTCGAGGACGAGCGCGCCCGTGACGGCCCGGACGCCGAGCTTCGCGACGGCCGCGGCCAGCTGCGGGAACGGCCACAGGGGCTCGCCGGGGTGGTCGCGCGACGAGAGGCCCGGGTCGCCGCTGCCCAGAAGCACGAGATCGCCCATCAACGTGCCGGTCGCCGGGTCCACCGTGCCGCGGCCGGAGAGGCTCGTGCGGAACCGGTGCCCGGGCCCGAGGACGTCGAGCGCCGCGACCGCGGTGGCCACCTTCGCGACGGACGCCGGGATCAGCGGCGTGTCGCCCTGGCGCTCGAACACGAGCGCCCCGGACGCGAGGTCCACCACGGCGACGCCGAGCCCGCCGGCGCGGACCCCGGCCCGGTCGAGGCGCGCGGCGAGCCGCTGCGGCAGCGGGCCGGCGGACGTGCGCTCGCGGGCCGTCGCTCGCGCGGGCGCGAACGCGCCGGCCGCCACGGCGGCGGCGAGCACCACGGAGAGGACCCGGAGGGGGCGCATGGGGCGACCCCCGACTGTATCGGGTGGGAGCCCCGCCCTCCGCACGGGCCCCCCTCCGCACCGGCCCCCTGGGTCCCTGGGTCACCGGGTCACCGGGTCACCGGGTCACCGGGTCACCGGGTCACCGGGTCACCGGGTCACCGGGTCACCGGGTCACCGGGTCATCGCCGGCCGGCCGGAGGCCGGGCCTCGCGTCGCCCTCCTGGATCCCGCGTGACGCCCTCGGGGCCGTCCCGTCGGCGCGCCGGGTGTCCCTCAGAGGCCGCGGAACGCCTCGGGCACCAGCGGAATCTCGCCCCGGCGCGCCGCGTCGATCGCCGCGAGCAGTCGCGCACGGTCGGCCGGCAGTCGGCCGCCGAGCGGCAGGTAGTTGCTCGCGTGGTTGCTGCGGAACACCGCGCCCGTGAGGCGCATCCGCTCCACGAGCACCCGCAACTCGTCGAGCGTCTCCTCGGGCGAGGGCAGCGCCACGTCGCCGCGCGCGACCTCGTCGAAGAACGGCGTGCCGGGCACGGGCGTCACGCAGAGGCACGAGACGAACCGCGGGTCCATGGCCGTCAGCGCGTCGGCCGTCGCCTCCGCGTGCGCGCGCCACCGCGCGCGCCCGCCGATGCCGAGCAGCACCATCACGCTCATCTTGATCCCGGCCGCCTGCGCGCGCCGGACCGCCTCGACCTCCTCCGCGACGGTCGCGCCCTTCACGATGCGCGCCGCCGTCGCGGGGTCGCCCGTCTCGAGGCCGAGATAGCCGATCGTGAGCTTGAGGTCGCGCAGGCGCGCCAACTCCGCGTCGGACTTGCGCAGCACCGAGACCGCGTTCACGTACGAACCCACGCGCGCCAGCGCGGGAAAGGCCGCGTTCAGCGCCTCGAGCACCGGCACGAGACGGGCGGTCGCGAGCGTCATCGCGTCGCCGTCCATCAGGAACACGCGCCGCGTGTCGGGCGCGAACCGCCGGGCCTCCTCGACGTCGGCGAGGACGTCGGCGAGGGGGCGCGCCTGGAACGTCTTTCCCTGGTACATCGCGCAGTAGGTGCAGCGGTTGTGGCTGCAGCCCAGCGTCACCTGGAGCAGGAGGCTGTCGGCCTCGGAGGGCGGGCGGTAGACGGGGCCGACGTAGCGCACGCCGCCACCCTACCCGGCGCGCCCGAGGAAGGCCCACGCGTCCGCGACGATCGCGTCGAGCGCGCTCCGCGCCGACGCGGTCCAACCGAGGTCGCGCGCGGCCCGCGCGGGGTCCGCCACGAGGACCGCCGGGTCGCCGGGGCGCCGCGGGGCCGCCCGGACCTCCACGCGCCGCCCGGTGGCCCGCTCCGCGGCCGCGATCACCTGGCGCACGGTGTGCCCGGCCCCGGTGCCGAGGTTCCACGCGCCGCCCCCGCGCCCGGCCTCGAGCCGCGCGAGCGCCGCGACGTGGGCCCGCGCGAGGTCCACCACGTGGACGTAGTCGCGCACGCACGTCCCGTCGGGCGTGGGCCAGTCCTCGCCGAACACGGCGAGCGGCGTGCCCGCGCGCGCGGCCTGCAGCGCAAGGGGGATCAGGTGCGTCTCGGGGTCGTGGCGCTCGCCGAGTCCGAGCGCGGGCTCCGCGCCCGCGGCGTTGAAGTAGCGCAGCGCGGCGACCTCGAGGCCCGACGCGGCGAGGACCGCCTCCGCGCGCGCCTTGCTCTCGCCGTACGGGCTCGTCGGCCGCTGCGGGTGGTCCTCGGGGACCGGCACGCGCTCGGGCGTGCCGTAGACCGCGGCCGACGACGAGAACACGAGCCGCCGCACCCCCGCCCCGTGGACGGCCGCGGCCAACGCCGCCGTGGCCGTCACGTTGGCCCGCTCGTACCCCGCCGGGTCGCGCACCGACTCCGCGACGGAGATCCGTCCCGCGAAGTGCAGCACCGCGTCCACCGCGTGGGCGGCGCAGGTGGCGCGGACGAGCGCCTCGTCCTCCACGCGTGCGACGACGAGCGGCACGCCCCGCACGGCCTCGCGGTGCCCGGCCGAGAGGTCGTCGAGCACGACGACGCGACGGCCCGCGGCGACGAGCGCGGCGACGGCGTGGCTGCCCACGTAACCCGCGCCGCCGGTGACGAGCACGGCGCCGCTCATGCGGGCGGCGGCACGGCGGCGCCGGCGAGCAGCGCCGCGGGGACGGTCTCGGTGGCGCGCGCGGCGACGGCGCGCCCGGCCCAGCGCTCGAGCACCTTGCGCGCCGACGCGAGGCCCGGCGGCCGGCGGTCGGCGTGGTGGCAGTCGCTCGCGATCAGGTCGATGGCGCCCGCGCGCGCGAGGGCCTTCGCGCAGTCGCGCGCCGCGTCGCGGAACCCGCCCGTGAGCGCCGACGCCGTCACCTGGAGCAGGGCGCCCTGGGTCCGCAGCGCCACGGCGTCGGCCGGCTTGTGCCAGAACGACGGGTTGCGCTCCGGGTGCGCGATCACGGGCGTCACCCCCTCGAGGCGCAGGCGGAACAGGACCTCGGACGCCTCGGGGGGCACGTGGGTGGGCGGGAACTCGACGAGCACGTAGCGCCGGCCGGGCGGCGACCCCGGCGGCGAGAACGTGGGCAGGCGCCCCGCGCGCGCGAGCGCGTCGAGGTCGGTCCGGTACCACACCTCGCCGCCGAGCCGCAGGTCGAGGTCGATGCCCGCTTCCGCGGCGGCGACGCGCAGCGCGGCGACCGCGATCTCCGCCCGCTCCCGCGCGACGTCGTACGTCGGGCCCAGGGCGTGCGGCGTCGCGCAGAGCACCCGCGTGCCGTCGGCGACCGCCGCGCGGAGCATGGCGAGCGCCTCCGGGAGGTCGATGGCGCCGTCATCGACGGCCGGCAGGACGTGGGCGTGGAGGTCGAGCACGCCCCTACTTCGACCGCGGCGGCAGCCCGGCCCGGCGCTCCGCCACCCACCGGCCCCACCACGCGGCCGTGCGGTCCTGGAGGGCGCGCATCCCCGCCCGCGTCACGTCGGCGTCCGACACCGAGGGGAACGCGGGGAACACCCGCTTCTCGACGTCGGTGACGCCGCCGCGGGCGACCACGTCGCGCATGGCTCGGTACGCCGACGACATGACCTCGAAGTCGGGGTCGAGCACGAAGCGGTAGAGGTAGCGCTCGGGCGTCGGCTCGCGCTTGCCAACGGCGAGCAGCGCGTCGACGGCCTTCAGCTTGAGGTCGCGGGCGCCCGTCGAGTAGGACCACCGCCGCCACGCCTCCCGCGACGCGACGACCTCCGCCGCCGTGGACACCGCCGAGGTCCCCGCCGGCAGGTCCACGAAACCGGTGATGCGCGCGAGCGCGTCGCGGATCGTCTGGAACTCGAAGACGTCGGTGGACTCCACCTCGACGAGCGGCAGGAGGTACACGAGGCCCAGCGGGCTCCCGAGGTCCCCGAGCACCTCAGCGGCGAGCATGCGCACCTTCGGCACGTCGTCGTACAGCGCGATCTGCAGCAGCGGGATCTCGGGCGGCGAGATCGTGCCGTGGATGCGCACGACCCACGCGCGGCACTCCGGGTCGGGCTCGACCTCCGGGTGCAGGCGGCGCAGCAACTCCCCGTCGATGCGGGCGAGCAGCTCCATCTGCGTGCCCTCGTACACGGCGCGCAGCGCGCGGGCACGGATCGCGGGGTCGGGGCCCTTCGCGGCCCGGAACACCTGGTTCCAGTCCACGCGGCCGTCGGCGGTCGTCGCGGACGGGCCCGTGCGGGCGACCGGCGGCCCCTTCTTGAGCTCCTCGATCATGCCGAGGACGTCCTTCTTCGCGTCCTCGGGCAGGTGCGGCACCATCCGCTCCAGGGTGGTGCGCAGGCGGTCCCAGTCCTTCTTCTTCGCGTAACACGCGCGCAGCCGGTCGAGCACGTCGAGGTCGCCGGGCTGCGCGCGCGCGAGGCTCTCGAGCTCGCCGATCGCCGCGTCGAGGTCGCCCTTCTCGGCGAGGCAGACGGCGTACGCCAGGCGGTACTGCCGGTTGTCGGGCTCGCGGGTCCGCAGCGTGCGGGCCTCCTTCAGCGCCGACGCCACGTCCTTGCGCTGCAGGTGCACGTTCATCAGCAGGTAGCGGACGCGGAGGTCGTTCGGCTCGCGGTCGAGCCGGTCGTTCAGCAGCTTCAGCGCGCGGTCCCAGTCCTTCCGCTCGAGGGCCACGGCCGTCAGGACCTCGCGGGCCTCGACCTGGTCGGGACGGACGGCGAGCACGGCGGTCGCCTCGCGCTCGGCGCCGGCGAAGTCCTTCGCCTCGGAGAGGAGGATCGCGAGGCGCACGCGGGCGAAGTAGAAGCCCGGGTTCTCGCGGAGGACCATCTCCATCTGCCGACGGGCCGCCGCGGGGTCGCCGTTCCAGTACTGCGCGCGCCCGAGGAGGTACCGGTTGAGCACGCTCGGGTCGCGGCCCACGCGGCTCTCGTAGCGCTGCACCACGGCGTCGAGGCCCTTGCGGCGCCGGGCGGCCTCGAGGAGCGCCGTCTGGTCGGCGGTCTCCCGCTCGACCTCCAGCTCCCACGGCTGCTTCGGCGCGTCGGCGGCGGCGGCGCGGCGCGGCGGCGCGACCGCCCCGACGGCGACGACGACGGCGAGCCCCGCGAGCAGGGACGCGAGGCCCTGCGCGCGACGGGGCGTCGGGACGAAGGGACGACGGGCGGGGCTCATTGGGGCTGCGGGGGCTGCGCCCCCCACCACCCGGTCACGGCCGCGACCACCTCGGCGCGGCGGGCCGCGACGAGCGCCGCGGCGTCGAACCGCGGGAGCGTCGCCACCCAGGTCGCGTCGGCGCGCGCGACGCCCTTCGCTTGGTCGGCGAGCCGGAGCAGGAACCGGTACGCGGCGGTCCACACGGCCTCGTCGGGGTCGGTGACGAGCGCCCAGCCGAGCTCGTACGGCCGGACCTCGGCGGCGCGGGCGGCCGCGTCGAGGGCGCGCAGCTTTGCGTCCCGGGCCTCGCCGCCGGCCCACCACGTCGCGAACGCGGCCGCGAACGCCTCCGGCGTCTCGTCGGCGGCGACGGGCGCCGTGCCCGCGAGGCGGTAGATCGCGTGCCGCGCGGCGCGCGCCAGCTCCTCGTCCTTCGAGAGGGCGGCGGGCGCGAGCGCGGCGATGCCCAGGGGGTTGCGGAGCTCGGCGAGCACGTCGGCCGCCATGATCCGCACGCGGCCGTCCTTCTCGGCCGGGTTCCAGAGCGGGATGCGGACGAGGGGCGCGGTCTCCGACGACGGGTACCGCTCGAAAACGCGCAGCGTGAGGACGCGGTTGACCGCCAGCGGCTCGTACTGCGGCGTCAGGCGCTTGACGAGCGCGAACGTGAGCGGTGGCCGGATGACGAAGTCCTCGCGCGCCGCCTGCAGCAGGAAAAGCAGCGCCTTCGTGCGCGCCGGCCCGTCGCCCTCCTCGAGCTGGCGGGCGACGAGCTCCGGCGTCGGCTTCAGGGGCTGCGTCGCGCCCGCCGCGGCGGCCTTCTGACGGCGGATGCCGTCGACGATCGCGTCGACGCGCTTGCGCTCCGCATCGTCCTTCGAGACGCGGCGGAGGCGGGCGAGCACCTCGAGCGCCTCGTCGGGGTCGAACGTCTTCTCCTTGGCGACGATCGACATCCACATCCACAGCGGATCGGCCTTGTCGGGGTACTCGTTCGCGAGGGCCTTGAGGAGCGCGAGGGCCGCCGCCGGGTCCCCCGCCTCGCCGACGAGGCGGGCCTTGAGGAGGCGCATGCCGAGGTTGCGCGGGCTCTTACGGATCAGGACCTCGAGGGCGGCGAGGGCCTGGGCCGGACGTCCCCACGTCGCATAGGCCTCGACGATCTGGATGCGGGCGTTGTCGCGCGCCGGGTCGACGTCGAGCACGCGCTCGAGGACGCGGATGCCCTCCTCGTAGCGCTTCGTGTCGACGAGCAGGTCGCCCAGCGGTTGCAGCGCGTCGGCGTAGCGGGGCTGGACGGCGATCGCCTGCCGGAGGTCCTGCTCGGCGCCGACCTGGTCCTTCCCGAGGGCCTTGAGGACGCCGCGGTCGCGGAGCGCGAACCACATGCGCGGGTCGAGTTTGAGGACGTCGCCGTAGGTGGTGAGCGCGTTCGGGACGTCGCCGGCCTTGCCGTACGCCCGCGCGAGCAGGTAGAGGGACGGCACGTCGCTCACGCGGTTCGCCCGGTTCTCGTACTTCGTCACGACGGCCTTCGCGCTGCCGCGGGAGATCTCGGCGTCCTGGGTCCCGAGGCCGTCCGTGACCTCGCGGAGCCAGGGCGGGGCCGCCGCTGCCGGCGCGTCGGCGGCGTGGGCGGACCGGGGGGCGAGGAAACCCTCGCCGGCGACCCCGGCGACGACGAGCCCCCCAAGCCCCAAGAGCCCCCAAAGCCCCAAGAGCGCAACGTGCCCCAAGAGGCGAACGACCGGAAGGCGAGGGACACGCAACATGACGGCTCCGCGGGGAGGAACGCGCCGCGATTCTAGGCGGCGCGGGGGCTCGGGTCGCGTTCCCCGAGGGCCACGGCCCGAAGGACCGCGGAGAACCCCGGGTACGACTTCGCGACCGCCTCGACGCCGACGAGCGCAACGCCCGGGACCACGAGCCCGAGCACCCCGAACGCCAGCGCGAGCCGGTGGTCGCCCGCGACGGCGACGTTCCCGCCGCGCAGCGCACGGCCGCGCACCACGAACCCGTCGGCCGTCCCCTCGGCGTCGCCGCCGAGCGCGACCACCGCTGCGACCGCGGTGGCGATCCGGTCCGACTCCTTGTCGCGCAGGTGCGGCGCGCCGACGACGCGAGTCTCGCCCTCGGCGCCCGCCGCGAGTGCGGCGACGAGCGGCGCGAGGTCGGGCGCGTCGCGCAGGTCCACCTCGCCCGCGCCCCGGCACCGCACGGGGCCGGTGACCACCGCGTCCCCGTCGGGGCCCGTCTCGACGCGGGCCCCCATCCGTACCAGCACGCCGAGCAGCGCCGCGTCGGGCTGGGCCGACGCCGGACCGAGCCCGCGCACGCGCGCGCGGCCGGCCGTGAGCGCCGCCGCCGCCCACCAGACGGCCGCCGACGACGCGTCGGGCTCCACGACGAACCGCGGGCACCGCGGCGACCCGGCCGCGACGACGCGGGTCGGGCCTCGCGTCGTCACCGGGCATCCGAACGCCGCGAGGACCTGTTCCGTGAGCGCGAGGTAGCCCCGCGAGACGCCGGGCCCCACGAGGGTCATCGCGAGTCCGCCCTGCCGCGGCGCGTTCAGGAGGAGCGCCGACGCGGGTTGGCTCGAGCGGTCGGCCGGGAGGGCGACGTCGTGCCGGTCCCACCGTGCGCCGAGCACCCGCACCGCGCCGGTGAGCCGACGGTGGGCGTGGGCCCCGAGCCGGCCGAGCGCGCGCAGGAGGACGCCGTGCGGGCGGGCCCGGAGGCGCGGGCGGCCCGTGAGGAGGGTGCGCGCCCCCACAGGGCGCAGCCCGGCGGCCGCGATCGCGAGGCGCAGGCCCGTGCCGTTCATCCCGAGGTCGCAGCGGACGCGGTCCCGCCCACCGTCGAGGTCACCGTCGAGGTCACCGTCGAGG
>Ga0105047_10007307_pt1 | contig 18636 bp, 16 predicted proteins | sample MAT04_FD_78384 | JGI IMG/M metagenome (GOLD analysis project Ga0105047, IMG submission 78384) | Freshwater microbial communities from Lake Fryxell liftoff mats and glacier meltwater in Antarctica - MAT-04 (megahit assembly) | ecosystem: Environmental > Aquatic > Freshwater > Ice > Liftoff... | reverse complement strand
ACAGGTACAGGTATGAGCCGCGTAGCGATCTGTATGGCCGTCCTGACATTCGTCGCGTTCGCGATGGGTGGTGCGCTGGGTGCGGCGACGGCCACCGCCGCAACGGGCTGTGCGGGTCTGGATGAGGTGCGCGCGCAGGCCGAGTGTTCTGCACGCGAGCGCGCGCGGTCCGAGGCTCGGGCGGAGGTCCAGCGGCGAGTGGCCGACGATACGTCAGCGGCCGAAGCCCGTGGTGCCGGCGATGGTGCGAGCGGGGTTGGGGCCGGGACCGAGGCTGGGTCGTCCAGTCCGGCGCGGCCGAAGGCGTGGCGCGAGGCGCTTGCAGCGGCCGACGGTCCGCACCTGGACACGGTGCTCGAGCCCCGCCCGATCGCCACCATCGTCGGCGCGCTCTGGTTCGGCCTCGTATTTCGTGCCCGAGTGCGCACGCGTGCGCGCGCGCGACGCTCCGGCCCCTGATCCTGGACGCCGGATCAGCGCTGGGCGAGGTCTGGGTCGCGGTCGATGAGCTCGATGAGCTTGGTCCACACCTCGCTGCGTGTGGGGAAGGGGGCGACGCAGTGGCGCAGGCGCTCGAGGGGCACCTCGCCCACGATCGCAATGGTTGCAGAGTGCAGGAGCTCGGCGATGTCTGGAGCGACGAAGGTGGCGCCCACCACGCATGTGGTATCGAGATCGAGAATGATCCGAGCGAAGCCGTCACTTCCGCGTCCATGGAAACTGCCTGCGGCGACGCGCTGTGGATCACGGTCGAAGGCGCGGACATGGAGACCTGCCTGCTCGGCGCTCGCCATGGTGTGCCCGACCGCCGCGACGTGTGGCTCGGTGAACATGACTCGCGGTGCGGCGACGTTGTCCTCGACGCAGTGGGTCTCGAGACCCAGAGCATTTCGCGCGGCGACTTTCGCCTGATAGACGGCGGCGTGGGTGAGCTGCGCGCGACCTGTGGCGTCGCCGACGACGTAGAGCCAGTCGACGTCCGGCACCCGCATGCAGTCGGTCACCGTGATCGTGCCGCGCTTGGTCGCGGTGACACCGACGGTCTCGAGCCCGAGATCCTCAGCGTTGCCCTGGCGACCGGTGGCGACGAGCAACTCGTCACACGCAATCGTCTCGCCGTTGGCGAGCGTGAGTGTGACGGTGCCGTCGCTCGCGCGGTCGACGCGCGTGGTGGCAACTCCCGTGCGGATCGTGATCCCAGCGCGGACCAGCGACGTAGCCACGAGCGCAGCAGCCTCTGGCTCCTCGCGCGTGAGGATGCGCTCGCCCTGCTCGAGAATGGTCACGTCGCTGCCGAGTGCCGCGAATGCCTGGGCAAGCTCCACGCTGATCACGCCGCCACCGAGCGCGACCAGCCGACGTGGCGCGTGGTCGGCGAGCGTCGCCTCGCGGTTGGTCCACGGGCGTGCGTCGGCGAGTCCGTCGATCGGTGGCATCGCGGCGCGCGAGCCAGGGGCGAGAATAACGGCGTTGGTAGCGACCAAAGCGCGGCGCGTACCGTCGGCCGCTTCGACCTCGACAGCGCGCTCGCCCGTGAGACGACCGTGTCCACGAACGATGGTGACACCGGTAGATTCGATGCGCTGGGCATGCGAGCTGTCGTCGAGGCCGCGGACGACCTCATCGCGGCGCGCGAACAGTGCGTCCACATCGAGCGGGCCGGTCACGGCCTCGGCTGCGCCCGGAACCCGGAGCGTCTCAGCGAGAGCTTGCGAAGGACGCAGCATCGCCTTGGACGGCATACAGCCCCAGTACGGACACTCACCGCCGACGAGCTCACGTTCGACGAGCACGACGTCGGCACCCGTGCGGGCGGCGTGCGCTGATGCAGCCTCACCGCCCGGGCCGCCACCGATGACGATGATCTGGTGCGTGGTGGAATCCATGGACGGGCGATACCCATCTCCGCGTGGACGCATCCCCGGGGCGGAACTCGGCTTCCATTGGGGGGGGGAGGAGCCGGCGTGTGGGGTGCGCCGACTTCTTGGTATCCGGTCCGCCCCGGGTGCGTACCAGCAGCATCCCGGACCAGGTGTGACGACATGCGCGCGCATCGTGACGAATGTGTGTCGTTCGACCGCCGGATCCGTCACACTTGCGGTCGTGCGCGTGAGTGACCCCGGCAGCTACGACGAATCAGAGCTCGAGACGAGCATCGAGCGCGGACGCCTCGATGTTGCGCTCCTGCGCGCACGTGCATGGTGCGACGACCCACAGGCGATGTGCATGTACGCCGACTGGCTCCTGCACCGTGCGCTCGCCCCCGACGAGGACGAGTGCGGCGCAGATCTCGTTGACGAGGCACGCACCTGGCTCCGGCGCGCGGTGCGCACAGGGAGCCGGCGTGCTGCCGGCATGCTCGGCGACGTGCTGCTCGACGCGCGCTTGCCCGACGACCGCCACGCGGGCGCACGGCTGCTGCGTGGCGCAGCGTTCGGCGGCGATGTCGCTGCGATGCGGCGGCTCGGCGCGCGATGCCTCTTTGACGGTCACATGCTCATCGATAGTGATCGCGCCGAGGCGCGGCGCTGGCTCATGCGCGCGGCGTCGCGCGGTGATACGCACAGTGCGGCGCTGCTCGACTCGCTCGGCTCGTGAGCGCTTAGCTGCGTCGGATAAACGACATGGCCGCACGAAACGCCTGCGGGCTGGTCGAGGCGATGCTGGCGTGATTACCGTAGCGTGGACCCTCGGTAAGTGAAACGTTCGCAACGTTGTCCGCAGCCGGAAGGTCGGCGGCGGAGTAGGGGATCACGCCATCCCAACGTGAGCGCACCGCGAGGAACTGCGTCTCGCCCGGCGGCACATCGACTCCGAGCGATTCCATGAACTCGCTACCCCGCAACATCTGGCGCAGCGCCACGCCCGCCATCGGAAGCACGGTCCGGTTGGCGACGCTGTCGACCAGCTGGTGAAGGCGACGTGCGGTCGCTGAACGCTCGAGCCAGGGATAGTCTTCGATGCGCACCGGGAGGCCACGATTGGGTGTCGCGAGTGTCACCACATGGCGCACCACCTCGTCGCCCCCGAGCTCTTTCACGAACCAGCGCGCCATGAGACCGCCCTCGGAGTGACCGACGATGTCGACCTCCCCGCCGAGCAGGTGCACCATCGAGGCGAGGCGTTCGGCGCTCGCCCGGATATCCGCGAACGCATTGTCAACGGGCGGCATGATTGCGACACGTCGAATACCGGCGGCCTCGTATGAGTCGCGCAGGTACGTGTAAAAGCCAGCGCTGCCCGCGAACCCACCGACGATCACCACAGCGCGATGGTGCGTGACCTTCGCGCCGTCCCACCGATGGACAGGGTAGTTCGCCCAGAGCCGCGCGCTCATGCGCACGCCGTTGACCGTCGCGCCACGCACGAGGCGCATGGCACGCTCGATGCGCAGGTCGACAGGAGCGCGCCCGTTCGCACTCGGCTCGGGAGCGCGTGGCGCGGACGGCGCCTCGTCGTGCCGATCGTCGATGTTCACGAACGCACCTCGATCCACAGTGCTTCGGCACGGCCGAGCACGGAGCCTGATGCGTCCAGGAGCGCGCTTGCGGAGAAGCATTTGCGGCCGTCGATGTGGCGCTGCCAAGCGACGAGCACGTGCGGCTCGCCCACGCGCGCGGCGCGATCGAGCTGCACTGCGATGCGGGCGAGCACGGCGGTCCGGGCCTCCGCGCCATCGGCGGACGGTGCGGCACTCGGGCAGTCGAGCGCACTCCAACAGGCCGCGACGCAGGCCTGCTCGAGGTCGTCGGCGTCGGCCACGTCGGCATGCGGCTCCCACACGTCGGCGTACACGGGCACGTCTGCGCCCGCTGCGTCGGGGGCGGTCACGCCATCGACTGCGCCACAATGGATCTCGAGCGACGGCTGATCCGCCTCGCGTGCGATGCCGCAGCAGATGCAGCGCGGAAAGGGGTGGTGATCGCGGAAGGGGAATCCCGCGCTCGCGCCACGAGCAATCTCGAGCGTGATGGCACGCGCCGCGTGAGGAACCTCGACGGTGACGCTGTGCGGGAGGGCACTTGCCACGAGGGTGTCCTCGTCGAGCAGGCGAGCCTCGCCCGTTCGATCGTCGACCTCTACACGGAGCGCTCGACCGATGGGAGGGGGCACCCGCAGGCTCACAGCCACGCCGCGGCCGCTGAGTGGCTCGGGGACGTGCTGCGCGATGAGGCTCGCCGACCAGCCGCCGTTGCCACTTCCGTCGGGCCCATTGGCCCACGTCGGGATCGTGAGGTGTTCGGATGACGTCGCTCGGGTGTCATCAAAAGCGCTCACAACGACATATTACCCAGGTCGACCATGATCTCCGGCCACTCGTCGCGATCGAAATCGTCGGCGAGCAGCGCGAACATCACGGCATCGTGGCTCATACCCTCGCGCATGATGCGGTGACCGAGCACGCCCTCCTCGCGGATCCCTGGCAGTCGACGGATTGCGCGCAGCGATCGCTCGTTGTCCACGCGTACGAGGAACTCCAGGCGCCGTAGTCCGAGCACGTCGAACGCGAAGGCTGCGATCGCCGCCTTGGCTGGCAGGTAGTGACCCGCGCCCTGATACGGCACACCGATCCATGTACCGGATTCCGCGCGTGCGTTCGCGTGATCGATGCCGTGAAGGCCCACACACCCAACGAGCTGCCCGCGCTCGCGGTCGAAGATCCCCGGTAGCCACGCGACGCGCCGCTCCCACAGCGAACGCGCATCGTGGATATAGCTGAGCGAATCATCGACCGTCTCGTGGGCATCCCACTGCAGCAGCCGAGAGACGTCTGGATCGCGCGCGAGTGCGAACAGTTGGTGCGCGGCGCGCGGCGTCACGAGCCGAAGTTCGACCGAATCGCACAACACACGCGGGAGAGCGCTCATGGCATGAGGCTATCGCACGCGCCTGCGGGGGAAGGAAGAGCGCATGACCTCGGCTGCTCCCCTCGAATCTGTTCCCAACATCAGCGTGGGGCGCAACGTGGCGCTCGTGGACGAGCTCGTGGACGTGACCCGTGCGGGCGCACTGCGTGGCGCTGAACGTGACGGGTCGCGCGCTGCGGTCGTCGACGTCCATCGCGACGAGGATCACGATCGGAGCGTGCTGACGATCATTGGCACGGGGGCGGCGCTGGAGGAAGCGCTCGCGGAACTCGCGCGTGCCACGATCGAGCGCGTCGATATCCACGCCGGACATGGCGTGCACCCCCGCGTGGGTGTGCTCGACGTCCTGCCCATCATCGCGCTCGGCGGTCACGACGCAGCTTCTGTGGACGGTCACCGAGCCGCCGTCGCCCTCGTCGCCCGACTTGCGTCGCGCATCGGCGCGCTCGGGGTGCCCGTGGTTCGCTACGGGCTCGATGACGATGGGTGTGCGATCGAGGGTGCCGAATTCGCTGGCCGCGCGCGTCGCGGAGGACCGGGCGCCGTGCGCGACCGGATCGCCGCCGGGGAGCTCATGCTCGCGGCGGGCCCCGCAACACCCCACGCTACGGCCGGGGTCACGCTCGCTGGCGTTCGCGACGTGCTCATCGCCTTCAACGTCGACCTCGCGGCAGACGACGTCGACGCCGCGCGAGCGATTGCCGCGAGGATCCGCGCGAGCGCTGCGGGCCCAGACGCCCTCCCGGGCATACGCGCACTCGGGCTGCGGCTTTCGTCGCGTGGAGTGGTCCAGGTCTCGACCAACGTGGAGCTTTTCCGCACGTGCGGGCCTGAACGAGTGTTGCGTACTGTCGCGCGGCTCGCGCAGGAACTCGGGGTGGAGGTCGCGGCGGCGGAGCTCGTTGGCCTCACACCGGATTCCGCGCTCGGGCCACTGCGTTACGGGTGCGTGTCGCTCGGCGTGCCGCTGCTCGCGTGCGCCGAACCGTCCCTTGATCGGGCTGTCGGGAGCGTGCTATAGGATCCCACCTGTTCACGGCCCGAGGGGGGTCGCGACGTCCGCCCGGAGGCAATCGCCATGCGTATCAGTTCCGTCCAGACCATCGCTCCTGTCGGCATGCCGGCCGCACCCGCATCGTTGCCAGCGGCACCCGTGGCCACCACTGCTGACTATCCGGTTCCGCCTGCGGCCGGGCACTACAACAAGTACGGCATGGACTATCTGCACATGCCGGGTGTGACATCCGTCGGCTGGAGCGCCAGCCCGGGCACCTCCATCTTTGACCAGTTCAACGTCACGGTCGGAGACGCGCGGTCCGCCGCTGTGCTCGCCGGGATTCTCGAGCCCGAGGTGAATGGCATCAAGGTGAAGCTCTTCGTCGGCAGAGAGCTGTACACCGGCACCACTGAGGCGAGCTATCGCGACCGTATCTCCGCGATCGACGCCATGACGGGAGTGTGGGATCACTCGATCCTCATCGGTCCCCGCAACGGTGGGCGCATCACGTTCAAGACCGTCACGCAGGCACATGCCGTCCAGCTGGACACGCTGCTCAAGCGCGATATCCCGTTCGGTGTCGGCGACCATGGCCAGCCCACGTTCTTGCGCATCTACTGGAAGCCCGGTGTTCCCGCCTGAGGAGCCCGCGCTCGGGTATCGTCCGGCCCATGACGACCTCCACCGCATTTGAGATCACCGGCTCCTCCCTCCCCATCGAGGACGTCGAGCGGGTGGCGTACGGTGGCGTCCAGGTCGGCCTCACGCAGCGCGCACGTGAACGTGTCACCGCAGCTCGTGCCGTGGTCGATCGCGCCGAATCCGATGAGCTTTCCACCTATGGGCTCAACACGGGCGTGGGGCGGTTCGTCGACACGCACATTCCTGCAGGGCTGACAGCGGAGCTGCAAAAGCGCGTGCTCCGCAGCCACGCGGCTGGCGTGGGCGAACCGTATCCCGACGAGGTCGTGCGAGCCGCCCAGCTGCTGCGCATCAACACCCTTGCGCTCGGCTTCTCGGGCGTGCGCGTGGAACTCGTCGAGCGCATGGTCGGCCTGCTCAACGCAGGCGTGCTGCCCTTCGTTCCCGCGCGCGGCAGCGTGGGAGCCTCGGGTGACCTCGCGCCGCTCTCGCACCTGTGCCTGCCGATCGTCGGGGAGGGGCGGGCGTATGTCGGAGGTGAGCTGCTCGATGCTGCCGACGCCCTCGCACGGACCGGGCTCGAGCCGATCGAGCTCGCATCGAAGGAGGGACTGTCGCTCATCAACGGCACGCAGTTCATGACGGCCATGGGCATCGTGTTCGGCCTGCGCGCCCGTCGGCTGCTGCGCATGGCGGATCTCGTGGCCGCGCTGAGCGTCGAAGCGCTCCGTGGTTCGGACCAGCCGTTCCTCCCACAGATCCACGAGCTGCGCCCGCACGAGGGTCAGCGTGTGAGCGCGGCGAACATGCTCGCGGCCATGGCGGGCTCGACGATCACCGATTCGCACCGCTGGTGCGACCGCGTGCAGGACGCGTACTCGCTGCGCTGCTCCCCACAGGTGCACGGAGCGTCGCGTGACGCGCTCGAGCACGGGTTGCGCACCTTCCAGATCGAGGCGCAGTCGGTGACGGACAACCCGCTCGTCTTTCCGGAGGAGGATCTGCTGCGCTCCAACGGCAACTTCCACGGCCAGCCGTGCGCCATCTCACTCGACCTCATGGCCATCGCCGTCGCCGAGATTGCCAACATCTCCGAGCGGCGCACCGAGCGGCTCGTCAACCCGTCCCTGAGCGGGCTGCCGGCCTTCCTCGTCGCGGAGGGCGGGCTCAACTCCGGGTACATGATCGCCCAGTACACGGCGGCGGCCCTCGTCTCTGAGAACAAGATCTACTGTCACCCGGCAAGCGTCGATTCCATCCCCACCAGTGCTGCGCAGGAGGATCACGTCAGCATGGGCAACCACGCCGGCCTCAAGCTCCTGCGCGTGCTCGAGAACGCCGAGCGTGTGGTGGCCATCGAGCTGCTGTGCGCCACGCAGGGAGTGGACTTTCTCACGCCGCGTAGGCCGGGTGCCGGCACTGCCGCACTGCACGCTGCCGTGCGCACACGGGTGCCCTACCTTGAGGCGGACCGGATCCTCAATGACGAGATCGAGCTGGTCGCGAAGCTCGTCACCAACCCCGCGTTCATCGCCGAGGTCGAAGGTGCTGCGGGAATCAGCATCGCGTGAATCAGCATCGCGTGATCAGCTGATCGGCGGCACGGTCTCCTTGGTGACCTTGAGGCCCATGTCCTGGTACATGGACAGATCCACCGGGTTCATCGTGAGCGACTTGGTGTCGATCCCGCCGGCACGCAACCCTGCGCGCAGGTCACTACCGCCGTCGGCGAGCGCGCCCATCGCGAGGATCTTCATGTCGTCGAGGTTGATGAGCTGGGCCATGTCGGCGGCAAAGCTCGCAGGGGTGACTGCGTTGATCGCCTTGCGCTGCTTGGCCGAGGTGTCAGCGGCGGTCTCGGACGGCACCGAGATTCCCTGATCGGTGAGCGCGCCCTGGAAGGCCTCCTCGGCGCGGTCGGAGATCGAAGGCGGGGCCGCCTGCTCCGCTGCCTTGAGGCGCGAGAGCACCTGCTGCTTGTGGAAGTCGAGCGTCTTGGGGCCGAACCCGTCCTGCGCGTCCGTGAGCGTGGTCATGAGCTCAGCCATCGCCTCCTTGGCGAACCGCTTGGCGACGTTCGTGGAGATGGCGATGGAGTAGGTGCCGGGGGATTCCTGGCGCAGCTCCGCGCTCGCGCCGTAGGTCATGCGACCCTCACGGCGCAGGCGGTTGAAGAGCATGTCGTTGAGTGAGGCTGTGACGAGCTTGCCAGGCGTCTTGAGGGTCTTGAGCACGTCGGCGGAGACAGGGATGATGACGTCGATCGAGACGGTGTCACTCGAGGGGTCATTGACGATCTGCAGCGCCTGACCCTTCACGACGGGAGCTGACTGTTGGTCGGTGTTGTCCACGCGCGCACCGGCGGGGAGCTTTCCGAGCTCGCGGCGCAGTGTGTCGAGCGCGAGCGATTTGGAATCACCCTCGACGAGCGCCACGGTGTTGCGGCCGACGAAGTACTGCTTGTGGTAATCCTGCAGGTCCTTGGACGTGACCGAATCGACCGTCTTGCGCGTGCCGATCACGTTGTTGGTGGCGGAGGAGTCGCCAAACACCATGCGCTCGGCGATGTTCCAGGATTCTTCGCCGACGGAGCCGCCCCAGTAGACCATCTCGTTCTTGACGGCGGCGAGCTCCTGCTGGAAGCGCTTGCCGGTGGTGGCGGGGTGTTGGAACATGTCCGTGAGCAGCGCGGCGCCCGTGACCGCGCTCTTGGCGGGCAGGATGCCGTAGTAGACGACCGAGTCGCGATCGGTGTAGGCGTTCCACATGTTGCCGAGGCGCCCGCGGATCGCTTCCTGCTCCGTGGAGGAGTGCTTGGGCGATCCCTCGAAGGCGAGGTGCTCGAGCAGGTGCGCCATGCCCAGGCGGCCGGCGGGATCCTGGAGCGAGCCGGCGCCGATGCCGACCTGGACCTTGGTGGACTTGGCGCCGGGGCGCTCCGCGATGATGAGTCGCACGCCGTTGGGGAGCGTCTCTGTGGTGATGCCTCCCTGGGCGCCGCCCACGACGTCGACGCCGGGTACCGGCTTGGCGTCGGAGTGGATCGGCCCGCGGGTGAGTGCCGGGTTGGCGACGGGGGCGGGAGCGGTGGCAGCGACAGAGGAGAGGTTCATGCCAGGGATGATCCAGGGTGGCTGGATGCGGGCCCAAGACCCGGCGTGGGGGGCGGCCCGGTGGTGGCCACGCGGCGGCCGTATAGGGTCGCAAACGACGCAGGAGCGTCGAATTCGTGGTTGTTCGGCGGCGCGGTGTGCTGCGCTCAGGAACGTTCGGTGATCAGGTCGATCAGCCGAACGGATCGCGGTGTGATGGGGGCTATGGGCGATGCGGCCGCGACGGTGCGGTCCACGGGCGTAGGATCGAGCGCATGACCTCCGCCACTGCCGCCACCGCCCCGGACACCCGCACCGACGCCGAGCTCGACGCCATCGTCGAGCGTCTCGTCGGAGATCTCGCGAACGTCCATGCGCCACACGGCAGCGAGCTTGTCTGCCAAGGGTGGGAGCAGGAGGGTGCGCTTCGGATGCTCCTCAACAACCTCGATCCGGATGTTGCGGAGGATCCCACCAAGCTCGTTGTGTACGGCGGCACGGGGCGCGCGGCGCGCACGCACGCGGCGCTGCGGATGATCGTCAAAGAGCTGCTGCGGCTCGGGGCGGACGAGACGCTGCTCGTGCAGAGCGGCAAGCCCGTGGCGGTGTTCCGCACGACGCGTGACAGCCCGCGTGTGCTCATCGCCAACTCCAACCTCGTGCCGCGCTTCGCGACGTGGGAGCAATTCCGTGAGCTCGAGGCGCAGGGCCTCACCATGTACGGGCAGATGACGGCCGGAAGTTGGATCTACATCGGCACGCAGGGCATCTTGCAGGGCACGTTTCAGACGTTTGCGGCGGCGGCGCGCGAGCACTACGGCACGACCGATCTGACGGGCCGGACCATCCTCACCGGCGGACTCGGCGGCATGGGTGGCGCGCAGCCGCTGGCCGCGACGCTATGTGGGGCGGCTGTGTTGTGCATCGAGGTGGATCCGCACCGTATCCAGCGGCGGCTCGAGACAAGGTACCTGGACGAGGTCGCGCCGACGCTCGAAGAGGGCGTTGCGCGCGTGGAGGCAGCGGCGGCCGAGGGGCGCGCGCTGAGCGTGGCGGTGTTAGGGAACTGCGGCCAGGCTTTCCCTTATCTGGCTGCCGGCGATTTTCGTCCGGACTTCGTGACAGACCAGACAAGTGCGCACGACATGCTCGGTGGCTACGTGCCCATGGGCATGTCGTTGGAGAATGCAGTAGCACTGCGTCACGCAGATCCGGGCGAATACATGCGCCTTTCGCGGTTGACTGTGGTCAATCACGTCCAAGCGATGCTCGAGTTCCAGAAAGACGGATGTCACGTCTTTGACTACGGCAACAAGATCCGCACCGAAGCGCTCGACGCCGGGCTCGCGGACGCATTCGATTTTCCGGGCTTCGTGCCGGCGTACATCCGGCCGCTCTTCGCGCGGGGGATCGGCCCGTTCCGATGGGCGGCGCTCTCGGGTGACGAGGCGGACATCGCGCGCATCGACCGCGCGCTGGCCGAGGCATTCCCGGGTGACGAGCTGCTACAGCGGTGGCTGCGCCTGGCGCCGGAGAAGGTGGCGTTCCAGGGGCTGCCCGCGCGTATCTGCTGGCTCGGTTACGGCGACCGGCAGAAGGCCGGGCTCATCTTCAACGAGCTCGTGTCGAGCGGCGAGGTGAGCGCGCCGATCGTCATCGGGCGCGACCACCTCGATGCCGGCAGCGTGGCGTCGCCGTTCCGTGAGACCGAGGCGATGCGCGACGGCTCCGACGCCATCGCGGATTGGCCACTGCTCAACGCCTTGATCAACACGGCCGCTGGCGCGAGTTGGGTGAGCATCCATCACGGCGGCGGCGTGGGCATCGGCAACTCCATCCATGCCGGCATGGTCATCGTCGCGGACGGGAGCGAGCGCGCTCGCGACCGCCTCACGCGTGTGCTCGACGCTGATCCCGGCATGGGCGTGGTCCGCCACCTCGACGCCGGCTACGACGAGGCCCTGGACTGCGCCGACGAGCATCCCGAGCTCCGCACCCCTGGTCGCCACATCCCGCGCGAGGCCCCGCCAACCTGACACCGCGCCCGCGCCACGCCCGCGCGGCGCCCGCGCCACGCCCGCGCGCCGATCCGTCACTTTCGTGTGACACATCCGGCACGCAGTCGTGACGTTGCGCGCGCCATTCGTGACATCTTCCTCGCCAAACTGGTGAGGTGTCCTACAAAACTCAACCCCAGCGCACACAACGTACGACGGTAGCCCCGGATGCGTGCATCGGTGCCCTCGCCGACGCCCAACTGGGCATCGTCACCCGCGCTGAACTCAACAACCTCGGGGTCACTGACGCCGCGATCCTTCGGCGCGTCCGCAACGGTCGGCTCCGGCAGCTTCACCGCGGTGTATTCGCCGTCGGTCATGTCGCGTTGTCCGACCACGCTCGGTGGCTGGCGGCATCCCGGAGCGTCGTCGAGGGAGTGTTGACGGGTCAAGCGGCCGCCAACACCCATCGCATTCGCGATAGGAACGTGCGTGCTATCGAGGTCTTGTCTCCGCGAGCAGCCCGGGCTCGGCAGGGTCTGCAGGTGCGTCTCTCGCGTTCGCTCCCGTCGCGCGACATCGTGACCCGGTTCGGAATCCGCGTCACCTCGGTCGAGCGGACCATCTTCGAGCTCGCATGTACGGTGGATGCCGAGTCGCTCGCCCATGTCATGTACCAGGCGAAGTATCGGCGGGTGTTCGACGAGGGCCGCATGCGGGAGGTCATGGGCCGGTTGCGCGGACGACATGAGCACTCGACAGTCGCGGCGGCATTTCATTTGTACGTGACAGGGAGCGCCGGGGCGCGAAGTCGAGCCGAACGTCGGCTGCTCAAGCGCATGCGGGCGGCGCGGCTCGCCGTGCCGCGTCTCAATACCCATGTGCACACGCTGGAGGGTGACATTGAAGTGGACTTCCACTGGCCTGACCGCCGACTGTGCATTGAACTGGACGGGCCGCACCACGACCTCCCGGCCCAGCGCCGCAAGGATCGCGAACGCGACAAGGCGCTCCGCGAGATGGGATACCGCGTCGTGCGCATCCGCGTGGAGGAATTCGATGCGGACGGCGCGGGCGTCGTGGCCCGCATCGCCGAGCTGCTCGCGCAGGGAGTGCTGGTGTAAAGAGGCGACGTGTCTGACGAAACTCAACCCCAGCGCACACAACGTACGACGGTACCCGGATCCGGCGATGGAACGGGGCGAGCGGGCGAGCGGGGGGCGACGGGCAAGCGGGGAGCGGCGGGGGATCGGTTCGCGGTGGGCGGGTAGGCTGATGGCATGGCATCATCACGCGCGCAGACGATTATCCACGACATCGGGACACTGGTCACGCCGGCCCGCGTGCCGGCTCCCGTCCGTGGGCGCGATCTGGCTGCTGTGGTGGAGATCTCCGATGCGGCGATCGCGGTGGCCGACGACGGCAGCATCATCGCCAGCGGCGACGAGCGCGAGGTGCGTGCGGCGGTGACGACGGACGCGGAAACGATGTTTCATGACGCACACGGCATGCTCGCCATCCCGGGACTGGTCGACTGTCACACGCATCCGGTGTTCGCGGGGGACCGAGCGACCGAGTTTGAGCTGCGCAACCTCGGCGCGAGCTACGAGGAGATCCATGCGGCGGGCGGTGGCATCCGTGCCAGCGTCGCCAAGACACGCGCCGCCCTCGATGATGGCACGATCGCTCCCCAGGTCCGAAGGCACCTCGACTGGATGCTCGCCGCAGGCACGACCACGGCCGAGGGCAAGTCGGGTTATGCGCTGACGCTCGAGCACGAGCTCGAATCATTGCGCGTGCTTGAGGCTGTCGCGCTCGATCACCCGATGCGCACGACGCGCACGCTCCTTGCCGCGCACACCGTGCCCGTGGAGTACGACGGGCGCCCCGATGCGTACATCGACGAGGTCGCCATCCCCGCCGCCCAGCGTGCGCGCAATGAGGGTGGTGCCAGCGCAGCCGACGTGTTTCTCGAGCGCGGCTCCTTTGACCGTGCCCAGGCCAAGCGTTACCTGCGCGCCGCGCAGGCCGCCGGGCTCGCCGCGCGTATGCACGGCGACCAGTTCAGCGATCAGGGTGGCATCGAGCTCGCTGTCGAGATCGGCGCGCGCTCGATCGACCATCTTGAGGCGCTGTCGGTCGAAGATAGCCGACTGCGTGTGCTCGCGGACTCGGACGTCGCCGGTGTGTTGCTCCCGCTCTCGTCCCTCTTTCTTGGACGCCCCTATGCGCCCGGCCGAGCGCTCGTCGATGCGGGCGGCATCGTCGCTTTGGCAAGTGACTTCAACCCGGGCTCGTCCTACGGGGAATCGCTGACACTCGCGATGTCACTCGCGTGTCTGGGGTGCACCTTGCGTGCAGGGGAAGCGCTCACCGCCGCGACCATCAATGCAGCCTGGGTGCTCGGCCTCGCCGACCGCGTGGGACGGCTCGACGTGGGCTGGCGCGGCGACATCGTGCTGCTCGACCAGCCATCACTGGCGCACCTGCCCTACCACGTCGGCACTCCGGCGGTCCGCGCCGTGTTCGTGGGCGGCCTGCTCGTCGGGGCTGATGGGTGAGCGATCTGCTTACCGATGAAGCTTGGCTCGCGCCGGGGCGCGCGGGGCCAGATCGACGCATACTCGTAGCGGCGCTGCTGGTGCCGCTCCTGACACTCGGTGTCTGGTGGCTCGCGGCCCATCGTCAGATCGCTCGTTCGGGTGCCAGCGCCGCGTGCGTGACACACGCGTTCCAGGTCGGCGAGCAAGGGAAGTTGACGGGGGGGAAGGGCGTGCGTATCGGCGCGCGCACAGTCGAGACGCGCGCAGCGCACGGATTCTGGGTCACCGATGCGTCGGCAACGGCTGATCCAGGGCGCGCTCGGTGCGCCGTGGCGACCGTCGATGTCGGCGGTGACATCGACGCCGCCAGCGTGACCGTGCGTGCATACGGTCGCGCCGATATCGCTCGCACGACTCGCACCAAGGTCGGCGAACCCACCGTGCGCGTCGAGCTCCACGGGCCCTCTGATCGGATCGACTACCTCGTGTCGGTTGCAGGTGCGCCCGAGCCCAAGTCCGGAGCCGCGCGTACGGCCGGGCCGCGCTCCCAGCGCTTCGATGCGCGCCGCACGCAGGATCAGGAATCCACCGCACGCGTTCACCGCTCGCTCGATCGCTGGTGGCTCGCCCTCATCGCATCCATCGCTGGATCATGTGCAGGGTTGTTGCTCTGGCGTCGAGCGGCGCGTCGATTTCGCTCGATGCGACGCCCGGGCCCGGGTACCGAGACCCCCACCGCGCCGCCGTCGAGCCTTGATCCTGTCGGAGCCGCCGTGCTCGTTGCCGGGGCGGGACCTGTGGACGAGCGTGCCGCGTTCGCTGCGCATGTCTTGGACCTCATCGACCGCAAACAGTTGCGGTTGCGCCGCGACGAGGCAGGCGGGGGAGTGCTTGGCGTGTTTCCCGTCGACGAGCACGCCTTGACCGCGACGGAGGATCCTGCGATCGCCGTGCTCCGCGCCGCATCTACAGCGAGCGACGGCGCAATCGCACTCTCGGACTTTGGAACCAGTCCCAGCACGATCACGGCCGATCAGTGGGCGACCTGGCGTGCGCACATCGCGGGCCGCGTGCGGTTCGAGCGCGTGGTTGAGTGCCCCGTCCAGCTCAAGCGCCTCGCCATGGCCACAGGCACACTCGCGGCCATCGCACTCATCGCGACCATCGGCGCCTTCGCGACCGAAGCGTGGGGCGTGCGCATCGCGCGGTTGCTCATCGCCGCGACCCTGCTCCCGGTGTCGCTTCCGCTCATCGCGTGGCTGCTGGACGCGCGACGCTGGCGCCGCGTGAGCCGCGGCCGCCGGCTGGAACGTGCCCAATGGATCGCGTGGCGCGCAGCGGCGGGTGCGAGCACTGGCACGCTCGACCGCCGCAACATCCCCATCCTGGTCGCCACGGGCGATGCTGACGCGCTCATCCCCGCCACCGCGAGCCCCGGTGCTGTTGGGAGCGCCGCCGTGACCGTTGGTGCCGTGCGCGCGCTTCGTGGCCTGAGCACACAGCCTGGAGCGTCCACCGGGGCGTGACGCCGCGGCTGAGTGGTACCCTTGCCCCATGTCTGCCAAGAAGTCACGCAAGCGCGCATACATTCCCCCCAATAGTGAGGTCGTCAACCGCCGTGAGCGAACGACGACGACCTCGACCCGATCCCCCGCGCGTTCATCGCGTGGCGGAGGCGGCGGTGGTCGCGGCAACGCCCGCGCCGAGGCTCGGGCCAACTATGAGTATCCAACGCCGAGTCTGCAGCGCACCGCCAAGCGCCTGCCGATCTACTTCGTGCTGATCTTCGCGCTCCAGTTCTATCTTCTGGGCACTGGCAAGGATGCGCTTCAGGGCGGCGATCGTTTGCAGTATGCGGCGATCCAGTCAGGTGTGGTCACGCTCGTCTTCGCGCCTTTCATGCACATGATGGATCGGCTCGCGTACAGCCGCTACCTCAAGCGTTCTGGTCGCACCGCACCGGTGAAGCCGGCCAAGTCCTCCACGTCTTCCAAGTCCGACTCGTAGGCTGATGAGCGAGGAAAGCGCTGCAACCACGGGCGCGATGCTCGAGATCGATACGCTCCAGCTCGGGGCAATGGGCACGAACTGCTACATCGTGCGTGAGCTGGGATCGCGCGAGGCCGTCGTCGTCGATCCCGGTGACGAGCACGAGCGCATCCTTGAACTGCTCGACGAACGCGAGCTCACCGTCGCGGGCATCCTCGTCACGCACTGTCACTACGACCACATTGGCGCAGTGGCCGCTCTCGCCGCCGCCACCGGCGCCGACGTCTGGATGAGCGAATCCGAGGCGCTCGCACTCGAGCACCCCGAACAGTTCGTCTTTCCCGGCATGCCCGTGATCGCACCTTGGCGCGTCGACCATAGGCTCACGGGCCACGAACACATCAACGTCGCAGGCATTCACTTCGACGTGCTCTCGCTCCCCGGGCACAGCCCGGGCCACCTCGGGTTCCTCACCCACGGCACGCCCGACGCGTCCGGCGACGGCTGGGAGATGCCACCCGTCTGCTTCGTCGGCGACGTCATCTTCCGAGGCTCGGTCGGCCGTACAGACCTGCCCTTCGCCGATGGCCCCACCCTCAAACGCAGCCTCAAGCAGCTGCTCGAGCGCTTGGATCCGGACACCGTGCTGCTTTCCGGACACGGCCAGCCCACCGACCTGCGCCACGAGGCCGCTACCAACCGGTTCTTGCGCGGCATCTGACCCGTCCCGCCCGCGTGCGAGGATGGGCGCATGGCCGAGTATCAGATTCCCCGTGGCACGCAGGACGTGCTCCCCGCCGATTGGCGCCTTCGATTCCGCGTGCTCGACACCGCGCGTCGCCGCTTCGAGGCCGCCGGGTTCGGGCGCATCTCGACCCCGACCTTCGAGCACACCGAGCTCTTTCATCGCGGCGTGGGTGAGGCCACCGACATCGTCAGCAAGGAGACGTACACGTTCGAGGATCGTGGCGGCCGCTCGCTCACCCTGCGCCCCGAGGGCACTGCCCCCGTGAGCCGCGCTTTCGTCTCCCACGGTCTGCACCGCGAGCCCATGCCCGTGAAGCTCTGGTACTCCGCCACGATGTTCCGCTACGAGAAGCCCCAGGCCGGACGCCTGCGCGAACACGAGCAGCTCGGTTGTGAGGCGTTCGGCAGCGAGCACCCCGCCGTCGACGCCGAGGTCATCGCCGTCCAGGCGGGCATCTACCGTGACCTCGGCCTCCCAGACCTCACGCTTCAGCTCAACTCGGTTGGTTCAGGCGCCTCGCGCGCCGCCTACCGCGAGGCGCTCGTGGCGTACCTCACGCCCTTCGCAGATGAGCTGGATGTGGACTCGCGCACGCGTCTTGAGACCAATCCGCTCCGCATTCTCGACTCCAAGAACCCGCGCACGCGCGAGCTCGTCGCCGGCGCGCCCAAGCTCCCCGAGTTCCTCACGGAGGAGGACCGTGCACACTTCGCGCAGATCTGTGCGTTGCTGGACGCAGCCGAGATCGACTACGTCGTGGACCCGCACCTCGTGCGCGGGCTCGACTACTACACGCGAACGGTGTGGGAGTTCTCGAGCTCTGCGCTCGGTGCGCAATCCGCAGTGGGCGGAGGAGGGCGCTACGACGGGATGGTCGAGGCGCTCGGCGGCCCAGCCACGCCCGCAGTGGGATTCGGCACGGGTGTCGAACGCATCGTGCTCTGCCTCGCAGCGATGGAGGCGACCGAGAACACCCGCACCATTGATGCGTACGTCGGGGTCACGCCGGAGGCCGGCGACGAGGCATGGGTGAAGGCGTTCCGCGTGGTGAGCGTATTGCGCGAACGCGGGCGCGTGGTCGAACTCGACCTCGCAGGCCGCTCGATCAAAGGCCAGACCAAGCAAGCCTCGCGCCTCGGCGCCGTCGCGCGCGTCATCGTCGACGACCTCGGCACGCGCCTGTTCGTACGCGGCGACTTCGACGGTGCGGACCTTCCCGCAGATGTCGAAGCTGCCATCGGTCAGATCGATGCACAGCTGCTGGCTGCTGTCGGGGAGTGACGCTCAGCTATTGGCGGTGACAGCCTCACCGGAGCGCAGGTCGTACCAGCCTTTGGCGGTGATGAGGGCCTTGACCTCGGGGACTGCTGCGCGCATCGAGGCCAGATTCAGCCGAGTGCTGAGAAACGATGTAGCAATGGAGTCGCCGCCGCGGTTCCAGCGTGCGACCTCGTCGGGACCCATCGGCGACGACGGACTCCACGAACCGTAGCTCGTGTCCCTGAACCGATCGTCCCTATCGGGTCGGCCCGTACTCCACGCGTCGGCAGTGACGAATCCCTGCTTGGAGTAGGTCGCCTTCGGGGATGCCGGGGGAATCTTCACGAATGGCGTGTAGACGGGCACGAGGTGGAACGTACCCTCGGTCACTTGGGCGACCGCGATCGATGACATCCCGGTCGCGTCTGCGGAGACCACCTGAGCGGCCGCCCAGATGGCGTCATCGTACGATCCTGTGATCGCGCGCACCGCCGCAGTGT
>Ga0105047_10007306_pt1 | contig 18638 bp, 18 predicted proteins | sample MAT04_FD_78384 | JGI IMG/M metagenome (GOLD analysis project Ga0105047, IMG submission 78384) | Freshwater microbial communities from Lake Fryxell liftoff mats and glacier meltwater in Antarctica - MAT-04 (megahit assembly) | ecosystem: Environmental > Aquatic > Freshwater > Ice > Liftoff... | reverse complement strand
GGCATGTGCTAGTTGATCGATCTGCGTCATGTCCGCAAACGCAGCCGCGCCGGCAGTGGCTGCCGTGCCGAGAAAACCGCGGCGCGTCACGCCGTGATCGGAGGAACCGCAGTAGTTATCTCGCATCTGACTTTCTCCGCACCGAAAGGGCATGCCATCAATGGTTGAATCGGAATTCGGAACTTGTGATCAGGGCCCAGACGATCTGCCGGCAGGCCTCGGCCGGGCGATCGCTGCGCTTCGTCAGGTATTGGCCGAGCAGTTGCTTTTCTTCGGGCGTGGCCGGGCGGCACAGAGTGCTGCGCACCAGCAGATCGATCGCTTGGACGGCGTCGGTTGATTCTTTCGCACGGCCCAGCAGCGTCCCCGGGCCATCCAGCAGGAACTCGCTGAACACCTTGGAACTGTTGCTGAACAGCAGCGCCTCGTTGACGCCGATCTGGAAGTCATCGCCCGGCATCGCAATGTTCGCCGCGAAGCCGCGCACGGCAGCATCGAGCCCTTCCAGCTTCGCATCAAGTTCCGTGCCGCTGACCTTGCCGAAGCTGGCCGGGTCGACCGTCGCGATCTTCAGCGCTGTCGCCATCTGGTACGGCGTCAACGGCTTGAGCCGCGCGGTGGCGAAGTACTGAGCCGGGATCGGCGTGTCGCCGGGGGCTTTGCTGCTGCGTGCATAGGCATCGCTGAGGACGATGCCGCGGATCAACCGCTTTACATCGTAGTTATGCGATGCGGTATCGCGGGCCAGCCACTCGAGAAGTTCCGGATGGCTGGGCGGATTCTCGGAGTGCATCTGGTCCAGCGGATTGACCAGCCCATGCCCCATGAAGCGATGCCAGAGGCGGTTGACGATAGCCCGGCTGAAGAAGCCGCCATTCGGCTCCTGCAGGGCGACCTCGACCAGCTTGGCGCGGGCACTGACGCTCGGCGGCGCGGCGGGCTTCTTGTCGGCCTTCGCTTTCTCCAGGCGTTCCTTTTCTTTCTTCGTGTCGTCGCCGGTTGGCTCGCGGAAGTTGGCGAGCGTGATCTCTTTGCCCGACAGGAACAACGGCTTGGCCAACTTCTCGGTGCCCTTGTTGGGCGTGAACTTCAACTGGCCGAACTCCTTCTCCGCGAGGAAGCCGCCGTTGTCGATGGTTCGCGAGAAGAACGCCTTCATACCGAAGAAGTGGTCCTGCTTCCAGTCGTTGACCAGTGGATGATCGTGGCATTGGGCGCAACTGACGTTTACGCCGAAGAAAGCGACACTGACTTCGTTCGTCAGCCGATCGAGATCGACCACGCGCGACCTCAGGAACTCGCCCGAGCCCTTCTGGTTCGCATCGTTCTCATCGGGGGTGACCAGTTCCTTGAAGATCTGGCTCCAGGGCCGATTCTCACCCAACGCCTTGCTCAGGTACTCGCGCAGGTTGCCGGTGCCCTTGGTCGAAGTGGAGGGTACCATCATTGCATCGAACATGGCCACCTGATGGCGAATGAAGCCGGGGGACTCCATCAGGCGGTCAACCAGTTGAAAACGCTTCTTGGGGTCGGTCGATGAGCAGTACGCCTCGGTTTCGCCTGCAGTCGGGATGCGGCCAACGAGATCGAGCGTCAATCGGCGGACCAGCGTGGCATCGTCAGTCAACGGCGACGGCTTGATTTTATCCTGCTTCAACAGCGCATTGACGTAGTGATCAACAGCCTTCTCAATCGGCCGATCGGCAGGCAGTATCTCCGCGCCCGACGCGCGCACTGCGAAGAAGAACATCAGCAGCAATCCAGGCATGCGCATGGCGGAAAAGCTCCAACGCAAACAAGTGAGAACAGGGCAGCAGGCGGGAGAGTCCGGCAGGTACTTGGATTATCGGCTGAACATTGACAGAGAGCAAGGAAAAAACGGGCGACGTTTGACGTGCATCTTAACGTGATGCACGTTAAGAACCAATCGTCATCCCCTTGAACCGCTGCACACAGCCCGTGATCGCCACTTCCGTCGGCAAGCGCTCAATACTGGAAGCGCCGAAGAAGCCCACGATACCCTTGGTGTGGCGGATGATGTACTCGGCGTCCTCCGGCTCGCTGATCGGCCCGCCGTGGCAGAGCACCAGTACGCCCGGATTGATCTTCTTCGCCGCGTCGTGCATGGCCTGCACGCGCTGAGCTGACTCGTCAAGCGTCAGGGCCGAGCGGGCGCCGATGCTTCCCTTTGTTGTCAGCCCCATGTGCGGGATCAGCACATCCGCTCCGGCCGCGGCCATCGCCTCGGCTTCTTTCACGTTGAAGACATACGGGCAGGTCAGCAAGCCCAGCGAGCGGGCCTCGCGGATCATGTCGACTTCCTTGTCGTAGCCCATGTCGGTTTCTTCCAGGCCCTGGCGCATGCTGCCATCAATCAGGCCGACCGTGGGAAAGTTCTGCACGCCGCTGAACCCCAGCGACTGGATCTCACGCAGGAACTGCTTCATGATCCGGAATGGATCGGTCCCGCAGACGCCGGCCAGCACCGGGGTGTTCTTCACCACGGGAAGGACTTCACGGGCCATATCGACAACGATCTGGTTGGCATCGCCGTAGGGCATCATGCCGCTCAGACTACCGCGACCGGCCATGCGAAATCGGCCCGAGTTGTAGATGATGATCAGGTCGATGCCGCCGGCCTCGGCACATTTGGCGCTGATGCCCGTACCTGCCCCGCCTCCGATGATCGGCCGACCCGCGGCCACCTGAGCCCGCAGACGTTCGAGGCACTGTTCACGCGTGAAGAAACTCATTCGGGAAGTTCCGGTTTGCGGGGAGGTGTCGGCGGCAGCGGATTCCGACGACGGATGACGAAGAACAGCGTTTCGAAGACGATCATGATGACCATCCCGGCCCCGGCCATCATCAGCGGGGCACGCCAGCGGGCCGACGTGTCGGGGTTGTTGCCGCCGTTCATTTGCGACAGCATCAGATACATTTCGCCCAGCAGATAGCCGAGGACGGCGAGCGCAATCACCACCGGCAGAGTCCGCAGCAACAACCGCATCAGAAAGTCGCGCATTGATGATGGTCTCGCAGTGAGTGAAAGAGTGTATCTCGCCTCTCGACAGTCAGTAGCATAGCGTGCAGCAGCATATGGGACACGGGAGATTTCGATGGCGATACTGCTGATCGGCACGCTCGACACCAAGGGAGCCGAGATCGGCTTCGTTCGCGATCTGCTGCTCGGGCAGGGATTGACTGTGCGTGTGATGGACGTCGGCAGTATCGGCGAGCCGACGATTCGCCCGGATATCGGCCGTGAAGAGGTGTTTCGCGCGGCCCGGACATCGGCCGCGCTTGTGCAGGCGAAACGCGATCGCGGTCAGGCGGTTACGCTTGCCGCGGCAGGGGCAGCAACGCTGGCACTGTCGATGCATGCGAAGGGCGAAGTCGATGGCATCCTTTCGCTGGGCGGTTCCGCAGGAACGACGATCGGCACCGCGGCGATGCGCGCGCTGCCTTACGGCGTGCCGAAACTGATGGTCAGCACGCTGGCCAGTGGGCAGGTCGCTCCGTTTGTCGGCGTGCGCGACATCACCATGATGCATTCGGTTGTCGACCTGTGCGGGCTGAACCGCTTCAGCCGGATGGTGCTGACGCGCGCGGCCGGCGCGATGGCGGGCATGGTGCGGCAACCGCTGCCCGCGCCGGCCGCGCCGGAACTCGCGCTGGTGGCCGCCAGCATGTTCGGCGTGACCACGCCATGCGTCGACCGGGCTCGCGGACTGGTTGAAGCGGCGGGCTTCGAAGTGCTGGTATTCCACGCCACCGGCACCGGCGGCCGTACCATGGAAGCGATGATCCGCGACGGGTTAATCTCCGGCGTGCTCGACATCACAACCACGGAACTGGCCGACGAACTTGTCGGCGGTATTCTCTCGGCCGGGAACGAACGGCTGACGGCCGCAGCCATCAAACGCATTCCGCAGGTGATTTCCGTCGGCGCGCTCGACATGGTGAACTTCGGCCCGCGCGCCACGGTACCCGAGCGCTTCAAGGATCGACGCTTCTACCAGCATAACGAGAACGTCACGCTGATGCGGACGACGCCGGAAGAGAACGATCGGCTTGGCAAGGAGATCGCGGAGAAAGCCAGCGCCTCCGGCGGGCCGACGCTGGTGCTGCTGCCCCTGCGCGGCGTCTCCGCGATCGATCGCGAGGACAGCTCGTTCTGGTGGCCCGAGGCCAACCAGGCCTTGTTCCAGAGCATCCGCAACTGGGTCGGCCCGTGGGTGAATGTGGAAGAGATGGACATGCACATCAACGACGATGCGTTTGCCGAACGGGCAGCGACGTGGCTGACCGGGGCGATGGGACGACACATCAAGTGAAGCTGCGGCACGCACGTCATCGTCATCGTGGTGCACGCGTCTCGCGTGCACGTGCAGGCAGGATGTGTTAATCGTGCACGCGGGACGCGTGCACCACGTTCGAGCGGCAGTCGTCGTGCACCGTGATTGCGAATGTTCGGTTCGCATTTGTAGCTTGATAATCAGAAACGTTCCGGCAGTACCCGATAATCGCCCACCAGCGACTCGGATGCTGCATCCTCTTCCCAACGATTGATCCAGTCAACCCGGGCTACTTCGCGTTCGCTCAGCAGCAAGTCACGCTTCGGCCAGACTTTCCCGGCCAGCGGGCCGCGGCCGACCATGTCCGGGCCATCGACATCATCGATCCGGCTGATCTCCTGTTCGATCGGCGACAACAGCACGAGTCCCTCGGCGGTCGCATCAATCATCGTTGATTCGACTCCCAGCACAGCCGATGCTTGTTCGCGTGTGAAGTGTACGCCTGCCAGTTTGTACAGACCGACCAATGCATCCTCAAACGCGGATCGCTGCGGCTCGGCCAGTTCCGGCAGCCAGCCCGGGTGCTCGATGGAGCCGATCAGGTAACCGCCGCGTTCTTCGATGCTGATGACGAGGGCACCACGCTCGGATGTCGAACTGAGCACGATGCGGATGCGATTGGTGGCGAGGTCGATACCATCGAGTTCCACCGGGCGGTTACTCCAGCGGCGGCTGTGTTCGAGGCGGTCAATCAGTTCGCGTTCGACGAGGTGTTCCATGGTCTCGGCCACATGTTCCAGTTGGTGGTGCATTTTCGCCGCCCTGGCCGTGTCGCGGGCCAATTGCGCCTTGCGCCACTTCGCGAATGTCTTGGGGATGACACCTGAATGGAAGCCGGGCCGCAGCAGGCCGCGCACGCGTTCCCCATGTGAGCCGACCACGACCGGACCCAGCGACTTGGAACGGTTGGACTTGTACAGCCGCCAGTTTTCCTTGCACTCCCAGACAAGAAAGCCGAAGATTCCGGGGATGCCGCTGACGATCAGCCCCATCTCGGCCGGCTGCGTGTTGAACGTCTTCGACAGACTGGGGATCAACGGCAGCAGCAGCTTGTGCGATACCGTGACCACGGGAAAGTGCTTGATCGGATTGATCTGCGGTTCGATCAGAAGGTTCCACGCGAACCGGAAGATGTACGCGAAGATAAACCAGACGGTCCCGAACACCAACTTGAAGGCCACGCTCAGAACGCTTTCGCCCTGCCGGAAGCGCAGCCATTCGTCGACGGCGTACAGAGTCTTGTCAAGCGCTTCCAGGATCCGCTGAAATGCCTGCATGATCAGTGTGAGCAAGCCGATCAGGAAATTGACCGAAACCACGCGCCAGAAACGCGACATGGTTTCATCAAAGCGTTCCTCGATACCGCGTCCCCAGCGCGTGCGGAACATGGTGCCGGTCAACAGGGCTGCCCCAGCCGACACGGTGGCTGTGGAATCCCATTCGACATCCAGAAATCGCATGAGGACCAGCGTCGAACCGCCCACCAGCAGCGGCGTAAGCAGATAGCGCAGCGTGAATCGCGTCACACGATTGTTGAACACCAGCCGGACCCATGGAGAGCGAAACATCAGCATCGGCCAGTCGTACAGTACGATGCGAGCGCACTGCCCGACTTGCGCGCGGAAACCCGGCAGGTGAATCAGGCCGAGCAGCAACAATCCGACCAGAACAATCGTCGGCGGGGCGGTCCACAGCGAACCATGATGCTCTGCGGGTGCCGAAGTCCCTGAGTCCCCGACCACGTTGCGGACGAAGAATCGCACCAGACCGCTGATCGCTTCGATGAAGTGATGCAACCCTTCTAGCAGCACGAACGCGCTGCCGAACGGCAGGATCAGAAACAGCACCAGCCAACGGCCCACGGACGTACCGAAAGCAAGCGAACTGCCCTTTTGCAGCGCCCGCATGTAAATCTCACCGCGACGGTAGATGCCGTCCATGCGATTCGCGAGTAATCGGTTGGCCCGCAGCAGCGCATCGCCCGTCGCAAATTCGCGAACAGTCAGATTGTTCAACTTCAGTTGATTGCGGGCGATGGCGTCGCGCAGGTCGCTCATCTTCAGGAAGCCGCGCTCGCACAGCACATCGAGCAGTTCTTCGACGATCTTTCGCCCGGCAATCGCTTCGTTCGTATTGATCGCCCGCAGACCGACCCCGTCGAGCACGCCGGCGATGATCGGGCGATTCGCTTCGCGCACCCGCCCGGCCACGCGGTGAATACTTTCTTCAAGCAGGTGCAGCAGCTGTTCTTGCGGCAATTCGGGCAGCAGTGACCGCTGGCAGAATTTCAGGGCCGCCCGCAACCGCCGCAGCACGTTCACCTCACGTGGCTTATCGAGCAACCTGCGGATTGGCTTGCCGCCCCGCGTGATCACCCATTCGACAATGTCCACCGCGTAAACCGGCCGTTCGATGTCCAGGCAGGCCTTCTGCAGTTCATAAAGCAATCGCTCGTCCACATCCCAGAAGCCCTGCGAAGTGGCATGGTCGAGCAGTTGCCGCAAGGGCGGGCCCCACATCGCGGCTTCTTCCGCCGGCGACTGCAGCGCGGTCGTCAACCGTGCCACCAACGATCGCAGCCGCTGTTCGGCCTCGGTGAATCGCTGCGTCTGCTGGAACAGCACGGCCGCCCGGACGTCGTTGCCGCGCTGCATCGCCTTCGCGGCGGCGTTCACGCGGATTTGCACCTCGCGATCGGAGGGCGGCGTGGTCAGGTAGGAAGGGGCATTGGCCGGGTTGTCGGCATGACTGCTGAGCCCCGGAGCAGCTGCCCCTTCCAGCCTGGTCTTCGCGAACAGTTCTTCTGCCTGCGTGATCGATCGCAGCCACTCGGCCATCGCATCCGGATCGAAGATGCCGGGAAACGCCACGGCCACACGCGAAGGAGCGAAGTAAGTCCATTCAAGGTAAGTCGCGGCGAACTCGCGGAAAAGCGTCCGGTCATCTTCCGGCGGAGGCAGCCGGCGCTCGGCCGACAGCACCTGCCGGATTTCGAACCGCAGCGTCGCATTGAACAGATCGGGACGTGACGTGAAGCTGTGCGGCGTCGCGTCGATCGCCCGATCAAGCGCGGCGTGAAACAGCCGTTGCCAGTAATCGCAGAGCAGTTCATCGACGGGCTGCTCGTCTTCGCTTTCCGGAAGTGGCAGCAGCAGTACCCGGCCCGGCAACTGCTCGGTTGTATCGAGGTTTGCCGCATCCATGCATTCGAGCAGTTCACCGCGATCGATCTCGAAGGCGAAGTCGTGCGGAAGACTGTTACCAGAAGTGCGCAGATCGTACTGCCAGCGGAGGGCACGGCGGACCAATCGCTGCGGCACGAGTCGCGCGGAGGGGTCGGCCGCGCGGATGATGCGACCCAGTTCGGCGGTATCGGCAAGAGCGGCAGTGACCGACATGAAGTTTCCGTGTTAGCGGGCATCCCGAAGGGCTGCCGACCTTTGCCGTGCAGCATCCCTTTGGGATGCCCGCTAACCTCATGATACTACGCAATGATCTCGTGCGCGACTTTGCCTTCGACATCGGTCAGGCGGAAGTCACGGCCGCTGTAGCGGTAGGTGAGCTTCTCGTGGTCGATGCCCATCAGGTGCAGGATCGTGGCATGCAGGTCGTGGACGTGCATGCGGTTCTCAGCGGCGGCGAAGCCGAACTCGTCGGTCGCGCCGTGGACGATGCCGCCCTTGACGCCGCCGCCTGCCATGAACATCGAAAAGCCGTGGTTGTTGTGGTCCCGGCCCTTGGCCCCTTCGCTGGTCGGCGTACGGCCGAACTCGCCACCCCACACGATCAGCGTTTCGTCGAGCAGGCCGCGGTGCTTCAGGTCGCGGATCAACGCGGCGATGGGTTGATCAACCTTCTTGGCAAGATTCGCATGGTTCTTGATGTCGCCATGGTCGTCCCAGGGTTGGCCGTTGCCGTAGAAGACTTGCACCATACGGACGCCACGTTCAACGAGCCGGCGGGCCATCAGACAGCCATCGGCGAACTCGCCTGAGCCGTACATGTCGCGTGTGGCCTTTGTCTCCTGATTCATGTTGAAGACGTCCTGCGCTTCGAACTGCATCCGGAACGCCATCTCCATCGACTGGATGCGGGCTTCGAGCGGGTTGTCGCTGCCGCGCTGTTCGAGGTGCTTTTCGTTGAGGGCCTTCAGCAAATCGAGTTGTTCGCGCTGCGAATCCCGGCTGAGGTAGTTGTTGTTGACATTGGCGATGACGTTCTTCGGATCCATCTTCGCGTTGTTGATCTGCGCGCCCTGGTAGATGCCGGGGAGGAAGCTGTTGCTCCAGAGTTGCGGGCCGACGACGGGCTTGCCGGGGCAGAGGACGACGAAGCCAGGCAGGTTCATGTTTTCCGTGCCCAGGCCGTAGAGCAGCCAGGAGCCCATCGACGGGCGTGTCGGTTGCGTCTCGCCGGTAGTCATCATCAGCAGCGACGGTTCGTGGTTGGGCAAATTGGTGTGCATGCCTCGCAGGATGCACATGTCGTCGATGCAATTGCCCAGGTGCGGGAAGATCTCGGAAACTTCGATGCCCGACTGACCGCACTTCTTGAACGCGAACGGCGACTTCATCAGATTGCCGGTCTTGCGTTCGGTCTTCAGGTCGGCGGTAGGCGGCTTCTGGCCGTCGTACTTCGCAAGCGAAGGCTTGGGGTCAAAGGTATCGACCTGCGAAGGCCCGCCGTTCATCATCAGGTGGATGACGTGCTTGGCGCGCGGCGCGAACGGCGCCGGCTTGGCCGTCAGCGGATTGCCGGTGGCGAACAGCTTCTGCTGATCGCAGATGGCCGCGAGGCCAAGGGCGCCCATGCCGGTGCCCATGCGATGGAGGAGGGTGCGGCGGGAAAGTGTATGGATCATGTTCGTTTCCAGTTAAAATTGCGGTTATACTCAGTCAAGTTCAACAGAAATCGCGTAATCTGCCGGCGGTCGGGAATCTCTTCACCTGCTGTCATCGCGGCACCTGCATGCGTCGTCTGCTGAACTTAATCGAAGGTCGGTTCTTCACGGGACGAATGCCAGACTCGCAAAATCTCAATCGTCTGCGCTGCTTCATTCAAATCGAAAATGATGCGGTAACTTGCCGCGAAAGTTTCACGCATTATCTCAGCACCTGGCATGCTCACAACTCCACTCAGGTAGGGGTTCGACTCGATGCGGCGGACTTCGACACGGATGTACTCCATGACGACGGGCAGCGCGGCAGGGTCATGCTTGAGCAGGTAATGCTCGATCTTCCGCAAATCGCGGAGCGACGAGTTTGCCCAAACTACGTTCCAATCCATTGCTTGAATTCCTTCATGACTTCCTCGTGGGTAAAGATCCGGCCTTGCCGGACGTCGTTCAGTCCCTCCCGCAATCCCTCCATCAACAAAATCTCATCCACGAACTGCCGCAGCGTCGTATCCGGCGGCATTCGCTTCAATAGGTCCGCGATCAGGTCATGAGCGCTCGAGGTTGCAAGGTCCAGTTTTTCCTCAACTGCGATCATCAGTCAATCCCCCATCGTGGCGACGCCTTCGTAAAACATCAGTTTCAACTGGGCTTTCACTGAACTGAATATCAGGCAGACTTCGTCACGGCATCGGTTTCACCGAATCGTACACCAGTGGCGTTTCGATGAACTTCAGGTGTTTGTCCACGAAGCGCTTATGGCCCGGGTGGTCGAGGTAGCGTTTCAGGCCGTCGACGTTCTCGAACAAAAGCACCAGACTGATCTCGAAGTCTTTCACAGCGAACTCGGGGCTGCCCTCCGGGGCTCGCACACCGTACCAGAAGCCCTGCACCGACGGCAGCTTGCCGATGATCGGTATGTCGGCCAGGATGGCCGCGGCCGTGTTGGGTGGGGCGTCTTTCTTCAACTTCAGGATCACTGTGTGCACGAATGGGGCCTTGCGCCAGCCTTCGCTTTCCTTTAACTGGGTTTTCAGGTTCTCAATCGACTTGGCCGTGGTGGCGTCCCCGGTCGTGTCCTGCTTCTTCAGTGACGAGATGGTCGACTGCGCGGCGGCGAGGTCCTTTTTGGCCTGAGCCAGCTGCTTATCTTCGTCTTCGCCCTTCTCCTTTTTCAAGGCGGCTTGCAGTTGATTGATCGCCTGTTCGCGCTCGCGCACATCTGTCCGCAACCCGTTGATGATGTTGCTGGCCTGTTTCAGGTCGTTGTTCGCATCCGCGAGCTTTTTGCGCAGGATTTGCTCGTCCTTGTCATTGTCGTTCTTCTTCTGCCCGTACGCCTGCTGAGCCGGCTCGAGCGGCGCATAGGTGACGGCCAGCATTACTGCAAAGAAAAGGCCAAGTCCGGCGAGAGTGCGAAGCATAAGAGATAACCCGCGTTGTCAGTAGTGTTCACATGATGAAGTCATCGGGATCAGGTTCAGCACGGGCCGAATGCCACAGCTTGATGACTTCCACTTGCTGCCATTCCTCACGAACCACAAAGAAGATTCTGTAGCTCGCAGCGACAATCTCCCGTACGACTTCGTTCACATTGTTGCGAACAATATCTCCGACATGATGCGTTTGCCTCAGCTTGTACGTTGCCGAGTGTATCGCATTCAACACCCGGTCTACGGCATCGGGCTGCCTTCGGAGTAAATAAGTGTGGATTCCGGGCAAATCGCGGTTCGCAGATGGCGTCCACTTTAGCTTCCACGGCATCAGCGAAGTTCCTGCCAGACGACTTCGTGATCAATCAGGTCACCCCGACGCGATTCGAGCAGACCTTCCCGCAGGCCCGCCAACAGTCGTACTTCTTCCGCGATTTCGTCGAGAGTCGCCTCCGCCGACATCCGGCTGAGAAGTTCGGCAACGACATCCCGACCGGGGGAATCGACAAGATCAATCGAAGTTTCGGTCGCTACCATCTCATTCACTCCTTTGACCACTCAATCAACATACATGAACTCATTGCCCGCCAGCAGAGCCTGAGCGTAGCGTTCCCAGCGGGTCAGTTTGTTCTTCGCGGCGTCGTCGGCGGCGTCTTGCGCACTCAAGAACGCCTGGCCAATGGCGACTTCCGTAGTGCTCGGTACACGGCCATAAGCCAACTCGTAGCCGTGGCGGATGCGGGCGGGGTCGTCGTTGCCGGCCTTTTGCATGCGCACGGCGAAAGCCTTCGCCTGGAGAATCATGAATTCGCTGTTGAGCACGAACAACTGTTGTTGCGGAACAGTTGTTTCGCTGCGGCGGTCGCTGGTGATGTTCGCGTCCGGGAAGTCGAACAAACGCAACAGCCCACTGAGTTCATGCCGGCTGACACGTGCGTAAACGGTCCGGCGGAAATTGTTGCCGTCTTCCAGATTGATGGTCTTGCCTCCCATCTCAAGGTCGAGCTTGCCCGACACGCTCAGGAGGGCATCGCGGAACTCTTCCACCTGCAGGCGCTGCCGTTGCATGTGCCACAGCAGGCGGTTGTCCGGGTCGGTTTGCATCGCTTTGGGTTCAGTTGCGGCACTCGCCTGATAGGCGGCACTCAGGAGGATTTCGCGGTGCAGTTTCTTGATCGACCAGCCGTTCCCCACCAGGCGTGTCGCCAGATAGTCGAGCAGTTCCGGGTGTGTCGGTGCCTCGCCGAGCTTGCCGAAGTTCGATGGCGTGCCGACGATCCCCCGGCCGAAATGCTGCTGCCAGAGGCGGTTGGCCATCACACGGGCAGTCAACGGGTTCTTCGCGTCGGCAATCGCCTCGGCCAGTTCCAACCGGCCGCTGCCTTTGGTGAACAGGGCCGGTGCGTCGCCTGTCAGCACTCGCAGGAATCGCCTCGGGGCGATGTCGCCGGGCTTCAGCGGGTTGCCACGGACTGCGATCTTCAGGTCCATTGGGGCACTGTCCATGATGCCGTGCGCGGCCGGCGGGGCACCGGGCGCGGCCTTGGCGACCGCGTCCTGTTCCTTCTTCAGCGCTTCGTACTGCTGTTTGCAGTCGGGCGTCATCTTGCTGATGACTTCATTCTCGCTGATGACGAACACACCTTTGTCGCCGAACAGGGCCTGCACCATGTCGGCCTTGGTCTTGTCGGCGGTGTTGCCCAGCGCCGCCTTCACAGCATCGCGGAACTGCTCGGCCGCTTTGATCACCTCCGGCGTCGGCACAGTGGTCGCACCCGGCTTGGGCATGTTCTTCACCCAGCCGTCGAGCGCCGGGTTGTTCTTTTTGTTCAGGAACTTATTCATTCGGTCGAGCGAGCCGCCATCCAGTTTGTCTGCCTTGGCGATCTCGTTCGGGGCGGTGTCGGCCTTCTTCAATCGCTGGGCTTCGAGCTTCCACGCGGCCAGGAAGTACTTCACCAGTTCGTCCATGCGGGTGTTGATCAGTTTGTCTTTCTCGACCTGGAACAGAGCCTTCGCTTTGCTCTCGACTGCCTGCACTTTCTTCTGGCCTTCCTGATACTTGGCCATTTCGTCCTTCGATGCCATCGACACGTCGCTCATCTTCGAACTGGCGAAGACGCCGGCCAGCGAGTAGTAGTCCTGCGTGGGGATCGGGTCGAACTTGTGATCGTGGCAGCGGGCGCAGGCGATCGTCAGGCCCAGAAAGCCGCGCGTGAGCGTGTCGATCTTGTCGTCGAGTTCCTCGGCGATCGCCTTGGCAGGATTCGAACTCTTGTAGTAAACCGCGCCGAGCCCGAACAGGCCGAGCGCCGCGTTGTGCTTCGATGCCTCGGCACTGCCATCGTCCATCAGGTCGGCGGCAATCTGCAGTTTCACGAAGCGGTCATACGGCATGTCGTTGTTGAATGCGTCGATGACCCAATCGCGGTAGCGGTAGGCGTTGGTGCTGGGCTTCACGCCGAACGTGTGGGCCTGGTCCTCGGCATAGCGGGCGATGTCGAGCCAGTGCCGGGCCTGCGCTTCGCCGTAGCGCGGGGAAGCGAGCAGCCGATCGATCAGCCCTTCCACGGCCGACTGCCGGCTTTTCTCGAATGCCTTCACGAACGCGGTCACTTCGTCGGGAGTCGGCGGCAGGCCGGTCAGGTCAAACGCCATCCGTCGGATCAGTGTTCGCGCATCGGCCGCGGCCACCGGCGTCAGGCCCGCTTCTTCGATCTTCGCGAGAACGAAACGGTCGATCGGCGTGCGCGCCCACGCGCTGTCCTTCACCGTCGGCGGCTCGACCTTGCGGACCGGCTGGAACGACCAGAATTGCCGTCCTTCGCTGATATCGACGGGTTCACCCGCGTGCACACGCAGCGTCACCATCAACAGGGAAGAGAAGACAGTAAGCAACGACTTCATGGATTCTCCAGGAAATCCGGTCTTGTTCAAAGAGAAGTAAAGGCGTGAGAGTCGACCAAGCAGCATTCATCAGCAGGAATTGTACCGGCTGGCGGTGGAGAATGCCAGTGATTACAACATCTACTCGGACTTCCCCTTCATCGGAGCTTTCAGATGTCCCGCTTGCATGAATCCCGGCGACACTTCCCGGCACTGGCCCGGCAGATCGACGGTCGCACCGCTGTCTTCTTCGATGGACCGGCCGGCAGCCAGGTGCCGCAATCGGTGATTGATGCGATCAGCGACTATCTGATCAACCACAACGCCAACCACGGCGGCAGTTTCGCCACCAGTCGTGAGAGCGACGCCATCGTCGCCCGCACCCGGCGATCGCTGGCGATGTTCCTCAACGCGTCCGATCCGGACGAGATCTCGTTCGGCGCAAACATGACGACGCTGACATTCGCCCTGAGCCGAGCCCTGGCTGCCACCTGGCAGCCGGGCGATGAAGTGATCGTCAGCCGGTTGGACCACGACGCCAATGTGTCGCCTTGGGTTCGAGCTGCGGCCGATCGCGGCGTCACGGTCAAGCATGTCGAAATTCGCAAGGAAGATTGCACGCTCGATCTCGATGACCTGCAACGGAAACTGTCGCCACGCACGAAGCTGGTGGCGGTCGGCTGTGCGTCGAATGCCGTCGGCACGCGCAATCCGGTCAAGCAGATCGCGCAATGGGTACATGCTGTCGGGGCGCTGGTGTTCCTTGATGCGGTGCATCTGGCACCGCACGCACCGATCGACGTGGCCGACTGGGACTGCGACTTCCTCATCTGTTCGGCGTACAAGTTCTTCGGCCCGCACATCGGCATTCAGTGGAGCCGGCGGAAACTGCTCGAAACGCTGCCCGCGTACAAAGTGCGCCCGGCCGCGGAAACGCTTCCCGATCGCTGGATGACCGGCACGCAGAACTTCGAGTGCATCGCCGGCGTGGACGCAGCGGTTGAGTACCTGTTCGACCTGTGCGCGGAACGGATCGGTCGACATGAACGAACGCGGCAGAACTTCGTCGATGGCTTTTCGTCGATCGTTCACGAAGAACGCCAGATGGGCAAACACCTAATCGAAGACCTGATGAGCCTGCCCGGTGTGAAGGTATGGGGCATCACCGATTCAAATCGGTTCGGCGAACGCGTGCCAACCGTGTCGTTCACCCATGCGACGATCAAACCGCGGCGAATCGCTGAATTCCTTGGCGAACGCGGGATCTTCGTCTGGCACGGCAACTACTACGCCTTGCCGTTGACTGAGGCGCTGGGCGTGGAGCCTGACGGCATGGTGCGGGTGGGGCTGCTGCACTACAACACGCATGATGAAGTGGATCAGATGATTGAAGAATTGAAGCGATTGTTCGCGTAACCCGGGCCGTTCAATCGCCCAGCGACTTCTCGAAGATGATGAGGTTGTCGCCGCGTTCATGATCGTAGCGGATGCCGACGATGTCGTAGCCCAGCGCGATCGAGAGGTGCAACAGCGGCCGATGGGCGTTGTGGCATTCAACGCGGATGGTTTCGTATTCGTGCTGGCGTGCCCAGTCGTGGGCTGCATCCATCAGTTGTGAGGCGACGCCCTGCCGGCGGAAGTCGGGCAATACGCCGTAAAACCAGGCGAAAAACGTGGTAGGCTTCAGTTCGAAGCCGAGGAAGAATCCGACCGGCCGATCCTTGACGCGGGCTACCATCTGCAGGATGTTGTACCGGCCAAGGTAGCGCCGGCGGAATCCCGCGAGATCCCGCGAAGGGCGGAAGATCTGGTCGTAAAGATCGACGATGAGCGGCAATTCTTCCATCTCAACCACGTCAATCACTGCATCGGCCATCAAATACCCCGGTCAAATGTCAGCGGTGATCCTGCGGGCGATGCAGCGTGGCGACCAGTTCGGTCCAGGCGACAACCTTCCAGTCTGGCAACGGCTCGGTTGATTCGTCTTCCGGCTCGTCGGCAGCGGGCATGACGGACGCTTCTTCGCCATCCTCATCATCCATCTCGTCGGCGGCTTCGCCGATGGCGACGGGTTCATGTTCTTCGGCAAACGCGACCGCGGCAACCGGGGCCGTTTCCTCGGCGTCACCCGCTGCGATCGGGGCTGCATCGCCACCGCTCTTTTTGCGGCGCCGGCGACGGCGTTTGCGTTTGCCGGTGCCACCTTCTTCGGACGTTGATTCGGTTGGGGCTTCATCGTCGAAAAGGCCCGGGCCGTCTTCGACCACTGCTTCTTCAACGCCATCATCGTGAACGGCGGGAATCACCGCGGGTTCTTCCTCGTCGAAACTGCTGAATGCATCGTCAGTTTCCGACTCCGGTTCCAGCTCCGGCTCGGGTTCGCGCATGGGGGCGGGCCTCTTCACCGGGGCGGGCGCAGGCTTGGCCGGAGCGGGAACGGGCTTGGCGGTATCAGCCGAGTCGAGCCCCAAATCAGCAGCGAGGGAATCCCAGGCCGAGTCGTTGTGCGTGTCCGAAGGTCCGTTCATGGTGATCCAGAAGAGGAATAGGCCAGCAGTTGCCAGAAGGGAATGATATTGACCCGGGACGGGAAAGACGAGCGAAAGGAAGGTTGCCGGCCGTCGTCGGTGATCGACCACCACGGAGGTAAGACCGATGAGACCCGCGGTTGCTCGAAGAGCGAGTCGCATTGTAGCCAGCGGTACTTGTACCCCGTGGAGATGCGTATTACCGGGCACGCCGTCGGGATGTCTGCTAAACATCCGTGACTGCATTCGTACAATCAGCTTGTGTCGCCAATCATCGCCGGGTAGGGATCGATGCCGGATCCATTGTTGAAACCGTTGAACGTGCGCCGTGTCGGCGACGGGCTGACCATCGGCTGGAATGATGGCGTGCGTACCCACGCTTCATGGCGCACGCTGCGGGACAAATGCCCCTGTGCCACCTGCCTCGACAAGACCGAGAAGCCGCCCGACCCGTTTCGCATTCTGAGTGACAAGGAAATCGCGGCCGGCGCGCCGGTCCCCGTGCAAATGAATGCCCGAGGTCACTACGCCTACCAGATCGTCTGGAACGACGGACACGATACGGGAATCTACTCGCTTGATTATCTCCGCCAGATCAGCAACCCCGTCCCCGCGGACGGCAAGGAGAATTGATGCACCCGCCACAAGGCATGCCCCCGAAGATGGCCATCCCCGGCGTGAAGTACCTGATCGCCGTCGCCAGCGGCAAGGGTGGCGTCGGCAAGTCGACCGTGGCCGCCAACCTCGCGCTCGCGCTGAAGTTGCACGGCCAACGTGTCGGCCTGATGGATGCCGATATCTACGGTCCCAGCGTCCCCACCATGATGGGGCTGGGCATGGTTGACCAGACCACCACGCCGTTCCCGATCGAGAAGTACGGCATCAAGCTGATGTCGATGGGCTTTCTCGTCGATCAGAATCAGGCGGTCATCTGGCGCGGGCCGAAGGTCGCTCAGGCGGTCGCGGCGTTCCTTGGCCAGATCAACTGGGGCGATCTCGATTATCTCATCATCGACCTGCCCCCCGGTACCGGCGACGCGCAACTGACGCTGACGCAGCAGGCCCCGCTGACCGGCGCGGTAGTCGTCACCACCCCGCAGGACATCAGCCTGATCGACGCCCGCAAGGGGCTGAAGATGTTCAACGAAGTGCGCGTGCCAGTGATCGGCGTCATCGAGAACATGAGCTACTTTATGGGCGACGATGGCAAGCGCTATGAGATCTTCCGCCACGGCGGCGGCCAGAAACTCGCGCGAGAAGGCGGCGTCCCCCTGCTCGGCGAGATCCCGATCGACCCGCGCGTGGCCGAGTGCGGCGACACGGGCGAACCGATCGTCAGCCGCTATCCGGACAGTCCGGTCGCGAGCGCGTACCTGAAATTGGCACTGGTCGTGATGGATGAATCGCGAAGAACAGCGGGCCAGTCCGATTTGCCGGAAGTGCAGTTGTAGGCGCGATCTGCATGTCGACCACATCCACTCCGTGACGACGCGCAGCGCTCCGCGTCGCGGCTTCACGGAGCCCCGTTCAATACTGAAAGTGCTTGATCTTCTCGCCCCGTTCACCGATCTCGGTCATCGCTTCGATGCCGATTTCCAAGTGGATGTTTACCCAATTCTCCGTGACCAGCCGGTCCGATTCCTCGGTCTTCACGCCTTCGGGGTAGTAGGGCATGTCGGAGACAAGCAGAAGTGCGCCGCGGGCGATGCTGTTGTGGTGGCCGACGATGAAGATGGTGGCTGTCTCCATGTCGATGCCGATGCAGGTCAGTTTGTGCAGTCGCTGCAGGAAGACATCGTCATGCTCCCATAGCCGGCGGTTGGTGGTGTAGATGACACCGGTGCGATATTCGAGATTGCGTGCGACGATCTTGTCCGAGACAAATTTGTGCAGCTTGAACGAGGGCAGGGCGGGCACTTCGGGTGGGAAATAATCGTTGCTGGTTCCCTCGCCACGAATCGCGGCGACGGGGAGGATGAAGTGGCCGAGTTCCGTCGACTTCTTCAGCCCGCCGCACTTGCCGAGAAACAGGACTCCCTTCGGCTGCCGGGCGGAGAGCAGATCCATCACGGTCGCGGCATTGGCGGAGCCGATGCCGAAGTTGATGATGGTCAGCCCCTGCGAGTTGGTAGAAGCCTGCATGGCCCGGCCTTCGCCGTAGTGGTCGCAGCCGAACTTCGCGGCAAATTCCGTGACGTAGTTGTGGAAGTTCGTCAGCAGTACGTATTCGCCGAACTGCTCAAGCGGCATGCCCGTGTAGCGGGGAAGCCAATTGCGGGCGATCTCGAGTCGGTCCTTCATGAACGGCAGTTCCTCGACAACGATTTTACTTTTCGATGATAATCTGCGGCACCGGGTTCTGCCGGATGATGATCGGCCGGGCAACGGCCGGCGTGGGCACACCCGTCGAGGCGACCGGCGGTGTCGTGCCGCCCTGCGGCTTCATGTCCTCCGGCTGGAACTTGATCCGCAGGTCAGAGCGGATCAGTTCGATAATGCCGGTCTTCGGGTCGGCCGTCAGGGCATGGAACGGCCCGTTCGG
>Ga0105047_10007305_pt1 | contig 18639 bp, 16 predicted proteins | sample MAT04_FD_78384 | JGI IMG/M metagenome (GOLD analysis project Ga0105047, IMG submission 78384) | Freshwater microbial communities from Lake Fryxell liftoff mats and glacier meltwater in Antarctica - MAT-04 (megahit assembly) | ecosystem: Environmental > Aquatic > Freshwater > Ice > Liftoff... | reverse complement strand
TCCGCCTTCGCTGGCGGCCGTCCACGAGTTGGCGAAATTCGAGAGGTCTTCCTGGTTGATTTCACCGTCTCCGTTGGTATCGAGCGGGCATCCTCCGCCTTCGAATTCGTCGATGATGCCCGACCCGTTCATGTCGAGGGCTGAGCCATCCCTGAGCTCACAAATGTCCGCTATGTCGTTCTGGTTATAGTCATAAGGCGCTCGGTAGTTTTCAAAATGCCTGGCATTATAGTAGCGCGTAATATGCCGCGGACCTTTATGATTCAACAGCTCGGTGTATGGTCCATAGATCGCTACATCAGTAACAAGATAAGGCCCGCTGAATCCCTTGAGCCCGATCTTCGAGCCATCAAAGTCCATCACGACGAACTGGTTAGGACCAGCGGCGATGAGCGAACGACTGAACCTAATCGTTTGAATCTCAGTGAGGCGCGAGCTGTCTTCGGGCTCGAACGCGTCCGGGCGACATGCGGCAAATAGAGTCGCCTCTATTCTGTACTCACCCGTTTCACGCACTTTTATTCCATAGCGAACGCGGAGTATGTCGTACTCGCCGCCGTCATCAATGATGCTATCGATGCCCTCATCGTTTCTCGGCATGGTCCAGGCCATGCCCCATCCGCCGAATGGGCTATTATTATATGTTACACTAGACCAGAGTTCAAGTCCGAAATGGCTGTCGCAACTGAGTCGCAGGCCGCCCGCATGCAATACCAAAGTCGCCTCCTGGATCTTTAATCGGCCAGGTCGCATTGCTTCGAGTTGCTCAGCAGACATTTCGAGTTCAGCGGTAGCCTGCATGCTGGACGGCCCATTCGGGCCCCGAGAGACCCTGCCATCGGCCCAAAGGGGTTTGGGCCACCAGGGCACTATGATCTTGAGCTTCATCTCGTACTCAGCTTCGCTTGGGGTCTGGATGGGCGTGGTAAAGCGGATGCCGTCCATGCGATTGTCGCCATTGTCATCAAACGCCGCATCGGTGAATATCAGATTCGAGAACTGGCCGCAAGCAGCCACGACCTCAAAGCCTGTGGCACTATCACGCTTGAATGCATGGCCCGCTTGGTTAGTTCCCTCGACCTCTGCGAGCACAATGTACTCACCGCTCGCCAACAAGCTCCCATTGTCTCCGAGTGTCGCAACATACAATCCGTCTTTGGCCCGACCGTCGGATCCCAGACCATCGTCGGTCGCCATCACGACCACGCTGGTCGAGTCCGGCCGCACAATCGTGAGGGCAACCGACGCTCCCGTGATTGGGTTGATTCCGTGATATACGGCGACACTTATTACAACTGACCGATTGGCAGCCACGCGGGACTCAGATGGGAATACGCTGATCGCTGCACCTCCCGTTGACATTACAAGCACCGACACAGGAGTTACTTCAGCTGGAGGCGGATTTGCTGTAATGTTCAATGAATAGCTCCCCGGCGGAAGGACGGGCAGGTAAATTGTGTGCCCGTGGCTGCCCGTACTCCGGGGAACCGTCGGCATGATGAGCGATCCAGCGCTATCGTCAAACGGCATAAAGCTCACGAATGCGCCACCGAACATCACTATATTCTGCGGGGTCATGAGTAAACCGCCCCCACCTGCGATCTGCCAGCTCAGGTCGTCTCTAATCGAGTCCCAAAATACTGTTTGCGGATCCAAAGAGTCGATCGTGAAAGGAATGCTGACAGAAGTCTGAGATGCCTGGAACAGCTTGAAGTGCTGCTGCGTCAGTAATAATGGAACTGAAATTTCTCGCGATTGACGCGCCATCACCTCAACTTCGCACATCAATCCACAGTATAAGAATATCGCCGCGGTAGTTCGATACGTTACATTTTTGATGGTGGGCATTTTGGGGCTTTCGGCTGACGTGACACTAACGAGAGCACATTGAAATGAGCTTGGACGATCTTGACCGAATGATTGCCTGCAGTTCACTTGCTAGCCTTTTCCTGATACTCGTTACCGCTTCTTCATTCCCCCGGAGATCCGATCTTTTTCGATCAACCATGGCGATACCGTAGTGGCGGCAGATTGAAAATCGCCGATGCTTGAATGATTCCTGCCTCGGAAACGTTCATAGATATGATTGGTAGGCGCGAGGCTGTTCAGCGTCGGCAATCCAAGAGCGCTATGGACTTGGACAAGCAAGTCGTTTCCCGGATACACAGGTCCTGGAATGAGAACCGTTTCCGCATACACCCTATCTGGTGTAATCTGCAAACCCAGCCGGATGCCTTGCTGAGTGCGAGTGGTTAGATGACTGGTAGTTTGTAAAAACTGATAGATGCGATCTACGGCAGTCCACCCTGTCGCGACGTACATAGCGGTATCCAATAGCATGCTGCGTCGATCGTCTAAGATAAGGCCCCGTCTCTCTTCTTCCGTGTCGATTCTCCGATCACTATTTCTATCCGCGTCCGCACCAACAAATGTGAAGGCGATATCTCTTGATTGTAGACCGGTTCGCGAACTATCATTACCAATGATAGAAGCTTTTGCCGTACACTCGCTTACCACTAGGCATGCATATCCTGGCGTCCAATCCGTAAAGTACCCGGAATTTGCGATTGTCGTGGAAATCGAATCTCCTAGGCGATCGATTCGTATGCCGCCTACCATTTTTTCATGGTGTGCGTATTGCACGTCGGCTAATGGACTTCCTTGATGTGGAGTCGATAATGTCACTACATGAATAAAAGGGTCTCGACGATTTGGATCGATTGTTAGTGCACCTCTTGAAGCTGCCTGCCAGCGACGAGCCAGCGCATCTCGAATATGCAAGCCACCCATGCTGTGACACACAAGGCTAATCTGTGAAGTACCCCATCTCCCGAACGTGTGGCTGAGAAACGTGACGACCGCATCAGACGATTTATCGATCGTTTCAGAATTTAAACTTGGATTATTGTACCAGCGGGCTCCGATCTTATCCAGCGAATAAGATCCGTCGTACGGAATGTGTTGATCGTCAAGCCCAGCTGCAAATTCGTGACGAACCCACCAATCGTCGGTTTGGTTCACACCGTGAACCAGGACTACCGGAGCCATAGCTTGGATCGTTATCGTTACGAAGTCGACGACGAGGCAGTAACATGATAGAGTAACTTGGGGCTCGTGCCAGCCGACCTTGATCTCGTTGACAGCTCGTTCGCCAATATTAGTCGTGGGAAAGACACGGCGGCCAGGCTCTGGGGAGGAATAGTTGTATCCTAGTTGTCCTGGAAACTTCAAGGCTCCGATCGGCACAATAATTTTGGTAGTCACCCACTCACTTCTCGTACCCGGCTTCGCGATGGGCAGCTTAAGAAAACCGCGATTATCTTGATCCCTGAGTTCTTGGACCCACCGACCATTCAAAAAGACCTTGAGTTGCGGGGGCACACAGTCGTGCCCCATCTGCCATATAAAGTGCCGGATCGTGATGATCGCCGTTTCACCCAGTGTTTTGGCAGCCGCCATGGCGCTACTGTTCTTGAGTGTGTCGACTTTCCAATCAGGCACTAGACCGCCTCGACTGTATGTCTCCCCGACAAACCGCCCGTTGGGTACTTTGATCTTAATTGGATCACCACTGCGGCGACAGTGCGAATCGAGGTCAGTATTGATAACGCCCGGCGGTGGGTTGAGACCACCGCTGTTGGGAAAAAACTCGCCATTGCCCCCCACTGTCACGCTGAGGTCGCCGGTCGGCGGTGCCGGGTCGCGGGGGGGGGGCTCTTTCACGTGACCGACGGCGATTGTCGCCGTTACTAACCCAGCGGATACCGCAACAACCCTTAACAGGCTCCACACGCTAGGAAAGGGTGTTCGAATAGGGGAGTGTGGCATACAGGGTTAAACGCTCGATTTGAGTGAAGGTTTCACTCAATTGCGTGGTTTCTGAAATTTTTCGTGTGCTCCGCGATTCGCATACTGTCGCCCATGTACCACGGGCTCCTCACGCGAAAGTATCTGACCTCGAAGGTCATGCCGCTGCTGGCGGCGTTGGCCGTCATGCTCTGTACGGCCACGGTGCTGGTGGTCTGGTCGGTCATGGGTGGGTTTCTCAACTCGCTGCTGGCCTCTGGGCGGACGATGGCTGGCGACGTGATGATCACATGGCCGACGGTGGGCTTTGCGCACTATGGCGACTTGATGAAGCGGCTGGAGGATGACCGGGCGTTTGTGGCCGCGACTTCGGCGCAGATCGAGACGTTTGGGCTGGTGAACCTGCCCGACGGGCGCGTCGAGGGGGTGCAGATCAAGGGGATCGACCCGGCGAGCTACGCGCGGGTGGTGGACTTTGCCGACGGGCTGTGGTGGAAGCCGATCGAGAAGGCGCTGCCCAAGGACGTGGGCGAGCGGGACGAGCGGTTATCGCCGGCGTTGCGGGATTCGCTGACGCAGGACTATGAGCAGGGCCTGGCGATGGCCGAGCCCGACGCGGTGACGGGGCGGATCCGGCCGGCGGCGGTGACGGGGATCGAGATGCTTGGGCTGTCGCGGCGGCAGCCGGAGGGGTATTACGCCAGGGGCGCGGTGGGCGTGCCGACATCGGACGGAGGGATCGAGAGCAAGCAGATGTTCGCGCCGCGGACGGAGGTGACGCTGCGGGTGCTGCCGCTGGATCGCAAGGGGCGGACGATCGACACGACGGCGCGGGTGTTCCCGGTTGCGAACGAGTTGCGTACGGGGGTGTACGAGATTGATAAGAAGTCGATCCTGGTGCCGCTGGCGACGCTGCAGCAGATGCTGAAGATGGACGAGGCGATCCGCGTGGGAGACACGCCGGCGGGATCGGCGTCGATCATCCGCGACGGGGAGCGCGAGTCGTTTGCGCAGCCGCCGTCGCAGGGTGTGGAGCCGGCGCGGGTGACGACGGTGCTGGTGCGGGCGGCGTCGGGGGTGACGCCGGACCAGCTCGCGGAGCGTTGCCGCTTGGTGTACAAGGGCTTTGCCGAGGCGCACCGCGGGCAGGTGCCCTCGTACAACGACCTGGTCTTCAATCGGCTGATCCGCACGTGGGAGGATCAGAACGCGACGCTGGTGGGAGCCGTGAAGCGCGAGACGGCGATGGTGCTGTTCCTGTTGTGCTTCATCTCGTTCACGGTTTCGGTGCTGATTCTGGCGATTTTCTGGTCGATCGTGAGCGAGAAGACGCGGGATATCGGGATCCTGCGGGCTATCGGGGCGAGCGCTTGGGGCGTGGCGTGGCTGTGGCTGCGCTATGGGATCGCCATCGGCGTGATCGGTGCGTCGGCCGGGCTGGGGCTGGCGCTGGCGGTGGTCCTCAACATCAACGAGATCCACGATTGGCTGGGGCGGGCGCTGGGGCTGGTGGTGTGGGACCCGCGGGTGTACTACTTCAGCGTGATCCCGAACCAGGTCGAGGTGTGGAAGGCAGCAATCGTGGTGGGCGGCGGGCTGGGGTTCAGCATGCTGGGGGCGATCATCCCCGCGCTGCGAGCGGCGAGCCTGACGCCTGTGCGTGCGTTGCGATTCGAGTAGCTGCTCCCTTCCCCCCACTTTGAAGCTTTGCCAGTTTGCCACTTCTCATGTCCGCTCCCGATGCCCAAGCCGACGGCGACCTGACCTGGCCGGCGCTGTTGGCGCAGTGGACGCGTTTCGCGCAGGCGAGCGTGGCGTTGCCGCGGACGCCGACGGGCGATCGCTGGCGGGCGGCGGTCCCGGCCATTATCGCGCTGCAATCGCTGACGCACGCGCTGGGCGAGCTGCACCGCCTGCCGCCGGGCGAGCGGGCGTTGGCGCTGGACCGGGCCGAGGTGCTCATCAAGCGGCACGAGGCGGAGCTTCTGGCACTCTTTGGGACCGTGGAGGGGGAGCTCGCGGCCCTGACGGGCGACGCCCGTTCGGCGGCCCGGGCCGGACGCGGCAAGCTATCATCGGATCCTCATTTTTGACCTTCAGCAAAGGATGATCCGGCATGCGGCGAGCGAAGATCAGCGTGATTGGTGCGGGCAACATCGGCGGCGAGTGTGCGCGGTCCATCGCCATGAAGGAACTCGGCGACGTCGTGCTGGTCGACATCGCCCGCGCCGACAAGCCCGAACTGCACATGCCCAAAGGCAAGGCCCTCGACCTGGCCTGCTGCGGCCCGGTTGAGAACTTCGACGCGCGGATCACCGGCACCTTCGAATACGCCGACATCAAGGACTCGGACGTCGTCGTGGTGACGGCGGGCGTGCCGCGGAAGCCGGGGCAGAGCCGCGATGACCTGGTGCAGATCAACGCGGGGATCGTCAAGAGCGTGGCCGAGCAGATCAAGAAACACGCCCCCAACGCGATCGTCATCGTCGTTTCGAATCCACTCGACGCGATGGTCTATGTGATGTGGAAGGTTACCGGCTTCCCGGCCCACCGCGTGCTGGGTCAGGCCGGGGCGCTCGATGTGGCCCGCTACAAGACGTTCATCGCCATGGAGCTGGGCGTCAGCGTCGAGGACATCCAGGGCATCCTGCTCGGCGGCCACGGCGACGACATGGTCCCGCTCCCTCGCCTCACCAGCGTCAACGGCATCCCGATTCAGGACCTCCTGTCGGCCGAGATCATCAACAAGTGCGTCGAACGTGCCAAGGCCGGTGGCGGCGAGGTCGTCAAGCTCATGGGCACCTCCGCCTGGTACGCCCCCTCGGCCGGCACCATCGAGATGGTCGAGTCGATCATCCGCGACAAGAAGCGCGTCATCCCGTGTGCCGCGTATTGCGAGGACGAGTACGGCGTCGCCCCGGGCCAGAAGGGCCAGGGGCTGTTCGTCGGCGTCCCCGTCGTTCTGGGCGATAAGGGGGCCGAGCGGGTTATCCCGATCAAGTTCACGCCCGATGAACAGAAACTCATGAACGAGTCGATCAGCCACGTTCGTGATCTGGTTGGCATCACCAAGAAGCTCTTCCCCGAACTGGCTTGAGCCGCCGCTCGCGGACGCACCCGAGCCGCTTCGGGGTGCGTAAGGGCTCTCCGGTCGGGCAACTTCGGCAAGGGGTCTCCATGTTCCGCGCTTTCTCCATACTCCTCGTCTCGGCCTCGATCGCAGGACTGGCCGGCTTGACTTCGCCCGCGCGGGCCCAGGAGGGCCAGGCCCCGGTGCCTTTCAAGCAAGAAACGCGCGGCAACCGCCCGCCGCCGATCGTGCAGCAGGGACCGGTCAAGGATCTGACGTTCAAGCTTCCCGAGAAGGTCTGGCCCGCAGTGGCCGACGCCGATGTGGCCGCGCTGGTGGCGATGGTCCCCGGTTCTTATCGCCATGAGGCGGTGTCGGCGGGCGAGGGGCCCAACGGAACGGGCGACGCGATCCCCGAACTTCACCTGCACATCGCGCGCGTGGATGTCCAGAAGCTTGACAACGCGCTCTACTTCGAGATCAGCCTGAGCGACCGCGTCGGCACGCCGTTCCGCCAGGGGATCATGCACTTTTACCGCAGCGGCGGCGGCGTGCGCGTTCGCATGTTCGATTTCGCCGGCCCCAAGTCCTTCCCGGGGAGTGTCGTGGGCCTGTGGCTTGCGCCGGAGTTTTTCCCCGAGACCACCATCGCCGAGTACGTGACGAATGCGGACATCCCGCTCAGCAAAGACGGCGAAGGCTTCCGCGGCATGACCGAGCGGCCCTATCCCACGACCAAGGCCGAGGCCTGGACCGTCGAGAGCACCCTGAGTTTCAAGGCCAAGGAGATCCGTCTGGGCGACCGCGGCTTTGACGCCACGGGCAAACAGATGTGGGACACGCTCGGCGGCGGCGGTCTGCGGTTCAAGAGCTTCCAGCCGAATTCCACCGCCAAGCGTTTCCCCGGCGAGTTGCTGGTGGTCGACCTGATCCCGCCCGTCAGCGGCGAGCCCGCGGCCCGCGACGGCACCGTCGTCACGACCCACTTCACAGGCTGGCTCCGCGACGGGCTGGTGTTCGGCAACTCCCGCGCTGGCGGGCCTGACGCCGCGCCGATTCAACTCGGCGTGCCGGCGCGCTTCATCTCGGGCTTTGCCATCGGTCTGCCCGGCGTCACCAAGGGCTCGCTTCGGCGCCTGGTCATCCCGCCGGGGCTGGCGTGGGCCGACGTGGGCGACCGCCGCTATAACGTCCCGCCCGACGCGTGGGTGATTTTCGAGCTCGACGTGCAGGAAGTCACCGAGGCGACGCCGCAGGGCCCCGGGCCGATGCCGCAGGGCGTGCAGGGCGAGGCCCCCAAGGATCGCTGAGCCGAACGAACCGTGGCCAACAACCGCCGATCCCGACCCAGCGTCACCCCGCCACCGGCGGAGGACGGGGCTGATCTCTACGCGGTGCTCGGCGTGAACCCCGCGGCCGGGCCGGAGCAGATCCAGCAGGCCTACCGCGCCCGAGCTCGCACGCTCCACCCCGACGTCAACAGCGCCCCCGACGCGACGGCCCGCTTCGCCCAGTTGCAGCGGGCTTACGAGATCCTCGCCGACCCCCCGCGCCGCCGCCTCTACGACGAAGGCGGCGGCGAAGCCCGACAAGCCCCGCCCGAGCCCGTCGTCCGCCGCGAGCCGACGTATGCCTGGGAGAGCATCGGCACCCGACGCCGCGATGACGACCCCGGACGCGCCTCCCGCGCCAGCGGCACCGGCGACGCTGGCGATCCCACCGGTTTCGAAGAGGTCTACCAAGCCTTCTTCGCGCCACGCCTGCGGACCGCCAAGCCCGACCCCTCCCCCTCCCAATCAGGCCCCAGCGCGTGATGGCGGGCTGGCCACCGCGCTCGCAAGGACCGTGGACTCGCGGGGCGGGCTGGGTTACTACGCTCTGGCATGCCGCGTCGGCGTGAGCTGCACGATCAGTATTTTCTGAAGGCCAAGGCCGAGGGCTATGTTGCGCGCTCGGCGTACAAGCTGCTTCAGATCCAGGAGCGGCGGAGGCTGATCCGGCGCGGCGACTATGTCCTCGATCTGGGCTGCGCGCCCGGCTCGTGGCTGCAAGTGGCGTCGAAGCTCGTCGCCTCGCACGGGCGGGTGGTGGGGATCGATTTGCAGGCGACAACTTGCGGGCCGCTCGACAATGTCAAAACCATAGAGGGTGACATCTTCCAGACCGACGCGGCGACGTTCCGCGACTTGGTGGGTGCGGAGCAGCCGGCCGACCCGAACGCCGAGGGGCAGGGGCCGTTTGATGTGCTCTTGAGCGACATGGCCGCCAACACGACCGGGGCGGGCGACCATTTTCGATCGGTCGCGTTGTGCCGACGGGTGCTGGCGCTGGCGCCGTTGCTGTTGCGGCCCGGCGGGGTGCTGTGCATGAAGGTGTTCGAGGGCGAGGCGTATCCGGCGCTCTTGGCCGAGTCGGCGGAGTTGTTCGTCGAGGCCAAGGGTTACAAGCCCGATGCGACGCGCGATGTCTCGCCGGAGATGTACATCGTCGCGTACGGATTTCATGGAAGCGGGCCGGCGCTGCGCGGGCTGGGCGGAGTGCCCGGCGGCGGGCCGCCCAAACCCAAGCCCGGATGGGGGACCCCGTGACGTTCCTCGCGCCGCTGGCGGGGATCGTGGCGGGGGCGCTGGCGGTGCCGGTGCTGCTGGCGCTGTATCTACTCAAACTGCGGCGGCGGCCGGTGCGGGTGAGCTCGACTTTGCTGTGGCAGCAGGCGGTCGAAGATTTGCAGGTCAATGTGCCGCTGCGGTGGCTGAAGCCGTCGATGCTGTTCTTTGTGCAGCTTTTGGGGATCTTGTCGCTGGTGGCGGCCATCGGGCGGCCGGCGCTCAATCTGGATCGGGCCGCGTCGTCGACGATCATCATCCTCATCGACACGTCGGCGTCGATGTCGGCGCGGGATGGCGGCGGGAGCGATGCCGGACAGGCCACGCGGCTCGACGAAGCGAAGCGGCAGGCTTCGCAGCTCGCCGACGGGCTCGCGGAACAGACGGGCCGGGGGTGGTCGATCTTTGAGCGGCTGCTCACCGGCCAAGCCCCGCGCGCGATGGTGGCAAGCTTTGCTGGCGACGCGCGGATCGTGCAGCCGCTTACGGGCAACGCCGGCGTGCTCCGCGAGGCCATCGCGGCGATAGAAGGGACCGACCAGCCGGGCGATCTGGCGGCGGCGCTGGCGCTCCTGCAGGCCTTCGCGCCGAGCCGGGCTGATGAGCGGGGCGCGATCGACAAGCCCACGGTGTTCGTCTTCAGCGACGGCGGTTTCGGGGCGGCGGCGGGACGGGTTTCGGGCGGGCTGGATGTTCGGTTCGTGCGTTCCGGGACGGCACCGGACGCCGACGGGGGCAGCGCCGGGCTCCGCAACCTGGGCATCGTGGCGCTCAACGCGCGTCGAGACTATGAAGACCCGGCGACGGTCCGCCTGTTCGCGCGCGTGCAGAACGCCTCGGGGACGGCGGCGGGGGCCACGCTGCGGATGACTGTTGACGGCGGCGACGCCGACTTGGTGAGCCTCAACGTTCCCGGTGCTGCGCGCGGGGCGGACGGGCGGGTGGTGCCGGGCGAGCGGGCCGTAACGTTGAAGCTGGTGAACACGACGGGCGGCGTGGTCACGCTGGCGCTGAGCGGGGCGGAGGGTGATCTGCTGTCGGCGGACGATGTGGCGTCGGTAGTGCTGGCCGCGCCGACGCCACCGGGCGTGCTGGTGGTGACGCCAGCGGGTGAGACGGAAATCGACCCGTTCTTGAAGGCTTCGCTGGGGGACGTACCGGTGACGCGCGTCGATCCGACGGGCTATGCGGAACGGACGGCGGCGTCGGGCGGCGGGGCGTTTGCGGGGGTGGAGCTGGTGATCTTCGATCGGGTGACGCCGAGCGTGCTGCCGCCGCGGGCGTCGCTGAGTTTCGGGGCGGGTCTGCCGATTGCGGGGCTGAGGCTAGAGGAGAGCGATTGGGCGGGGACGCGCGTGGTGAGCTGGCGGCGGGCGCACCCGCTAGTGCGCGATGTGCCGCTGGATGGGCTGGTAGTGGATCGGCCGCTGCGGATGACGCTGCCGGCGGAGGGCGGGGCGGTGCGGACGACGGTGCTGGCCGAAGGGGCCGACGGGCCGCTGATGGCGGTGCTGGAAGGGGATGGACCGACGCGGGTGGTGATGGCACTTGATCTGGTCCGCAGCAACTGGGGCCGCGATTTTTCATTCCCAGTCTTTATGACCACGGCCCTGGAGTTCCTGACCCTTCGCGGCGAGTCGCAGGTGGGTCGCTGGCACACGACGACGCAGCCGGTGCGATTGCGTCCCGAGCCTGGGGCGACGGCGGTGTCGCTCTCGGGGCCGATGGAGCGCGTTGTGCCGATCACTGTGACTGGGGCGAGCGGGGCGACCGGGCCCATCGGGCGCGGCGGGAGCCCGGAGGTCGAGATGCCGGCGCTGGAGCTGGCGGGGCTCTACACGGCCATGGGGACGCGCGAGCGGGCGGTGGGGGTGAACCTGGCCGACGCGTTGGAGAGCTCGCTGGCGACGGCCGATCGGCTGGATCTGGTGGGTGTGCCGGGCGGGGTGGCGGCCGAAGCGCGCGTGGGCGTGGGTGCGCCGCGCGAGATCTGGGCTTGGCTGGTGATGGCCGCGCTGGTGCTATTGACGCTGGAGTGGGTGCTGTACGCAGCGCGGATGCGCGGGTAGCCGGCTGTCGGGCGTTGGGCTCGGGCGTAGGGCTCAGGCCTCGGGCGGCTCGCGGTCGTCGGTGGAGCCGTCGGCGTTGGCGGCCCGCTCCCCGAAGATGGCCGAGCCGATACGGACGACATTGGACCCCTCGGCGATGGCGAGCTCGTAGTCGCCGGACATGCCCATGGAGAGGAGGTTAAAGTAGCCCTTGCCGATGCCGGCCTTGGCGATGTCGCCGTAGACCTCGCGGAGGCGGGCGAAGGCGGTGCGGCTCTGCTCGGGGTCGTCGGTGATGGGGCCGAGGGTCATCAGCCCGCGCAGGCGGACGTTGACCATCGAATCGAGCTGCTCGGCGAGGTGGATCGCGGCACCCACGGCGCACCCGAACTTGCTGGCCTCGCCCGAGGTGTTGACCTGAAGCAGTACTTCAACCGGCTCCTCGCGCTTGATCGCGACGGCCTGGATCTCCTCGGCCAGACGCAGCGAGTCGATCGAATGGATCAGACGGCTCAGCTCGACGGCCTTGCGGACCTTGTTGCGCTGCAAGTGCCCCACCATGTGCCAGCGGGCGGCGGGGTCGGAGCCGTGGTGGGCGAGGGTCTTCTGCCGGGCCTGCCACTCGGCGATCATGGCGGCGCGCTGCATGAGTTGCTGCACCTGGTTCTCGCCGAAGTCGCGGAGTCCCAGGCTCATCAGCTCGCGGATGTCGTCGACCCCGCCGTATTTGCTGACGGCGATAATGACGACGTCGGCGGGTTCGCGGCCACCGCGGCGGGCCGCAGCGGCGACTTTGGCCCGTACATCCGCGTAGCGTTCTTTGAGCGTTTCGAGAGTCGTCACGGCGCCTCCTGCTAAGTGACTCGGCCAGACATCATACACGCTCGTCTCGCCGGATTGTGGGCGCGTCAAGAGGTGCATAGTCGCGAGCGCGACCGGCGACGGATCGCGGTCGGCGACCTATCCTCGGGCATGCCCAACGACCACCTCAAGCCGCGTGAATCGCCCCTCAAGATCGGCGAGGCCGCGCCCGATTTCGAACTCCCCGATCAGAACCGCGGCTCCTTCAAGCTCTCCGACGCGCTCAAACAGGGCGATGTCGTGCTCAGCTTCTTCCCCATGGCCTTCACGGGCGTCTGCGGGACGGAAATGAAGTGCGTCACCGACGACATGGCCAAGTGGCAGGCCAAAGGGGCGCAGGTGATCGGGATCTCGTGCGATTCCAACGCCGCGCTCAAGGCGTGGGCCGATCAGATGGGCCTGAAGCAAACGCTGCTGGCCGACATGCACCGTTCGGTGTGCAAGGCCTACGGCCTTTACTGGGGCGACCTCAACGTCGCCTGGCGCGGCACGCTGGTCATCGGACGCGACGGCAAGGTGAAGTGGAGTCAGAAGCGCGAGATCAAGGACGCGCTGAGCATGGATGAACTGCTGGCGGCGATGGGGTAGGAACGGCCGGTGGCACGCGGCGGCGCGACCGCTTCGGCCCGTGCCTGCGTACGCTGGGGCATGAAGCCGCGAAACGCGCCTCTGGTCCTGATCATCCGCGACGGATGGGGCGAGAACCCCAACCCGTCGCACGACTCGTTCAACGCTGTCAAGCTCGCCAAGACGCCTGTCGCCGACGGGCTCCGGCGTGATTGGCCGTGGACGCTCGTCAAGACCAGCGGCGAAGACGTCGGCCTGCCCGCTGGCACGATGGGCAACAGCGAGGTTGGGCACCAGAACATCGGGGCGGGGCGCGTGGTGCTGCAGGAAAGCCTGGTGATGACCAAGGCGTGCCAGGATGGCCTGTACACCAACGCGGCGCTCAAGGCGGCCGTCGCCAAGGCGCAGGCCACTGGCGGGGCGCTGCACCTCTTGGGCATCAACTCCGGCGCCGGCGTACACGGCTTGCTGGACCATCTATACGCCATCCTGCGGGCGGCCAAGGCGCTGGGCATGGCCAAAGACCGCGTGTTTGTTCATCTGTTCACCGATGGCCGCGACACCGGGCCCTTCGCGGGCAAGGCGTATGCGCAGCAGGTGGAGGCGGCGTGCCGCGAGATCGGCGTGGGGCGCGTGGCGACGATCATCGGGCGCTACTTCGCCATGGACCGCGACCACCGCTGGGAGCGCGTCAAGCTCGCGTATGACCTGCTCACGGGCAAGGGCGCGGCCCCGAGCTTTCCGGACTCCGCGTCGGCGCTCGATGACTACTACCAGCACCCCGTCGCGGAGAATCAGCGTGGCGACGAGTTCGTCCCGCCGCGGGTCGTGGGCGAGCGCGTGGCCATCAAGTCGGGCGATAGCGTGGTGTTCTACAACTATCGTGGCGACCGCCCGCGTGAGCTCTCCGCCGCGTTCTGTTTCCCGGATGCGGAGTGGGCGAAGGTCAAGCCCTCGCCTAACTCGGGCACCGTCGGCTTCGACCGCGGGGCCAAGCTCGACTTGCACTATGTGATCATGACGGAGTATTGGGAGAAGCTGCTGCCGTTCGTGCAGGGCGTGGCGTTTGCCAGGCCGCCAAAGATGACGCAGATTCTGGGGGAATATCTCTCGGCCGCGGGGCTCAAGCAGTTCCGCTGCGCGGAGACGGAGAAGTACCCGCACGTCACGTTCTTCTTCAATGACTATCGCGACGAGCCGTTCCCGGGAGAGACACGCGAGAACCCGCAGAGCCCCAACGTGAGCACGTACGACCAGAAGCCGGAGATGGCGGCGGCGGAGATCCGCGACGCGGTGCTGAAGCGGCTGGCGGCCCCGGCCGAGGGTCGCGACGATGTACTCATCGTCAACTTCGCCAACGGCGACATGGTGGGTCACACCGGGAACCTCGCCGCGACCATCAAGGCGTGCGAAACGGTGGACGCGTGCGTGGGGGCGATCGTCGACGCGACGCTCAAGCTGGGCGGGTCGCTGATCGTGACGGCCGACCACGGGAACGCCGAGCAGATGTTCGACCCCGCGACCAACTTCCCGCACACGGCCCACACTGTCTACGACGTGCCGCTGTTCGTCATCGGGGCTGCGTTCAAGGGTCGGGCCCTCCGCGGCGACCGCGATGTGGCCGGTTGGTTCAAGCCGGAAGTTCGCGCCCGGCGCGGCCGCCTCGGCGACATCGCTCCGACCGCGCTCGACATGATGGGACTGCCCAAGCCGGCCCAGATGACCGGGGTCAGTCTGTTAGCATGATCGCGATTAAAGGCCCTCGTCGGGCTCAAATCCGTCGGCACCGGTGGGCTCAGGGAGCGCGTCGCCGGCCGCTGCCTGCTGCTCCAGCTTGTTGAGCCGGGCGTTGAGCTTGTCGAGCCGATCGTGGATCGCGAAGAGCTGATCGTGGATCTCCTCGATCGCTCGCTCGCTGAACGAGACGATCTCTTCAATGCGTTCGAGACGAGGGTCGGGCGTGGGGGATTCGTTTGGCATCATGGATCACCGGGACTAGGTACGCTATCGGCTTATGAGAACCTCTGCAATGCTCAAATTCCACTCGCGTTGCGCGCTCGCTGGCACTTTAATGGCCTTCGCGCTGCCGATTAGTGCCGTTTGCTTCGCGGATACCCTTGGATCTCCGCTCGTGATGGTACCCCTGCACGAACTGGCGCTGCGCTCCGCGGATTTGTGGAACGGCGTCGCGGATGAGCCGGACCAAAAGAGTTCCGGATCGGCAACTCTGAAAAATGAATCGGCTCAATCGACCGATCCGGCGCAACCAATCGATGAGTCCAAATCGTCCATCAACTTCGGCCAACCGGGCCGCTGGTGGCTCACGCTGGGCGGGGGCGTGGCGTTCAACTTCGAGAAGGACTACGACTTCAACCTGCACGTCGCCGCCAGCACATTCTTGGCGACGGAGCTGGAGTTTGCCGTGGAACTGGGCGGGTGGTACTTCAAACAAGTTGGCCAGGACACCGGCGGCATCGACGGCTCGATGATCTTCCGCTGGCACTTCCTGCACGACGATGCATTCAACTGGTCGATCTATGGCGACGTCGGGATCGGGCTGCTCGGCGCTTTCGATGAAGTACCCGACGGCGGGACGGGGTTCAACTTTACGCCTCGGGCGGGCTTCGGCTTCACGCAGCGTCTCGACGACGAGGGCACGCGGCTGATGATCGGGACACGCTGGCACCACATCTCCAACGGGCGCTTCGAGGGCGACTCGCGCAACCCCAGCCGCGACTCGCTGATGATCTACGTCGGCGTCATGTTCCCGCTGTAGGTCCGCGGGCCGCAGCCGTAGAGCCCTTCACGGGTGATGTACGCGAGCACCTGATGGCCCAGCGCGCGGGCCAGAGCCGCGCGGTCGGGAGTGGGCGCGGCGAGCGCCGCCCGTATCACCGTTGCGGAGTGATCGAGCCGCGGGGCGGGGACCACGCGAGCGGACCATGCCGCCAGTTCGTCGCTGGACCAGACGCCGGTGGCGGCCAGTTGAGCGTCAAGATCCGCAGCGCTCGCCTTGACCCCGCGGAGCATGACGATCGGTTCGGCCAGGGAGATCAGGCGGCGCGGCTCGCGCCAGCGATGAAACGCCGCGGCCTGGTCGGCCCCGATGAGCCAGCGGAGAACCGTCGCCGAGCCCGAGGGCCGGGCGTCGAGGGTGGTGCGGGCGCGTTGGGCCGTGACGACGCTGAAGCTCTCGCCGGTGTTGGGGGCGCGGTCGATCTCGTCGGTCCAGATCACAGTTCTCGCGCCACCGACAAGGGCGGCGGTGAGCATCGCGACACGCTGCGCGTCGCTCGCGATCGGGCCGGCGGGCTTGTGCGGCGAGCGGGCGGCAGGGACGTACACCAGCCAGGTGCGCGATTCGTCAACACCCGCGCCGCGGCACCAGCCGCTCCGGACCGCGAGCGGAAGATCGAGGTGGGCGCGGTGCGGCGGATCGAACGTCCCGCCGACGATGATGACCGCCGCGGCGTCAGCGCCGACGGGCAGCGGGGTGATCGTGGCCTGGATTGAAGATGACTCGGCCATCACGATGGATGCTAAGCCGAGGGCGCGGCGGGGCGCTCACTCGTCGGGATTGGGCGAAGTGTCGGCGTGCATGATGGCCCCGCCCGGGACGATCTCCATGCGGAGGCTGTCGACGGGGAGGCTCGGGAACGAGCGATAAACCTCGTCGGCGGCCAGGCCCTGTTGAAGAAGGGTGCCGGCGCGGCACGCCACCGAGAAGCGCGGCTGCACGCCGTCGGAGTAGATCCAGACTTCGTGCTGGCCGCTGACGAGCGTGCCCAGCAACCAGCGGCCGTCGCGGTCGCGCGGCGGGGCCTTGCCCGAGGAACCGTCGGGCAATGGAGCGGGCTGGACGGCCGCGGCCTGCGGAGCTGCGGGCACGGCCGCCGCGCCCGATGACTTCTGAGGCCCGCCCGGGCTGACAGCGCGGAGGATCAGCGCGCCCACGCAGACGATCACCGCCCCCCGAACCACCGTCCCCGGAAAGAGGCGTGCAAGAAACGACGGCTTCGGGTCTGACGGAGGCATGCCGGGTTATCGACCAAGATCCCGGGCTGGTGAAGCTGGGCGCGGTCAATTCTGCGGCGCCGGGTACTCGAAGAGCCAAGGTCAGCCCCCTAGCATTGGTCCGGCTGGCCCCATCGTCTAGCCTGGTCCAGGACACTACCCTTTCACGGTAGTGACGCGGGTTCGAATCCCGCTGGGGTCATTGGTTTGATTTTCACAAATATCGTTACAGGATCGCACGCGACGCGAACCCCCGCTAACTCCGCAGTATGGTGGGGTTTTTGCTTTTTGCGTTGGTCGAGCGCGGGCGCTTGTGGGCGTTTGTGTGTTGCCGGATTTGCTGCCGCGCAAACGGCCCCTCCAACATCCGCCGCAAGGTCGAAGTGCGCATGGCGCGTTTGCAGGTAGTGTTGGGCCGCGATTATCGGGCTATGCCCCAACCAGCCCGCGACCACGTGGGCGGGGAACCGCTCCACCCAATCCGTCGCGCATGATGCCCGCATGTTGTGGAACTGCCGGGGCCAGGGCTTCACGCACGCCTTGGCGATGATCCGCTCCAACTGGGTCCGCAGGTTCACCTTCGGATCGCGCAGCCGGGGCACGTCGGCTTCGGTTCCCGGCTCCGCCGCGTCGAACGTGTCTTGCAGAATCGGGCGCAGCTCGGGCGCGATCGGGACCACCCGAACCGCGTGGCGTTCGTGCCCTTCGGTCTTGACCGAGCGCACCATCAGCCGCCCGCGTTCCCAGTTTATGTCACCCCAGCGCGGCGCCACGATTTCGGAAGGGCATCGCAACCCGGCGAACCGCGACAGCGGCACGATCGCCCGCCATTGCTCATCGGGACACGCAGCCAGAATCGACCGGATGGACTCGATTGGGACGTAGAACGCGCGGTCGGGGTTGGTCTGTGAACCGGCCCGGAGGTCGGCGAAGGGGTTGGCCGGGATCATCTGCCACCGCACCGCCTCGCGGAAAACCGCCTTGGCATCCTTCACCCGTTTCGCCACCGTTGCGGTCGCCAACCTCTTGCCAGCCTTGTCGGGCTGGCCGATCGCCTTCCGCCATTCGTCGGCGTGGGCCGGCGTCATGGAATCAATCGCGATCGTTTCGCCGAAGTGTCTCCGCAGCATCGCAAGAGATTGCAGGTATGTCGTGCGCGTTCCCTCCTTCACCGATGCCGTCGCGTCGAACCGGTCGAGCAGGTTCGCCAGGTGGCCACCGCCACGCGGGCGGATTCGGCCACGCGTTCGGAACACTCCTTCGGGCGTAGGGTTTGTTGCTGCCCCTAAGCGTTGCGATACAGGATTCTCGCCCGATTGCCTTCCCATCCAATGTTTGCCATACGTCACCGTCCTTTCCGTGTGGCCGCCTTGATCTTGTTCCGCATGGTGCGGAGTTTCGAGCCCCCGCGCTTGGCCTCGGGCATGGTGCCCACCTCACGCCCGATGTGCCGCACGGCCGCCCGAGCCAGCAGCCCCGAGCGAGTCTCCCCGTTGGCCTTCGCATGGCGGTCGATAGCGTCCAGCACGCGCTGGGGTATGGTGATGCCCACGCGGGCGATCTTGACCCGCGGCGTGGATTCGTCCACGTTGACGATCGCCCACGTCCCGCCCCCCCCTCCAGGGCCGTCGGCATATTCCGGATCGGCCCTCAGCTTCTCGATCGG
>Ga0105047_10007304_pt1 | contig 18647 bp, 20 predicted proteins | sample MAT04_FD_78384 | JGI IMG/M metagenome (GOLD analysis project Ga0105047, IMG submission 78384) | Freshwater microbial communities from Lake Fryxell liftoff mats and glacier meltwater in Antarctica - MAT-04 (megahit assembly) | ecosystem: Environmental > Aquatic > Freshwater > Ice > Liftoff... | reverse complement strand
TGGGAACAGGAAGATACCAGGCATGTTGAATGTTTTTGATGTGACTGCTTTGAAGTTTCGAGCAAGCAAATCTCCATAAGTCACGGATGCAGCGTGGATTTTGATCAAAATTTCATTGTCCTTCGGGGCAGGCTTGGCGATATCCTTGAGTTGAAAAACATCTGGTGATCCATATTCTGTATAAATAATCGCTTTCATTTGTACATCCTCATTTGTTTGATTAAGAGAAGTCATTAGCTGGGGTTTCCTACAGCAAGTTGTTGATCCTTTACGCCCTTGAACAAAAGCCAGAAGCAAAGGGACAATTCACCAACTGTGGCAATTGCGAGTCCCGGATAAGTTATCACTTCGTACTCCGGGAAAAGGAAAACCTGAAAATATTGGATCAAATGTCCAAAAGATGCGAGCATCACCAAGATGCCCAAAAGCTTGGGAAAGTAGCCGTACTTGAATCCTACGTAACCAAGGGGGAGCAGCCAAAGACCAAAAAATATTTGGGCGATAAAATATCCGTATTTATGTAAATCAAGAAAGAACAGAGCCAAGGCCTGCAGTTGATCTGTTGAGAATACTGTCAGGTAGTCCGCGCCGCTCAAAAGCAATAGGGCGGCAAACTGATTGAGCATATTAAGTGACATAATCGCAACGCTGGCCAGGGTGAACAATACAAAAAGCAAGGAAAGATTATGATTGGCTGGTTTGAGTAATACATATAAAGTATAGGCCAGCAGGAAATAACACGTCATCATGATCAGGTCGCTCATAAAGCCGATCCGAAACAACGACCCGGAAGCCATAATCTTAGCGGCTGTTGCTGCGGCATCTCCGGGCACGATCAGGCTGGAGCGTACACCTACTTCGGCGAAGGCGCCAAATATAATGACCAGTAAATAGAGAAATCCTGCAATTCTTGAGAGCTTTTTTGAATTCATTTTACCTATCCTTTTAGTATGAGTGAATAGTGATGACTACATTTCGACAAAGTGGCGAGCCTCTGCAGCCTGTTTTAATGGATAACGCCGATCAATGATCGCTTTTTTCAATCCATATTTTGCGGAGGGGATATTGGGCGAGTAAACGACTTGCGAATGACCCATTCAGCAACAGCAAGGTTAATCACCCAACCTGCGCCCATCATGAGTGTTCTTGCCAGCTCTCCTAGAATAAAGGGAAACAGGAGCACGGGTATATGTGTGAAAACCTGTGTGCCTGCGCCGAGGCCGATGGCATAAGCACGGATCATCCAAACCGGGTGCTGCTTGAAATCATTTCGCAGGGCGGCTACATATCCCAGAATAAGAAACAGGAGCATCATTGAGCCGAATATGAGTCTTAACCCATAAAGCCAGACACCATCAAACTCCGGCCATGGATAATACTGAGTCATCCAAAGACCCGAAAGTGCGGCGACCAATCCACTGGGAATTAACAGCCGCCCAACATTACGGTGCCAGCCAAGCTTTCGGCTGCGAAGACTGGGGCGAACTGAAGCGCTCCGAGCAGGCAATACAAGGTGACACTGATGATATGTGCCACTACAGGAATGGGAGATGCGAAGAATCGGGCGTTGTTCGGGTTGATTTCCGCGCCACTGCTCAATTCGACGATACGGACGGCTCCCGCCAGAACTGGAACCATACTGAGCAGAATCAGGCCCATAGGGACGAGCCACTCTGTCTTCGTTTGTTTTCTCTTTTTCGTTTGAAGAACCTTGGGGGAGACAAGTTCATTGTCAGCAATTATGTTCATATCTGAATTTATTTTCTCTCTCCGATAATTGTTTTATACAAATAAATTGGCAAAATGGTATTGTACGAAGGCGATGGCAACACGTCCCGTTTTGTTGCCGCTTCTACATATACTACGAGATTCGTAGTGATTTTATTCGGTAAAAAAGAAAATATCTAGAATGAGTTCCGGGCTTTCTTTTCTATTTGTTTACGCAGGCTCAGCTTCGGCATCATAAGAAAATACTTCCACTAGCGGCACGCCAAAGACCAGCGCAATCCGAAAAGCCAATTCCAGCGAAGGGGAGTATTTTTCCTGTTCCATGGCGATAATTGTTTGTCGTGTCACACCCACCTTTTCAGCCAATTGTTGCTGGGTCATTTCATCGCGAGAAAAACGCAATTTCCGAATATTATTTTTAACCCGATTTTTGCCCATATTAGAATCCCCTTCGGTAAAGATAAAGCCGTGAAATATCTCCAATAATCTGGGCCAGGACCCCAAAGAAGATTAGCAGAGTGAACATCACCAACGGCGGCTGACCAAAGACAAATGTTAGCATCGAAAGAGCCACCCCAATCGAGGATGCAGTATAAGTAACTTTTGTTCCTCTCAAATCAATTAAATTATCTCGTTCATCTTGAATATCTTCAATATGGGGTTCTTCCTTCGTTTTTATTACAAGGATGATATTGGAGAAAATATGCGTGAGGATTGTGGCGAGAATAGTTACGACGATTGCGAGTGCAATGATGATTCCCCAAAGGCGAAATACATTCGTCGAATTGAAGCTCCCAGCCTGGATCATTTGAAACACCCTTATTAAATAGAATCCTAGAATCAATGTGAAGTTAACTAAAGTTACAGTAATGTTTTTTTCCTGGAAGGACATAATTTTACTCCTTTGTACAATTTTGTATACTATAAGTATGTTTTGATTTACATATAGTAAATCAAAACATACTTTATGTCAAGTATTTCTTACATCATGTTTGGGGAAATCCTTGGTAAATCTGTTAAAAACAACAAAAAACGGCTGAAAACAGCCGTTTTTTGTTGTGCATCAGGAAAATTTTGGTATTTTCTCATAGCTAATGACCTTTCGGACATTCTATGGTCAAGACCTACCCTTCAGAGTTCGTCCACTTCCATGCGTACCAGACCATCAGTAAAGTCAGCACGATTTCCACAACACCAAAGACTATATAGTAAACCCAGGTTTCCCCGATCAAATTACTGATATTGACAAGAGTATATAGGAGACCCAGAGAGATATTGACCCGGCGATTCACTTTGGGCTTCAATATCAGGGACAGGAAAACCATGACCGCAGGAATAATCATCAATATCGAGGCTGTTAACAACGACGCTTGAGTCACAGGAAAGGGTCCCATGAGTCCTGCGATCATTTCCTCGACCTGACCCGGCCTGAATAATGAAAGTATGTCGGCGTAGATGTACAATAACATCATAGCCACCCATAATGCTGAAAGCTTAATTTTTACGCTTATTTTCACATCTTCCGGTTCAGTGGTCTTTTTGATTGTATTCATAATCTCTCCTATATTGATCCAAGTGCATATTTATTCACACTGAATTGTAATGGATTTATAAAAACATCCCTTTTAAGATGAATGGTCTCTGCACCCGAGTGCGGAGACCATTCATCAAACTATTGTATAACTACTTTTCGCTCTCCGTGGAGAGCATAGGTACATTCCCACCCTGCGGGGTCAGGGCAGGCAGAGCTTTCAGTTCGCGGTAGACAAGCGTCCAGACGGTGGAGGCGTAGACCGTCTGCCAGCTGCCGATCAAAATCCAGGGAGAGAATGCAACTGTAAAGAACAGTGGAAGCGAGAAGATCGCTCCAATCGCCCATGCCACCGAACCATCAATAAAGATGCTGGTGAGTCCACCTGCGATGAGCGCAGGGATGACTGCCACAAGCGCGCCAATCACAGCAGTGACGAGGATGACTGGCAAAGCGACAACGAATGCGATGATCGACACGAACGACCAAACGATGCCCAGCCCGATCATCACCAGCCACATGATGCCGACATTTTTCCAATTCTCGCGCACCATTTGAAAACCACGGCGCAGCGAATCGCGCACGCCGAGATATTCCAATACACTTGCCCGCCAGAAAAAGTTGCGCAGGAAAAACAGGAAGAAGCTGATGATCGCAACGACAAACAGGACCAGGAACAATGCGATGACCGCAGCAATGACACCAAAGATCGCGGCATCTTGACCACTTTGTGAAAAGGTAACAATCGCCATCGCGCCAACTGCCAGCAGCAAGATCATTGCCAGAATGAATGGCAAACTCACAATCAGATTGATTAAGAACAAACGCCATGCACTGCGCGACCAGCCCATGCGAAAACCTTGGCGGATGGTCATCTTTATGCCTGTGTTTTCATATTCATCCACCATGCGAATGACGGCGGTCTCAGATACATAGCGGGCAATCGCTATTACGATTGAAAATATAAAGCTAAACAATACGAAGATCACGGCGATCCAGATGAGCGTGGATACATCCGCCTGCGGAATGCCAGCCTTTGCAAGGCCTTCATTGAAAAGTTTTTGGATTTCCTGAGGAACGTCTTTGAAAAACTGACGAATATCTTCAGGCTCCATTTGTTGGCTGCTCGATGTGTTATTTGATGAACTGGAACTGCTGTTCGAGCCGCTTCCTTGCGAACCAGCCCCCGCCATTGCAAGGATCAACCCGAAGACCCACAGAGCACGATAGCTCCAGAGGATTTGCCAGGCACGTTTTAAAATTTTGATAGGGTCCATTTTTTTCTCCTTCTTTCCATTCATTGATGATTAATCGTTCGTTCTTAACTGTGAGTTGATTCAGCTTTCAAGCAGCTGACCATTCTTCCGCGAAGAATGCCGTACCCACAAGAGCGCCATCCAACTCAAATACACCAGCGCAATCGATACCTGCCAGATGACCTGCGGCAGTCTGTTTCTCGTAAAAGTTTCTGTGAACTCAGCCCAGCCAAGATTATTTCCGTTTAGCAGGCCGAATTCCTCAAGTGTTCCTGACCATTCTGCTTGCTGCGAAGAATTTGGAACCAGCCAGGCAGGGACTCCGCGTAACAACCCAAGATCATTTGCGGTCGCAACCACTCTGCTGACCACTGAAAAAGTACCGAGAAAAATCCAAAGGAGCAGCAAACTGACCGGGATCATCCACCAGCCAAACTCAAGTGCGCTGCGTTTTGATTCCACAGGAGAGGTGTGCGGCAGGCGCAGATTCACTTGAGCCGCAAATCTTTCCGTCGAAATAAATTCGGGTGCAGGCTCTGCGTGCAATAAGTTGGAAAGGCTTTGCAAAGAGTCCAATTCAGACTGACATTCGCGGCACTCGGCGAGATGCGCTTCCACTTGATGAAGCCGTCCGTTTTTTAATTCTCCATCGAGATACGCATTCAACCATTCTGTGATGTGGTTAGACATGTTCAGCCTCCATCAATACGAGCATGTGTTCCTGCAGACTTTCCTTCAATAAACGGCGCGCATAATTCAAACGCGACATGACCGTTCCGATCGGGATATCCAGCGCATCGGCAATCTCGCGATACGAAAGTTCTCCGTACTCTTTCAGCACCAGCACCGCGCGGCTGGCTTCGGGCAGAGATGAGATCGCTTTCTGCACAAGTGCGGTTTGTTCTGTCTGGATGTACGTTCCTTCGGGGCCAAGCTGTGGATCGGGCAAATAAAAATCCTCCAAATCACCGGGTAGGATGCGCTTTTCTTTTCGCAGCATGTCCGTCGCAATGTTGAGCGCGATACGATACAACCAGTTACGCAGGGATGCATCCACACGAAAGGAACCGAGATTCGACCAGGCACGGATAAAGGTCTCCTGCGCCGCATCTTCTGCGACCTGCGTATCGCCGCACATGCGGAAGACCACGTTCATCACACCCGTGGCATGCGTGCGGACCAGGTCATTAAAGGCATTGCGGTCGCCTTTTTGCGCCTTGAGGACAAGCTCTCTTTCAACGATTTCCGAACCGATGGTCACTGTGTGGTTTTCCTTTTGTAAGTACCTACATCATATATACGCAGGCCGACCTGCTTTTATTCGAAACCCGGGAAAACTGGTGGGGATGGAGAAGAAGTAATCAGTGGTCAGTAGTCAGTAAACAGAAACTCCGTCTCGTTTAAGACGGAGTTTCGTAAGACTTCCGAAGTCTTAAAGACTTCGGAAGTCTGGGGGCCGCAAGTAGAGGATGAAAGTGTTGGTTGATGGTATAGAATTTGGAAGTCTTGCAGGCTTCCAAATTCTGATTCTGGAGATAAACCTATGCCACGCAGAGCAATTCCCTTTCTCACCGACCAGTATTATCACTTTTACAATCGCGGTAATAATCGTCAAGCCGTTTTCTTTGAACGCGATAATTACCTGTATTTTTTGAAAGGTCTCAAGAAATATGTCCGCGCGTATGTGGATATTCCCGTCTATTGCCTGATGCCCACGCATTATCATATTGTGGTGCGGGTAAAACCCCAGACCCAGACTTCCGAAGCGCCAAAGAACGGCGAAACTTCGGAAGTCTCCAAACAGGTCTCCCTCGCCATGCAAAAATTTGGCATTTCCTACACCAAAGCCATCAACAAACGCCTTAGCCGCGTTGGCGCGTTGTTTCAGGGACAATTTCAAGGCAAGCCAATCAAGAACTACGAGCATTTACTCAACCTGTGTATTTACATTCACGCGAACCCTGTCAAAGATGGCTTGGTCGGTTTGCCTGAAAATGGGAATATTCAAACTATCTCGAATGGATGGGTCTGCGCGAAGGAACGCTGGTAAACCATGAATTTATTACAGAAAATTTTGGGACGCCCGAAGAATACAAAAAGTTGGTGATGGAGTACATCAAGACGCGCAATCTCCCAGATGATATCCGCAAGTATTTACAGAAGTTGAATGATTAGTGAAACGCAGACTTCGGAAGTCTTTTATCCAAAAGTCCCCACCAACTGACGGGGACTTTTAGATAGGCATTGCTTCCATCTTATTTAATTTTATTATCTCTTATAAAGCCATCTCCAAAATCTCTCTCAACTCCCCTTCACTCAACGCAATCGGATTCCCCTTATAGCTATTCGCACTCAAAGTCTTCTGCACGGCTTCGGGGATATGCGACTCGTTCATTCCATGTGTTGAGAGCGGTGGGATATTTAACTCACGTACCAATTCACTCACCCATTTCACGCCATCTTGCGCGGAAACATTTTTATTTCCAGTCACAATTTGTGCGATCTCAACATATCTTTGAATGCCAACATTCTCATGCCCGCGAGTCTCCAACACCTTGATATTCGCTTCCATCACAGACGGCAATAAACGCGCACAAAGTTCCCCGTGCGGTGCGGTAAGCATCCCACCCAGCGCACCTGCGAATCCATGCACGGCGCCGAGTGCGGCATTGGCTAATGCCATGCCGCCAAATAAACTTGCCAGCGCCATGCCTTCGCGCGCAGTTGCATCTACTCCATTGTGATATGCCTGCCTTAACGATTTTGCCGCATGATGAATTCCTTCGCGGCAAAGCGCATCGGTCATTGGATTCGCTTTCACTGAAACGAACGGTTCGATTAATTGCGTCAGCGCATCCAAACCAGAACTGGCAGTGATCGCGGGCGGCAAAGAATATGTCAACTCGGGGTCAACGAGCGCGATACTTGGCAGCATCCTTGGGCTGCGCAGGCTGACCTTCACTCCATGTGCAGGCGAGCCAAGCACCGCGTTGCGCGTCACCTCTGAGCCTGTCCCAGCGGTGGTGGGGATGGCGATATACGGCAGCGGCGCATTCGTCAACGGTTGTCCCTTGCCGATCACTTCGAGATAATCAAAGACATCGCCGTGGTTGGTTGACAATACCGCAATCGCTTTGCCCGCATCCAGCACACTGCCGCCGCCGAGGCCGATGACCACGTCCGCGCCATGCGTCAGCGCAAAATCAACTCCTTCGGAAGCCGTGGCAACTGTCGGTTCGCCATGAACGTGAAATTCATCAAATGGGATTTCCTGTGCAGAGAGAATCTCCCTCACGCGCTGAATCGCATCTGATGAATTTCCTCTTACCAATAACACGCGCTTCATACTTACTGAAAGTTGATTCTTCAACTCGTTCAGTTTTCCCGCCCCGAAAATGATTCGATTGGCCGTTGCGAATTCAAATGCAGGCATGCTTGTTACCAGGCTTTATCGTCGGGAAAAATGTTTGTATATTTGATTCCCTGTCTTGGTTCCGCCATCATTCCTTCAACCGCATCGCGCCATTTTGCATAATGCGGAGTTTCCTTATGTGCGAAGGGTGCCTTGGGCGTGTTATAGACTTCGATCAGGATAAAGCGGGTCGGGTCATCTTCCTGTTGGACGAGATCGAAGCGCTCAATGCCCGCTTCTTTGACACTACTGGACGCATTCTCGATGGTCGCATTTTTGAAGGCTTCGACAAATTCCGATTTAACATGGATATGAACCTGAATAATAAGCATTTGATTCTCCTTGTGATGCAATCTGTTATTCAAAAATAAACTTGGTGGGGTTCTCGAAAAACTTTGTCCATGCCAGGCATTGGCGCGGCGTGAACACGTACAAACCGCCTGCATCCCATTGATCTGGTTTGGGAGCATATCCATCCGATTCGTATTTTGCGCAGTAGGCTGCTGATAGTCTTTGAGCCAACTCCAAATCGGGTTTGGATGCGGGGTTAGACATCCCCTCCATAATAACCACGTCATTGCCGCTTTCGAGATGCAAGGTCACACGCGGATTCTTTTCAATGTTTCTTGCATGGCGTGTTTCAGCGCTGCCATCGTAATAAAGTTTACCATCCAGAAATGCGCCCCAACGCGGAACCACATGCGGACGTCCATCGGGATAAACGGAACACATCCAGTAATTAATTGATTCAGTTAATCGTTGTTCCACATGTTCCCACGGAACTTCGGAGATGGGGTTATCGACATAGCCTTTGGGAAGTTTGGGGCGCGAGATAGTTGGCATGGTTATTTCCCCAGCAAATAGGTATCAAAGAACGCAGTCACTCTATTTTCGTATTCGTAGGCGCGCTGCGTATCAAATTCTACATGACCGAGTTTGGGATCAAACCATAATTCTTTGGGTTCACCCGCGGCATCGTACAGACGCTGTCCGCTGGTGGGAGAGATAACGGTATCCTTGCCGCCTTGCATCAAAAAGACTGGGCGCGGGCTAATGAGTGGAATCCATTTCGTGGCATCAATCTCTTCCATTTTGATACCTGTCTCTTTTTCTGCCCAGAAGATGATCAGGGGCACAAATGGGAATTCAGGCAGACCCGTAAAATGCTGAACACTGGTTGCAACCGTATCGGTCATCGAAGAGAAAGCAGAATTGGCAACTATAGCTTTGATATTTTTGTTTTGTGCGGCAAATTGAATCGATAACATGCCGCCATAGGAATTTCCGAGAAGGCTGATTTTTTCGGGATCAATATCCTCACGCACGAGCAGATATTGATACCAGGCTTCCATATCCTGCACTTCATATTTACCAAGTGTGATGAGTTCACCTTCGCTCTCGTCGTGTGCGCGAATGGAGGTGACCAATACATTGTAGCCATGGCGGTGCATCATCTCGGCTTCGTTCAGCAATTCGGAGCGCGTGGATTTGTATCCGTGCTGCATGATGATAACCGCATCATTCTCACCGGGGATGAACCAGCCCGCGAGTTTCATTCCGTCAGGGTTGGTGACGGTCACATCTTCAAACTTGAGATGGAAATCATCAGGCGTATCATTCGGCAATTCGCGGGTTGCCATGGGCGAGTGAAGCAAATTGTATGCTTCACTGCGCGTTCTTAATAACAACCCTGCAACCAGAAGGATAAGAATACTTACAAGAACGCTCGCTATAATTTTTGTTTTTCTTCTCATGCTTTCTCCTGTTATTTTTTTATTTTTCCAAAGCCTTCTTCACAGCCGCATACACATCTACAACGCCATAGCCATAGGCATTGCTCGGCTTATTGCCAGTAAAACAACTGCCATCAGAAGTTGTGCCAGTATAAGGTTGCGCGGTATCCATGATGAGTTGTTCAGTCGCATCAATATCGCCGATCAAATTGGGTTGAGCCGACCAGATCAAGGCCACCACGCCGACCAAATGCGGGCCCGCCATGGATGTGCCGCTGAAGCTAGCATACGTCCCTTCAGGGGTTGACGAGATAATATCCACGCCGGGCGCAACGATATCGGGTTTGATTCGTCCTGAGCCATCGGCTGTGACAGGTCCACGGCTGCTGAAATCAGCCATGTCGCCAAATTGGTTGATCGCGCCAACTGAAAACGCAGAGTCATATAAAGAAAGCGGCGATTCGACCGTTTCACAGTTTGGCCCGTCATTGCCAGTCGAGGCTACTACAAAGATACCTGCGTAGCGTAAATTATCCACCGCGTATAACAACGCATTCGGGTCACAGCCTTCCAATGTTGGGCAGCCCCATGAATTATTCAAAACATGCGCGGCTTGGGTTGGGTCGCCACCTGTCAGCGGGTCGCCGCCTTGTGGGAATGGCGCGAGCATGAATTGCATACAATCCAAATACAAAGCTGGGTTGGCAAGGTTTCTATCCAAATTTACACAACCGATCCATTGCGCTTTGGGAGCAACGCCGATTCCATTTGCGCCCAGGATGATGCCTGTCGTATGCGTGCCATGCCCACCTTCATCATTCGGCGAGGTTGTGCCATCCCATGGGTCGAACCAGTTGTAATCGTCACCTTGAGTCACGCCGCGATATTGATCATGAAGGGCGGGATGATTTCCGTCAACGCCTGAATCTGAGTTACCGATCACGATCCCTGCACCCTGCACATTGAACTCATCCCAGACTTTATCCGCGCCGATCATGGAGATATTCCACTGCACACTGTCGTTCACTTCAGATAAATTCCCGGGGGCAGGAGAATCTTCAGGAGCAGCACGCAGGCGCGGGCTGGGAATGACGCGCTCCACTTCGGGGCGGGTCATCAAATAGAGTCGGAGCAAAGTCCCGCCGTGTACTTCCATCGCGTTTTCCAAATAATAAGGTGTGTATTCAACGCCGACCTTGTCAAAAAAATTACGCAGGTCAGCTTGCGTTGTATTCGCGTGTTTGGTTAATTTCTCATACGCGGCGCTCAATCTTTCGTCACGATCCTGGATGCTTGCAACATCAGCTATATCCGCTTGATCTTTCAGAATGACAAAAAGGCGGTCACTGTAATTTCCTGGATTGCCAAACATAAAAAATAACGCGATGACGAAAATCCATGTGATGCCAGCGCCCGCCCAACCCACTACGCGCTTCATCTGTGACGTTGAACCTGCTTCTGTTACGAATCGCAGGGTCAGCGCGATAAGGCTTGTGACCAACCCAATGCCGATCACAATGCCAACTGTTTTTAACGCGATGCCAGCAATATCACCCAAAACAATCGTCAACTCGGTTGGGTCAAACATTGCCAGCGCTGCAAATGCAAGCAATGACGTTGCCGCGCCCGCTGCGAGTTTGGATGGCATGATGGCAGAGATCGCAAATGCAAACGCTGGAAGAATCGCAAGCAGAAGTAACTGCGAGCCGTCATAACCAATTGCGGAGCCCAGCAATGCAAGCACTGCGCCGATGCCTACGCCATCCAAAAGCAAATTGTCCGTTGTGGATTCGATCAACGTGGCGGTGAGCAAACCAAAAGCCAGACTAGCCAGCAGACTCAAGAACGCATCGCCGAATGAACCGAACGAGCCATACATTGCAAACGGTGCAAATCCGATACCTGCCACAACAAGACCAAACGGTAAGGAAGCGCGGTCCCATTCAAATTTATTTTTGCGCAGCCAAATGACAAGACTTGCGCCCATTGCACAAAGCAGAAATTGTGCAATGGAACCAAGCTGGTCATTATTTGGGCCGAGTACGCGAAGGATTAGCGCGGGGAACGCCATGATCGCCGCGCCAAATAAACCCGCATACACTGGCTTGAAACGATCATCTTTGGTGAAGCGCCATAATGCGGCGGTAAGGCCTGTCATGACAACGGCTTGAATGACCAAACCGATCAGCCCAGCTGTTTCAAGGGATTTAAAGCTCAAAGATGTAATTGCAGTTTGTTCAGTTGACCACACAATGAAATGATAGATCAACAAACAGAGCGGCATGGGCAAAGCAACGACCAAAAATAAAATTAACGCACTCGTGGATCGGTTTTGCGGCTCAAGAGCTGATGTATCGGAAATGGATTCGTTCATGAATTTCTCCTTTGATATCAAGCGGAGTACAGACTTCAGTCTGCTTCTTTCCAAATTGCGGAACAAATTACGGACTGAAGTCCGCGCTCCGTTTAATCTTCGGGTGCCTGAGGAATCAGCGCTTGCGGGCCATGCGGTTGGACATGAAACAGCTTGAAGCCCCACTGCACAGACGGGCCTACCAATAAGGCGTAGACCAGAGTGCCAATGCCCACAGGGCCGCCAAGTAACCAGCCGATGGTTACTACTGTCACTTCGATCATGGCACGCGCTGTGCGAATACTAATGCCCGTGGTGCGTTTGATAGCCAGCATCATGCTGTCGCGCGGACCTGCGCCCGCATCCACGCCGATGTAGATGGCGCTGGCGAGTCCCATTAAAAAGATGGCAAACAATAACATTCCACTTTGAAGGAGCAGGTTATCTTTTACAGAGGGAATGATCGAGAGCCAAAAATCTTCCCACGGCCCAATGGATAGAATATTCGCCAAAGTGCCCCAGCCTAATTGCTCACGCATCAGTAACGCGCCGGAAAGCACAATGAACCCCATCAAAACTGTCATGGTGCCAATTGAGATTCCAAGTTTGTGCGCCAGAGCCACTTCCAATACAGCCCAGGCGCTGGTTCCTAAATTACCGCGAATCATCAATGTGATTGCAAAGCCAAACAATAGAAAACCGATTTCGATCCGAATAAAATCACGAATAAAAGTGTTCCAACGAACAGGTTTGAACATAGTTCTCCTTTGATTAAGAAACTATCCTAAAAACCAAGGAGCGCGGGCGCTTGTGCTGAGCCTGTCGAAGTATCAGTCCGCAAAATAAGGCAGACTGAAGTCTGCACTCCTTGATTCGGATAGACTTTAAGCGATGATACCATGATGTGATACACTGGCCGCATGACGCAAATCATAGAGACTCAGCGTGATTTATTCACAATCAGTAACGATCCTACGCGGCTGGATATGGATGCCATCCTCGATTTTTTCACACGCGCCTACTGGACCAAGGGACGTCCGCCGGAGCGCACGAAACGCGCGCTGGAAAATTCGCTGGTCTTCGGCGTGTATGAAGGGACAAAACAGATCGGCCTTGCGCGTGTAATTAGTGACTATTCGATCTTTGCTTATATTTGTGATGTCTTCATTCATGAGGACTATCGCGCACATGGACTCGGCAAATGGTTAATGGAAACCATCATGGCGCATCCTGATCTACAGGGCTTGCGCCGCTGGACTTTGGTGACACGCGATGCGCATGGTTTATATAAACAATATGGATTTGATTCGCTTGCGAATCCCGATGGCTGGATGGAGATCGTTCGTCCCTTCCCTGGGGAAGAGCGGGATTAAGAAAAATGGACGGGCATTATTTTATGGGTCATGCTTGCGCGTGACCTTTTTATTTTTAAGCGCGATCATATATACCAGCAGTAGTTTCCAGCGTAAACGCGACCATAGGTTGATGGCGTTGCGCGTCTCGGAGGCGCTGGGTGAAAAAGATGCAAATAGGCTGCGTGAATATAATTCGGTTAATTGATTAATCTCTGCGATGGCAGTTGAGAGTATCAAGCGCAGGCGGGTGGATGTTTCAAGCAGGGATATTTTTTCAGTGAGAATAAATGCGTATTGATGCGCGGTCTGCTCTAAGGAAACAACCTTGTGCATCGGGTGTGAGAGTCGGCGCAGGCGTTTGAAGAGCAGTTGCATCGTCTGGGCAGGCTCAAGGCGTGTAATACGCAGGGCGTCCCAGCCGACCCAGAGTAATCCCATGCCGATTAAAAAGATGAGCGCCATCCAGGCATTTGCGAGCAGGCCTTGAAAGAAAATAATGGCTTTCTGGCTAACGGGTTGAGGCTCTGGCAGGAACGGCTCAGGAATCAGCGCCTCGGCTGCCTCGGCATACAAGATCGCAGGCTCAGCGGCTGTCGGCTCAAACTCGACCCAGCCGATATCGGTAAAATAAATTTCAACCCACGAATGAGCATAATTTTCGGTGACGATATATTCGGCGTGCTGCTGGTCGTATGTGCCGTTTGCGTATCCGATCACCAGCCGTGCGGGTAGCCCTGCGGCGCGCGCCAATACGGCCATGGTGGTGGCGTAATAATCGCAATAGCCGCGCTTGAGATCAAACAGAAAGTAATCCGCCGCGTCACGCCCGGCAGGCGGGGCTGTGACTTCCAGTGTGTAGGGGAATTCGCGCAGATAGTTTTGGATGGCAAGTGCGCGGTCATAAGGGGTCGGCTCAGATGCGGTCAGGTCGCGTGCCAATGCCAGAACCCGTTCGGGCACAGACTCAGGCAGGAGAAGATAGCGCTTCTGTACCCAAGCGGGGTAGGGTGCGTTGGAAGCGCGTAAATCGTTTGCGCTGAAATTTAACAACATGGAATCGGCTTGATAAGACTGTACCGGCGCAAGCGCTGCCAATAGGTCAGAAGCAAGCCGCGGGTTGTTTTGAGGCGCTGCGTCTGCTTTGTGATTCCAGACGGCTTGAAAGGGCACATCCGCGCGCAGGAGAGTCCCTGTCCAAAATAATTGTCCGCCCTGATTGGGGAGTGTGACTCGTTGATGAACGATGCGAATATTTTCATCGGCAGGTTCGAAGAGGGTTTGATCTGAAATTATTTCTTCAAAAGGCTTGGCAGGATTTGCCCAACCGTAGCCTGTATAAATTTGATAGGTGAGGGTGCGCCAGTAATAATGCGGCGCGGTTACGTGCGCTTCCAAGGGGATGGGCGGCAGATCACCCGTGGAAATGGTCATGGCCAGTTGTTTGGAAAGCTCAGGGCCGCCGGTGATCAAATGGGAACGAGGTAAGCCGCCAAAAGACGCGGAAACCGTGCGCGGTTCTTTTGCGGGTTCAAGCCCCAGGATTTCGGTCTGTGCTGTATTGGATGCCGTGCGCTTTTGCCGCAGTTCTTCGAAAATGTTTTTGAATGAAAGAGTGGAACCCAGAAAGGAGAACACCAGCAATGTAATGGTCAGTACGCCAACGAGAGAGAGCGTATCAAAACGGGTGCTGTCGGCATAGTCTATGTTTGAAGTATCCCAATGCTTTTGGATATTGGCGTAACTGCTTAAGCCGATCAGAAAAAAAAGCAGGGCAATATGAAACCATAATATTTCAATTCGCTTGCCGGTATAGTCCAGCACGAGCGCCAGCAGGAAGGTGGAAGGCAGGATGCCCAATAACAAATGTTTGTTGCGATACATTTGCCAGCCGGCCCAAATTGCCACGAGCCACAAGCCCAGGCTCCAGATCAGCGTGCGCGCCATGGGGTCTTCAATTTGTGTTTTATAAAAGACGCCCACGACCCAAAGCGAGAGCCTTTCGACAAGGATGAAAAGTCTCAGATGAAGTTCGGCGATGGCGGCGACGAAAAACGCCGGTTCGATGGGAGTCTTGAAACGCAGCCAGACATACAGCGCGGGGATAAGATGGAGCGATTGGTTAAGAAGCGCAAACAACGAGTCACCCAACTGTCCGATACGGATGAATAGACTCAACGGCCCAAGAAATAAAAGGATGATGCCCGCTGAAGATTTTCGTGTTTTCGCTGTGGCAAGTGCGGCGGCCAATAACATGCCCAAAAGAGTAATCGGTACTAACAGGCTAAGGCTTGCGCCGCGTACCAGATTCGCGAGGGCGAGCGGCAGACAAGCCAACACACAGAGCGAGAGCAACAGAATCATTTCTTGAAATTGAAATATGCGTTTGAAGATGGTTTGCTTCATCCTAGTTTTCTCCAGGCCATATCGCTTTGCGGGCGGGTGGAGACGGCTTTGCCGGTGGGCATGATGCGCCATTCACGTTTGGACCGCAGCGCAGGATTGGCCGCAGATTGTTGAAGCAGGTCACAGCCAAAGATGAAGCGTGGAATTCCTATTTCTGCCAGTACGTTTGCAAATAAATCTGCACGGTGTGGCGCACCAAATGTGGAAGGGTCCATCAATAAAACAGTAGGGCTGATGCCTTTGCGTCCCAATTGGAGAAGCGGACTCAACCACTCATTTTTGAGAGATGGGCTAATGACGATCAAACTGCTGCGCTGGCCGAAAGCGGGCGCGGCGCGTTCGAGTAATTCGGCGAGCGGTAATTTACCCGGCTCGAGCATGGCAAGCGAGCGCATGATCTGCAAACGCTGCTGTTTAGTGGATTGCGGTTTCAACCAGATGGTTTGTTCGTGGTTTAATCCGCTTGAAAGCAAGCCCACCGAACGGCGGGACTGCAAACCGCGAGCCGCCAAAGAGGCGGCTAAAATGACGCCCAACTCGGTGGTTGATTCCCAATCATGGCCGGCCTGCACCTTTGCATCTGCATCGAGCACGATCCACCAATCGCTGACGGGCGAAGAATCCAACATGCGCGAATACAACTTCCCGCGGTGCGCGGTCGTGGGCCAGTGGATCATATTCAACGGCTCGCCTTCCTGATGTTCGCGCACAGTTAACACGTTGATGGTTTGTTCGAATGAGTTTGAGTATGAACGTCCATCGCCTGTCCAACCACCGGGCGCGATCTCCAAAGCCGGCAACGGAATCACAGGCGGCATAACCACCAGCGTTGAACTTTCGGTCTGATCGATCTCCACTGTATAAATTCCAAATGGATCGCCGCTTTGTAACGTAGCTCCGCCCAGGGTATACACACCGCGCCGCGTACATACTCCGCGTGTATGCCAGGTATTGGTTTCATCACCGCCCGCACCCGTTGCGCGTGAAGCCGAATAATTGGGCAGGGTCGAATGATCGCGCACCTCAACCCAGGCGGCAGATAAAAAACTATCATTGGTCAGTGTAAATTGTTCTTCCAATGTATCGCCGACCTGCGCCCACTCATAGCGCATCTCGCGCGTTAACCATAAATTTTTTGCCAGAGTCCGCGCCCAAAACCACGCGATCAACCACGCGCCGCCAAATGCAATCGACAACGCCTTCCAAACTGTGGACGGGTCAACGATCTGTAATATTAACATGAGAACAGCCAACAGCGGAAATAAAATCGAGTTGAGTTTCATTCGTGAATACATAAATCCAATTATACGCTTGTGCGGTAAGATAGGCTTATGTCTATTACCCTTTATGCTGGAAGAGAAAAATCATTACTCCGCCGCCACCCGTGGATTTTCGCCAGCGCAATTCATCAGGTGGATGAAACCCTCGCACCTGGCGCAACTGTAGACCTGCTCTCATCCGAGGGACATTTTCTCGCCCGCGCATTTTACTCACCCACCTCGCAAATCCGCGCGCGCGTGTGGACCTTTAAAGATGAGCCTGTTGATAAGGAATTTTTTCGCAGGAAAATAAAAGCGGCGATTGAAGTACGTCACAGGCTGCAGGTGGAAAGTCATTCGAATGCCTATCGTTTAATCCACGCTGAATCAGACGGCATCGCAGGCTTGATCGTGGATCGATACGCGGATGTGCTTGTCCTACAATCCTTAACCACTGGCTCGGAATTTTGGAAGGAAACCATCGCCGATATTTTGGTTGAAGAAACAGGCATCCAGAATATTTATGAACGCTCAGATGCCGATGTGCGCGAACTCGAAGGGCTGCCATCCATTACAGGAATCCTGCGCGGAAAGATGGATGATGCACGAGTTACGATTCACGAATTTGGTTTGAAGTTTATTGTAGACATCCAACAGGGTCATAAAACTGGTTTCTATCTCGACCAGCGCGAGAACCGTCACCGTGTGGGAGAGTTTGTAAAAGAGCGTGATGTCTTAAATTGTTTTTGCTACACAGGCGGGTTTTCGATTCATGCGCTGGCGGGCGGCGCGAAATCTGTCTTGTCGGTCGATTCTTCGGCAGATGCGCTGGCGCTGCTTGCAGAAAATATCACAGTCAACAACCTCCACGCAGAGCGTCACACCGCGCTCGAAGGCGATGTCTTTCAACTGCTCAGAAAATTCCGAGATGAGAATCGCTCCTTCGATATGATCATTCTTGATCCGCCAAAATTTGCGCCGACCGCCGCACATGCCGAAAAAGCCTCACGCGCCTATAAAGACATCAACCTGCTGGCCTTCAAATTATTACGGCACGGCGGCTTGTTGTTCACCTATTCGTGCTCCGGCGGAATCGACGCAGCACTCTTTCAAAAAATCGTCGCCTCCGCCGCATTAGACGCAGGCACAGACGCAACGATGATCGAGCATCTGTCACAAGGCAGCGATCACCCGGTCAGCTTGCACTTTCCAGAAGGCGCATATTTGAAAGGTTTGGTTTGTGTGAAGGGCTAAGATGGATAGACCGCAGACCACAGACCACAGACCGCAGACCACAGACCGCAGACCACAGACCGCAGACCACAGACCGCGGTCTATCGCGTGGAAACCATAGTTTGTGCGGCAAAAGAATTATTATCAAAAAAAATACGGAGTTATAATAATTTATATAAGAGTATATACAGCGATATGGCTGTATATACCGCCATTTGGGAGTTTATAGAGTGCACTGTATAAACTCTAGTTCGGCGGCGGCTTGTGCAAGATAAGTCAAGCATCTATAAGGAGTGATATTATGAAATCAAACAACACTATAATCCGACTAGCACTCTTGATCATTCCATTGGCATTGATTGCCGCTGGAGCAGGTGTCTTCTG
>Ga0105047_10007303_pt1 | contig 18648 bp, 14 predicted proteins | sample MAT04_FD_78384 | JGI IMG/M metagenome (GOLD analysis project Ga0105047, IMG submission 78384) | Freshwater microbial communities from Lake Fryxell liftoff mats and glacier meltwater in Antarctica - MAT-04 (megahit assembly) | ecosystem: Environmental > Aquatic > Freshwater > Ice > Liftoff... | reverse complement strand
GGGTCGGGTCGGGTCGGGTCGGGTTGGGTCGGGTCGGGTCGGGTCGGGTCGGGTCGGGCCGGGTTGGGTCGGGTCGGGTCGCCCGCCCGCCACCACCCACCCCCATTTGCGCGCGCAACGAAGTTCTGGGCGTCACCAGTTCCAGTTGTGATTCTGGGCGTGTCTGGTTCCGGCGCCCGGAACCAGACACACCCAGAACCAAAGGCGAGACGACTCGTACCCGGGCTACCCGAGCGTCGACACGTGCATTTCAGTTGATCGACGTGTGGAGCAGTTCGTGGGCCAGCGGGCATTCCGCCGTCAGCGAAGCCTCCTCGAGCGCCACGACGCCCTCGACTGTCGCCAGATGCGAGAAGAGTGCCAGCGGCATCACGTCCGCCTCGGCCAGCCACGGCGCACGGACGTCGCCGAGACGTTCCACCAGTGAAAGGAACCCGGCGTCCGGTAAGCAACGACCGACGCCGGAAATCGCCCACACCGGCACCTCGCTGCAGTACGCAACCGAGGCCGCGGCGCGACTGCCGCGGGCCGCGATGAGGTCACTGGACGACGTGGCCAGGACCTCGATGAGGACGAGGTCGGCCGCCAGAACCGCGGCGGCGATGCCACCCGGCTCGATGACCTCCGCCTCCACGTCGGCACGTTCCAAGCGACGCACGAACGAGCCACCTTGATCGTCGGCATCGATGGCGAGCACCCGAATGTCACCTCGTCGAAGAATCGCCTCGCCGACCAGATCGGGCCAGCCAACCACACAGACGGTGAGATCGGCGGGAATTGCGTCGATCAGCACCTCCGGCGTCACGTCGGCGTCGATCTCGTTGGCCAAGCGACGCGCCGTCGAGTACGGGTCGGCGGCCGTCAGCATGTAGGCACACAGCCACCACAGTGGGCCCGAGGTCGGGTGTCGCTCGACAATCCGACGGCAGGCGACGACAAGACCCGCTGGGTCGACGCCCATTCCACGCAGCGCCGATGCGGTCTCGCTGACCAGTACACGTGGGTCGCCACCGCTCGACCGGGCAAGGTACCGCAAGCGCTCGATCGGGTGCACGCACGCGACCCTACCGTGAGCGGCTGAACCTTTCCCGTCCGGCGACGGCTTGCTCGCCTGCACACCCGTCGCTGGGTGAGGTGGGTGGCCGACAGGGCTCTGCGCTAGCTTTGCGCTGTGGCCAGCACCGTTGCTCTCGACATCAAACTCACCACGATCGGCGGCGAGTCGCGTCCGCTCGAAGAGTGGGTGACCACGTTCCACCTGGCCAGCGTCGTGCTCGATCCCTACACCAACGAGAGTTCCTGGATTCTCAAGTCTGCGGCGCGCATCCTCGAGGCCTTTCGGGGCGCCGACGTGCGGGTCAATCTGGTCCTCACCTGCGGTGCCGACGAGGCCAAGCAGTTTCTCGGGCCACTGGCCGATCAGTTCCTGGTCTTCTGCGATCCGGATCGCACGTTCGTGCGTGGCCTCGGCGTTGCCACACTGCCGGCATTCGTGTTCGTACGCGGCGATGGCAGTGTGCAGGCGGCGGCCGAAGGGTGGAGCCCGACGGAGTGGCGCCACGTCGCCAAGACCATCGCCGACAACACCTCCTGGATCGCACCGACGATTCCTGGTGCCGGCGACCCGTCGCCGTTCCACGGCACACCCGCCCTCGGCTGAACCGACAATCCGGTGATACGCGGGCTACCTGATCTGCCCGTCCTCGACGCGTTGCCGACGGTGCTCTCAGCCCTGGCAGACCACGGCTCGGCCATCCTCGTCGCGCCGCCGGGTGCTGGCAAGACGACACTCACCCCACTGATACTGGTCAACGAATCGTGGCTCGCCGGTCAGCGCATCGTCATGTTGGAGCCGCGCCGGCTCGCCACCCGCGCAGCTGCTCAACGAATGGCTTCGCTGTTGGACGAGCAGGTCGGCGAGACGGTGGGCTACCAAACCCGCGACGAGCGCCACATCGGACCACGCACTCGAATCGAAGTGGTGACCGAGGGCGTGCTCACCAGGCGCCTGCAGCACGACCCGTCGCTCGACGGCTACGGGCTGGTGATCTTCGACGAGGTCCACGAACGCAACCTGCCCACCGACGTCGGGTTGGCGCTGCTGCTAGATGCGCGCTCCGGCCTGCGTCCCGACCTGCGGGTACTGGCGATGTCGGCGACGCCCGACACGAAGGGTTTGCTGCGAGTGCTCGGCGACGACACTCCGGTCGCCGCCAGTGACGGTCGCATGCACCCCGTCGACCTCGTATGGGCGCCGATGGGCAAGCAGGATCGCGTGCAGGAGGCAACGGCCGCGCTGGTGCAACGCGCCTTACGAGAGCAGGCGGGCGACATCCTCGTGTTCCTGCCGGGGATCGGTGAGATCCGTCGCGTGCAGAACCTTCTCGAAGGTGCAGTCCCGACCGACGTCGATGTCTATCCGTTGGCGGGAGCGCTGTCGCTGGCAGAGCAGGACCACGCGCTGGCCCCGTCGCCCGCAGGTCGTCGGCGGGTTGTGCTCTCCACCGACATTGCCGAGTCGTCTCTCACGGTCGACGGGGTTCGAGTGGTGGTCGATGCCGGCCTGGCTCGCGTGCCCCGATTCGATCAGCGCACAGGAATGAGCCGACTGACGACCGTCAGCACCAGCCGCGCCTCTGCCGACCAGCGTGCCGGCCGCGCTGGTCGTACGGAACCGGGAGCGGCGTATCGGTTGTGGAGCAAACTGGAGCACGGCACACGACGGGCGCACCTTGAGCCGGAAATCACCCAGGTCGACCTCGCCGGTCTGGCACTCGAACTCGCTGCTTGGGGTACGCCCGTCGAGCAGTTGCGTTGGGCGGACGTTCCACCACCGCGCACGTTGCAGCAGGCCGTCGAGTTGCTGGTTCGCCTCGACGCACTCGGCGACGATGGTCGCCTGACAGATCGTGGCCGCCGCATGTTGGCGCTACCGCTGCATCCGCGATTGGCGCGAATGGTCGCAGGTGCCGACACTTCCGACGGATCGCTGGCCTGTGTAGTCGCCGCGTTGCTCGACGAGCGCGATGTGTTCCGTGGCCGGCCCGACGAACTTCCGGCTGACCTTGCGTTGCGCGTCGGCGCCGTCTGCGGGCAGTATCACGACCGGGCAGATTCTCGAGACGTGCAGCGCGTCCGCGTTCGTGCCGCCGACATCGCCCGACGCGCACAGATCCGCTTCGATCTCGATGACGTTCGCTCGGACCGTTGCGGCGTCGTGCTTGCTCTCGCATATCCAGACCGTGTCGCCGTTCGGCGCAGTCAGCCCGGCCAGTTTCAACTTCGCACCGGATCATCGGCATGGACGCCACCCACGGATCCGTTGGCCGACGAGCGCTTCGTCGTGGCCGCCGACCTCGATGGCAAACGAGACAACGCCCGCATACGCATCGGAGCCGCGCTCGATGTCAACGATGTCGTCACGTCGCTCGCCGATCAGATCGAACGCCGCGAGTCGCTGGTGTGGGACAAGCAGCGCGACGACCTGGTGCAGCGCGTCGAGACTCGGCTTGGCGGCATGCTGCTCGACGAGCAGGTGCGCAGTGCCGAGGCCGGCGAAGCGACGACCGCTGCTCTCGTCGAACGAGTGCGGGCAACCCGATTGGCCGCGCTCCACTGGTCGTCATCCGCCGTGCTGCTGCGGGCACGGGTCGCGCTTCTTCGCCACCACTTGGGTGCCGACACCTGGCCCGACTGGAGTGATGCGGCGTTGATCGCCTCGATCGACGAGTGGCTGGCGCCGTACCTGGTCGGCGCAATCGGGTCGGCCGACCTCGCTGCGCTCGATACTGCGATGCTGCTGTCCGCGCAGCTCGACTGGGATACGTCCAGCCAGCTCGGCGAGCTGGCCCCGACACATCTCGACACACCCGCGGGCCGTACCGCACTCATCGACTATTCCCGCGATGTCCCCACGGCCTCGGTGCGCGTCCAGGACCTCTTCGGCCTCAGCGAACACCCGACAATCGCCGGCGGAGTTCCCGTCTCCCTGGAACTGCTCTCCCCCGCCGACCGCCCGATCCAGATCACCAGCAATCTTCCAGGCTTCTGGGCCGGCACCTGGGCCGATGTCCGCAAGGAAATGGCCGGCCGCTACCCGAAGCACCAGTGGCCCATCGACCCCGCGAGCGCCACCCCCAAACGCCTCAAGTAGTCGCCCCACCCACACCCTGCACCCACACCCCTGCACCCACACCCCTGCACCCACACCCCTGAACGCCCTCGATCGCGCCAGAAACTTGCAACCTGTCGCGGGCACCACCACCAGCGTCGATGACGGGAAGGCGACGGGTTGAGCGAAATGTGGGGGTTGGGTTGCCGATTCGCGCTGCTCGCCATGCCCAGTGAGGGTGTGAGAGACGACCTGAAACTGATCGAGCGGACCCGTACGTCGCATCGCATCGCCGCCGTGTCCGACGTCAAGGCGCTAGGAATTTCGTCCACCCGATGGCGTCGCTGGCAGGACCAGCACGAGTGGTTGCAGATCACCCCTGACCACTTCCGCCACGCTGCCACCGACCTCACTTTCGAGATGACGTTGCACGCCGGCGCTCAATGGTTGGGCAAGCGCGGTGGTCTGCATGCTGCGTCCGCCCTGTTTTGGCTGGGTGTTGAGTTGCCGATGCCGCGGCGCGCCGAGTTCATCGTGTCACGCGCCAACCGGTCGATTCCCAACTGGATAGCGCTGCACACCAGCTCGAGCCTGCGCGAGGACGATGTCATTCGCCATCGAGGCGTGAGAACGACGACTGCGACCCGAGCGTTGATCGACTATGCCGCCACTGGCGTATCCGCCAACGATTTGGAGAAGGCGATCGACAGCGCAATCCGGTTGCGCAGGACGGCGCTGACCAGACTCCGCAAACGGCTCTCGGAGGTTGGAGGGCGGGGTCGAGCCGGCACCCGGTTGATGCGCGAACTCCTTCTCGACTCCGGAGGCGAATCGCACCTCGAGCGACGATTTCTCAAACTCCTTCGTCAACTGGGCCTTCCCCGGCCTGAGTGCCAGGTGGTACATCGCCGCGGCAACAGAACTGTCGCCCGAGTCGACTTCCAGTTTCTTGACACCAACGTCATCGTCGAGGTGAGCGGTCGTCTCGGCCACACGAGCGACAGCGATCGCCAACGCGACGCCCACCGCCGAAACGCGCTCCAACAATCCGGAATGCAGGTACTTGAGTTCACCACGGCCGACGTCATCGACGGCAAGGACTACGTCCTCACCACCCTCCGCACCTCGCTTCCCGTCGCCCCGTGACGACCAGGCCTGGTGGTCAGAGCCGCGACAGGTTCGTTCGGATGATGGGGCAGCACCTCAACCTGTCGCGGGGCGAACTTCAGGCCTAGTGGTCAGGGCCGCGACAGGTTCGATTCGGACTGGCGGCTACCGAGCGGACGGGTGGGGCTGGGACGGGGGCAACGTGTGGGCGTAGCCTTTGGCTATGGCTGCTGTACCTGAGTTCGAGTTCACCGAACTGTTTCCCCTGCACCTCAACGACACGGGCCACGACGACACGCAATACCGGCTGGTCAGCAAGGATCACGTCCGCACTGTCGAGACGCCACTGGGCACGATGTTGCAGGTCGACCTGGAAGCACTGACTCTCATCACACAGGAGGCGATGCGCGACATCGCGCACTTCCTGCGTTCCGCTCACCTTGCCCAGCTGGCCAAGATTCTCGACGACCCGGAGGCCAGCGACAACGACCGATTCGTCGCGCTCGACTTGCTGAAGAACGCTGCCATCAGCGCCGGCGGCATACTGCCGATGTGCCAGGACACGGGCACCGCGATCGTGAAGGCGAAGAAGGGCAACCTCGTCCACACCGACGGCGGCGACGAAGAGGCCATCGCGCGCGGCGTGTTCAACACCTACCAGACCAGCAACCTGCGCTACAGCCAGATGGCGCCGTTGACCATGTACGAAGAGGTCAACACCGGCAACAACCTTCCGGCCGAGATCAAGATCAGCGCCACCGACGGCGACGCGTACAAGTTCCTATTCCTGGCCAAGGGCGGTGGCAGCGCCAACAAGAGCTACCTCTTCCAAGAGACCAAGGCGCTGCTCAACGAGAAGACGCTGCTGCCCTGGCTGTTCGAGAAGATGAAGACACTGGGCACATCCGCCTGCCCGCCGTATCACTTGGCTGTCGTCATCGGCGGTACAAGCGCCGAGCTGGCCGTGGAGACGGCGAAGCTGGCCAGCGCGCACTACCTCGACACCCTTCCAACGCAGGGCAGCAAGCTGGGCCATGCGTTCCGCGACCTCGACCTGGAGGCCAAGGTGCTCAAGCTCAGTCAGGAGACCGGCATCGGCGCTCAGTTCGGTGGTAAGTACTTCTGCCACGACGTGCGCATCGTGCGCCTCCCGCGCCACGGCGCCAGCTGCCCGGTGGGCATGGCCGTCAGCTGCAGCGCCGACCGCCAAGTACTGGGCAAGATCACGAAGGACGGCATCTTCCTCGAGCAGCTGGAGACCGACCCGGCCCGCTTCCTTCCCGAGGTGACGCACGAGGACCTGGCCGACGCTGAGGTCGTGCAGATCGACCTCAACCGTCCGATGGCCGACGTCCGCGCAGAGCTCTCCAAGTATCCGGTGAAGACCCGCGTGATGCTGACCGGGCCGATGGTCGTCGCTCGCGACATTGCCCACGCGAAGATCAAGGAACGCCTCGATCGTGGCGAGCCGCTGCCGCAGTACATGAAGGACTTCTGCGTGTACTACGCGGGCCCGGCCAAAACCCCCACCGGGATGGCCAGCGGTTCATTCGGCCCCACCACTGCCGGCCGGATGGACAGCTATGTCGACGAGTTCCAGTCAGCGGGCGGCAGCTTCGTGATGCTCGCCAAGGGCAACCGCAGCAGAGCGGTCACGGACGCGTGCAAGACCCATGGCGGCTTCTACCTCGGCAGCATCGGCGGCCCGGCAGCACGCCTGGCGCAGGATTGCATCACCAAGGTCGACATGTTGGAGATGCCCGAGCTGGGCATGGAGGCCGTGTGGAAGATCGAGGTCCATGACTTCCCCGCGTTCATCGTGGTGGACGACAAGGGCAACGACTTCTTCGAGCTGGTCAACAAGCCCTACAACCCAGGCACGACCACGCCCGTGCACCTTCACTGACCAGACCCGAAGTGGTCGTTAGCCTCTAGAAGACCCAGCCATGGTGCGGTTCACTGGACATATACACCAGTGGAAGGTGCCACATGTTCAACAGAACTGGTCGAGTGCCCGTGATCGCAGCACTCATGATCGGCATCGGTCTGATTCTCGCACCCGCGATCTTCCAGATGTTCAGCCGCGCTCCCCTCGGTGGCACGATGATCGAGGACTTCGAGCCATACATGGTCGAGGCGAAGATCGACACTTTCCGCGGCTACATGGACCAGATCGGCGTGGCGGTGGAACAAGCCGCTGACGTACGCACCTCGATGATCGAGAGCGGCACCGTGAGCATGGCCGAGTTCGACAGCCAGTACGTCAGCGTGCAGCAGCTGACCAGCGGATGGGCCGCCATCAATGCTGACATGACCGACCTGCTCGACCGCATGAACGCCAACATGGACGACTACGCCGCAGTCGCCGCGCTGCCGCCGTTCCCGATGTTTCCCTGGTTCTTCGTGCTGCCCGGCCTGCTGGTGGCGGGCGTTGCCAGCAGCATTCTCCGGTCGATGCACAAGAACAGGCCACACCGCCAGCGGCTGTGGGTGCTGGCCGGTTTGGGCGTGGCCATCACGGCCGCGCCAGTGGCCTTCCAGATGTTCACTCGTGCACCAATGGGCCGCGACATGATCGACAGCTTCCGCCCGATGATGACCCGTGAGCGGGTGCAGAACGTGCAGGGCTACTTCGTCACGCTCGGCGGCGGCGAAGGGCAGATGCGGGTGACACTGATCCCGGCCTACGTGGCAGCCGGCGGCGATGTCGCCGACCATCCGGCCATCGCCGAGTTCTCGGCGCAATGGCCCACGATCGTGAAGGACTTCAACCCGATGATCGCGACCATGAGCGACAACGTCGACAACTTCCAGGCCGTCGATGCGTTGCCCTCCTTCGCATTGTTCCCCTGGTTCTTTCTTGTTCCCGGCGTGCTCGTCGCCGGTCTCGCCGGCGTCGCGCTTCGACGCCAATCGTCCCCACCCAGCCATTTGGAGGCTGCATCATGAAGGCAACAAGTACTACCACCCGACTGCTCGCGGGCACGATCGGCGTGCTCTCCCTCTTCGCCGCGGCCTGCGGCGATGACAAGAGCAGCTCGCCTGATTCGACAACGGCACCAGCATTCTCCACCGCCGCCACGACTGCGGCTCCCGACGCCACGACCGCCGAGACGATGGCCACCGACACCACCGCCGCCGCCATGTTCGAGGGTGACCTCGTTGGCTTGTTCGGCGTCGCTCCCGGTGAGTGCACCGATGGTGTAGCAGCGGGTTCGTACTTCCGAATGGTGCAGCCGGGCGGCACCAAGGAGGCGGGGCCATTCATCCCGAATGCCGACTCGGCCTGCGCTGACACGACCTACTCACTGCTCGTCGCCGGCGCCGACGGCGGCCTGATGACAGGTGAGTCGCAAGGTGCACCCGATCCGGCGTTCGACGCCACCGGCGATGGACTCGCCGATCGGATCGTCGCCCCGGTCACCTTCTTCGGTGTTGCCTTCGCGGCAGCCACCGACCCGACCGAGGCCATGCCAGCGATCTCGGCGACAGCCGGCACACTCACTGGCGACCTATCGGCCTTCACCGCCTACTACGGCACCGGCGTGTTCAACCAGGGTGCTCCCAAGCCTGACGGCTCGGGGCCGGCGCTGTCCGGCACGATCGACCCCACCAGTGGTACCTACATGATCGAGTGGACCAGCCTGATCGTGGGCGGCTCGTTCGACGGCTTCACGGGCGTCTGGCACCTCGAAGGGCAGTTCGCTCCGACGAGCTGACCTCGGTGACGACACCATCGACTCACGAGTGTGCCACCGGTCAGCCGGTGGCACATCCGCGTTCGATGCGCTCCCGGAGCCTCAAGTACTGCGGTTGCTGCACGCCGAGGCGGGCATAGACCAACTGCGAATCTGTGCCCTCCGCAACCAGTCCATCGGCAAGGCATGCTGCGTCGGCCAGCGACGAGCCTTCGGCGACGAACACATCTGTCAGCCGTACCTCGAAGCGACCGCGATCGACCTCGAACACCCGCTCCGCGCTGGCGACGGTGGTGTTGACATCGTCGGTGAAGCCACAGCGTGAGCGGTCCTTCGGTACGGCCAAATCGACCAGATAGTCGACCACGATCAGATCGACGCAGTCGCTGTGCAGGAAGGCCGTGTGGCCGGCACCCTGCCAACGCACGGACACCGCATCGCCGAGCGCGTCCGCCATCTGTGGCGCCAAGAAGCCGGGGGTGGCCGGCTCGCCGTCGGTGCCGATCACCACGATCGGGTTCGCCACGTCGACCGCCACGATGGGCGCAATCGGCTCGGCGGTCTCAGGCCATCCTGCACACCAATCGACAGCGAAGCGGCCGCGACGGCCGGCGAAGTCGGCGCAATAGATCGCGCGGTTTGCCTCGGTGAGGTTGTCGGTGACGGTCTCCTCGCGCGGGTAGCCGGCTTCCAGGTAGCTGCCCAAGGCGGCCAGCCTGCTGGCATCGCCATTGGCAGCGTCTGCCAGGCCGACAGCGAGCGGCGCCCACAAGTCTGTGTTGTACATCGCCGAGGTGATGATGCCGTCCACCTGCCCTGCCGTCACCGTCTCGTCCCGTTCGTCGAAGTAGTCCGTGCCGGCGTCGTCGACGTTGGAGTACAGGTCGTCGAGCAGCGCTGCGCTTCGCGGTCCGGCCGCGCACGAGCGAGTGGCATCGCACAGTTCGAAGAACACGTCGACGGTACCGCCGAAGTCCTGTACTCCAGAGAACGGCGAGCCGTATGGACCAACAACGGTCCCGTCGATGTTGTACGCCCCAGCAGTCGGGTCGACACTGCCGTCGAGTACCAACGCTCGAACGCTGCCGGGGAACAGGTTGGCGTACACGGCACCCAACGCGGTGCCGTAGCTGAACCCGAGATAGGTCAGTTGCTCGTCACCCAACGCCTTGCGCAACTGCTCCATGTCGCGCGCTGCGTTCTGGGTGCCCACGTACGGCAGCAGGTCACCACTCTTGGCAACGCAGTCGCGTTCGACCACTCGGAACGATCGGTCGGGGTCACCGCAGTCCACAGGGGTCGAGCGGCTGACGCCACGCGTGTCGAAACCGACCAGGTCGAAGTGGGCCAGCAGATCGGTCGGGAACAGCGAGGCGTAGCTCCAGGCGAGGTCGACACCGGAGCCACCGGGGCCGCCCGGATTGAGGACCAGTGAGCCAATGCGCGCCTCGACGTCGGTAGCGGGTAGCCGCGTCACCGAGATGGACACGGTGCCGAGGTCGGCCACGCGGCGATAGTCCAATGGCACGTCGATTCCACCGCACTCCCAAGGAGCGGCTTGTCCTTCGCACCGACCCCATTACACCGCGTCGATATCGGGAAGTGCTGCGACTGCGGACAACGGCGACGAGCGATCGAACGGCGCCGGCAGAGCGACACTGCGAGTCGATTCGACTCCGGACGAATTCGAGCACGCAGCGATGAAAACGGCTGTCGCCGCGCACAACACTCCGAGCCATTGCTGCCGCTTCATCGTCCTCGCAGGATAGGTGTCGTCGCGCCGTGACGCCGGACGCTTCAGACGAGTTCGCGCAACACCGAATTCGTACGAGCCAACTCGTCGGGATTGGACGTGAAGACACCAGCATTGAAGTCGGTGACACCGATGGACTTCAACTCCGCAAGTTGGTCGCGTACCTCACCCTCGGTTCCGACAATGGCAAGACCACCAGGGCCATCCACTCCCTCACGGTTCATCATCGTCTTGTAGCTGGGCAGCGTGTCGTACACCGCAAAAATCTGCGCAGCACGAGAGCGAGCGCCTGCCACGTCATCGGTGACGCACACCGGCAGCGCCACGGCCACCCGCGGCTCGGGGCGGCCCGCGTCGGCGGCGGCCTGGCGCAGCGTGGGAATTGTCAGCTCGGCCAGCGTCTTGGGACCAACACACCACGTGGCCGTACCGTCGGCCAGCGCACCGGTGACCCGCAGCATTTGCGGCCCGAGGGCGGCAACCAGCACCGACGGACGACTGCTGCCGGCGACCGCCACAGCACCCTGCACCCGGTAGTCCTCGCCCTCGAACTTCACCGGCTTGCCTTCCAGCAGCGGCATCAGGATGGAGAGATACTCCTTCAGGTGGCGCACCGGCTTCGAGTACGACAACCCCCACATCGACTCGACGACGACCTGGTGCGAGAGCCCGATGCCCAGGCACAGCCCGGCATCGCCGCGGCTGTTGATGGCGGCCTGCGTGGTGAGCGCCTGCTGCGCCAACATCATCGGGTGCCGCGGGTACGTGGGCACCACTGCCGTGCCGAGCTCGATGCCCGGCACCTCGCGGCCGACGATGGCCAGCACCGTCAGCGCGTCATGGCCGAAGATCTGCGACGACCAGAAGGTATGGGCACCAAGCGCCACGGCAGCCTGTGCCTCGGCAACGACCTCGTCGATGGTGCCGCCGTTGATTGCATTGCTCATTGTTCCAAGACGCATGCGGCGCAACCTACACGCCGTCGCGCAGGGCCGGCGAAGAGTGACGCCGATGATGAACGACTACGCCAGGCTGACGAGTTCCAGCCAGTCCTCGTTGAAGTAGTCGACCTGCCCGTCGGGCATCAGCAGCACCTTCGTTGGTGCCAACGCTTCGACGAACTCGGTGTCGTGACTGACGAACACGATGCTGCCCTTCCACCCGGTCAGCGCTTCTGCGACAGCCTCGCGACTGGGCGGGTCGAGGTTGTTGGTGGGCTCGTCGAGCAGCAACAGGTTGTTGCGGCCGACCATCAGCATCGCCAACGCCAGCTTCGTCTTCTCGCCGCCCGAGAGCGTTCCACTTTCTTGGAACACCTTGTCGCCGCTGAGGCCCATCATGCCCAGAAACGCACGCAGCTGGGTCTCGGTGTAGATCACGCCCGGCGGCACGTCGGCGCGCAGGTTGTCGAGCAGGTTGCGGTCGGTTCGCAGGTTGTCGTGCTCCTGCGCGTAGTAACCCATGTGCACTTCGTGGCCGTACCGGAAGTCTCCGAGGTTCGCTTCGGTCTCACCAGCAAGGATGCGCAGAAGGCTGGTCTTGCCCGCCCCGTTGAGCCCAAGCACCAGCAGTCGGTCGCCGCGGCCGATGTCGAACGACACGTCTTCGAAGACGGGCGGGCCGCCATATCCCTTCGACATGTGGGTGGCCGTGAGGACGGTGCCACCGCACGATGGCGGGTCGGGGAACTTCATCTTCAGCTGACGGTCACCCGCGCTGACATGTACCCGCTGCGACTCCAGCCGAGCGATCTGCTTTTCCTTGCTGTGCGCCATCTTGGCCTTGGTGGCCTTGGCGCCGAAGCGATCGACGACCGCCTGGATACGAGCGATCTCCTTCGTCTGCAGTGTTGCCTGCTTGACCAGCCGCTCTTCGTCGAGACGACGTGACAACTTGTACTGGCTGTAGGTGCCCTTGTACTCGACGAGGTTGCCGAGGTTCTCTTCACCTGGCCGGTCGAGGTGCAGGACGCGGGTGATGGCCTCATCGAGCAGTTCGAGGTCGTGACTGATGACCAACATCGCGCCGCGGTAGTTGCGCATGAAGGCCAGCAGCCACATCTTGGCATCGACGTCGAGGTGGTTGGTGGGCTCGTCGAGCAGCAGAACATCGCTGCCGGCGAAGAGGATGCGAGACAGTTCGACACGACGACGCTCGCCACCGCTGAGCACACCGATGGGCAATTCCATGCGCGTTGGCGAAAGCCCGAGGCCGGCCATGATGCTGCGCGCTTCGCTCTCCGCCGCGTAGCCACCAGAGGAAGCGAACTCGTCTTGCGCCTTGCTGTAGCGGGCAACGTTGCGTTCGTTGGCTTCCTGCTCCATTGCGACGCGCAGCTTCTCGATGCGGTCCAGTTGCTCGTCGATCTGACGACCACTGAGCACATGCGTGACCGCCATACGAGTGTCCAGCACGCCGGCGATGCGCGGGTCTTGCGGCAGGTAGCCGAAGCCGCCCTTGCGGAGCACCTTTCCGCCGGAGCCCTCCGCCGCACCACCCAATACTTTGAACAGGCTGGTCTTGCCGGCGCCGTTGCGACCGACCAGGCCGACCTTGTCGCGGGGCATGACGGTGAACGAGATGTCGTCGACGATGAGTCGACCTCCAACCTCTACCGAAAGACCCTGTACCTGCAACATGAGGCGTCCAGCGTGGCGGAGGATCATCGCGTACACAACCACCGCGACGAGAGGCACACGGAACCGCACGCGTCTAGGGTTGGTGCGATGCAGGCAACGGTTCACCATCCAGTGAAGGTCATGCAACCCAGCGGTTGGCGGCGAGCTGCGCCGATTGCCTGCGGGTGCGTGGCGCTGGGCGCGGCAGCGCTGGTGGCCCGCTTCGATCCGTCGGCAGCGGGTAGCCGGTTCCCCTCATGTCAGTTCCGGGAAATGACCGGGCTCTGGTGCCCTGGTTGCGGCCTCACACGTGGGTTCCACCAACTGTTCACCGGCCACCCGATCTCGGCGCTGCAGTACAACGTGTTCGTGCCGCTGGTGCTGGCGGCGCTGGTGATCGGCTGGTGGTCCTGGTTCCGTGTCAGCTGGGGCGGCAAACGGGGGCAAGTGCCCAGCTTGGCCCTACGACCTCTCGCCGTGTACCTGCCGATTGCCGTGGTGCTCTACGGCGTGCTGCGCAACATTTCGGCGGCGCCGTTCAGCTCGCTCGCGCCCTGAAGGTCGCTACGTCGGCCCGGACTGGGCGGTGATCGGCGCAGCAGCGGTGACCACCACCGGAACCGTTACGGCACGGTCGTGACGGGAGGAATCGTCAGCGGAGGACTGGTCACGGGAGGGCTGGTGACGGGAGACTCGCTGCCGGAGGATTCGTTGCGAGGGGAGTCGGCGGCGGGCTCGTTGCGGGTTGCGTCGTTGCCGGCGAGGTGGCAGTAGGCGGCAGCGTCGAAGGCACTGTCGTCTTGGGCGTCGTGCTTCCGCTACCGGCAACCGTCGTCGTCGGCTTGGTCGTGGTCTTCTTGACCGTCGTGTTGGGGCCGGTGACCGGGCCGCTCGAGTCGTCCCGGAACGACGACGACAGACACTTGCCGGGCAGCACGGGAGCGGGCCCAAGTACGAGGGCCACCTGCTCGGCCAACGATTCACGACCTGCCTGCGTGAGGTGCAGGCCGTCGTCGCCCGTCAGCGAACGATCGGCAGCGGTCACCGCCGCCCAATCGAGCACCACCACATTGGGGTACTTCACTGCCATCTCGAAGACGACGGCGTTGACCTGCGCACGCGACGGCTTGAACTCGGTGACCGTCAGCAGCACTACCGGCTGCGGAGACAGCCGGGCCACCATCGCATCGAGATACTTCAGGTAGACGTCCTGCTTGTCGCCGTAGTTGTTGCCGAGGAGGATGACGCTGGCGTCCCAGCCGGCAGCGAGGCGACTGTCAAGGACTTGGCCGCCGAAGTCGATGAATCGACCCGTCTCGGCATCGACTTCCGTCTGCCAACCCAGTGGCACCAGCGCAGTGCACATCTCGCCGCCATAACGCTGTGAGGTGCTGGCCATCACCGAGTCGCCGATGAGAATTACCCGGTTGCCCGACACGTTGGCGCCGACCTGCGCGTTGACCTCGATGGGGACAGTCGTACGCACCACGGTGGAACTGGATTCGGGCTCACTCGTGGTCGATGTCGAACCCTGCGCTGGAAGCCCACCAACGGCCGCTGTGTCGGGCGGGTCGACACCTTGGCCTGACGCGGCACCGCATGCGGTGGCCACGGCCAGTAGGCCAAGTAGAAAAGCGATGCGCCGGAGGAACATGAGAACCTCTATTGGACCGACTTGCAGCCCGAGTTGCAAGTCAGCTCCGATGATGAGGGCGTGACACATGGCCCGCCCCCATCGTCGGCAACAGCGAAAGTGTTAGTCGCGGGCCTTCAGCTGGTCGCGAATCTCGGTGAGCAGGTCGACTTCGGTGGTTCCAGCCGGCGCGGCCTCGACCGGCTTCTTCATCTTGTTGTACGCCTTGATGATGACGAACAGCACGATGCCGACGATGACCAGTGTGATCGGTGCAGTGATCAGCTTGCCGAACTCGAGATACGTGGCGGCATTGGGCAGGCCGGTCACTGCATCCGTTCCGCTGCCATCGGCCACCTTGAGGCGTGCCACGTCGTCGAAGCTCGGCTTACCTGCAATCGCAGCGACCAGGTTCATCATGATGCCATCGGTGAACGCCGAGATGACCTTGGGGATGAACCCCGCCAAGATCACCGCAACGGCCAGCTCGATCATGTCGCCACCGGAGATGAACTCCTTCAACTCCTTGATGTGACCCTTCCAGGCAATTGAGCCTTTCGCTGTTGGGTTTCCCGTCTCGCGCAGGAGTACAGCACAATTGATGCCACTCCCATGACCAATCCCTCGCATTAGCGTGCACGACCATGAGTGAGCCGATCGAGCCCGTCACCACACGGCTGTGGCTGAGAAGTCCGTGACCTACGACCTTGTCGTTGTCGGCCTGGGTTCCGCCGGCCTCACCGCTACTGAATTTGCGACCGGCCTCGGCCTTCGCGTGGCCGTCGTAGAGCGCGCACGCGTCGGCGGCGATTGCCTGTGGACGGGCTGCGTGCCATCAAAAGCGTTGGTGGCCAGCGCCAAGGTCGCCCACACGATGCGCAATGCGCATCGCGTCGGCATTGGTTCAGTGGAGCCCGTCATCGACCTACCCACAGTGTGGCGGCGGGCTCGATCGGTACAGGCAGAGATTGCCGCCACTGATGACAACCCGCATCGGTACCGCCAGATGGGCGCCGAACTGTTCACTGGACAGGCCCGCCTCACCGGCGCCAACGAGGTGACCGTGCATCACGACGACGCGACGCCCGTGGTGTTGGAGACTCGCTTCGTGCTGCTGTGCACCGGCAGCCGGCCGAACCTTCCACCGATCGACGGGCTGAGCACCGACTGGTGCCTCACCAGCGAGAACCTTTTCGAGGTCAACGCCCCGCCGCCCACACTTGCGATCGTCGGCGGCGGACCGATGGCGGTGGAGATGGCCCAGACGCTGCAGCGGCTGGGCGTAGAGGTCACCGTCTTCCAGCGGGCCTCCACGCTGCTTCCCCATGCGGAACGTTCACTCGTCACGCTGCTCGCCGAGATGCTTGCGCAGGAGGGCATCGTCGTGCACACCAACGCCGACGTGCGCTCCAGCCTGCGGCGGCCCGACGGGTTGATCGACGTGAAAGCCAACGTAGGCGATGACGGCACACCGGTGCAGCTGCGGGTGGCCGGCGTATTGGTGGCGGCCGGGAGAACCGCTAACACCGACGGCCTCGGGCTGCAGGAACAGGGCATCGAGGTCAACGAACGCGGCGTAGACGTAGACGATCGGGGGCGGACAGCCGTTCGCACGGTCTACGCCGCTGGTGACGCGGCCGGCCGTCGCTATCTCACCAACTCGGCGGGCTACGAAGCGGTGCGAGCCGTCCGCGACATGTTCTTTCCGGGCAAGGGCAGCATCGATGCAGCCATCCCCTCATGCGTCTTCTCCGACCCCGAACTCGCCAGCGTTGGGCTGACAGTTGACCAGGCAGAAGAGCTGTACGGCACAGACTCGGACTCGTGGCGCAGCGACCTTACGCACAACGACCGTGCCAGAACCGACGCACACACAGATGGATCGGTAGTTGTCGTGACTGCCAAGGGCCGCATCGTTGGCGCCCACATACTCGCGCCAAGCGCCGGTGAGATGATCCACGAGCTGTCCCTCGCCATCCACAGCGAACTGCGGCTGGAAGAACTGGCACAGACGGTGCACGTCTACCCCACGGTGGCCGGTGCAATCGGACAGCTCGCCACCGAGTCGGCGTATGAGAAGGCCCACCGTCTCCGTTGGATGATGAAGCGCCGCTAGTGCCACTAGACGCGGGCGAACTCTGGACTAGCCTCAATACCGTTTAGTTAGGTGGTCGGATGGTGGCCACCGGTGGTTTGTTGGGTCGTGGCCAGTCGCGGTGTCGGGCTCGTTTGACGTGCCATTTGGTGTATTTGCGTTTGATGACTCGCGGGTTGGCACGTCGCCGGCGGGCGGGGTTGAGTCGTTGGCAAAGCAGGATGATCGCGTGTCGCCAGCCGTGTTCACCCTGAGGGGGAAAAATCGCGCGCCGCTGAGATGGAGCGGCGCGCGATGCGCAGAGCGGCAACGAAGCTGACCCGGTCAGGGTCGACCTTGGCGTGATCGGCGGCTTCCCACATCAGAGTCCGGATCGCGTAGTGGCAACACAGATGACCCCAGATCTCTTGCAGCACAAGATCCGGCGACTTCGACCGCAACACCGTACGCGCACCTCGCTGATGGGTTTTCAGTTCGTCGAAGGTGCTCTCGATCTCCCAGCGTTGCGCGTAGGCGACAGCGAGATCGACCGCTGGTGCCTCGAGCGGATCGAGCAGTGTGGTGAACAATCGGTAGGTCGTGTCGTTGGTGCGGCCGTCGTCGAGTTCGTAGTCGATCACCCGGATCGTCATCGGTGCCATCGCCTGGTGTGCCTTGTCGTTGTTGGCGGGTCGCAGCTCGGCCAGCCACGTCCCATCGGCGAGCGTCTCAAGATGGCGGGGTTTCATGTTGCCCATAGCCCGCCACAACAGGTCGGCGCCGGTCGCTGCAGCCCTTGCCCACAAGGGGAATCCGCAGAACCCGCGATCAGCAAGCAGCAGCATCCCAGGCTGCAACCGGTCGACCAGGTCGCGAGCGAGAGTGTTCTCCGCCGTCGTGTACGCGCCCACCACTGCGTCGAACATCACATGAGTGCCGCACTCCGCGAGCGCGACGATCCGAGCTTGGGGAAACGCGGCCCGCTCACCTTTGGCCACCCCTGCCCGCCCGAACCAGGCGTCGTTGTCGAGCGTGTCAGCAACGTCCAAACACATCCCATCGATCGCCACCACACGACGGCCCGCCAACCAGCAACCCGGCGTCGCTACCTCAGCCAACGGCCTCGCGACCCGAGCGAACAGCGACTTCACCGGTTCAGATCCCAACCGGACACGAGCCTGAAAGATCGCCGACTTCGACGGCAACTTCACCGGGTCCGAATCGGCCGCCCACGCCAGACCATCGCTCAACAACGCGAGCACGTCCTCATAGGAACCCTCCGAATGCAACGCCATCCCAATCGAGAAGTACGCCATCACCCGTGCCGGCAACGACCGGTTCCGCAGCTCCGTGCGGCCCGCCTCAGCAATCACCTCATCCACCAACTCGGGCGGGAACGTGCGCGTCAACACCCCCACCGACACCAGATCCGACAAGCGACGATCCGACACAGGCTTCAACCATCCAGCACGCGGCATCCACCCAAACTACACCCCTGTAGTACTAACTGAACGGTATTGTGCCTAGCTGTTGCCTAGCTGTACCTAGTTCTACCCGGTACAGCGGTTCAGTCGACCGCGTCTTCGACCGCATCGACGGCTTCGTCAGCGATCTTGTCAAGTGCATCGCGCACGTCGTCGAGACCCGGCACTTC
>Ga0105047_10007302_pt1 | contig 18650 bp, 16 predicted proteins | sample MAT04_FD_78384 | JGI IMG/M metagenome (GOLD analysis project Ga0105047, IMG submission 78384) | Freshwater microbial communities from Lake Fryxell liftoff mats and glacier meltwater in Antarctica - MAT-04 (megahit assembly) | ecosystem: Environmental > Aquatic > Freshwater > Ice > Liftoff... | reverse complement strand
GGGGTCTTCGCGGGGCCGGCGTAATAGACGGGGTATTTTCTGAAATACTCGGGGAGTTCGCCGGTCTCATCGAGGATTTCCTTCATCTTCGCGTGGGCGGAATCCCGGGCGACGATAATGGTGCCACTGAGGGAAAGCGCTGTGGTGACGGGATATTTTTTGAGAGTCTCCAAGGTTTTTTCCATCCCTTGGTCGAGGTCGATCTCCACGCCTTTGAATTTCCAATCCGCGTATTTCTCCGGGATGAAACGACCCGGATTTTTCTCCAGCTTCTCTAGGAATATTCCTTTCCGGGTGATCTTCGCCTTCGCCTGCCTGTCGGCGGAGCAGGAGACGCCGATGCCGACCGGGCAGGACGCGCCATGACGTGGGAGGCGGACGACGCGGGCATCGAGCGCGAAATATTTCCCGCCGAACTGCGCGCCGATGCCGATGGATTGCGCTTCCTTGAGCAACTCCTTTTCAAGATCAAGATCCCGGAACGCACGGCCATGCTCGTTGCCGCAGGTCGGAAGCGCGTCGTAGTAACGGGTGCTCGCCATCTTGACGGTCTTGAGGTTGGTTTCCGCAGAGGTGCCGCCGATGACGAAGGCGAGGTGATACGGAGGGCACGCGGCGGTGCCGAGTGATTTCATTTTCTCGACGCAGAACTCCCTGAGCCGCTTCGGATTCAGCAGGGCTTTGGTTTCCTGATAGAGAAAAGTCTTGTTCGCGGAGCCGCCGCCTTTGCTGACGAAGAGGAACTTGTATTCGTCGCCCTCGGTGGCGTAGAGGTCGATCTGAGCGGGTAGATTGGTCTTGGTATTGACCTCGTCGAACATCGTCAGCGGAGCGGTCTGGGAGTAGCGGAGGTTTTCCCTGGTGTAGGTGTTATAGACGCCTTTTGTCAGAAACTCGGCGTCATCGCAATCGGTCCATACACGCTGGCCTTTTTTTCCGATGATGGTCGCCGTGCCGGTGTCCTGGCAGGCGGGGAGGATGCCGTGGGAGGCGATCTCCGCGTTCTTGAGCAACATCAGTGCGACCATGCGGTCGTTCTCCGAAGCTTCGGGATCTTCCAGGATCGCGGCGACCTGCGCGAGGTGACTGCTGCGGAGGGTGAAATTGATGGCGCGGATCGCTTCGCCGGCGAGGAAGGTGAGTGCCTCGGGTTCGATTTTCAGGATTTCCTTTCCGCCGAAATCGATGGTCTCCATCCCGCCCTCGCGGATGCATTCGTATTGCGTTTCATCCGCACCGAGTGGAAACGGATCCTGGTAGAAAAATTCCTTGTCGCTCATCACGGCTAGATTCTAGCGGAATGGGATGAAAAAAGGCAACACGGTTGGATATTTTCGATATCGACAGCCCGGTAGCAGGTGGCAGCGTAGGAGGATGTCAGGAAAGCTGTGCCTCGGACTGGGCTTCATGTGTCTAACCGGGTGGTCGTGCGCCCAGGAGCTGGTGCAGGGACATGTTTTCACCCCGGAAAAAGGGAAGGCGGATCTGGCGCTGAGGGCGGAGGAGTATGTCGACCGGAAGAGCTGGCAAGAAAAAGCAGCCCGTATCCGGAATGGAATCCTCGAAGGTGCGGAGCTTTACCCCCTTCCCCCGAAGACTCCGCTGAACCCTGTCCGGCACTCCCCGAAGCAACAGGACGGCTACATGCCGACCAACGCGTCGGAGCCGAACCGGATGCCCGACTGGCCCGTTTCCGCCGGGAAATGAAGTTGTGATCCCGTCTCGTTCCTACGGATTCTCCAGAGCTTCCAGCTCCTCCATCGCGCGGCGGGCGAGGCGGTCGAGATCGGACAGATGCCGTTTCCTGCGTTCCAAAGTCTGCGGTTTTCCCTGTCCCTGCGGATGCATACGCGGCATCATCTCCCGCTCCTGCATGGCGAGCTGATCGCGCATCGTTTCGCCTTTCTGACGTGCCTCTGCGACCGTATCATACTTGCTTTTCAAAAGGTCCAACACTGCCACGCTGCCCATGATGTAGGTCCGGGTGCGATCAGCACGGGCCATGGTGATACCGACGATACGACCCCGGAGATCGACCACGGGGCCGCCAACGCGGTTGCTGCGGATCTGCATGTCAGACTGGACGACATGCGAGAAGCCGGTGCGCACGCGGTTCACAGGTCCGCCCATGATTTCCATCTGGTTAAGCTGGCCACCGGAGAACTGCCCGAGCAGGGGACGGTTGGAAAGCTTCACATCGACACTGCGTTCCTTGCCTGCCGACTCGATGAGGATTTTCACCCTATCGCCGGGCTGTTTGTTGGTGAGGGCGTTTTTGAGTTCCTGAAGGCCGGATATGCTGCGGTCATCGACTTTGAGGATCACGTCACCACTCCGTAGCCCGGCCTCGGCAGCGCCATATTCCGGCTGAACGTTCGCAATGCGCACGCCATCTCCTCGATACTCCGCGTCCGCCATGACCCCGAGGTGCGCCTGGTCGGTCTCACGTAGATTTCTATCCGAAACAGCGACCACTCCGAAGGCCGCGGGCTTGCCGCCGGGTTGGGGGGCGGTCAGGAAACGGCCCAGGGGCAGCGATGATGTCAGAAAATCCGCAGGCATCAGCTTGCCCTTCACCTTATCGGGATCGTTCACCTCCAGCAGCACCAGATCCTCATCAGTGAAAACTCCAACGACCCCGACCTTCGCTTCCATACCGTCTCCGGAGGTCACGTAAAGGAGATCGGCAAACGGTTCGATCTCGCTCCATTTGGAAAGGATCCGGGTGCCGTTTCCGACCACGGTCCCATATGCGAGTGCCCGGACTTTCCGGTCTTTGCCCCAGACGACGACGGTCGATTTCGCCGCATCGGAAAGGATGGGTTCGAGCGCCTTGTTGAAGGCGGCGGACTGGGCGTCCACGGTTTTGCGCTCATCCGGTCTCATCAAAGGCACGTCTTCCTCACCCTCCCGCTGTGCCATGGCCAGAGTGGAACCTCCCGCGAGGAGCACGCACCATTTCGCTACTTTGAAAATGCTCATCTTGTTTTGTAAAGTTCCTCCCGCTTCACCAGTTTCACGGCGATGTCAAGGCGCTTCTCCTCTCGATCCAGGCCGAGCTTCACGATATCACCGACCTCGTGCTTCACTAGCACCTGCTGAAGATCGGCGCCTTCCAGGACGGTATCGCCATCGACCGTGCGGATCACATCGCCAACCCTGACACCGGCGGCTGCGGCTGGCGAATTCGGCTCGACCTTTTCAATTGGTACGCCTTTCAGCCCTCGCCGCATCCCCATTCCGATTCCAAGAACCGGCGTCTCCTGGTTCGCGAGCGGATTCATTTGCAATGTCCCCCACGCCTCGCCTGCTAGAAGCCTGTCCCAGTCCTCGCGGAAGCCATCGACTCCCGCATGGTTGTTGTTTTTCCAGGAATAGCCGATGGAGGAGTTGATCCCGATAAGCTTGCCATCGAGATCGAAAAGGGGGCCGCCGGAGTCACCACCGATCAGGGTCGCGTCGGTGGTGAAAAAATTTCCCGGACCGTCGGACATCACCCGCCCGAACCTCACGGGAGGAGTCCGCGCCGGATCGAAACCAGCCGAGTGTCCCATCGCGACCACCCAGTCACCGGCGGTCAGCGGCTTCGATTCGCCAAGCTCGACAAAAGGCCAAGGGCCGGGATCGACCATTTTCACCATGGCGATGTCCTTGGAGTAGTTCGAACCGAGGACTTTCCCAAAATACTTTTTCCCGTCGGAGAAATAGACATCCACCTCTTTCAGACCCTGCCCGACGTGGGCGGCGGTCAGAATCAGGCCGTCCTTGGAAACGATTACTCCGGAGCCGGAGGAACCTGTCTTCTCGGAAACCAGAGCCACAGTGGCGGGAAGCGCCTTCGCGGCGACCTCGCCCACCTTTTTCTCCAGCTTCACCAGGTCGCCGATGCTGGCCGCTGGCTCGCGGGCCTGCACTCCCGATACCGGAAGCAGGGTGCATATTGTGAAAATCAAAACTCTCATCACCTCAAGAATCGACACCGGAAAGGTCTTTCGTCTAGCGGATTTTTGAGGCCGAACTCCTTTGATCGCGCCTTGCCCCCCGCGGAAAAGCCCCTATCCTGCCCGCGAAGCATCCATGGCCAGACGCAAACAACAGTCGAACAACCCGCGCACCAAAGCCGCGCCTGAGCGCAGCTCGGCCAATCCTCTTTCGTGGCTGCTGTTCTGGCCCTTCCACCTGCTTTTCGTACTCACGCGGGGCATGTCCGCACCCGTCCGCTTCCTCGCGCGGCTCATCGGCACCCCCGCGGTGGCCGGTCTCTATCTGCTCGCCGTACTTGGCTTCATCTACGGTTTCCGCTCAACCCGCTACGATCTCAACCGCATCAACCAGATGCCCGCCCGCACCATCATTCTCGACAGGCAGGGCACGGAAATCGGCCGCATCCACGGGGAAAAGCGCTCCATCATCGAATTGAAAGACGTTTCGGAAAATTTCCGCAAAGCCATCCTCGCCCGTGAGGACGAGCGTTTCTACTCGCACGGAGCCGTTGATATCATCGGCATTGGCCGCGCGATCCTGAAAAACCTGGAAGGCAAGCGTGAGGGAGCATCGACAATCACCCAGCAGCTTGCCTCTGATGTTTTCCAACTCAAGGCGGGCGAGGAACGGGGTGAGATCGTCCAGCAGCTCGACCGGAAATTTCTCGAGATCGCCATCGCCTTCCGCATTAACGCTGCGCTCTCCAAGGACAAGATCCTCGAGGCATATATCAACCAGATCAACTGGGGCCGCCAGATCAAAGGAGTCGGCGAGGCCTCCCGCATCTATTTCGAAAAGCATCCGTCCCAGCTCACCCTCTCGGAATCCGCCCTCCTGGCAGGCATTGTCCGCGGACCGGACGCCTACAACCCTTTCCGATCCATGGAAGCCGCCGAGCGCGAGCGCAACACCACCCTTGCCCGCATGGTCGCCGCGGAGAAGATCTCCCAGTCCGAGGCCGATGCCGCGAAGTCCGAGCCCATCACCGTCCGCCCCGCATGGCGCCGTGATGCCGATGCATCCTACGCGATGGATGCCATCCGACGCGATCTTGAGATCATTCTGGAAAAGGAAAACATCCAACTCGGCGGCCTCACCATCGTCACCACCATCGACCAGCGCCTCCAGACCATCGCCGAACAGGCTCTCGATAAAAAACTCCGCGAGACCGAGCGACTCTCGGGCTATCCACACCAGACCCGCGCCTCCTGGCAGAATCTTGCTGAGGAAAAACGCAAGGAGCCGGAATACATCCAGGGTGCCGCCGTCCTTATCGAGAACCGCACCGGAGCCGTCCTCGCGCTCGTCGGTGGCCGCGATGCCAATGAATCGCAGTTCAACCGCGCCATCCAGGCCCGCCGCCAGATCGGTTCCATCTTCAAACCCTTCGTCTATCTCGCCGCCTTCGACAAAGGCCTGCGCCCCTCCACGGAAATTTCCGACGGCCCCATCCAGCGGAATGAAATCAAAGGAGCCCCCACCTGGAGACCCAACAACTCCGACGGAAAATTCGGCGGGATGCACCCCGTTTCCTACGGCCTCATCCGCTCCCGCAACACCATGTCCGTCCGGGTCGGAAACTACGCGGGCGTTTCCAAAGTGAAGGAAGTCTCCCGCATGGCCGGCTTCGGCACCGCGATGCCTGAAACGCCCTCTTCATTCCTTGGCTCGTGGGAGGCCAGCCCCTGGGAAGTCGCCACCGCCTACACCATTTTCCCCAACGACGGAAAACGTTATCGCCCTTACCTCGTCTCGGAAATCAAGGATCGGGCTGGAAACATCCTCTATGCCACCCCCGCCCTTCCCTACCAGGCCACTAACACCGGCTCCGCATGGTCGGTTTCCAAAATCCTTCAGGAAGTCGCGACCTCCGGCACCGCCGCCGCTGTGAAACGTCTCGGCTTCGACAAGGACGCGGCCGGCAAAACCGGCACCACCAACGATTTCAAGGACGCCTGGTTCGCCGGCTACACCTCGAATCTCACCTGCGCTGTCTGGGTGGGCTTCGACCAGCCCAAGAAAACCTTCCAGGGCGGCTACGGCTCCACCCTCGCACTTCCGGTTTGGGTCGATGTCATGAAAACCGCCGACCGCCTCGGCTACAAAGCCGGCGATCTCCACTCGAAGGTCAGTCTCGACAATATCGACCTCTGCAAACTCTCCGGAAAACGCGCCACCACCGGTTGCCGCGCCGCAGGCACCGCCTACACCGACCAGGTTCCGGCCGATACCGCACCGTCCCCCACCGATCTCTGCCCCATCCACCCCGCGAGGGCCCAAGTGGTTGATGAGGACAACCTACCCCCGCCAAGTACGCAGGGTGAGGAAGCCCCGCCGCGTGCCCAGCCGGTGGAAGACACGCCAGCCCCGCGGCTCCTGCGCGCCCAACCCGTCACCGAAGAGCCATCGCCGCGCAAAGCCATCCCAGTCGAATGATTTCCGCCTCGCGTCGAATCAACAAATCCACGAACAACAACTCCAGCAACCGGCATTATACCCGTATAGAACCATGAAATCAGGAAAATCCACCATCCACAATCGGCAATCAACAATCACTTCCCGGGGCTTCACCCTCTTGGAAATCGTCATCGTCCTCGGCATCATCGCCGTCATCCTCGGCGGCTCCATCGCGGTCGTCGGGAAAATGGGGAACAGCGCCAAGCTCCAGCGGGTCACATCGGACTTCAACACCATTTCCTCCGCCGTGAAAATGTACAAGCTCAACGCAGGCACCGTCCCGACCACCCAGCAAGGCCTTGACGCGCTGGTCAAAAAGCCCGCTTCCACCCCCGTTCCGAAACGCTGGACCCAGGTCGCCACCGAAGTGCCGATGGATCCATGGCAGCAGCCTTACCTATACCGCTACCCCGGGAAAAAGGATGCCGGCGAATTCGAAATCTATACCAAGGGCCCCGACGGCCAGGACGGCACCGAAGATGACATCTCCTCACAGGACTAACAAAAAGTGGCTCGGGCCTCTGGCCCCAGGCCGTTCGGGAGGCATCCTGCCTCCCGGTTTCCGGAGGGCATTCACCCTCTTAGAAATCGTCATCGTCCTCGCCATCACCGCCCTCATTATCGGCGGAGCCATCACCACCGTCGTCCTCTCATCCTCCGAGCGCGTCCTCAGGAACGCCTCCGGAGAAATCGAGCTGATGGCGAAGAAAGCCCGGACGGCTTCCATTCTCCACCAGACTCCCTACGCTATCGAGTTCCATCCCGGCTCCGTCCGCCTGCTGCCCTTCGCCGAAGCTTCCGGTATCGAGCGCACCACAGCCCTCGGCAACTCCATCGGCGGCGAAGCGGTCAACGAAAGCTCCCGCCCAACCCTCCACGACGAGATCGAACTCGACCCCGACATCGCACTCACCATCCGCCACTGGAACAGCGATTCCTTCACCAAACCCAGCGAAACACTCGTCCCCATCTGGCGCTTCGACCCGGACGGGCTTTCCGAACCCCTCACCGTCCGCCTCACCATCGGAGAAAACTACGCCCAGGACACCTATCACCCGCTGACCGCCACCATCGCCGACTCCGAACTGGAGGCGAAATAGGGGAAAAGTTATTGGTTCGAAGTTATTTGTTATCAGTGAAAAGTCGCCCAGCCGCCTTCCTCTTCCTTGAAGTTTGAAATTTAAAGTTTGAAGTTTAGCCCTCCACGTCCCGATTCGAGAAAAGGCTTCCTCCTCCTTGAGGTAGTGCTTGCGATGGGTATTTTCGCGATCGCCTGCACCGGCCTCGCCGTCGCCTTCCACCGCATGGCCGACGCCGCCTCACTTGCCCAGACTGAACTGCGCATCACCCGCATCCTGGATTCCGCACTTACCGAGCAGCTCTCCCTCCCCACTCTTGAGGAAGGCGCCAGCCAGGTCTCCATCGAAGGAACCGACATCGAACTCGATATCGAAATCCTGCCCATCGAAGACTTGGAGAACCAGGAAGGCGAACTGCTCCAGAACATGTTCCATATCAAGATCACCGCCAACTGGTTCGCGAACGGCGCATGGCAGGCCCGCTCCGCGGAAACCTGGCGCAACAACCTCATGTACCAGCCGTGATTGGGATTGAGAGACAGAGGGAGGAAGGGAATGAGGGAACGAGGGAGCATATAACTCCCTCCGTCCCTCCTTCCCTCCGTCCCTCCATCCATGCGCGGAGCGCGTTCACCCTTCTGGAGCTCGTCCTCGCCCTACTGCTCATCGCTCTTCTAGTCGGCATGGTATTCGCGACCGCGCGATCCTCCCTCCAGCTCGGCAACAGCGTGGTGACGACGCAAAATGAGGAGATGCTGCACCAGGCGTTTTTCGATCTGTTGGAAAACCGCTTTTCCGCGCTTCCTGGAAACACCCGCCTCGATCTGAAAGCCACTGACTCAGGATCGCATTACATCACGGACCTGACCCTGCAGAACGTCCCTCTCTCCTTCACTTGGGGCGGCGAGGACCGCACTGCCAAGGCGATCCAGCTTTCCACCGTAAAACGCCGGTCCGGCTTTCTCGATATCGTCCTCCGTTATTACGAAAATGAAATCATCGAGCAGGATACAGCCGACACCTCGGGCACAGGCGCAGCCGAAAGCACAGCCAGCCCGGTTGCTGATGAGGAACCTTTCGCGGAAATCGTCCTCCTCACCGATGTCCGTTACTTCGAGTGGGAGGTGATCGACGGGCGCACCATGGAAACCGGTCAGTACGATTGGGATCTGCCCGGGCGCCTGCCCCTTCAACTGATTCTCAATTGCGCCTTCGGAGCGAACGGTGAAAACATCCGCCAGGTTTTCTGGATACCCTCCCGCCAGAACCCGGAGGTCTTCATGCGCCAGCTCCAGCAAAGCCAGGGAAACGGAGCCGAGCAAGGCCTTGCCCCGGACGCCACCTCGCCACCGATCACACTTCCCGGAGGTCTCCCCGAGGGCGTGCCACAAGGCCCCCGACCAGGAGGCGGCGGCCAACTGCCCCCGGGCATATCCCCACAGCAAAGCCGATGAAAGCCCCTCCATCCATCCATCCCTCCGTCCCTCAATCCCAAAAGGGCGTAGCCCTCATCGCCGTCCTCTGGCTCATTGCCATCCTCTCCCTCTCCGCAATCACCACGCTGCGCGTCATTTCCTTCGACATGGACGTGGCCACCTCGAAGATCCACGGCTCACGCTGCTACCAGCTTGCGGAAATGGGAATCGCCATCGGTTCCAATCCTGCGGTGAAACGCAACGACCCGCTGCTCCACCGCATCGACGAGGAAAACAACGAAGAGGTCCACGTCACACTGACCTCCGAGGGCGCGCGCTTCAACATCAACTCCCTCGTCCTTTCCGAGGACAAGACCCTGCTGCGCTCCATTTTCATCCACTGGGGTCTCGATCTCGATTCCGCACAGGCTCTCACAGACGCTTTCACCGACTGGGTCGATGCCGATGACGAGGTCGCTCTCAATGGCGCGGAGGAAGATGATTACGTCAAAATGGGTCGCCTCAACCAGCCTTTCAACCGCCCCTTTTACGACATCGAGGAAATGCGCCTCGTCCGCGGAATGACCGACATCGAGGCTCTTCGCCCAGATTGGAGGAACTGGTTCACCGTCTGGTCAAGCGGCACGCTGGATATCAACGAGGCCAACGCGGAACTCATCGCCGTCGCCGCCGATGTCACCGAATCCGAGGCGTCCATCATCCCGAAAACCGTCCGTGGCACCGATGACGTCCGCGACACCGAGGACGACGTGCCTTTCGAGGATGTCGCGTCCGCGCTTTCCCTGATCGGCGTGGGAGCTGAAGGTCCGGGAGCGGAAATCGCCGCCCGTTTCACAGCCGATGACACCACCACGCGCATCACCTCCACCGCGCGCGCCGGGGACTCGAAGCGCCGCGTCACCGCCATCGTCCGCAACCGCACCGGCAAGCCAGCCCTCCTGGACCGCACCACGGAAATCATTCCTTGAAAATTCAAAATTCAACTTTCAAGGAAGACGCAAGCGGCCAACCATCTTCACTAACAACCTCTACCGAATCTCAAGCTCTTCCTTGAAAGTTGAGCTTTGAACTTTGAATTTTCATGGCCAAGAACAACACCACCCACCTCCTCCTTCCCGGCGAAAGCTCCTGGGAAATCTGGAGCCAGAGTCCAGCCGGATTCGTCCGCACCTCCGATGAAGCGCATGTCGCGCTCAAGCCCTCCGGGATCACGAAAATTCCCGCCGGGGATCTCGTGCATTTCTTTCCAGTCAGGGCGCTGACAGCCCTGCCCATGCATGTGCCGACGGGGGACGTTTCCCTTTTTCCGGATCTCGCGGCGACCCATGCCGAGCGCTCAGGACTCCGGCCGGATCCCTTCGCCGGCCAGCTCACCGATATTTTCCCGATCTTCACCAATTCGGAAAGCTCGACCTTCCTGAACGTGATCCTGCGCTCACCGCAGACCGAGGACCTCCCGGCCAAATCCGCCAAGGCCTTCGACATATCCCCCCGCGCGTATGCTGTGAAGGGCAACACGCTCACGCTCTGGCGTGAGCTCGGCCAGTGGGTGTTTGCGATCCATCAGGAAGGCAAACTCCTCTACTGCCAGGCCACGACCGACTCCTCTCCATCCCCGGACTCCGGCCTGATCCGGCAGATCCGCATCGCCATCGCCCAGCTTTCCATGCAGGGCATTTCCACCTCGCCCTCCCACGCGATCGTCTGGTCGTCCGATCCGGAAACGCACACGGCCATGCTTTCGGAATCCCTTTCCATCCAGACCGATCTCGCACCGCGCCCGGCCCCGGTTCTTCCCGAGCCACGCAGCCACCTGCTGCCCGCCGATGTCCGAGCCGCGCGCCGCGAGGCTCGCAAGCGCCAGAATTCCATCCTTGCCATCGCCGCCCTCGCCCTCATCTACCTCGGTGCGGCGGGATACCTTGGCTACCAGCTCTGGCAGACGCGCTCCACCACCAACAAGCTGCTCGCACGCGTCAACGCCATCGCCCCGGAGGGCGAGGCTTACGCGCTTCACATCGCGAAATGGGACGAGCTCGAATACGGCATCGATCTGAATTACAACACGGTCGATATCCTCAACCGCGTTGCCAGATCCATCCCGCCGAACTCCGGTCTGCGCCTTCGTACCGCTGACGTTTCCCCGAACGAAATCCGCCTCATCGGAGAAGCCCCGCAACCCCAGGCGGTGAACGATTTCTCCAAAAACCTCTTCAACAACAACGACCTCGCCGCATTCCAGTGGCAGACCCCGGAGCCAAAGCAGTCCAACCGCGGCTGGGAATTCGTTTTCACCGGCTCAACACCGGTGACTACCCCTTGAGAGAGAAAAAACCGAATATCCCTATTCGGAAAAAGGTTTCCTCCCCGCGCGCCCTATCCTTCCAGCGATGTTCATCACGTCCTTTGCCCGTTCGTCAGCCCGGCAATACACGCCGAACCGATATGCCTCGGGGAGAACGAACTCGAAGGTCCGGATGAATTCCAGATCATGCTCCAGCCCACCGAGACGGTCCATCGAGTCACCGGGGCCGAGGAAAACGCCCAGCCCCGCGTCCGCAGCCCTGGCGGCCTCCGCTTCGCTTTCGAACTTCACGGTATTGGCCGCCTGGCTCCCGTAGGCGTAGGCGCACCAGTAGCTGAGGAAATCCCCAAAGCCCTTTGCGGCATGGCCGTTCGGAATCAACAATGTCGTTCTTAGTATCTCGGGAAAATTAAAGCGATCCCTGTCGAAGGGATAGAAGCTCGGATGCCACGCGACCGTGATACCCCTCTCGTATTTCATCACCGCCTCCTGGATGCCCGGGGTCATTCCTTCCTGCAGGAACCGGCTTGCGATCACCACATCCACACGACCCGCTTCCAGGTCACGGCTCCATGTTTCCGTGACTTTCCCGCAACGGAATTTCACATCCTTTCCGGAAAACTCCTTTTCCAGACTCCTCTCCAGCCGCTCCGAATACCAGGAGCCGTCGATCCCTACCCACACCTCCCCGTCCATCCTTCGGCGTTGCAGCTTCACCTCGTCCTTGAAGCCGACATATGCCTCGCAGACTTCCTGCGCGCGGGAAAGAAAAGCCACCCCTTCCGGGGTAAGCCTGGCTCCACTCGCATGGCGCTCCAGCAGCACGAGCTCGACCTCGCCCTCAAGCTGGGAAATCGTCAGACTCACCGCTGGCTGGGACATCCCCATACGGCGCCCCGTTTCCGAGAAATTCCCGCTCTCGGCCAGATCACGGAAAACCAGCAGGCTGGTTAGATCAATATCCATCCGCAGGCGCCTTTCCCGCTCCGGCACAGAGCATTTCCTTGAGATCCGCGTACGGGTGACGGCGTCTCATCAGAGCGGAAAACTGGTATCCCGGCCATCCGACCGGGTTTTTCCTGCCCAGCGGGCTGATCATGTCCGCCGCGAAAACCACGGTGCCCTGCTCCACGCCGAATGCGCTTTCCTTATCCACCACCTTGCCGCCTTTCGCACCGGATCGTCTGAATTTCTCAAGCAGTTCCTCGCATATTCTCGCATCGCCCTCCGCCACCAGGCACCATTCCCCATCCAGATCGCCCGGCTTTTTCGGCAGGGTTCCACGGCCCACCCGGCTCACGTCCCAGCCGATTTCCCCCAGTTCCACCCTGTCGAGACGTTCGGTATCACCCAGCCCCAGTCCGAAATACACATCGCATGATGCCGCCAACAGGCTTTTCTGTGCGCTCTTGGAATCGACCCGCAGGAAGCATGACCTGAATCTCCCGGAAACGCTCAACCTGCCCAGGTAATCCGTGAACAATCCGCCCCGGAAAAACCCGCCCTCCGCGCCAAATTTCAATACCCTTCCGGCATGGTGCAACTGCCTGACGCCGTCCTCCAGCTTGCGCAGACTGGTGGACAGCGGTCCCAACTTCGCGAAAATTCCCTGGCCGAAGGGAGTCGGCAGCAGCCCGCGATCCCCATCCTCCGAGAGCAGCCTGCGATCCACGATTTTCTCAAACTCCTCGCAGACCCGTTTCACATTCGTCCGGCTCGTCTGCATCTCCACCCCCGCGTTCCCATACGACCCCTCCCTCACCACCGTGCTGAAAACCTCAAGATGCCTGAGAGACATCCCTTTCAAATCATCCTGTAGTGAAAATCCCTGCATATTGTTTCTGAATCTTCCGCACATGGCGGGACTCCGCAAATGGAAATCTCAAGATGTCGGATTACCGTTTTCCGCCGCGACTCTTTGATGATTTTGGAGTTTCACATTCTCAATTTCCCGCCATCCTTCCGCCGCTACGAAACCCGTTTCCACTGACAAAAACCGGTTCACCTGGCATTCCATTTCCGTATCCTCCATGTCCGACCGCGAAAAAAAACTCCTGACCCTCCTTCTTGTCGCGGGATTTCTCATTCTGAATTTTTTCCTTTACAGCCTCTACGCTCAGAAAAAGACCCAGTTCGACAACGATTTCAACACCGCCAAAACCCGTCTCCAGCAGGCGATCGTGTTCAGCGACAGCTCCTCGCAGCTTGCCGAGGAAATGACCTGGCTGGCGGAGCACGAGCCGCAACCCGCCGCATACCAGGATGTCCAGACCAAGCTCCAGCAGTTCGCCGAAACGCAGGCGCGAAACCTCGGCCTGACCATCAAATCCCAGGAACTCCTTCCCACCGATGACAGCGGCGCCCACTACCACCGCGCCCAGATCAAGATCAACCTCAGCGGTCACGAACAGGCGCTCTACCGCTGGTTCGATGCCATCAACGACCCCGCAGCCTTCCGCACCGCCTACCAGATCCGCCTTTCGCCAAACGCCCAGGACGACACCCTGATCGATTGCTCCGCAACACTCGCCCAATGGTTCCCACCCTCCACATGAAAAAGTTCTTCCGTGGCTCGGGCGTCCCGCCCCAGGCCGTTTCCCGGGCATCCTGCCTGGGAGCCGTTCTCTGCAGCCTGCTCGCCCTTTCCTTATCGACCCTGGCTGACATCCCGAAAAAAGCACCTCTCGTAAAATACACCGGGCTCTGGACCAACAGCCCTTTCACCTCCAAGCCCCCGGTGGTCGATGGTCCCGCGGCGATCAACCCCCTCGATGATTTCACACTCACCGGCATCGCGCCCGTTCCCGGCGGATACCGCATCACCATCATCAGCAAAAAGGATCCGACCCAAAAGAAAGTCATCGAACCCGGCGGCACGGACCAGGAGTTCACCGTCGTCTCCGTGAACCGCGATCCGGACAAACTCCTCGGCACATCCGTCGTCCTTTCCACCGGAGCCATGCAAGGCACCGTCACCTTCGAGCCGGAGCTGGTCACTCTCAATGTCGCGCCCGCCGCCGCCCCGCAAGGTCAGCAAAACCTTCCTCCCGGAGTCGTCCCCGATCCGAACCAGCAGGCTAACGGTCAGGCGCAACAGGCGAACGGCCAGGCGCAGCAGGCGAACGGTCAGGCACCCCAGCGCCAGCCTCGCCCCCGCATCGTCCCGCCTCCCGCCCCGGCAGGAACCACGCCAGCCCAACCGGCTCAGCAACAGAACCGATCCGAGCGCAGCAACCGCCGCCGCTAACCTCAATTCCAATTTCAGCATTTCAGCCTTTCAGCATTTACCAAAAGTCCCCATGCGCCGCCTCCTACCTTTCATCGCCCTTCTCCTTCCTTGCCTGGCCATCGCCCAGGATGAGGAAGTTCCCGCCATACCGGGTATTATCGAACCACCTGCCGAGGTCGCTCCTGTCGAAGTCGCTCCTGCCGTCAATCCGGTTCCGGCTCCGGAGCTGATCGATCCGGCGAACCTTGGCGCCACGCCGATCACGACGAATATCGAGAACATCAAATTTTCCGGAAACGATCTCGCCGCGCTCTACAGCAAGTGGACCGGCAGGCGGGTCATCGTTTCCTCCGCCGCCTCCGAGGCCGAGTTCACCTTCGTCCAGCCCGCTTCCCCACAGAATCCCCTCACCTACCGCGAAGCCGCCGAGCTGCTGAAAAAAGCCGCGACCATCGAGAACTTCGTCTTCGTGCCGGACGGCGCCGACCGGAATCTCGACATCCTCACCCTCGCCACCGCCGGCCTCAAGCCGACCGGGCGCGGGGTCGCGGTGTTCACGGAAACCGACATCCTGCCGGAAGGCGACGCCGTCATTTCCTACGTGATGAATCTCAGCTACATCAAGCCGGATGAGGCCGTAAGGACCTTCACCCAGATCATCGGCCAGTTCGGTGCCTTCGGATCCATCGCCGCCGTTCCCAACGCGGCCGCGGTCGTCATTACGGAAAACACCTCTCTCATCCGCAAACTGATCGACCTGAAAAAGGAAATCGACAAGCCCTCCTCCCAGGTGGCCACCCGTTTCATCACCGTGAAATACGCCGACGTCACCGAGCTGGCGACCCTTCTGAACGATCTCCTCGGCAACCAGCAGAACACCTCCCGCACCGCTGGTGTCCAACGCGCCCAAGGCCAGGCCGCACAGCAAACCCTGCCAACAGATGGTGCCATCCCCGGTGCCACCGCCTCCGGCGAGGAAACGCCAGTCCAGATCGTCCCCGACGCGCGCACCAACCGCATCTTCGCTATGGGTCGCCCGGTGGATCTTCTCTTCGTCGAGGGTCTGGTCCGCGAGTTCGATACCCAGTCCGACCAGCGGAACTTCCTCCGCCGCAAGCTCAAGTACCTCGCCGTCGCCGATTTCCTTCCCATTGCTGGAGACGCCCTCACCCGTGCATTTTCAGGAACCGGCGACACCACCGGCCAGACCGCACAGGCAGGCGGTGGAAACGACCGCCAGAACCAAAACCGACAGCAGCAGCAAGGCAACTCTGGCAGCCTCTTCAACGGCGGTGGACAGAGCCAGGGCGGACAAACTGGTGCCGGCGGGTCTTCCGCATCCAGAGGCAGCGCCCTTTCCGATCCGCAGGTGAACTCCGCCCCGGAATCCCTCCTCGTCGGCCGCACCCAGCTCGTCGCGGACAACATCACCAACTCCATCGTCATCCAGGGACCTCCCTCCGCCATCGAGATCGTCGAAAACCTGCTCGACCAGATCGACGTGAAAGCAGACCAGGTGATGATCTCCACCGTCTTCGGCCAACTCTCGCTCGGAGATACCACTTCAACGGGTGTGGACTGGATCCGCGCCTTCCGTGGCAATGACAATGGAGGCATCGCTTTCTCAAACATCGGCGGCGGCCCCGTCAACAGCACAGACCCTACCGGACTCATCAATCCCGTCACCGGCACGGTCGCGGGATCATTCATCAACCAGACAGGTCTTTCTCTCTACGGAAAAATCGGCAACTCGCTCGCCGCGTACGTGAACCTGCTATCGAACAACAACGATTTCACGATCCTCTCCCGCCCGTCCATCTTCACCGCCAACAACCAGAAGGGCACGATCTCGTCCGGCCGCCGCATCGCAGTCCCCACGAACTCGAACCAGTTCTCCGGCGGTGGCGTCTCCACCAACATCGAATACCGCGATGTCGTCCTGAAACTCGAAGTGATTCCCCTAGTGAACTCGGAAGACGAGATCACCCTTCAGATCGCCCTGATCAGTGACGACATCATCGGTCAGACGACCATCCAGGGTCTCGGGCAGGTCCCGACCATCGGCACCCGCGAGCTGCTCACCACCGTGACCGTCCCGAACAACCAGACCATCGTTCTGGGCGGACTCATCACCACCAACGACACGGAATCCGTCACCGGCATCCCCATCCTCAGCGACATCCCCGGGCTTGGCCGTCTGTTTTCCACGAAAACCAAAGGCGTCAACCGCGACGAGCTGATGATCTTCATCCAGCCGTCCATCGTGAACAGCGACCGCTCGCTCGATTACGTCCAGGCGGACATGGACGAACGCTACAAGGTCTCCGACGATGCCCGCAACTTCGCGGACGGTTCCGTCCTCCCTCCCCTCGATCCGATTGAGGAAAAGGGCTACACACCCCCAAGCCGCAACACCGCTCCGACGGCGGTCATCATCGAGGAAGCGCCGAGGAACTACAACCGTCCGACGATCCGCCCTTTCCATCGGAGATAGCCGAAGCCTTTTCAAGAGAAATTCGATTGTGATCCTTCGTTGATCAGGCTAAGTTTCGCCCATGGCCTACACTGCGATTCTACTCAAAGATCCTGAAGGAGGTTACGTGGCTCAAAACCCCGAAACTGGAACCACCACCCAAGGTGAAACCATCGACGAAGCATTGGCTAATCTCCGTGAAGCGACAGGGCTTTACCTCGAGGAGTTTCCTACGGCAGTGACCAGTCCCGCGCTCATGACTACTTTCGAACTAGCCCATGCCTAAACTGCCGAGGATAGGAAGCAGGGAATGCATCGCAGCACTTCAGGCACTTGGATTTGTAGTAGCACGTCAGAAGGGTAGTCACATCGTGATGAAACGTGGAGAGTCAGGATGTGTCGTCCCGAACCACAAGGAAATCAAAGTGGGGACTCTTTCCGGCATTTTGAAACAAGCGGGCATCTCGCCAGAAGATCTTATCGGAAAATTGTGAGTTCGAGCGCGCGATGATATTAGCTGCGACATAGAGCGGAGCAAGGGCATCGTGGCGGCGGATTGCATCCGCCATGCCAATCGATTTGAACTTGGCATGGCGGATACAATCCGCCGCCACGTCACCTCTTCTTCGACCGCTTTTTCGCGTAGTTCACCTTCTTCTGTGGCGGCATGACCGGGGTGGCATTCTTGAGAGTGGCGATCTGGTCACGCAGGTGGGCGGCGCGTTCGAATTCCAGCTTCGATGAGGCGTCGCGCATCTCCTGCTCCAGCTCGGCGATGACGCGGAGCCTGTCGTAGGCGGTCTCGTCCTCGGCGACGATGGAGGCGTTGAGCTTGTCCGCATGCTGCCTGCCTTTTTCGTAGGTGTGGAGGCTTTGCTGGACGGCGCGGATCACCGATCTCGGGGTGATGCCGTGCTCTTCGTTGTGGGCGATCTGGCGGGCGCGGCGGTATTCCGTGATGTTGACCAGGGTCTGGATGGAATCGGTGAAAACATCGGCGAAGAGGACGCACTCGCCGTTGATGTGGCGGGCGGCGCGGCCTGCGGTCTGGATGAGGGAGGTCTCGTTGCGGAGGAAACCTTCCTTGTCGGCATCGAGGATGCAGACGAGCGAGACCTCGGGGAGGTCGAGGCCTTCGCGGAGGAGGTTGATGCCGATGAGGATGTCAAAGGTGGCGGCGCGGAGCTGGCGGAGGATTTCAACGCGCTCGATGGCATCGATATCGGAGTGGAGGTAGCGGCATTTCAGGCCGGTGGAGGAGAGGTATTCGGCGAGATCCTCGGCGGTCTTCTTGGTGAGTGTGGTGACGAGAACCCGCTCGCCTTTCTCGACCCGCTGGCGGCAGAGTTCGATGGTCTCGTCGATCTGACCTTTGAGCGGGCGGAGGGTGAGGATGGGATCTAACAGGCCGGTAGGTCGGATGATCTGTTCTACTACGAGTGGCGTACCAAGCTTCGCCGGATTGAAATCGGCGATGGATTCCGCGTTGCCTGATGGCTTTACCTTAATCTTCTTGAAATCGAAAGCCGTGAGCCCCTCCTCGCCGGGCTTGGGTTTCACGGAAATGAACTTCCTGTTTTCCGGGCGGGAATTGACGATATCGAAAGGCCCCGGCGTGGCGGAGACATAGACGCGCTGGTTGGTCATTCCCATGAACTCGTCGAAACGCAGCGGGCGGTTGTCCATC
>Ga0105047_10007300_pt1 | contig 18652 bp, 10 predicted proteins | sample MAT04_FD_78384 | JGI IMG/M metagenome (GOLD analysis project Ga0105047, IMG submission 78384) | Freshwater microbial communities from Lake Fryxell liftoff mats and glacier meltwater in Antarctica - MAT-04 (megahit assembly) | ecosystem: Environmental > Aquatic > Freshwater > Ice > Liftoff... | reverse complement strand
TTTCATGTTCTTCGATAGTTTTTTAATTGCACTTTCAATAGAATCTTCCGGCTCGATGATATTGTATTTGCCCCAGAAATCGACATCAGTAAAATCCTGAACTATTTCGGCAAAAACCATATTCGATTTAAAAACTTCCTGGTTGGCAAATTTAGCCACATTATTTTCATGCCTGTCAGTAATAGCTACCTCCGACATTACAGCGTAGTAATTTTTAAAAAGTCGTTTTTTCCAGTCGCATCGGAATTTCAGATCTACGCGAACATAATTGAGATAATATTTACCGTTTTGTTCCTTGTAAGTAATCAGGTAACTGGTTGATGTAGGTAAAAATATGAGTCCCATAGGTTTCTTTTGTACAAAAACGCGGGCTGCTTTTGCTTCATCGTTGAGGTCGAGGCTAAATTCGGCTCTGCTTATTGCCATGTTATCCTGCGTTATATACAATTTACCATAATAAAGAGGCTCTTCTCTGATTACATTCGGTGAGAAACTTATAACCCAATTGAGTTTATTATCAATGTTTACCATCGACTCAAACTCAAAAATATAATTATCAAGATTATCGAGGGCTATGCTTAAATCGGTATTTTTCACAATATCGAGTAGCATTGATACATTTGGGCCTCCCTGCAACTGAACCATGAGGGTATCGGCTTTTTTTACATTAGAACCTTTACGGCCTTTATAAATTTTCACCTGATCGTCCTGCATCGACGAATAAGAAGCTTTATAAATATCAACCACTGCTTCGGAAATTGAAAGATAATCGCGGCGTTGCCTGATTGTTTCGCGATAAAAACCAGTCATCATATTGGGTATCTCGCTGTAATTCTTCCTTTTATTTCGGAGAGCCATTTCAACTATTCCACGAGCATCTTTTGGCATAACCGATATTTCCTTGAGCATAATAAGCTGTGGCTCAAGATAAAACGTTTTATCTTTCGCTAGCGATTCGCTGATTTTAAATGTGGAAGTTGCATAGCTGAGGTGCGAAACTTCAAAATATTCAGCATCAATCCCTTTGTTGATCTTCAGTATAAATTCGCCATCTGAATTCGAAACTGTACCTATACCAGTGCTGGGAACGCTTATTGTTGCATAAATTATCTTATCGCCTGTTTTGGCATCTTTTAGCTGTCCGGTAACTGTTACAAACGAGTCGCTTCCATTCTGCGAATATACCTCGCCATAGCTCGACATAAATAGGATCAGGATGCCAATACGGAATAGTATTTGGATTGAAGTTTTCATGGTAATTGATTTTTAAGGGTTAAAGTTAATGCTTGTTTACATCTATAAGATACTTTAGAATGAAAATACCCTATGAATATTTGAAATTTTTTTCCACATGCCGCTTTGGTGTATAGAGCGGAACCCGGCAATCAATAAGTACAATTAACGATATATGAAAACAAAACCATACTGCGATTCGTTTATATAAACAAATTATAAACGATGAGCACATTCTACACAATTACTCTTTATTTTCACTCATGGAACCGCTGGCTTATACTTATTGCAGGTATTTTGGTTCTATTTATGGCTGTTAAAGGCGCTTCGGGCAAAACTGATTACACGGCTTCGCAGCGGAAATGGGCTGCTATTTTCATGGGGAGCCTTCACCTTCAATTGCTTGTGGGCTTGTTAATGTATTTTGTTTTAAGCCCTTATACATTGGCTGCTTTAAGCGATTTCGGAGCTGCAATGAAAGATTCAACTCTCAGATACTGGGCTGTGGAACATGCTTTTGTAAATATTTTAGCTATAGCTGCTGCGCAAACCGGCAGCATACTGGTAAAACGGAATGCAAGTCAGGCTGGAAAACACAAACGCACCCTCATCTGGACAGGCATAGCTATGTTACTTATTTTGGTAATGATACCATTGGGTATTTTAGGTCCAGAGCGGCCATGGTTCAGGTTCTGATATCCCGAATAAAGGCAGAAACTGAAACTGTTTTAAATTTTAAAAGCCACTGCAAATCAATTGCAGTGGCTTTTCTTATTTCAATATTATGATGTTATAAATTCAATAACAACCAGAAAATCTGATAACTACATTTGTTTTGATGCATTTAGTTTAATAACGAGTGCTATTTCGTCATTAATGAAATCGTCTTTCAGATCTTCAAAAAATTTCTTTGATTTAAACTTAATATCGTACGCTGCCCTGTCAATTGTAAATTCAGGAGTGGTACTGTTAACTTTATCCCCTTCTAAAGCAATGTTGGCCATAAACCCGACGCTTTTGGTAATACCTTTAATAGTAAGATTACCTGTAAGTTCGTAAGCAGTGTTGCTTTCCTTCGAACGAACAATCTGCGTGATTACAAAAGTTGCTTCGGGGTGGTTAGCCACATCAAAGAAATCAGGCGAATTTAAATGTCCGGTTAATTTTCCATTGTACTCGGGATCTTCGATATCGAGCACTTTGAGGCTTGGCATATCAATAACGAACTCACCACCTACCGGAGTGTTTTCTTTAATATACAGTGCACCCGATTTTATAGCGAGAGTTCCGTTATGTTGACCGGTAGGTTTAAAACCTTTCCACTCCACCTGGCTCAAAGCAGCATCAACAGCATATTTATCAGCGCCTTGTGTATTTGCAATTATGGTATCGGCTTCGCTTATTGATGCTTTTTTACCTTCGGAACCGGCACATGAATATAATAGCGCCAGACTAATAATTCCTGAAAAAATAAGTGTTCTTTTCATTTTTTATATTTTTTGAATTAAGCTATTTAAACCATTAACCGTTTAATAATGTTCAATTCCGATTAAACAAAATCATGATAAAGGATCAACTTATTGACAAAATATTCACATTACTTCTGTGTTTTTAAATTATGTATATCTTTACCATCAACAGACAACAATACACCCTTATAATGCATAGGTTTTTATGGCGGATCTATGAGTAATAAATTAGCGGATGAACATAACAACCAAAGGCATCATCCATCTGATGGCAGAGAAATTCGATCAAGATATTTCAACATTTTCAACTAACTTTCTCGAATCTGCTATAACAAACAGGATGAATTTTTCCTCTTACAAAACATTGCCCGACTACCTGCAAAAGTTTAGCAGCGACCCTTTTGAGCCCGAAATGCTCATGAAATCACTGTCCAATTCATATAGCACCTTTTTCCGCAACTCGCTTACGTTTGCCTTGTTATATCAGGTTATACTTCCAAAAATTATTAGCGAAAAAGCATCAAACAATGATTCGGAAATCAGAATATGGTCGGCAGGTTGCGCTGCCGGACAGGAGCCCTATTCACTTGCCATATTAATTGATGATCTGTTTAAAATAAAACCAACGGAACTAAGACACCAGATTTTTGCCACTGACAACTCCGATTCAGAACTTTTAACCGCCAGTGTCGGCATATACGATTTTGATGCCGTTAAACCTACACCATACAGTTTTATTAAAAAATACTTTATTAAAACCGGGAACTTTTATTCCATCCGCGAAAGGATTAAAGCAATGGTTGAATTTTCGCATTACGATTTGCTCGATACCACTTCCTCAGCTCCGCCAGCCAGTATTTACGGCGATTTCGACCTGGTGATGTGCAGTAACGTGCTTTTTTATTACAAACCGGAAATCCAAAAAATGATTCTTGAAAAATTCAGAAAAACCATCCGTAAAGGAGGCTTCTTTATAACCGGTGAGGCTGAAACCGGCATTGTAAATTCTGCCGCAGGGTTCAAACATTTCATTCCATCGGCACCACTCTACATAAGAATATGAATATCTTTAAGATATCACTATAAATAAAAATCACCAGATAAATAAATACAGATCACCATGAAGAAAATTTACCTATGAAAATACAGAACACCACTATAGGAATCCGTTTAATTTTTGGGTTTAGCATCATCATTCTGTTTTTTTTACTCTTAGGAACACTGTCCTATCAGCAATCCGGAAGGCTATGGCAGATTACCGTGGATCTTTATGAGCATCCGATGCAGGTTTCGAATGCAACACGGGATATAAAGGCCGATATCAACTCAATGCACCTGCACTTAAAAGATATTGCAATCGACAAAAATCTTAGCGATTTCGAATTTGAGGAAAGCATAAGCCAGATCAGGACTATAGAAGCCTCTGTTTACAAGTCGTTTGAAATTGTAAACGATAAATATCTTGGGCCAAAAAACGATGTCGAAATTGCCTATAACTTATTCAAAGCCTGGAAACCAATGCGCGATAAAGTTATTAAACTGCGTAAAATGGGCGACCAGCCTGCCGCCTACACTGCCTATAAAATAGATAATGTTGATTACCGCGAAAAAATGTTCGCCCAGATACAGGTAATGATTGATTTTGCTTCAGGTAAATCAAGTGAGTTTTTTCGGTCGTCCAAAAATGAGAAGAATCAATTGTTATCCTCATTAAGATTCTCGCTTCTGTTTTTATTTTTAATTTCAATGGTAGTTTCGTATATACTGTTTAAGGGGATCCGTGAGCCGTTATTGGCATTAACCCGAATAACTGATGAATACCGGCTTGGGAATTTCACTTTGCGGAGCAGCAATCTATCAACAAATGAAATAGGCAAACTGGCTGATGCTTTTAATAATATGGCCGAATCCGTTGAGCAGGAATTAACGATGAAAAGTAATTCAGCAGCCATAGCACAGCTATTAATCAATGAAAATGAATTACATCCTTTCTGCAAGGAATTGCTGAGGATTTTGCAAAACTATACACATGCCCAGGTTGTAGCTATCTATTTCCCGAATGAAACAAAAACACAATTCGATCATTACGAATCCATTGGATTAGATGCAGTAAAATGTAAATCTTTCTCAGTAAATACTTCTGAAGGTGAATTTGGCAAGGTTCTCACTACAAAGGAATTAGTAATAATCACAGATATACCAGCCGATACAATTTTTAGTTTCCCAACGGTCACAGGTACGTTTAAGCCTCGCGAAATAATCACCTTTCCAATTGTAAAGGAAGACAGCATTGTTGCAATTATTTCGCTTGCCAGCCTTAACGGATTTTCGGCAGAAACGGTTAATCTACTCAACGAAATTAAGCTGATGCTAACGGCCCGGGTACATGGCGTGATGGCTTTCCAGAAAATTACTGATATTTCGAACAAACTTGATCAACAAAACCACGAACTTGATCTGAAATCGAAGGAATTAGTCATGCAATCCGATGAATTAAAAGAGTACAATATCGAGCTTAAAATGCAGAAAAAGCAAGTTGAGGATGCTAACCAATTCAAGAGTGCTTTCCTATCGAACATGAGCCACGAACTGCGTACACCTTTGAATTCGGTAATCGCGCTTTCGGGCGTTCTGAGCCGCAAACTCAACGGAACAATTCCTGGCGAAGAATATAACTACCTGGGAATCATCGAAAAAAACGGGAAACAGTTATTGTACCTGATCAATGACATACTCGATCTTTCGCGAATTGAATCCGGCAAAGAAGAAATAAACATCACCAAGTTTAACATTTACAACCTCGTTCAATCCATTGTTGAGTCGCTTCAGCCACTGGCAGATGAAAAAGGCATCAGCCTTATCAATAGTATTGAAAGTAATTTACCTGAAATTCAGAATGACAGCGATAAATTTCATCATATTATTCAGAATATCATCAGCAATGCCGTTAAGTTTACCGAAGAAGGATCAGTACAAATTACAGCGAACACAATTGACGGCGAAATACATGTTAGCGTAAAAGATTCAGGAATAGGGATAGATACTGATTACCTGCCGCTTATATTCGATGAGTTCAGGCAGGCCGACGAAAAAGCTTCACGTAAATACGGCGGAACCGGCCTGGGACTTGCCATCGCTAAAAAGTATGCTTTGTTGCTCGATGGAAATATCGACGTTAAGAGCAAAGTTGGGGCGGGATCAGTTTTTACAATCAAATTACCCGTTGTTAAACAGGGTGTTATCGAAAAGCACGACATTCCTCAAACAGCCTACACCAGCACTAAATTTTCGGGCGGCAAAAGAGAACCACAGAAAGGGAATGGAAAAACTATACTGTTAGTTGAGGACAGCGAACCTCAGATCGTACAAATGTCGTATATACTAAACCAAAACGGATATACTGTTCGTTTAGCCCACAATGGAAAAGAAGCCATTGAGTCAATACAAATTATGACACCCGATGCCATGATCCTCGATTTAATGATGCCTGAAGTCGATGGATTTGAAGTGCTCGATTCAATAAGAAGTCAAAAGGAAACCAGTCAGATACCTGTACTCATTCTTACAGCTAAACATATTACCCAAAACGAATTGTTTTTCCTTAAAGGCAATCACATACACCAGATCATTTATAAAGGAGTCGTAAACAGGAACGAGCTTTTGGCCCATGTTCATGCAATGGCTTTCCCGCAAACCAGTGATGTGGCGCCCCCTGTTAAACGAAATCAACCGCGATCAGAAACAGCTGTTTTACTTGTAATTGAGGACAACCCCGATAACATGGAAACGGTTAAAGCCCTCCTGGCAGACAAATATGACATAGCCGAAGCAACACACGCTGCCGAAGGTATTCAGAAAGCCCGCACTCTAATACCCGATATGATACTGCTCGATATTTCGCTGCCTGGAATGGATGGTTACGCAGTATTTGATATTATCCGCAAGGACGAAACATTGCGACAAATACCCATTGTAGCACTTACAGCCAAAGCTATGAAAGGCGACCGCGAAGAACTTCTGTCATACGGTTTCGATGGATATATATCCAAACCTATTGACAATAAACTGATGCATCAAACTATTAATACTCTACTTTATGAAAAATAGAGCCGTTACTATTCTCGCGATTGACGATATTCAGGATAACATCGTGGTTCTTAAAGTTTTAGTTTCAGAAGCTTTTCCTTCAGCAGTTTATTATTCAGCCAATTCAGGTCGAAAAGGCATTGACCTGTGTAAATTACATAAACCCGATGTGGTTCTTCTCGATATAGCCATGCCAGGAATGGACGGGTATGAAGTTTGCAAAATCATTAAAGCGGATGAAGAGCTTAAGCATATCCCGGTGGTAATGGTAACATCAACAACTGTAACCGGAAGAAACCGTATTCTGGCCATGGATGCTGGTGCAGATGCTTTTCTGGCAAAGCCGGTTGATGAATCGGAATTAACTGCTCAGATAAGAGCTATGCTGAGGATTAAAGAGGCTGAAGATCTTAAAATATCGGAAAAGGAAAGACTCGAAATTCTGGTTCAGGAGCGCACTACCGAACTGGAACAGGAACTTGCTGACCGCCGGAAAGCAGAAGATGCCTTACAACATTTGGTATTTAAACTCGAAAAAAGCAGAAACAGCGAACTCAAACTACTTACTGATTTGCGTATTGAAGTTGCGGAACGCAAACGGGCGGAGGAACAAGTAATTAACCACTTGCACGATCAACAGTTAATTTCGGAAGTAGCCCGGACACTGGTAAGCATTAAAACAAAAAATGACGTTTATGAGTATATCGGAGCACGGATACATGAGGTTACTGATAACGCATCTGTGATTGTTGTAAAAACAAATATCGATAATCAAACAATCAGTGTTAGTCACGCATTCGGACTTCAGAAGCTGATTGAAAAAATAAAACGTACCATCGGATTTGATTTACTGAATCTGAAAGTATCGTTAAATAACCTCACCCAGGAACAAAGATTATTATACCAGGAAAGAGTGTTAACCCACATAACACAAAATCCTTTATATACATTCTCAGCTCACTCGGTAGATGAAATGATTTGTAAGGCTATCGAAAAGATGGCTGGAATCACTTCTGTTTATTCCATCGGTTTTTTATGGGAAGAACAACTTTTCGGAGGTATAGCTATAATCTGTAAAAATAATTCAATCATTAGCCGACACAAACTGGTTGAAACTATTGCAAACTTAGGCTCTATTGCCATACAGCGACTACATGCAGAGGAACACCTGCAAAAAGAGCACAAAAACCTGAATGCAATACTCTCGTCGTCGCCGGTAAGTATGCTGGTAATTGATGAGAATGCACAAATAGTAAAAGCCAATCCTGCAGCTGCCCGCTTGTTTAATACCAACATTCAGAATATCGAAAAACAAATGTGCGGGGAGTTTCTCGGATGTGTTAACAGGCTCGAAAATGCTAAAGGATGTGGGCATTCGTCACTTTGCACAGCATGCAGCATAATGACTTCAATTAAAAAAGTGCTGCAGCAGGATCAACTAAAATCTATTGATCAGGAATCGGAAATCATATGCGAAACCGAAACAGGAACTTCACGGCTTTGGATACAATTCAGCATTGAGCCTTTGATGCTGAATGGAAAAAAACACCTTATCCTTGCTTTGCACGACAATACGCAACGTAAAAAGGCTGAAGAAGAAAAACTAAAAACTGAAAAACGCTACCGCTCGCTCATTGAGCATGCACCCGATGGAATAGTGTTAATTGATGAAAGCGGGGAAATGAAATTTGCCAGCAATTCAGCAATGCATATGTTTGGTTATGATGCAAGCGAAATTATTAACATTAATCCTATTGAACTTACACATCCGGAGGATTTGCAATTGGTATTATCTAAGCTGAACGATCTGCTTGCAAATCCGCATAAAGTGCATACACTTGAATATCGTTTTAAACATGCTGACGGATCGTGGCACTGGATACAAAGCACATTCAGCAACCTATTGTCCGATAAAAGTGTGGAGGCAATTGTAATCAATTTCCGCGATATTACCGAAAGCGTGCTGGCAGCTGAGGAACTGAAACAAAGTGAACAGAAATATCGCCTGCTCGCTGCTAATGTTTCAGACGTAATATGGACGATGGACAAAAATTTCAAATACACCTATATCAGTCCGTCAATTTTTCAACTGCGCGGATTTACGCAGGACGAAGTAATGAATGAAGACTTTGAAATATCAATGACTAAAGAATCATTGCAAAAAGTCAGGGAGCAAATCAGTAACAGCTTGATTGAAAAACCAAGAGGGGAACATGCAAAACCCAGCGTACTTGATATTCAGCAAAAACGTAAAGATGGTACTCTGATCTGGGTCGAAATATCAGTGAGGTTTATTTATAACAGCGAAAAAGAAAGAATTGGAGCTGTAGGAGTTTCAAGAGATATTACCAAACGCAAACAGGCTGAAGATGAACTTAAAGAGTCGCGTCAACAGCTTTTGGATATTATTGATTTCCTTCCTGATGCTACTTTCGTAATTGATAATGATAAAAAAGTTATTGCATGGAACAAGGCAATGGCAGAAATGACCGGTGCCCGCAAAAAAGACATGATTGGAAAAGGGGAATATGATTATTCGATTCCATTTTATGGTAAAAGGCAAATGCAATTGCTCGACCTTATTGATATTGACGATAAGGAGCTACAAAGCCGGTACAGCAACATGCGGAAAATCGGAAATTCGCTGTATGCTGAAACTTATACTCCCGCACTTTATCAAGGTAAAGGTGGATTTATTTCCGTTTTTGGGGCGCCTCTTTTCAACAGCAATGGCATTCGGATAGGAAGCATTGAATCAATACGTGATATTACTGAGAGTAAGAAAGCAGAGCAGGCATTAAAGGAAAGTGAAGAAAAATACCGAAGCATGGTCGATCTGCTGCCCGATGCTGTTATTATTCATTCGGAAGGCAAAATACTATTTGCAAATTCAGCTGCCCGCAAAATGGTGGGTATTAAATCGATGAACCAAATAACCACTAAAACCATCATGGAATTTGTACATCCTGACTCTGTAAATTTCGTCCAAAAAAGAATTAATCAGATTTTATTAACAGGAAAACCTTCCGGTTTTGCTGAATCAAAAATTATCACTTTAAATAATGAAACAATTGAAGTTGAGGTAATTGGCATTCCTGTTACCTATAATGGGAAACGTGCCATACAAACAATTGCCAGAGATATAACCCTACGCAAAAAAGCTGAACAGGAAATAAAGCTAAAGGATGAATTGCTTCACCTCACCGGCGATATGGCCAAAGTTGGCGGATGGGAATTTGATGCAGTTACCAAACAAGGCATCTGGACGGATGAAGTTGCCAGGATATATGATTTGGATGTGAATGCAATAACTAACGTTGAAATAGGGATCAGTTTTTACAATAACGAATCGCTGATAAAAATTACTGAAGCCATACAAGCAGCTATTGATAACGGTACTCCATATGACCTTGAACTCGAAATGACTAGTGCCAAAGGCATTAACAAATGGGTACGTACTTTAGGTGTTCCTATAATGGAAGGAAATAAAACCGTAAAAGTGAGGGGAATATTTCAGGATATTAGCAGTAGAAAAGAAGCTGAATTGGTACTCGAAAATGAAAGATTACAACTGCGGACACTAATAGAAACCATTCCTGATTTAATATGGCTAAAAGATCCTGATGATAAATATCTTTTGTGCAATCCGATATTCGAAAGCTTTAACGGCATTCCGGAAGCTAATTTAATTGGGAAAACTGATTTTGATTTCGAAAAACCTGAATTAGCCGAAGTACTGAAACAACATGATATTAAACTGATACAGTTAAATAATCCTGTTATTTATGAAGAGTGGGTAACCAGAAAATCAGACGAGCAACAACGCTTAATTGAAACCATTAAAACCCCTATGTTCGATACTGAAGGTAAGCTTATTGGTATTTTGGGCGTTGGAAGAGATGTTACTCAATACCACGAATCGCAGGAATCGTTGCGCGAACGCGAGGAAATATATTCAACCATTGTTAACCAGGCCTATGATGCCATTGTACTGGTTGATATTGAAACAGGAAAGTTTATTGAGTTTAACGAAGCTGCCTGCAGCAGGCTTGGCTATACACGTGAAGAATTCGAAAAACTTACCCTAAAAGATATTGAAATATCAATTAAACCTGAAAACCTGAAGCAAACGCTCAACGATCTGCGGCTTGCAATATCATCTGTTTTTGAAACAAAACACCGTAGCAAATCAGGTGAAACCAGAGCAATGCGTATAAGTTCGCGTGTAATATCTATTCGTGGAATTGATTATCTTTCAACAATATGGACAGATATCACTGAAAAAAATAAGAGCGAAGCATTGTTAAGGGAAAAAGACCTTATTTTCCAATCCCTGCTCGAATACAGCCCGGTACATTTGTTTTTCAAGGATCATGAATCAAAAGCCATGCATCTAAGCCGGAATTACGAATTGTTGTTAGGAAAACCGCTCAGCGAAATAATCGGGAAAGATCCTCGCGAGCTATTCCCTCATGACTATGCCGATGAGATAATTGCCCGCGAAAAACAAATGTTATTTGATGGGAAATTAATTGAGTACAACGAAACCCTGGATGGTAGATTTTATAATACCATTAAATTCCCGATTTTCAGGGATTACGCTCCTCCAATGCTTGCCGGGTTTACAATTGACATTACCGAACAGAAACTTGCCGAAGAAGCACTGAAGGAAAATGAAGAAAAACTCCTTACCCTCATTAATTCATCACCTGATATCATTTGTTTTAAAAATGCCGAAACCCAATGGATACAGGCTAATGACAGTATTCTTGAACTTTTCCAGCTTCAGAATGTCGACTATTTCAATAAAACTGACAATGAGCTGGCAACTTTTACATCCGGGGTATTCAAAGATACACTTAATACATGCAGCATAACTGACGAAATAGCCTGGGCCAATGAAACAGGAACCCGAACTGAAGAAATAATTGCTGACATCAATGGCTCATTGCATGTATATGATATTATTAAAATTCCGCTCTATTATGCTGATACAAAGCGAAAAGGCCTTGTTGTGTATGGCAGGGATATTACCGAAATGAAAATGACTGAAGATGAACTTCGAAAACGCGAATCACTGCTTCGAACTTTTTTTGAACATGCTCCTTTCGAAATATGGGCACGTGACAAAAACGGATATGGAACTCTTGAAAATAAACTTGTTGTTGATCATTTCGGATCAATTATTGGAAAAAAGCCTGATCATTCAAATCTGTCTGAGGAAGTAATTGCAAACTGGAATTCAAATAACCAGAAAGCAATGAACGGTGAGATTATAAATGATGAATTTGTTTATGAAATAAACGGAGTTCCCCGGAACTTCCAACAAATACTTGCTCCGATTTATATTGATGGTACTATTGACGGAATTGCCGGATTTAACATTGATATTACTGAACGCAAACAAGCCGAAGCTGAAATTCGCAATTTGAACTCGGAACTCGAACTGCGGGTGCAGCAACGTACCCTTCAGCTGGAGCAAGCCAATAAAGAACTGGAGGCATTCAGCTATTCCGTATCGCACGATTTACGCGCTCCATTACGTGGAATTGATGGCTGGAGCCTCGCTCTGCTCGAAGATTATAATGAACAGCTTGATGAACCGGGCCGTGTATTTCTCAGTCGGGTTCGGAGCGAAGCCCAACGCATGGGACATCTGATTGATGATTTACTCAAACTTTCGCGTGTTAGCAGGTTCGAAATGAAACTGATTGAAGTAAATTTAAGTGAACTGGCTCATACAATTACTGACAGGTTACTTGAAACCAATGCTAACCGTAAGTTTGATTTCAGGATTGAGCAAGACCTTATTGCGGTTTGTGATCCGGCCATGCTCGAAATTGTACTTACAAATCTATTTGATAATGCTTTCAAATTCAGCGGATTGGAACCCTTGAGCCTGATTGAATTCGGAAAACGCGAATCAGATGGATTAACTACATTTTATATTCGAGATAATGGAGTAGGCTTTGATATGGAAAATGCCCGAAAATTATTTGGTGCCTTCCAGCGGATGCATAAACAAACGGAATTTCAGGGTTCAGGAATCGGACTGGCTACCGTACAACGTATCATCCACCGGCATGGAGGTCGAATTTGGGCTGAATCCAGAGCGGGAGAAGGTGCTGTGTTTTATTTTACACTTGTTGTGTAGAGCAAAAATTACATCAGCACTTCAATGTCACCGGATATAAACGCAAAGTATGTTTTAGGTGTAAAAGTCGTGCTCCGGAATTCTACTTTTGGGGATGAACAAATGTCATGTGGAAATGAAGCTAAAAAAAGAAGTAACATTTACTACTTTTTCTCCATGCATTGCAATGTTTTCCTACCTTCGCAATGAAAAAAATCTAAATGTTAAATTTAATATTCCGGAATATGTCGCGGATTATACTTACTTCTCTTATTTTCAGTTTTTTACTGATTTCTTGTTCAACAGGCAAAAAAGCATACGAGCGTGGCGATTACTACAATGCCACTCTGAAGGCTGTAAACCGATTGAGGAGCAATCCCGATTCGAAAAAAGCACTCAATGCTGTAAAGGACAGTTATCCCATGTCGATCACATATTTCCAGGGAAAAATTAATTATGCTTTGAGCACCAATAGTCCATATAAATACTCCGAAATAGTTGATTATTACGAAAAAATGAATCGTCTGGCCGACGAAGTAAGTCGCTGTCCGGCAGCTTTAAATATTTTTCCAAATGTAAATTACTATACCGGCGAATTAGCTCAGGCACGCTCACAGGCAGCTGAAGAACAGTATAATGCAGGTTTAAAAAATGAGCAGATAAATACACGGCTTTCATGGAAGGATGCATATTACAATTACAGTGAAGCCAATCATTTTGTTCCCGGTTACAGGGATGTAAATGAGCGAATAGCGAATGCAAAATTTTATGCAACCTTAAAGGTGATTGTTGAGCAAATACAGGTTCCCAGGAAGTATCAGCTTTCGTCCGACTTTTTCCTTAACCAGATGATTGAATCGCTTAAAAGCAACAGGCCCAATGAGTTTGTCGAATATTACTCGCCTGAATCAGCTACAAAATCCGGTATTAAAAGTCCTGACCAGATACTGCGAATGAACTTCGACGAATTTGTAACAGGTCAGGTTTATGATAAAGAAACGGTTCGCGAATACTCGCGCGACAGTGTAGAAGTAGGTTCAGTAAACATGCCCGATGGCACAAAACAAAAAGTTTACAATACCGTAAAAGCCAAACTTACAACCAACCGCAGGGAACTCATTTCCAACGGTGTACTGGATGTTACAATTATTGATTTTCAGTTAAACAATGTGGTTTCGCAGCGAAAATTTACTGGTCAATATGTATGGTTTACCGAATGGGGATTTTATAACGGCGACGAAAGGGCACTCAATAACGATCAACTGGCGGTTTGCCGCAAGAAACCCATTTCGCCTCCGAGTCCGCAGGATCTGTTTATCGAATTCACAAAACCGATTTTTAGTCAGGTATCTCCCTATTTAAAATCGTTTTATAGTAAGTATTAGCCTGAACTTTTTTAACCTGATCAATTCGTAAACTTTGCGCCCATTGCTTCTTTAATCGCATCCTTGCGGTAAAAAAAAAGCATTTAGCCGCTAAGCTGCAAAGTCAATAAAAAAGAGTGCAAAGGATATCCTTTTGAATTTTATAGGTTTAAAAAAAACAATAGAGTGAACCTTAGTGAAACTTTCAAAATAAATTCCTCAATTGTAAGTGAGATAGAAATAACTACGGCCACCAAACTAAATGATCATTGATTAGTGTTGAATGTTGGAGCACCGGGCTATCTGCTATAGTCCGTAGGACTTCAACATTAATAAAGGAAAATACGGAAGAGGAATATTGCCCGTAGGGCATTAACATAAAAAAATTGTAAAAAAAACGAAGCTTAGCCCTTCATAAGTTTTGAGTAAGTTAATTTGTAAGTTTCACTTAAGTTCTGGCAAAGGCAATAAAAATTTACGTTTTTGTAATTTGGGAAAGTTGATAAATTTTTCTTTTCAAAACGCCAAGCCATATATCTGAATATTTTATATTTGTAAAAATCCTGTTTAGTTTTTAACCAATCATTTAAAAATTTTCAAAATCTCTGTTATGGGAAATCTTTTAATCATCATTATTGGAGCTGTTCTCCTTTTTTTCTTTGCCGGAATACGCATTGTACGACCTACAAACCGGGCTCTTGTGGAAAGGCTGGGTAAATATCATCATTTTGCCACTGCTGGTTTTAACTGGATTATACCGGTTATCGACAAAATGTACAAAATCAATATCACCGAAAAGATGATCAACGCCGAACCTCAGGAAATTATTACCAACGACAATCTGAATGCCCGGGTTGACGCACAAGTATATTTTAAAATAAAGCCTGACGAAGAAAGTGTAATGAATTCGCAGTATAATGTTAACAGCATTGAATACCAGATTGTTAACCTTGCCAGGACTACTTTGCGTAACATTATTGGCACAATGACACTTAAATCAGCAAATAGTGAGCGTGGGAAAATCAATAAAGAGTTGCATTCCACACTGCTTATCGAAACTGAAAGCTGGGGAATTGAAATAGTACGTACCGAGCTTAAAGAAATTGATCCGCCTAAGGATGTGCAGGAAACAATGAACAAAATTGTGAAAGCAGAAAATGAAAAGATAGCGGCAATTGATTATGCAACAGCCACTGAAACCAAAGCTGATGGTGAAAAACGCGCTGAAATCAGAAGAGCTGAAGGGATTAAGCAAGGGGCAATTCTACGCGCCGAAGGTGAAGCGCAGGCAATACAACTGGTAAATGAATCAGCTGAGAAATATTTCGTTGGTAATGCGCAAATGTTACGTCGCATACAGGCAATGGAAACATCGTTAAAGGATAATTCGAAAATTGTAGTTCCAACCGGAAGCGACCTAGTAAATGTAATGGGCGAAATGGGTGGTGTAATTCCATTGAAAAATAAATCAGATAAAAATATGTATCAGCCTGGAACCTGATAAAATACATTTCGATACTTGCAATAAATAACTGAATACAAAGCTGTTGAACCAAATCCTAAATCTCCATTGTTTAAACTTTGGAGATTTTTTTTTGGGAAATTCTGCCTTTCGGGTTGTGATAAATTAGCTAACCCAAATTGATGCGTTCCCTATGAATACATAATCACCAAATTCGTTTAATTTTAATATCTCCCCTCCCCCGCCAGTACTAAAATATGAAGGCTGTTTTATGCAGATAAAACTTCTTCTTTTTTCAATTTAGTGAACGCAATAATTAGAAAACTTACTATAAAGAATAAGGATAATAGCAAAGTGCTGTTTCGCATACTGCCTGTTACCTGTTCAATAATGCCAAAACCAAGCATCCCTATTACAATTGCTAATTTTTCGGTGCTATCGTAAAAGCTGAAATAAGATGCAGTGTCAGAAGTATCGGCAGGGATAAGTTTCGACCAGGTTGAGCGCGCCTGCGACTGTATCCCTCCCATTACAAGACCCACTAATGCTGACAAAACATAGAATTGATATTCGGTATGCACAATATAGGCTGAAAGGCAAATAAAAATCCAGATAGCAAGCATCCAAAGCAACGATGTCCGGTTTCCAAAACGGGTAGAAACTCTTCCGAAAATATATGCACCGGCAACCGCTACTAATTGAATGAGCAGAATTGTCATAATCAGTTTAGTATCAGTGATTCCCAGTTCTGCCTTTCCGAAAAGAGAGGCTACAATAATGATAGTTTGTACACCCATGCTGAAAAAGAAAAAGGACAGCAGAAAACGTGACATGGTTTTATGTTTTTTGATAAAACCAAATACTTTAAAAACCTCATGAAACCCTTTGGTAAAAATGGTTATATCCCAACGAACTTCCTTACGTTCTTCGCGCAAATAGTAAAAAGCAATCTGAGAAACAGCCAGCCACCAAATACCCACTTCGATAAACGAAAACCGAATGGCTTCCAGGCTATCCTGAAACCCAAACGCCTGAAATTGCTGCAACGAAAAAATATTGAATATGAGCAATAACATACTTCCGGCATAGCCAAACGAAAAACCTTTGGCGCTAATACGGTCGTGCAGGTCGGGTGTAGCAATAATTGGTAAAAATGAATTGTAATAAACCAATGATCCGGCAAAGCCTATTACCGCCAGCATGGGAAGTAATAGTCCCAACAGTATATTTTCACCTGTAAAAAAGAACAATCCCATGCATGCAAAAGAACCTAATACGGTGAAGAACTGCATGAAACGTTTACGATATCCGCCCAGATCGGCAATCCCTGATAATGATAAAGTTAGCAGAATTACTAAAAAATATCCCAATGCAATGGCGTATTCGTACAAAACGGTATTCTTGATATTCATACTCATGAATGTTACCATTTCCGATCCAAAAGCTTTATGTGTTACCTGCTGATAGAATATCGGATACAAAACGGTATTCACACTTAACATATAAGCTGAATTGGCTATATCGTAGGTACACCATGCGTTTATAACTTTTGAGGAATTTACTGGCAAAACCGTTTTATGCATATGATTGTGACTATTTTCGGATAAAACTACTATTTTTATTTGAATCAGATTCAAACACTGCTTCTGATTTTACCTACAGATGACATTTTTTATCTGCCGGAATCAATTTTAATTAACCCGGATTCATTAATTTTGACAAAAAATAGGCTGATTTTAAATGAGAAACGCAGACACATTCATTCTCTTGCTATCAAAAATTTTAGCTTTTAAGATCAGGCTTATGCTTCGTATCCGTTACAGGATTTCAATTAAAGGCTCTGAAATACTACAGAACAGCTCGCCCATACTTTTTTTACCTAATCATCAGGGATTGATTGATCCCATAATTCTGCTAAGTCAAATTTACCGGTTCTCAACTGCAACACCGGTTATGTCCGAAAAATACTTCGATTTGCCAATAGCAAAATGGTATTTTAAACGACTCGGAGCCGTTCGTGTAAGTGATCTGGAAACGGGCAACCGCGATACACAGGTTTTAAAATCAATTACCCGCTCAGTTTATAAAGGATTCAAACGCAAAAAAAATATTGTAATTTACCCCAGTGGACAGCTTGCGGCGCAGGGCTATGAGAAAATTTTTAATAAAAAGTCGGCATACCATATTGTAAGTACAATCCCTGAAAATGTTCAAATAGTTGGTGTACGAATATCCGGATTGTGGGGAAGCATGTGGTCGAAAGCCCGTACCGGAAAATCACCGGATTTCTCAATTCAGTTAATTAAAGGCATTTTTTATACTGTGGCCAATTTTCTGTTTTTTGTCCCGAAACGTGCAGTCAGCATTGAATTTGTAGATATTACCTCAATCGCAAAGGAACAAGCAATTCCGGGACAAAAGCCATTTAATACATTTCTTGAAGGGTTTTACAATCTTTATGGCGAGGAGCCAGTACTTTTCCTGAAACACATTTTTTATTTACCACCTTCGAAAAGAAAAGCTTAGTTGGATGATACTATCCCAAAAGCTTTAGATTCAAATGTTAGCAAGGATAATGATGAAATATGAAGAAATACTTAATTTTTCTATAAAAATAAGTTGCTTCGAATCCTTAGTCAGTTTTGCAGGAATTGATAGCTTTCCAAAAGCCATTAGCTATCTTTTTAAAGATTTTTTAATATTGATTTATTGAAACTGGCTTCCTACCTCACCAACGTCACCGTCCCCCATTTCGGTTCCGACAGGCCTCTCCGTTCGCCTACATCCGTGTTGTAGCAGATGCTTCCATCCCGGAAAATAGCAGTGATTTTCCATACATACACATCCTGCTGGCAGGGCTTTTCGTTGTAGGTGCCATCCCAGCTTTCGGACGGTGTGCCGTTTT
>Ga0105047_10007298_pt1 | contig 18658 bp, 14 predicted proteins | sample MAT04_FD_78384 | JGI IMG/M metagenome (GOLD analysis project Ga0105047, IMG submission 78384) | Freshwater microbial communities from Lake Fryxell liftoff mats and glacier meltwater in Antarctica - MAT-04 (megahit assembly) | ecosystem: Environmental > Aquatic > Freshwater > Ice > Liftoff... | reverse complement strand
TAGGAGGGGGATGGGGTAGATTTTCGGGTTAGCAGCAGTTAAAACCCATCCCCACCCTAGCCCTCCCCTTGAAAGGGAGGGGATTTTAGACCAATGCAATTACCAAACCGGACAACGCTGAGTATTATTAAGAAAAATATATCCCGCCAAATGAGTTGTAACTGCAATAAAGTTAGTCTGCAGGAGGTATGATGAAAAGCGCACTTACCTATACGGTCTTATTTATACTTGTCTTGATGTTCTGTTCAAATTCATTTGCAGCAGAGCAGAAAGTCGTGCGTGTTGGTGCGTTTAACTATTATCCCGGAATTTTCAAGGATACGGACGGCCAGGTGAAGGGTTTTTACGTTGATGCTCTGGCTGATATTGCAAAACGTGAAAATATCCGTTTTGAATATGTCTATGGCTCATGGAATGAAAGTTTGGAGCGTATTAAGACAGGTGAAGTTGATGTGTTGACCAGCGTAGCTTTTACTGCGGAGCGGGCGGCGTATCTTGATTACGGCAAGACGCCTCTTCTGACGGTCTGGGGTGAGTTGTATACATCGCTGAAGTCAGAAATTGAAAGTATCAGGGATGTGCAGGGCAAAAAAATTGCGGTGATGAAAGGTGATTTTAACGGAAAAAATTTCATCGATCTGGCCGGCAAATTTAATATTACCTGTGAGTTTGTTGAAATGCGCAGTTTTGAAGATGTCTTTAAGGCCATTGCCGACAAAACCGTTGATGCCGGTGTCGTCAGTAGCACCTTTGGCGTAGCCAAACAGAAAGAGTATTCTCTCCGGTCAACGGGGGTGGTGTTCAATCCGTTTGATATTTTCTTTGCAGTTGCTAAGGGGAAAAACAGCGAGCTGATTGCGCTACTTGACAAGAACCTGGAAAATTGGCGCCATCAGGAATATTCGGTTTTTAATCAAGCCAGGCAGAAATGGTCATACGGTTCCGTCGGCAAGATGAGTATAGTTCCACCATGGCTGAAAAATTCTCTTGTCGGTCTTGCTGTTTTGGTGTTTATCGCAACATTTTTTATTGTGATATTGAGAAGACAGGTGCAAAAAGCTACGGCAGTTATTCTTGAAAGCAAGGCTGTGTTGCTGGAAAGTGAGTCTACTTTACGCAACTACATAGAAAATTCACCGGCAGGGATTTTTATTGCTGATGAAAACGGACATTATTTAGAGGTAAATCCCGCTGCTTGCTTAATGGTCGGTTATTCCAGGGAAGAACTGCTGGGAATGACTATTCTGGATATTGTTTCGCCTGAACTGGTTGAGCTGAACATTCAAAAATTCAGCCAACTAAAGCTAACCGGCTGCCTGAAGTTTGAACTGGAGTTTGTGCATAAGAACGGCAGCCAGGGGTGTTTGTCGTTGTCAGCGGTTAAATTGTCAGATATTAGATGTATGGGGTTTGCAACCGATATTACAGAAGCAAAAAAAGCGGTACAGGAAAAAGCCGTATTGGAAGCTAAGCTGCATCAAGCTCAGAAAATGGAATCCGTTGGTCGTTTGGCAGGCGGCGTGGCCCATGACTTTAATAATATGCTGGGTGTGATTATGGGTAACGCTGATATGGCCTTGATGGAAATGAATCTGTCTGATTCTTTGTTTCATGAACTAATGGAAATTCGCAAAGCTGCCGAGCGCTCGGCTGATCTGACCCGTCAATTGCTGGCGTTTGCAAGAAAGCAGACCGTTGCTCCCAAAATCCTGGACTTGAATGAAACCGTTGAAAGTATGCTCAAGATGCTGCAGCGTCTGATTGGTGAAGATATCAACCTCAACTGGAGGCCAGAGACAAATCTCTGGAAAGTAAATATTGATCCATCGCAGATTGACCAGATTCTGGTAAATCTCTGCGTCAATGCCCGTGATTCAATTGATAATATCGGCAACATCACCATTGAAATAAAAAATATATCTGCTTTTTCAAGTCTTAGCAGCTATCATGCTGATTTTGAACCGGGTGAGTATGTCTGTCTAACTGTCAGCGATGATGGTTGTGGTATGAACAAAGAAACGCAGCTTCAGATCTTTGAACCATTTTTTACAACAAAAGGTGTTGGTGAGGGGACCGGTTTGGGGCTGGCTACGGTGTATGGTGCTGTCAAGCAGAACAACGGCTATATTAATGTCTACAGCGAGTCAGGTCTTGGTTCAAAATTTTCCATATATCTGCCCAGGTATGTGCAAATAGTTGAACCTGTTTCTGAACCGGCAATATTAGAGCTGTCCCTGACTGGAGATGAAACAATTTTGTTGGTAGAAGATGAACAGGCCATTCTGAGGATGGTAGCAAAAATGCTGGAAATGAAGGGTTACACGGTTTTACAGGCAAACACGCCGGAAGAGGCGCTGCAATTGGCTGCTGAAAATTCAGGTGTGATCAAACTGTTGATTACTGATGTGATCATGCCGGAAGTAAACGGTCGGGACCTGGCAAAGCAGCTGCTTGTGCTTTACCCCCAATTCAAGGCTCTGTTCATGTCAGGATATACCGCTGATGTTATTGCCAGGCGCGGGGTGCTGGACCATGGTGTAAGTTATATCCAAAAACCGTTTTCCCTGAATGAGTTGTCAATTAAAGTCAGGGAAGTGCTTGATTATTAGCTGTAATACTCTTCCCTGTATATTCAATTAACCACTGTGGATTGGAGGGAGGTTCGTTTAAAGCTCTTGACCACCTTTATTTTTAGTCCAATGCTTCTCCAAAAGCACCTATCTGCACGCCTCTATCCTTGTATGACACAATCGCTTCGCCAAAACAGCCTATTTTGTTGATAAAGTTATTATCGGTAAATGCAATCTCACCAAAATCACCTATGGCTACGGAGTTTTTGCTCGCAGTTGTTTCAAGCTCTCCAAAAAGACCTATCTTGACGCTATTAAGAACTGTTGAAATATACTCTTCACCGAAGGTGCCGATTCGGATGCCGGTTTCAGTTTCCGGAAGAACGATTTCACCGAAGAGTCCTATGGGATAAGAGGGAAGTCGTGGTTCAATTTTTTTTGATTTGCCAAGATTATGGACATGAAATTTCATCATTCTGTGACTGTGATGATTCATTGTGCTGGCCATACGTGCCTCCTTGGTACTGATGTTGCTGGAATGTTACCTGTTTGGACTGGAAATTCGCTATTTTCAAAACGGTGTTTTAATATTGATATGTACGAACATAATAGCTTGGTCATACATATTGTCAAGATGTTTTTTTACCTGAGTAGAACTAATCTCCCGCTGTTCAAGTTTCTCCCCTTTCAAGGGGGAGGTTAGGAGGGGGTTGGTAGATTTTCGGGTTTTGCAGCGGATAAAACCCATCCCCACCCTAACCCTCCCCTTGAAAGGGAGGGGGTTTTAGGCCAATGCAAAGTCCAAACAGGACAACACTGCATGTGAATTATCCATTTTTTTTCGGGTGCTTAGCATTGATATTGATTGTGTCGAGTAGATAATTCGATTGGATAGAAGGAACTGTTTGGACTGAACTGGAAAAGAGATTATAACTTTGATATTGGTTTAGAAGATATTTAAGTATCAGTGAGGTATTGGAAATGACACAACTTGACCGTATAGAACAAAAACTGGATCATCTGTTAAGGCTGGTTGAATCATTATCGCTCAATCAGGAAGAAAAGGCCGGGAAGACGTTTGGTGTAGGAGAATCTGACGGTTCCAAAATCTCCAAAGTCCCGCCAAGGGAGCTGCGCAAGTGGCCGGAGATCAATCATAGAGGCCCGAAACCCACCCCGCGACAAAAATAGGTTATTCATGCTTGACGATCTGTAACTGAAAACGGTATCTTAATTAAATCATGTCGCCACGATTTCGCATAGTTTCCATTATCATACTGCTGCTGTCGCTATTATGTTTCAGCGGCATTGCACAGGCTGGCCTGCTACTTGCTGATACAGTTGCCGCTCAGGATAGCTGCTGCCCGTCAGATGATAAACAACAAAACGACAAGCCGTCCGCCCCCTGTGCATCACCTGCATGTCTTTGCATTGTATGTTCAGCCGCTTTGATTCAAGTTTCGTTCAACATGGATAAAGCTGTCGACGAAAGTGTCATAAGCAACATCAGCTATCCTGATATTCTGCCTTCAGGATTTACTACACGCATAGACTACCCGCCCGAATTCGTCTGACTTACTCCCCCTGTTTGATTTTATCTCAATTTTAACCAGCGTTGTCCGGTTTGGTAATTGCATTGGTCTTAAATCCCCTCCCTTTCGTGGGGAGGGTTAGGGTGGGGATGGGTTTTAGCTGCTGCAAACCCGAAAATCTACCCCATCCCCCTCCTAACCTCCCCCTTGGAAGGGGAGGGACAAAGGCTGCAAAAAGCAAACCGGACACTGGTGAATTTTAACCGCTATTTGCAGGTGTATGCGTTATTGCTGCCTGTCGATTATATCAGTCTATATAAAAGGATAAGTCTATGAAAAAACTCTCGGTTTTTACTATTTCGGCTTGTGTTGCCGTACTTTGCCTGACAATTATGGTTTCCGGTTGCAGCTCTAAGGCTTTCAACGTCAATGATGTAGCCTCGGATCCGGCGGCCTTTAAAGGTGCCATCACCCTTACCGGGATCATGGGTGGCGTCTCGGTACAGGATAAAACTATTTTCGGCATCATGGATATCAAGGAGTTGCAGTGTAAAACCCAAAACTGCAACAAGGTCTTTATTCCGATCAGATCCCAGAGTAAAATGCCTGTGCTGGGTGATGAGGTAAGGGCCACCGGCAGTTTTGTGAAGCTGAGCGACGGTTATCTGTTTGAGGCCACGGAAGTCAAGGTGGTACGAAACCACAAGATTGGGGGCTAAATGACGCTAACCAAACTTGTTGTCAGAAACATCACCCGTCGCAGGGGGCGTTTTGTCTTCACGCTGCTCGGAATAACCATCGGCATTGCCTCGTTCGTAACCTTTCTTTCCATGGGTGGAAATCTGAAGAAAGAAATCTTCAGGGAAACGGCCGCGCTTGGTGCACATCTGCTGGTCATCCCCAAAGGATCCTGCGGTTTTGAACAGCTGTCTATCTTGACTGGCGACCAGATGCCTACCAATATTACGGCTGCCGAGTTTGCCGCCATCTCCGCCATCAAGGGGTTGACTGCGGTTCCATTTCTGGCGCAGAAGTCGGCAATGAACAATAAGCCGATAGCGGTCAACGGTATTCAACCGGAAGAAACGCTCAAGTTTAAGGGGTGGCAGATCGATAAGGGCGAGTATTTTACAGCCCCGGATGGATCAGGAGCCGTTGTGGGGGCTGCCGCTGCCAAACAGTTTGAACTCAAACCCGGTTCAGTTGTCTCTGTGCGTGGGGAAGAGTTGACGATCAAAGGTATTCTCAAGGAGACCGGCGGTCGGGATGATTTTACCATGTTTTTGTCCATGCCGGTGGCCCAGCGCCTGTTCAAGTCCATTGACCGGGTTTCGTATATTTCAATCAAGGTGGATGACCTGAAACTAAGCGACAGTTATGCCGAAAAGATCAAAGAAGTGGCCGGTCTGGGTGTGGTATCGGACAAGCAGATGCTCAAGTCGGTTCTGGGTATTGTCGGTTCCGTCAATATCACCCTGCAGATGATCGCGGCCGTGTCTGTGCTGGCGGCGGCCTTTGGCATCATCAACACCATGATGACCGCCACTTACGAACGTAAGCGGGAAATTGGAATACTGCAGGCCCTGGGAGCTACCCAGCGCACCATCTTCTCAATATTTGTGCTGGAGTCGGCATTTTACGGCATTATCGGCGGGGTGATCGGGGTGGTTTCCGGTCTGCTGATATCGACCCTGGCCGCGCCATATATCAGCGAAAATGCCTTTACAACGCTGGTCAAGGGATCTGGAAACACCAGTTCGATTGATCCGGTGATGATTTTTGGCTCAATTCTTTTTTCGGCCGTGGTGGCCATTGTAGCTGGGCTTTACCCGGCCTGGCGGGCGGCGCGCCTTTCGCCGGTGGAGGCGATCAGCTATGAGTAATATGATTATCAAGGTCGAAAATGCGACCAAGATTTATAACGGCGGTGCTGTTGCTACGGCTGCTTTGCGCGGTGTCAGTCTGGAAATACCCCGTGGTTCATTTACCTGCATTGTCGGTCCATCCGGGCACGGCAAGAGTACGCTGATGCATTTGATCGGCGGACTGGATCGACCGACAGAAGGGGCTGTTCATCTGGACGAGATCGAGATCAGCCAGTTGGATAACTGTGCCCTGGCAAAACTGAGGGGGCAGAAAATCGGCTTCGTTTTCCAGTTTTTCAACCTGTTGCAAGGGCTGACAGCATTTGAAAATGTGGAAATAGCCATGATGCTGGCCGGTATCCCGGAATCTGAACAGAAGGCCCGTGCTACAGCAATGCTTGACTTGGTTAATCTGGGCGAGAAGGCGGATGCAAAACCGAACCAGCTCTCAGGAGGGCAGCAACAGCGGGTGGCAATAGCCCGTGCCCTGGCCAATGATCCGGATATTCTTTTGATGGATGAGCCGACCGGAAACCTTGATTCTGCTGCAGAGGCGGAGGTGCTGGATATCCTGTTTGCGCTGCATAAACGGGGAAAAACCATCGTGATTGTGACGCACAATAACGACATTGCAGCCCGGGCCGAGCAGATAATCAGGGTCAGGGACGGTCAGATCCTGGTTAGCTAACCTGGGGCAATTTAAGTTTTTAGATTACGAGCCTCTTGCAAAACTACTGCGGGCCTGTTCTGCTTCGTTGCCGCTCACTCGGAAGCTCAACGTACATAAGGGTACGCCTCGCTCCCTCGCTTGCTTGCGCCTTGCATAACTGTCTCCTCATGACATTTAGCAAGAGGCTCTTACGTTTAAACTAAACTAATTCCTTATTCGGGAGACAAAATTGACGACATCGAAACGTGATTTCATCGAAACATTCTGGGACTTTTTTTGTTCTTTAAAATTGACCATTTTCCTTCTTATTTCTCTGGCACTGACCTCTATTATCGGCACAGTTGTTCCGCAAGGTCAGCTGAACCCGCAATACGTTGCGCAGCTCAGCCCTTTGAAACTCCAGTTTTACACAACCCTTGGCTTCTTCGATATGTACCACTCCTGGTGGTTCATTACACTTTTGTACATGATGAGCCTCAACCTGATTTGCTGTTCAATCAAGAGACTGCCCCATGTCTTTAAATTCGTAACAGAACCGGTATTAACTCTGGATGAAGCCACCCGCAAGAGTTATATACTTAAAATGGAAACCTCCTATTCCACCCCTGCAGACATTGTCAAAAAGCGGGTAGAGGAATTTCTTGCCTCTGAAATCTCCAAACCGGTCTTAACCGACCAGGATGGAGAACAGCAGCTGTTTGCCCAGAAAAACCCCTGGAGCCGTCTGGGAGTTTACGTAGTCCACTTAAGCATCCTGGTCATCTTTATCGGCGGGATCATCGGCTCACTGTTCGGGTTTAACGGGTATGTAAATATTGTTGAAGGTACATCCGTAACCAGCATAGATGGCCGCGATGGCAAAAAAATACCGCTCGGTTTTGAACTGCGCTGCGAACAGTTCTCCGCATCCTTCTATGACACCGGAGTACCCAAAGAATTTAAAAGCATCCTGACCGTCCTGGAAAACGGCAAACCGGTCAAAGACTACACAAATGCCCGGATCGTTGTTAACGACCCTCTGCAATACAAAGGCATCACCTTCTACCAGTCCAGCTACGGCAATGCCGGCAGCTTTTTCTTTGACATAACAGACAAAAACGGAAAAAACAAAACACCACTACTGGTCGGAGCCGATTCCGGTGCCATGCTGCCGGACGGCAGTATCTTGAAAGTCGCCCAGACCACTGCCGACATCTCACCATTTGAACAGGGTCGTTCCGGTCCAGCCGCCGCCGTAGAGCTCGTTAGTTCCAGTGGCAAAGCCGAGCAATTTGTTGTTTATACCAACCATCAGGACTTGAACACCAAGCATGCCAAAGAACATAACCGGGATTATATCCTTCACTACAAAGGCACTGAGGAAAAAATGTACACCGGCCTGCAGGTCGCTAAAGACCCCGGCGTCTGGTTTGTCTGGTTGGGATGCACACTAATGATGATCGGCCTTTATATCGCCTTCCTCATGTCACACAAACGGGTCTGGGTAGTAATCAAAAAAGGTCATGTCTTCATGTACGGCAATGTAAACAAGAACCAGGCCTCATTTGAAATTGAATTTGAACAGCTATCAGAAAAACTTAAAGAATGCGTCAAAGAGAGGGGTTAATATATGAGTGGTATTTCACAAAATCTGATTAGTACCCAACTATTGAACTGGACCGGACTGCTTTATTTTTTCTCCATGTTCTCCTTTATTATTCTGCTCACCGCCAAGAACAAGAAAATCGGAACCATAGCAACCTGCCTGGCCTATGCCGGACTTGCCCTGCATACCATCGCAATCGGCCTGCGCTGGATAGAATCCTACAACCTGGGCTATGGCCATGCACCACTGTCCAACATGTATGAATCCATAGTCTTCTTCTCCTGGACCATCGTCTTGATCTTCCTGATGATCGACATTAAATATAAATACAAAGTAGTCGGCGTATTTGTCATGCCCTTTGCTTTGTTCAGCCTGGCCTGGGCGCAGATGTTCTCTGTTGTCAGTATGACCGGTAGCACCGCCCTCAGCAAACTCGTTATCATGGACGACAAGATCAGTCCCCTGATGCCCGCCCTGCAGAGTAACTGGCTGCTCTATCATGTAGTAACCTGTTTCCTCGGCTACGCCGCCTTTGCCGTCGCCTGCGGCGTCTCCGTCATGTACCTGATCAAAGCCAACTTTGAAAAGAATGAAAACGACAAATCAACCGGTGGCATACTGTCCGTATTTCCGCCTATCCGCGTTCTGGATGACATGAACTACAGATCGATCATGGTCGGCTTTCCGTTACTGACCCTGGGAATCATCACTGGTGCCGCCTGGGCCAACTATGCCTGGGGTTCATACTGGAGTTGGGATCCCAAAGAAACCTGGTCCCTGATCGTATGGTTTATTTACGCCGCATTCCTGCATGCCCGTTTCACCAGGGGATGGGTAGGGAAGAGGGCGGCCTGGCTTTCCATATTCGGGTTTGCGGCCACTCTGTTTTGCTATCTGGGTGTTAATCTGCTGCTCTCAGGTCTGCATAGTTATGGCGGGAAATAGGAAAACACTTAATCCTTTAAAAACAGTTGATCACGCAAAGCCGCAAAGAACGCAAAGAAAACTTTTGGTTTTCTTTGCGTCTTGCTTAGAGGTACCTACTTTTGGTGGCGTCTTTACGTGAGTCGAATTGCCGATTTTAGTTTTATTTCTCGGCATTTAATCAACTCTTAATCTTGAATGTGATATTGCTAATACGTAAACTCAACAGTAATAAACACAAATGGTGGAGGTCCCATGTTTAAGAGAATAGCATTGTTTCTAATTACCAATATGGCAATTATCTTTGTCCTTAGCATCGTGTTGAACCTGCTGGGGGTTGGTTCGATGCTGAATGAACAGGGTCTGGACATGACCAACCTGATTGTTTTTGCCGCCGTGTTCGGCTTCGGTGGATCGCTGATATCACTGGCCATTTCCAAATGGACAGCCAAACGCCTGACCGGTGCCCGGGTGATCATCACCCCGGCCAATGAACAGGAGGTCTGGTTGCTGGAGGTAGTACGCCGTCAGTCGTTGAAGGCAGGTATCAATATGCCCGAAGTAGCGATCTACGATGCGCCGGATATCAACGCCTTTGCTACCGGTATGCGTCGTAACAGTGCTCTGGTGGCAGTCAGCTCCGGGCTTCTGCGGGTAATGAGCCGCAACGAGGCCGAAGCGGTGTTGGCCCATGAGGTCAGTCATGTTGCCAATGGTGACATGATTACCCTGGCCTTGATTCAGGGGGTGGTGAACACCTTTGTTATCGTTGCCTCACGGTTGGCCGGTTATCTGGTAGATCGGGTGATATTTAAAACTGAACGGGGACATGGTCCCGGTTTTTTTATAACCTCAATGATTGCCCAGATTGTTTTCGGCATCCTGGCCAGCATAATTGTTTTCTGGTTTAGTCGGCAGCGGGAATTCCGGGCCGATGCAGGTGCCGCAGCACTGGCCGGGCGGGATAAGATGGTGGCGGCCCTGGAGAAGTTGAAACAAACAGCGGGGCAGTCGCACCTGCCGGACCAGATGTCCGCCTTCGGCATTAACGGTACAACGGGAGGTGGACTAAAACAGCTGTTCATGAGCCATCCGCCGCTGGAGGAGCGGATTGAGGCCCTAAGAAATTTGAAATGAGCTTCCTCCATTGTTGGAGTTTCAGTTATTCTCGTGAACAGCATGGCAGGGGCATCCCTCACTCTCTGCCGCCTGTTCCAGATTGTGCAGAATGGCACAATTGCCAATGGTGGTGTTGGCGTGGCAGGAACCGCGCAACGACCGCAGTTGCTGATCAAGCAGCCGCAGCGAAGTTATCTGCTGATGGACACGTTCAATCTGACTGTCCAGCAACAGGTTGATCTCGTCACAGGCCAGTTCCGGGTGGATCTGCAGGCTGCGCAAGGTGCGTACATCCGGCAGGCCCATAGCTAGTGAACGGCAGTGGCGGATGAAGTTCAGTTGCGCAAGGTGGCAGTTTGTATATTGGCGATAACCGTTGTCGTCACGGGCTGGTGCTTCCAGCAGACCTTCCCGCTCGTAAAAACGGATTGTCTCAACGCTGCAGGAACTGCGTTTGGCCAACTCTCCAATTTTCATAAAAATCCCTTCAAATTATTGCTTGACCCTGAAGTAGGTACAGGGTGTTTTATAATAGCATAATAGCGGAGGTTCACCAGATGAATCAAGTTAACCGTATAAAAGCAGTCACTACTGAGCATGATCAAAATGATAGCTGCTGTTGTCATGCAGAACATTCAGCGTCCGCTGATTGCAGTCTAACAGCAGAAAAGAGTACTAACTGCCAGCCGACGGAAGGGACCAGCAGAGTACGCTACCGTATCGACAGGATGGACTGTCCGGTGGAGGAACAGTTGATCCATAAAAAACTGGAATCAATGCACGGGATCGCCGGACTTGATTTCAATCTGTTTGCCCGCGAACTGACTGTTTATCACCGGCTTGATGACTCTCAGCCGATTGCTGACGCGCTGGAAAGTATCGGCATGTCGCCGGTATTGATTGAAAGTGGCACATCTGCCGCTGCTATTCCTACGGCCATGGACCGGAAAACAAAGGCGCTGCTGATACTGGGAGGAATTGCTGCTGTGGCGGCCGAAACGGTTTCCTGGACATCCGGACAGGAGGATTCCTGGTTGGTGATGTCGTTGTCAGCTCTATCGATTTTGACTGCCGGTCTGCCAACGTTGAAAAAAGGGTGGATTGCACTCAAAAACCTGACCTTGAATATCTTTTTCCTGATGTCGCTGGCGGCAACCGGCGCAATATTGATCGGTAAATGGCCGGAAGCGGCCATGGTCATATTTCTGTTCGCCATTGCCGAGGCGATTGAGGCCCTATCTCTGGAGCGTGTTCGTAATGCCATCAAGTCGCTGGCATCAATTGTGCCTGAGAAAGCAGAAGTTAAGTCTGGAGATGATTGGCTGGAGCAGCCTTTATCTGCTGTCGCTATCGGTAGTCTTATCAGGATTCGTAGCGGTTCGCGCGTACCGCTTGATGCCAAGGTTGTGTACGGCGCAGCAGCGCTGGACCAGGCACCGATTACGGGCGAAAGCCTGCCGGTAGACAAACAGATTGGTGATCTGCTTTTCGCAGGCAGCATAGTAACCGATGGTGTTGTGGAAGCGACCGTAACTTCGGCTCCCGGCAACAGTACATTGGACCGTATTGCCGCCGCAATTCAGCAGGCACAGTCACAACGGGCTCCGACACAGCGTTTAGTTGACAAGTTTGCACACTATTATACCCCGGCGGTTGTTGTCTTTGCCGTTGCACTTGCACTATTCGGGTCGTTGCTGTTTGGCGGCGGCTGGGGGCACTGGCTTTACCAGGCCCTGGTAATACTGGTTATCGCCTGCCCATGTGCATTAGTGCTTTCAACGCCGGTAACGGTTGTCAGCGGTCTGGCTGCCGCAGCCAGACACGGTATTCTGATCAAAGGCGGCACTTATCTGGAAATGGGGCGCTTATTGAAGGCTGTTGCGCTGGACAAGACCGGTACACTGACTCAGGGCAAGCCTGTGCTGACAGTTTCAGTTTTGCTTGGCAGCATGGCGATAGAGCATGCCCTGTTGATTGCCGCCAGTCTGGATGATCATAGCACCCATCCGGTAGCAAGGGCCCTGGTCGCAGGATGGAAAAAGGAACAGCCCGATGCCAGGTTACTGATGGTTGAGAATTTCGGTGTGATTAATGGTCACGGCGTCAAAGGAGTAATCAACGGACAAGCATGGCATCTGGGAAATCATCGCCTGGTTGAGGATTTGGGATATTGCAACCCTGCATTGGAGGCTCAATTAGCTATTTTGGAAAATAGAGGTAATACGGCGATTATCCTCTGTTCCGACTTCGGGCCGGAGGCGATTTTCGGAGTTGCCGACACTGTCAGAAGGGAAAGTACACAGGCGGTGTCAGCACTAAAGGTCCTGAACGTGGTACCTGTGATGTTGAGCGGTGATAACTCAGCAACTGCACAGGCTATTGCCGGTCAACTGGGGATAGAGGATTCACGCGGCAATCTGATGCCGGAAGGCAAGCTGGCAGCCATAGTTGAACTTAAAGAACGTTTTGGTGTTGTCGGCATGGTCGGTGACGGGGTAAACGATGCGCCGGCCCTGGCAAGGGCGGACATCGGTTTTGCCATGGGTGCGGCAGGAACAGCAACAGCTCTGGAAACAGCCGATGTGGCTATAATGGATGATGACCCTCGCAAAATTGCTGACTTTATTTCAATCAGTCAAAGGTGTGCAGTTATTCTGAAACAGAATATAATCTTTGCACTTGGAATCAAGTTTGTGTTTCTTGCCCTTGCGCTTGGTGGTTATGCAACTCTGTGGATGGCTGTCTTTGCGGATATGGGGGCGAGTCTGCTGGTAGTTTTCAACGGTCTGAGGTTACTGGGGTATTTTTCAGGAAGAACAGCAGAATAAAAGCAAAATGATGGTTTCTAACCTGTATTACTTTCCAGCAGTTTACCAATTTCTTCTATTAAATCAGTTGGGTAAATTGGTTTTCTGATGAAATTGATTTTTTCCATCTCATCGAATGATTCCATACTGTAGGCACTCATCATCAATATTGTGACATTCGGATCGTGTGTGGAAAGTTCTTTATAGGCATCTATGCCGCTCATGACCGGCATTGCAATATCCATCAGAATCAGGTCAATGCTGGCAGAATTTGACTTGTATATTTCTACCGCTTCTTTGCCATTGCTGGCTTTGATAATATTATAACCTTCCCGAATCAACAGCTTTTGAAGGAAAAACATGATTGATTCTTCGTCATCAACCAGAAGAATTGTTTTTGCGCTGTCTGTGGAGATCAGATTTTCCATGGGCAGAAGTTATAACTATTTAGATTGTTTTGCAAGAAGTTGGTGTCTGTTGAAGTTGTTTAAATTTGAGCCTCTTGCAAAACTACTGCGGGCCGGTTCTGTTTCGTTACTGCTCACTCGGAAGCTTGTGGGCTACTCAGGACGTTTTGCAAGAGCCTCATCTGAGACTATATTTTATTGAAATAACATCTTGTGTTAATTAGTAAATTTTTGTTAATCTGACCAGATAATTCGCCAATCGGAGGTAGTAGTATGACTGATGAAATCAGGATATTGCATGAAAAGATAGATACAGACCTGCAATTTGTACTGGGCTGTCTGTATGAGGTTTTGATTGAATTGGGTGAGGATGATGCGGCCGCTATTATACCTTGGCGGGCAGCCTCGGCTGTTCCGGCTAAAAAAGTGTCTACAGAAAGGGCCTGCCAACTCTATGCGATTGTTTTCCAACTGCAGGGCATGGTGGAGGAAAATGCTGCAGTGCAGGTGCGCAGGATGATGGAGGCTGGAAAAGGCCCGTCTTTTGAACGGGGCTTATGGGGTAGCACAATTTTAAGACTGAAGACTGCCGGATTTGATGAAAAAACAATTGCCTCGTTTTTCAGTCAGGTCCATGTGGAGCCAGTTTTGACGGCACACCCGACGGAAGCCAAGCGGGCTACTGTAATTGTCAAGCATCGTGCGCTTTATCTGCTGATGGTAAAAAGAGAAAACAGTATTCTGACAACTGCCGAGCAGTTTCAAATTCGCGAGGAAATTAAGGAACTGCTGGAGCTGCTCTGGCGCACGGGAAATATCTATCTGGAAAAGCCGGAAGTGCAGTCGGAATTGAGGAATATTATTTATTATCTGACGGCCATTTTTCCGGAAGCGATGCCTATTCTGGACAGGCGCCTGAAGTATGCCTGGCTGGAGGAAGGCTTTTCTGAGGAGAGTATCAATTGCAACAGTTTGCCCAGGTTGACGTTTGGCACCTGGGTTGGTGGAGACCGTGACGGGCACCCGCTTGTTACTGCAGATGTTACAAAGGAGACGCTTAATGAGCTCAGGCTGAATGCGCTGTTGGTCATACGTCGCCGACTTGTGGAACTGGCTGCCAAGTTGAGTCTGTCGGATATGCTTCAGACGGTTCCTGACATGGTCCATGAGTGGATTGGTGGGCGTGTTACAAGACTTGGCGATTCTGGAAAAGAAGCCCTTGACCGAAATCACGGAGAGTCCTGGCGGCAAATGGTTAATCTGATTATCGCCACTTTGCCGCTGGCAGTTGTCAGAGACCAGGTGGCTATGCTTGATGACTTCTCCGGCTGCTACCAGCGCGCAGCTGAATTGTGTGATGACCTTGATCTGTTGGACAGATCGATCCGTCAGGTGGGCGGTGCGCGACTGGCAGAAATGGAACTCTGCAATATCAGGAGGCTGGTTGATTCAATCGGATTTCAGCTGGCAGTTTTGGATGTCCGCCAAAACAGCCAGTTTCATGATCGTGCCATAGCACAACTTCTGGCAGCAGCAGGGATTGAGGATACGGACTATCCCGGCTGGTCGGAAGAAAAGAGAATTGAATTTATTACAAAAGAGCTGGCTACCCCCAGACCATTTCTGCTGCCAGGTGTGACTGCAGGCAATGAGGCTGAAGCGGTACTTGGTTGTTACAGGACGCTGGCTGCACATATCAGCTCGTACGGCTCAGAGGGGATTGGTTCGTTAATAGTCAGTATGACCAGAAGTTGTTCTGACCTGCTAACGGTTTTTCTACTGGCCCGCGAGACAGGGTTGCTTGTTTATGATGAAAAGGGGTGCCGCTGCCTGTTTCAGGTTGTACCGCTGTTTGAAACAATTGATGACCTGCAGCTGGCACCAGTTATCCTGAAACAGTTTTTTGCAAACAAGGTTACCCAGTACACACTCCGTAGCTGCACTGAAAACAGACCGCTGCAGCAGGTCATGGTCGGCTACAGCGACAGTTGCAAGGATGGCGGCATCATTGCCAGTCATGGTGCGCTTTACAAGGCACAGCTGGAGCTGACCGCAGTTGGTGATGATTGCGGTACGGATATCCGTTTTTTCCATGGACGTGGAGGATCCATCGGTCGTGGCGCCGGACCGACTTTCCGTTTTCTGGAAGCGCTGCCCCATGGTTCTCTGCGAGGTTCTTTCAGGATGACGGAGCAGGGTGAAACCATCTCTCAAAAATATTCGAATTTGTTGACTGCAACCTATAATCTGGAACTGCAGCTGGCCGGAGTTTTGGGAATGACGGTCAGGGCAGGGGAGGAAACCGCCTCTGCACCGGAGCTTGCCACAATTATGGAGTTTCTTGTGGATGCAAGTCGCAGGAAATATGAAGAGTTGATTACCGGTGAAGGTTTCATGGAGTTTTTTTCTCAGACCACTCCGATTGAGGTCATGGAGCAATTAAAGATCGGATCGCGTCCAGCCAGGCGTACCGGCAAACGGACTCTTGCCGATCTGCGGGCCATTCCCTGGGTATTCAGCTGGAATCAGTCCCGCTATATGCTGCCCAGCTGGTATGGTGCCGGTACAGCTCTGGCGCAGCTCAAAAAACAGCATCCAGATCTGTTTGACCTGCTTAGTGAGGATATTACGCGCTTTCCACTGCTTCGATACCTGCTGATGAATGTGGAACTGGCTGTGCTGCAGGCTGATCAGGAGATAATGCACTGCTATGCCGAGTTGGTGGAAAATCTGGAAATTCGTCAGTTCTATCAAAAGCTGATTGATGATGAGTATGAGTTGACGGTCAGTATTCTTAACCTTTTATTCAAAGAGCCATCAGCAGAACGCAGGCCTGCTCAAACGAAGGCCATATTACTTCGGAAAGAGCCGCTTGCTGCGCTGCATCGCCAACAGATTGAACTGCTTGGACAGTGGAGGGCGGTCCAGGTGGGTGAAAGGAATTCGGAGTGTGCGGTAAAATTGCTGGAAGATTTGTTTATGACCGTCAGTGCCATTGCTGGTGGCATAAGGAATACAGGGTGACGGTGTCTTGTAAGTCTAGATCGAAAAATCAGGCTGGATTGATTGCGTTTGTTTCCATGGATCAACAGAATGGACATTACCGCATTTGATGCAGACTATCTGTGGGGAATACAATGATACATGGAATTTGATGTTCAGTTTATTGTTGTAAAGCCAGAGTTTGTTCTGGACCCCTGAAGGCAAATTCTCTTCTCCGCAAGCAGCGCATGCAAAAGTTTCTGATGAGTTGCTTTTTATGTGCAATACAATAAGTCCGGTGGATTTATCTTCAGTGATATTGGAAATATTCCATTTTGAAGATAATCCAAGAATTGCAGAATATAGAGAGTAGTTAAACATTGTGTGACCTTATTGTATTCAGCCTGAAATATCGAAAGTTTCATTAAATATTACATTATGCGTGCCACTTTGGACTTTGTTCACGATGTAGCTGTATTGGTTTATGTTTTTGACTGAAATACAAGGAATTGTGTCAATTATGGCTTGCCAATATCAGGAGAATATTTGGAAGTCTGAAGTGATACAGATGCAGTTAACTTGTAATAGTATATATTTTTACCGTTTTAGCCAAAAATAGTTTAAAGCAAAAAAAATTGCAGGGGTTGACGGGCACAACTTATTAAAGCTATTGTGTTGCAAGGCTTGCAGTTGAATACGGATATGTCTGAAACATCGAGCGTATATGGGTAATGACCTTAAAGATAATGTAAAGCTGTTGGCGGAAAAAAAATTCAAACTGACTGATAAAGACCGGAAGAGAATATATTCTCCTGCACGTCTGGTCGCGACGATTGCCCTGAGCATTTTCATCTCAGAGATAGTTATAATGTCTGTTATTGAGATTTTTGATCGTATGCCGGATCCTGTAGAAATTCTACTCGATGCAACACTCTTGACTCTCTTTGTTTCGCTGGTTCTCTATTTTTTGCTGTTCAAGCCGCTTTTGCATCTGGTTAATGATTGCCGGATCAATGAAGAGGAGTTGAAGATTCATAAAGCAAATCTTGAAGTGAAAATTAGCCAAAGAACACGTGAACTGGAAATTGCCAATATCAATCTCATAATGGAAAACTATGAGCATATAAAAGCCAAAAAGGCTTTAGAGGATAGCGAAGAAAGGTTTTACAGGCTTTTTGAAGAGAGTGAAGATGCAATTGTGCTGGTGTCAGTTGAACTCTTCTCGATTCTGGATGTAAATCCGGTTACTGAAAATATATTTGGCAAGAGCAAGGAAAAAATAGAATCAGATGGCCTGTCATATTTGTGCGATGTTGACGCCTGCAACATTGTGACATCTGCAATTGAATAGATTGTTCAGACCGGTGAACCCAATTCTGTAGAAGAGTTTAAATTTATCAGGGAACCGGATGATGTCCGATGTTTATCACTGCGCGGCAAAATTATTACTATCAAGGAGCAGAAGGTTGTATATCTGTCGTTCAGGGATATAACAGCCAGGGTACGGCTTGAAGAAGATTCCAGGGAAATACAGTCCCGTTTGATTCAGGCCAATCGTATGACATCACTTGGCACAATGATCAGCAGTGTCGCCCATGAACTTAACAACCCCAATAATTTTCTGCTGATGAACGCCAGAATTCTGTTAGATGCCAAGGATGACATAATGGCGATGCTGGATGAGCGTTACCGGGAAAAAGGCGATTTCATGATTGCCAATCTGGACTGGGAAGAGGCTCGTATTCATCTGCCGGAGGCTGTTGAAGGTATTCAGCAGGGGGCCATCAGGATCAGTGATATCATCGGGAACCTGAAAACTGTCAGCCGAGACGAGAGTGCCAATAAAGATCCAGAGGCCGATGTAAATAAGGTCGTTCAGCTTTCTGTCTCCATACTCAGCTATCTGATCTCCAGCTATACTGACAATTTCGAGCTGGAACTGGCTGAAAACATGCCGCTTGTCAGGGGGTTTGAGCGACAGTTGGAGCAGGTCGTGATAAATTTGATCCAGAATGCCCTGCAGGCGCTCCCGGACAAAAACCATAGTGTCAAAGTGTCTACGATGATGGATCGGGAGAATCAATATGTTCTGATCCGGGTCCATGATAACGGCAAGGGTCTGCCGGTGGAAATTGCCAGCCGCATCATGGAACCGTTTTTTACTACCAGGCTGGAGCAGGGCGGAACAGGGCTTGGC
>Ga0105047_10007292_pt1 | contig 18666 bp, 11 predicted proteins | sample MAT04_FD_78384 | JGI IMG/M metagenome (GOLD analysis project Ga0105047, IMG submission 78384) | Freshwater microbial communities from Lake Fryxell liftoff mats and glacier meltwater in Antarctica - MAT-04 (megahit assembly) | ecosystem: Environmental > Aquatic > Freshwater > Ice > Liftoff... | reverse complement strand
CTGGGCGCCGAGATCGGTATCTCAACGCAAAAAATGCATGCGCGCGGGCCGATGGGCTTGGCCGAAATCGTCACCAGCAAGTACGTCATCGACGGCAGCGGGCAGGTGCGCTGATGCGTCGGGTGGTGGTGAAAGTGGGCTCATCTAGTCTCACCAATGCCGCGGGCGAAATCGAAAACCCGCGGCTTGAGGCGATTGCCGCTGCCGCGCTTAATTCGGGCGTGGAGATCGCGATTGTGTCGAGTGGCGCAGTCGCGGCCGGCGCGGGTTTGCTCAACCGCGGGCGGCCGCGCACCTTGCCCGAAAAGCAGGCTTTTGCGGCATCAGGGCAAGTCGAGCTGATGCGGCGCTGGGCACAGGCGTTTGCGCCGCGGCCGGTCGCGCAGTTTCTGTTGAGCGCCGACGACATCCACAGCCGCAAGCGCTTCATTAACGCCAAACAGGCGCTGATGGCTGCATTCAAGCTTAATTTGATGCCGATCTTGAACGAAAACGACACCGTGGCCACGGAGGAGCTGAAGCTCGGCGATAACGACACCCTGAGCGCCTGGGTTGCGTATCTGATCGAGGCCGACACGCTGCTTTTGCTGACCGATGTGGATGGTCTCTACACCGCCAACCCGCGTGTGGATCCCAACGCCATTCGCCTCGATCAGGTCGATGACATCAATCAGGTGCTGCACCTAGCGGGCGCCGCCGGCAGCGCGCGCGGCACCGGCGGTATGCAGACCAAACTCAAGGCGGCGCAAATTGCGTCAGACGCCGGTATCGAGACGATCATCCTCAGCGGTGGCGGTGAGGGACTCGCGCGCTGTTTGCGCGGCGAGCGCGTCGGCACGCGCATTCTTCCCACGCGGCAGACCGCCAGACGCGGCTGGATCCTGCACCAGCCCGCGCGCGGCGGCATCGACATCGACGCGGGCGCGCGCGTGGCCGTGCTGGCTGGCAAGAGCCTGCTGCCGAGCGGCATTGGCGGCGTGCGCGGTGAGTTTGATGCCGGCGATGCGGTGACGATTCACTGCGGCGAGGAAATACTCGGCCAAGGCATCAGCAATTTTCGCGCGTTTGATCTGCGTCGAATTGCAGGCAAGCGCTCAGCCGAAATCGTCGGAATTTTGGGCGCGCAGGACTTCGAGGAAGCGGTCCATCGCGATCAGATGGGCTTGCTGCGGGGCAGCGATCCGACGACGGCGTCTCAAAGCCCCAGCAGGGCTTGATCAAAGTCGAGCAAGCCGAGCAAGGCCCACGGCTGGGTTTCGGAATTGCCTTCGCTGGCGTAGGCCTGGGTGAGGATTTCAGTGCGATCTTGATGCACCTTGAATGCGCGCGCGATCGCGGCGCGGGCGCTTGATTGCAGCGCCTGCGCTTTGGCTTGTTCCTCATCGCTGAGCGCAAGATGCCCTGCGCTGGCAGACAAAAGCACCGCCGTCATCGCGCGCGCGAGCAGCCCGGCTGAATACGACCATTGGTCCTGAGTCAGCACACCAGCGTCGCGCGCATCGGTGATCAGCTGGGCGCCGCCGTTTGCCGAGATCTGGAGCGCCGCCAAGCCGCGGCGCAGTGCGTCGTGGGTGGCAGGTTCAGCGTCCCGACGGAGCGTCATGCGCGCCAAAGCCAACATCGCCGCCGCGTGCGTGTCGAGGTAAACGCCGGCCACCGCGCCGCCTTCAAACACGCCGCGGCGCTGATCATCGGCAGCATTGATTTGCAGGGCGAGGAGCTGCGCTGTGTGTACTTTGAGCGCTTGCGCATAGCTCGGCGCATTTGGCTCGGCGCGGGCCATGCAGTCTAAGCCCAGCAGCGCAAAGCTCAAGCCCCGGGTCATCACCGCGGAGCGCAAGTCGCCGGTTGCTGGGCGCGCGGCGGCTGTCGCAAACTGCGCGTAGTGGCGATCAAACCACGCGCGCAAGTGCGCGCGCTGCTTGCCTTTGCTGATCTGCCAGCGGTAGCACGCCACCGCGTTGAGCTCAGCGCCATAGTCGTAGCTGATCGACAGGTCGAGCCCATGGAGCGCAGCGGGTGCCGCATCTGCGAGCGCCGCCAGCGGCTGCGCTGAATCGTTGATCTGGCCGTTGCTGAAGAGCAGCCGTTCGCGGATTGATTTTTTTTCGCCCTGCCGGAACGTGCCGAGCGCATAGGTGGCTTCGACGCGGTTGATCGCAGCCTCGCTGCCGGTGCTTTGGATGCGCAAAGGCGGCGCCGAGGGCGCGACGGTCAGCGCATAGGAAAAGCCCATCGAGTCGCGATTGGCCACCATCAAATACTGGCCTGGCGCGTCGAGCGTGAGCGCGGAGCGCGGCACCTCACAGCGCACCGGTCCGCCGCGATCGTGCATGCAAAGCTGATTGAAGCGCGTCGCCAGTTGGTCTAGCTGGTTCAAACCGAGGGTGACTTCGACGCCGTTTGCGCCGCCCTCGGTAAACACCTTGAAATCAAGCGTGCGGTTAAACCACGGGTCGCCCAGCGCAAAGTCGTAGCGCAGCCACATGCGCGCCAAACGCTTGGGCGGCGTGCTGGCTGTATCCATCAGGCTCGCGCGAAGCAGCAGGCGCAAGCCGTCGGCGCGCACGATCACGCTCGCATATTCGGCGTTGGCCTGGGCGCTTAAAACATGCGCGCGGCCTAAGGCGTTGAAGCGCGCTGCGTGGGCGCCAAAGCGCATTGCATCCTGGGTGCGGCCGTCGTGGTAGCGCATCGACAGCGTCAGCTCGTCTTGGCGCAGGTTGCCCTTTAGATTTAAAAAACCCGCGCTCAAATCGATGCGCGCCGGATCGGCCGACTGCACCGCCAACTGCGGCAGGCCAGCGCGCCGATAGATCGCCTGGCCGGCAGACATCGCTTCGACAAACGAGAGCAGATCGCGCGCGGTTTGCGGGTGCGCCGCGTTGAGCGCGGGCAGGGCGAAGAGCTCAAGCGCCTTGGCGTTGTCGTCGGTCCAAAACCAGCGCTCCTCGCCAAGCTCGGAAGCCGTCTCGGCCAGCGCGCGGGTGGCGCCTACACCGGTCGGCTTGAGCAGATCGTGTTCGAGAAAACCAATGTACGGCGCGCTCTTGGCGACAATCGGATCCACAGGCGGCGTGGAGTCGCTGCATCCGCCGAGCAGCGCCAATAAAAGGCAAATTGGAAGACGTTTCACAGCGAATACAGTAGCGCAATCAGCGCGTCGCGGTCAGCGCTCGGCGCGCTGCGAAAGCGCTCTTTGGCCGCTTGCGCTTCGCCGCCGTGCCAGAGGATCGCCTCGGCAAAGCCGCGTGCGCGCCCGTCGTGGAGCAGAAATTCGTGCTCGTTGGTTTGCTTGAGCAAGCCCAAACCCCAAAGCGGCGGCGTGCGCCATTCGCGGCCATCGGCTTTGAAATCCGGCCGCCCGTCGGCGAGCCCGTCGCCCATGTCGTGCAGGAGCAAATCGGTGTAAGGGTGAAAGGTTTGCCGGTGCAGCAATGCGAGCGGATGATTTGAGTCGGTTTGCTGGGTGGGCGTGTGGCAGCCCGCGCAGCCAAATTGGGTGAACAAAACATCACCGCGCTTGACCTTTGCGCTATCGGGATCGCGTCGGGCAGGCACCGCCAGCACCTGGCTGTATAGGGTTAGGCTGTCCAGAAATCGCGCATCAAGCTCCGGTTGGCCGCCGTTTGCGGCTTGTTCGCAGTCGGTTTGTGCGGCAGGGCAGTTTTCTTGCGGGCGTGGGCCTGAGGTTAAGCCGATATCGCCCAGTGCAGCCATCGCCGCCTGGGCTCTAAGCGAGGGCGCATTGGCTTTCCAGCCGAATCGTCCGAGTGCTGGCTTGCCGCTGATCACATCGAAAACCTCGTTGGTGCGGCCGGAAATACCATCGCCGTTGCGGTCGTCTGGGTCGGCTGCGGCGCGGATCGATTTATCGGCAATGGCTTCAAGTAACCCCAAGCCAAAAACCGCCGGTGCAACCCGCGGACTGAACATCGCGTTTTTCGGCAGCGGCCCAAACTGTAAGTCATGGAAGGCATAGCTCGGCCGGCGCAGGGAAAAGGCTTGGCCATCGCCGTAGTGCCCCGGTTGTTCGGTGTAGCTGACGCTGACGCTGCCTTCGGCCTTAACGCCGGGAATGGCGCGGTCGTTGAGCTGCTCGCCATAGTTTGCAAGCGGCGCTGGCCCGCCGTTGGCGTCAAGGCCCTGCACGCTCAAGCGCACCAGCATCGATTGAAATGTGCTCTCGCCCGCGATCGGCGGCCTGCCGCGGCCGTCGCGCAAATGGCAGCCCGAGCAAGAATTGCGATTAAACGTGGGCCCAAGTCCATCAAAGCCCGTGGTCGACGCAGGCGCCACCACCCAGTTGGTGTTGAAGATGCGGTTGCCCAGCGCAAACTCGCGCAGTTCGCGCGCGCTCAAACCCGGCGCCGGCAGGCTGAAGGCGTTGCGGTTGGCAATCGGCTGAGTCAACGCGCCCCCGGCTGCGCTCGGCACAGCGACGTCGCCCTGGCTTGCGCTCACCGTCAGCAGCGCCAGCAGCAAAGAAAGTGCGAGCTTACGCACCCGGCGCTATCACCAACACGCCGAGCAGCTTGCCGACGCGTTTGAACCCAGCCGCAAGCGCATAAAGCGAGTCGACCGCCGCTTCGGCGCGCCCGCGCTCAGGGCTGCCGGGCGCCGTGGTTAACATCTGATCAAACGGAACCGGAATCGCGGCGATGGCGGTTTCAGCCTGCGCCAGTAATTTGCGCATCTCGAGATCGAGCTCTTTGTCGTAGGCGCGCACCAAAGTGCTCAAGCCAGCGCCGCGCCAGCTGCCGTATTCACCCAAGTAGACGTTGCGGATGCCGCGCAGGTTGTATTTGAAATCGTTTGGCGTGTTGTCAGAAAAGCAGCTGTGTTCGTCTTCCTGCGAACCCGAATCGAGCGCAACGGTTAGGCGCTCTGAGGTCAGTTCTTCCGCCGCCAGCATCGCAACGCCTGCAAGCATTCGGCCAACTGCCTCAATCGGCGGCAAGCGCGCAAACGCGGATGCGTAGCTTTTGGGATCGTCAGCGCGCCAGCTGTTGCTCAAAAATTCCAGGTCTTCAACCAGCAGCGCACCCAGCTCGCGGAGATAGGCGCGGCGCCGCGCCTGGGTTTCACCGTCCAGGGCAAAATCCTGATGCGGACGGTTGCCCGGGCCTTTGTCGTTGAAATCCTGGCCCCACAGTAGAAACTCAATCGCGTGATAGCCGGTGGTGACATCGGCTTCGTCGCTGCTTTGGTCGCGCATCAAAATGGTCTTGCGCGAGATCGGAACCTTGAGCTCCTGAATCAGGCCAGCGTTTGGATCACCGCGCACGTAGTCGATCACCGCCTCGTTGAGCGGCCAGGCGTTGAGCCTAGGTTCCGGGCCGGCGCGCTGGCTTGCGCTGGCGGGCTGATCAATCGGGCCTTGGTAGTAGCGAAATGCTTCGGATTGCAGGTACGCGGGCCGTGCCGCGATCCAGGCGCGGCGGGCTTGCTTGAGGGTTTCCTCACTCGGATTTTCAAGCAGCGCAGCCAGCGCGTGATTGAGCACCCGCGCGCCTTCAAGGGCATCAAGATAAGTCAGCGCCACCAGCTTGCTGTAATCCGCAACCACCGGCTTGGCGTCGATCTTGAAATCTCCCTTGGCAAAGGGATCAAGCCGAAAGCTGCCCGGCAAACCGCCGGCTTCCCCGCCTTCACCGCCTTCTCCAACCAGTGCCAGCGCAGTCGGCGTTAGCAGCGGCTGCAGATGGGCGGCGTGTGCCGCCGGTAAGCTGATCGCCACACCAATGGCGGTCCACAATTTCAGGCTTCTTCGCATGGTTGTGCTCAGGATAAGTGCGCGCATTCTCCGGCCGCTCAGTCGCGAATGCAAGCTATTCGCATTTACCCTTGGACGCTAGCGCATGCGGTATTCATGAACCGGCAAAAGACCCTTGAGCGCGACCAGCAGCTGTTCGCGTTCGACTGGCCCAAGCGCCGCTCCTACTTCGGTGGTGGTCCGTCCCAGGCGCAAAAAAACGCTGAACGCAGCAGATTTGCCGCGCATTTCGCCGCGGACCAAGCAATAAACCTGCGCGCGCGGCGCAGACAGCGTGGTTTCGGCTTTAAGCCGGCCGCGTTCAACCCGAACCTCCTCGTCGCTTAAATAGATCACCTCGCGCCGGCTGCCCGCCCGCGCGATCAGGTACAGGCACGTAAACAGCAGGGCCAAATCAAGAATTGCCCAGGGAATCACGGGCCAGAACCCCTGGACCGTCAGGAGCACAGAAGTTGCCAGATAAATGCCGCCAATCAGGGCAAGAAAGAGCATGTTCTGGCGCCAGCTGAAGGAGCGCTGCGGGCGAATCAGCAGGTGGCCGTTGCGGCTGTCCGCTTGGATCTCAGCCCTGACCATGCGAACGCGGCCCGTTTGTTAGTCTAATCAGCAACATTTGATCATTAGAGCGCAACCCAATGCCTGAAAACGTCAACGAAGTGCGGGTGCCGGTGTCGGTGGGCGAAATGCTCGACAAGATCGCTATTTTGGAGATCAAGACCGCCCGCATTAGCGATCCAGCCAAGCTTGTCAACATCACCCGCGAACTCGATGCCTTAAACCACGTGTGGCAAGGTTTGGATCCCAAGCGCGCAGAGGTTGAGCAAGCGCGCGCAGCGCTTAAAGAGATCAACGAAAAGCTTTGGGTGATCGAAGACGACATCCGCGATCTCGAACGGGCCAAGCGCTTTGACGCGACCTTTGTCGAGCTGGCGCGGGCCGTTTACATCACCAACGACGAGCGCGCAAAGGTCAAGCGCGTGCTCAATGAGCTGTTGGGCTCGGCGCTGATTGAGGAAAAGTCCTACGCCGACTACCGCTGAAGCAGCGCGTCCAAGCGCTCGATCACGGCATCGGTTTCAATCAGATCCATCACGCCTGGTTTTTCAATCTTTGTGCCCCAGCGCAGCGACTCGGGCGGGCGCTGCAAAAAGCGCAGCGCGGCCTGCGGATAGCGGTTGACGCTGAATTGGAGCGCGCGATACGGCCCGCTGCGCTCAGGATCAGTCGCGGCAAACAAACCAAGCACCGGCACGCCGAGCGCACGCGCCATGTGTGCGGGGCCCGAATCCGGGCTGATCACGGCGCGCGCGCGCTGCATCATTGCCAGCAGCTGTTTGAGCGTGTCGCGGCCGGTTAGGTCGAGCGCCTCCATCTGCATTTTTGCCTTGATCGAATCAGCCAGCGCACGCTCTGCCGGCGCGCTTGATCCCACCAACACCACGGAAAGCCGATGGCGCTGGATCGCGTAGTCGGCCACTTTTGCATAGCGCTCGCTCGACCAGTTGCGCTGCGCGTGGCTGGACGCGGGGCTGAGCAAAAGCGTCGTTGCTGGATCAAAAGGCAAATGAACCCGCGCGAACTCATCCGCGGCAGGCGGCACCGGCAGGTTCCAAACCGGCACAGCCGGGCGGGCCACGCCCAGAGGCTCAAGAAAGCCGAGCAGGGCGTCCAGCACATGGGGACCTGCCTGCGCGGAAATGCGCTCGTGAATGAACGCGCTGTGCAGTTCCTTGCTGCGCCCCCAATCAAAGCCAATTCTGCGCTTGGCCTTGATCGAACGGGTCAGCCACCCCGCGCGAAAACTGAGCTGCATCAGCAGCATGGCGTCGTAGGGTTCGCGCGTGCGCAGCTGCGCAAGTGCGGGGCCTGGATTACGTTTATCGACCACCACAAAGCGGATGCCGGGCACATCGCCGACCAGCTTGTATTCAAGCTTGCCAATCAGCCAGGTGAGCTCAATGTCGGGATGCGCGATTTTTAGCGCACTCACGACCGGCAACACGTGGGTGGCATCGCCCAACGCGGACAAACGAACGAGCAAAATGTTCAAAGACTTGCAAGCATGACCAGTAATCTTCAAACATTAACCGAATGACCATCGAGACCCAACTAAAAACAGCCGAACCCTACGCCGCCTTCGTGGATCCGGCGTGGTTCGAGCGCGCGTGGTGGCTCAAGCGCTCGCAAGTAAATTTGCAGGGCCTCGGCCGCGGCGGCGCCTTTGCGGTAATGACGCCGCTTGGGCGCATGGTGATCAAGCACTACCACCGCGGCGGGCTGGTGGCCAAGTTGAGCCGCGACCAATACTTTTTTCAAGGCTTTGCGCGCTCGCGCTCGGCGCGTGAGTTTGCCTTGCTCGAAAGCATGCGCGCAGACGGTTTGCCGGTCCCCGAGCCGATCGCCGCACGCACCGAAAAAGACGGCATCACCTACCGCTGCGATTTGATCACCCGCGAGCTGCCTAACGCCGTGGCCTTAAGTGAGCTGGCGCGGGCCGGGGCCGCCGACGTCGAACTCTGGCGCCGCGTCGGTGCAACCATCCAGCGCTTTCATGCAGCCGGCATCTACCACGACGATCTCAACGCGCAAAATATCTTGATCAGCAGCGGCCAGATCTACCTGATTGATTTCGACCGCGGCAAACGCAAAAACCCCGAACGCAGCTGGCAAGACGCCAATGTGGCCCGCTTACTGCGCTCGATTCGCAAAAACGTCCAACCACCCTGGTCGCAAGCGACCGAAGCCAACGTCCAAGCCCTGCTCAGCGCCTGCCGCGCGAGCATCTGAACGGGCCACAAAACAGCGCTTGTCAGCATCCGCGCGCAGTGGCTATGATCAAAGCCATGGGGCGGTAGCTCAGCTGGGAGAGCGCGTCGTTCGCAATGACGAGGTCGTGAGTTCGATCCTCATCCGCTCCACCATTTCATGCAGCAAGACGCAGCTGAGTTAGCGAGGGCGGTTGGTTACAGTGCATCGCACCGCTGCGTTGATTGGGTTCTTGCGGTCGTGTTGCCAAGCCGCGGGGTTGGCGGCTAGTCTGCCCGAATCTGATCCAGATCCTGTTCAGTCCGTGCCACATGTTCGGAATAATTTGGTTGCCAAGCAAACGTGGCGACAACATCTCGCCGAATGAGCCGTGTGGAAACAGCCTTCAACGAGCGAACGATGTTGCCGAGAGCAGGTGCCGCATCCATCTAGGCCAATGCTGCGCCGATGGCCCACGTTCGGATTGTCGGTAATCACGCTTTTTTGCTCGTTTTGAATGCTGGCTTATCAGATCCCTGACCATGATGACGGCGTTTATGCAAGAACTCCGGATTGTGTTTTGGTTGGGTGGCATTTGGGCGCGATGAATCGCGCCCCTACGGTGGTTCGCGGGTGGCGCGTCGCGGCCCTGCGGGGTGACGAATCGTACGGGCGCGATTCATCGCGCCCCTCTTGCATTTGCTTAAGCGAAAACCAGCTCCGGTAGAACGACTTCCCAGGATTCGGTGCGATATCGGGACTGGTACTCGGGTTTGCCGTCGGATTTGTTCCAGACCAAAACCGCGTGTACTTTGGCCACCTCACAGCGAAGGCCTGCAGGTGCCACGAAGCGCTTGGACAGGCGTGCGACGGTAACGCCTAACTGATCTTCAAGCCGCGCACCGCGATCATCGGTGAGGTAGCGGAGCGAATCGCCGACTTGAAGGCCAGCGATGATGCGATGGATGTTGCTGCCCGAATCGTGCATCCCCGCATAGCCCAAATCGACGTCTTTGGGGCCGAGCTTGTAGTACCGATGTGCCATGGGCCCAGGTGCCGGCAGCCAGCCCGCGTTGGGCCTGCGGAACACCGACGCATGGTTGCCCAGCCCATCAACAATCTCATTGCCCGCATCCAAGCGGGCCAGGGTTAGCGTCGCGCGCGCTCGGGTCATCGCGACGTAGTACAGCCGGCGCACGGCGTCGCTGTCGTCGCTTAGGCCCGCACGCCATTCGCCGTCGAGCACATAGACATGCTCAAACTCCAGGCCCTTGGCGCGATGCGCCGTCAGCAGCATGACGCCTTGCTGGTCCCCACGGCTGGCGCGCCCCCATTCGGCCAGCCAGTCTCGGAACGCCGCCAGCGACACTTCCGCGCCTTGGGTGTCTTCTGCAAAGTCCATTACGGCTTCGCTGAGCAAGGGCCACCACCCGGTTTTGTCGCGCTCGGCAAGCCAGGACTGAATGTCGTTGGCTTTGATTAGGCGGGAGTGCGACGCGTCGCCCTGCGCGTGCAGATGGGCAAGCATCGCGCGCGTCTCACGCAGGCGCCAAAGAGGGGGTGCTTGTTCGTCCGCCATCGTGACCGCAATCCCGGCCGCTTCCAGCGCCGCGCGAAGCGGGTCGAGGAACCTCCACTTGCGCGCAATCACGGCCGTTTTTGTCGGATCCAGCCCCAGTTTGAGCATGCGTTGGAGTTCGGTATAGACGGCCAACGCCTGCTCCATCGTGCTGGGACCTGCGGGCAGAATTTGCACCCTGCCTTTAACCACCGGGTCGAGCTTCTCCCAAGCGCCGCCGGGTGCGGACTTAAGGCGAGCGGCGTTGACGCGAATCGCCTCGGTCTTCAGGCGCTGCGACGTCGCTTTGATCACCAGATTGGCGGCATCAATAATGTGGCGGGTGGAGCGGAAGTTTTCGATCAGGAACTGCGTTTTCGCCTGATAGTCGTCGGCAAAGCGGCGGATAAACTTGACCGATGCGCCGGCAAAACCATAGATGTTCTGATCGTCGTCGCCGACCGCGAACAGATTGAGGCGACCGTCCTCATCGCTGCGTTTGCGCCCGGCAAGCGCCGAAATCAGTTTGTACTGGCCTTCATCAATGTCCTGATACTCGTCCACCAAGATCCAGCGAAAGCCCGCCAGCAAACGGTCGCGCTGCATATCGGCGTCTTCCGGGGGCAGATCTTGGCCTTCCAGCAGCACGGTTGCTTCCGCCAGCACGGCGTCGAAATCGGCGTCTTCGCTGCGCTCGGCGAAGCTTAATCCCGCCAAACGCATCGCCAGCCCGTGGCAGGTCAGCACGGTCACGCCACGCGCGTCGTCACCGATCAATTCCTTCAGCCTGCGTCGAATTTCCAAGGCGGCGTGACGGTTGTAGGCCAAGGCCAAGACGGCGTGCGGATTCTCCCGACGGATGCGGACCAAATAGGCAATGCGGTGAACCAGCACGCGGGTCTTGCCAGAGCCGGGGCCCGCGAGAACCAGCACATTGGTGTTTTCCCGGTCGTCGGCGACGATGCTGCGCTGGTGCGGCCGCGACAGCGTCTCAACGATGGCATCAAACGACTGGCCTGTTGCTTGGCGGGTCAGTTCGCTCTCGCGGCCCGGCAGCCAGCGGCTGCAGAATTCATCGCGCGACAGGCTGAAATAGTCCATCGCAAGAAGCAGCGCATCGGCCATCTTGGTGATGCCGCGCTCGGCGTATTCCGCCATGATGTGGATCTGTCGCGTCAGCTCGTCGTAGTGCAGCGCCAGCGGCTGAAAATTGCTCTTCTCGAACTTGAGCTTGCCGTTGCCTTCGAGGTGCAGCGTCATTGCCGAACGGAAGATCGCCAAGCCCTTGTTTAGGCGCAGCACTTCCTGCTCATGCAGCCAAAGCAGCGCCCGCTCGATGAGCTTGCGAAGGTCAGGGGTGCCGTTGACCAAGAGGGCATCGCCCGCAACGCTCCCAGTGAGCCGGCCCAGCGTCGATTCCCCCAGTTGATCCACGCCGCGAGCGCCTTTCGGCAGGCTGTCGAGCCAGCAGTCAAGCAATCGTTCTGCGGCGGTGCGGCGCCGCTCGGCAATCTCCTCAAGCGTAATCCAGCCGCGGTTGAGCTGGACATGGATGGTTTCTGGATTGTGGCCGCGTTTTAAGGTCAGGCTGCCTTTGCCCTGCGCACCATCGCGACCGTCGCCTGCAAGCCCGGCGATGATTTGGCGCAAGCGCTGCGGCAACGCGGCGTGCCCTTCGTTCTTTAAGCGCTGGGAAAGCAGGCGAAGATTAAGTGGCGAGCCATCGCTTACTTCAAGATCGGGCGCTTCAGCCCGCAGGATCGCGATCACGGCCCGCTCCAAAGCCACCGCTTCTTCAAAGCGTTTTTTCGAAGATCGTTCGACCGCAACATGCAGATAGGCCGTCATCGCCAGATCGTTACTGGCAATGCCCAGGCGGTCGAACAAGAACAGCGCCTCGCGCAGGCCATCGGCGTTGAATCCGGTGGCCGCCATGAGCTCGTCGGTAGACAGGCCCGCGTCGACTGGCGCGGTCAACAGGGTTTGCACCAGGTCTAAGTATTTCTTGCGCTCGGCAGGCGCTAGTGCGCCGAGCTTGTTCTCAGCCTCGGCGAGGCTCTTGATCCGCAGCGACGACGGAAACATCTGAATGGCGTTTTCTTCGCGGCGCACCAGCCCCGCCTCCTCCAGCCAAGCGATCGCCGTGCGCACGCGGGTGTCTTCGGTCGCGATGTCGCGCTTGAACTTGCCGTCTTCGTCCTCGCCAAGAATCTCGCCGCTGGTTGCCACCAGCGCTTGGCTGCGGTCCTTCTTGCGCTTAAGCTGCCGCAGCGCGCGCAATACGCTCTGGATATCGCGCTGCGAAAGGCGTGAGGCAGCCGACATGCCGTGCTGTCTTTCGACGTCATCGGTGGTGTAAAGCAGCACGCAGCGGGCCTGCGTGCGGTCGCGCCCGGCGCGGCCCGCTTCCTGTAAATAGTTTTCGAGTGAACCTGGAATGTCTGCATGCACAACAAGCCGCACATCCGGCTTGTCAATGCCCATGCCAAATGCGTTGGTCGCCGCAATCACGCGCAGACTGCCGGCGATGAAGGCGCGCTGCCTCTCTTTCTTGGTTTCTGGCGACAGTTTTGCGTGATACGCGGCGGCGCTGAGCCCCTTTTCAAGCAAGAAGTCAGCCAAGGCCTCGGTCTGCTTGCGGGTTGCGCAATAGGCGATCGCACCGCCGGAGATTTCCGCTGGGAGATCGCGCTCGATTAGGCTAAACACCCTGGAAAACTTCTCAGCCGCGGTGGTCTCAATCACGTCGAATTCGAGGTTGTCCCGTTTCGATCCGCCGTCGAAGACGCGCAAGACCACGCCGAGCTTTTCCCTGAAATGGCCGACGATATCGGCGATCACCTCCGGTTTGGCGGTTGCGGTTAGGCACTGGATGAGCGGCATACCGCCGCCGGGGCTGCTCTCCGCGCTCTCGCTTATAAATCGGGCGACGTAGCGATAGTCGGGCCGAAAATCCTGTCCCCATTTGGACAAACAGTGCGCTTCATCGAAGACCCATGCGCCAATTTCGCGCAGCGCCAGCACGTTGCGCACGCTTTTATTGCGCAATTGCTCGGGCGCAATCAGCAGGATGCCGATGTCGCCTAGGCGCACGCGGTCCAGCACATCAGCGCGCTCGGGCATCGACAGCAGACCATTGATTGCCGCGCAACATTCGATTCCGCGATCGCGCAGGCCCTTGATTTGGTCTTCCATCAGAGCAACCAGCGGCGAGATCACAACCGACAGCGCGCCGGTGCGCACGAAGCGCGACAGCGCAGGCACCTGATAGCAGAGCGACTTTCCGGTGCCGGTTGGCAGGATGCCGAGCGCGTGCTCGCCGCGCATCGCTGCCTCTACGATTTCGCGCTGTAGTGGCAGCCCACTTAGCGGGTCGATCGGCTCCGGTCGAAAGCCGTAGCCTTGGCCAAACCAGTGCCTTAACTGCGTCAGCGCGTCGTGCTCGCGCCTGCACCAAACGCAAGCGGGATCCGCGCACGGCGTATCTCGGAGGCGTCGCACGAGCCGCGCAGCCTCCGGAAACTGGTGGCGCACCCACGGCGGCAGCACCGAATTGCCGCCCGCGACCGATAGCCAGGCAAGCACATAGGCCAAAGGCCAGGCGATTGGCGCGGCTTCCGCGGCCACTTGCTCGATCAGCTGGGCGCTGGCTGGCTTACAGGCCACATCGGCCAGCAGCCTCGACAGTGCGGCTTTGGCATCAGCTAATCGTGGGACGCTCCTCCGGCGAACCACCATAAAGAGTCGATTCAGCCCAGAAACACTGGCGTCTTCAGTGGTCAGCCAGTGCCACGCGAGCAAGAGATCGGGTGAGGTCTGCTGCATCGCCTTCAGGCTGTTTTCTTGATCGCCGAATAGGCGCAGAACGAGCTCGGCGTCGAGTAAGGGATCGTTGCGCCGATTGCCGAGCAGCTGGCCGTCCTGGTAGTGCTTGACCAGATGGTGGTAGGGGTTGCGCGGGAACGCGAGTGGATTGAGGCGCAGCGTATCCACCGCGGGCTTGTCGAGCAGGCGCAAATTGGGCTGGCTTGCGCGGAGCTGCGGCAGGTCGAATTGGATCAGGTTATGGCCGATCACAAATGCGGCGCTGTCCGCGAGTTCATCCAGCCGATTGAGTGCATGAGGCAAGGTGCCGGGCGGAAAAACCACGGTGTCGCCGCTGTCGCCGCGCACACCGGCCAACTGATGAATGCGCCCGCTGTCCCGGCTGACCTCTAGATCAATCGCGAGGCACTTTGCACCGCGACGGCCGGAAGCAGAATTCGCGGCGTCCTGAGTGCTGGCTTTTTCAGGTTCTTGGGCCAATCGGTTTCTGCCGTGAAAAGGGTCGCGGTGGCTGACGCAATTCACCGCGCCCTGATCGCGATCATCCCACGTCTTTCAGGCTCGCAATCTGCTCTTCTACAGCTGCAACCAGCTGCGAGAAATCGTTCAGGCGCTGGCGCTCTTGGGCGACGACGGCTTCGGGTGCGGAGGCGACGAATTTGTCGTTGCCTAGCTTGCCGTTGCACCTGCCAATTTCTTGATGAAGGCGGGTCCGTTCTTTCTCAAGCCGATTGAGCTCGGCGCCCAAGTCGATCAGGCCGGCGAGCGGGATCAGCAGCTTGAGGTCGCCGACTTGGGCGAGCGCGCTTGCGGGCGCGAGCGCATCTTGGGCGATGCGGCCGATCGACTCGATCTTGGCCAATGCACTGATCTGAGGCGCAAAGCGCGTGAGCAGCTGAGCGTCGAGTTCGCCGCCGCCCTGAACGATCAGCGGGATCGATTTGGCGGGCGAGATATTCATCTGTGAGCGCACTTGGCGCAGCCCGCTCAACACCTGTTTGAGCCACTCGACATCGCGCTCGGCGCCTGCGTGCTCGAAGCCAGTCTCCTGCCAAAGCGGCACTGCGGCGATCGATATCGACGGGCCGGCGCGGTTCAGCTTGGGCGCGATCTGCGACCAGATTTCCTCGGTCACAAACGGAATCAGCGGATGCAGCAGGCGCAGGGTTTGTTCCAGCACGTCGAGCAGCGCATATTGAATTTGGCGCCGGCGCCGCGGATCGTCGGATTGAAGCTCCGGTTTGGCCAGCTCTAAAAACCAGTCGCAGTACTCGTTCCAGGTGAACTCATAAAGCGCCTGCGCGATGAGATCAAAGCGGTAGCTTGCGAAATGCCGATGCACGTCGGCCACGCAGGTGTTTAAGCGCGCGCGGATCCAGCGTTCGAGGTCGCTCGGCGCGCTGCGGGCGGCGCTTAAATCGAAGTCGGTCGTGTTCATCTGCACAAAGCGCGCCGCGTTCCAGAGCTTGTTGCAGAAGTTTTTGTAGCCCTCGCAGCGATTCATGTCGAACTTGATATCGCGCCCGTAGCTGGCGAGCGAGGCAAAGGTAAAGCGCAGCGCGTCTGCGCCCATGGCCGGGATGCCGTCTGGAAACTCCCGGCGGGTGGCGCGCTCGATGTTTTCCTTCATTTTGGGCTGCATCAGCGCGCGGGTGCGTTTGGCTACCAAGTCGTCGAGGCTGATCCCGTCGATTAGATCCAGCGGGTCGAGGATGTTGCCCTTGGTTTTGGACATCTTCTGGCCGTCTTTATCGCGCACCAGCGCGGTGATGTAGACCTCTTTGAAGGGCACGTCGCCGGTGAAGTGGTCGGTCATCATGATCATCCGCGCGACCCAGAAAAACAGGATGTCAAAGCCCGTTACCAGCACCGAGGTGGGCAGGTAGCGATCAAAGCCGTGGGCCTGTTTCTGATTGGGCCAGCCGAGCGTTGAATGCGACCAAAGCGCCGATGAGAACCAGGTTTCGAGCACGTCCGGATCGCGCCTCAGAACCACACCGGGACCCGCTTGCTGCTGCGCTTCGGCCAGGCTGCGGGCAACAAAAATTTGGCCATCGGTGTCGTACCAGGCGGGAATTTGGTGGCCCCACCAGAGCTGCCGCGACACGCACCAATCCTGGATGTTGGCCATCCAGTGGCGGTAGGTGTTGATCCAGTTTTCTGGAACAAAGCGAACTTTCCCCGATTCAACGATCTCAAGCCCGCGTTTGCCCAAATCTTCCATGCGCACAAACCACTGGTCAGTCAGATAGGGCTCAATCACCTGGCCGGTGCGGTCGCCGCGTGGCACCTTGAGCCTGTGCTTTTTCTCCTCGACCAAGGCGCCTAGCGCGATCAGATCCGCCAGCACCGCCTTGCGTGCGACGTAGCGGTCGAGGCCGCGATAGGCCGCGGGCACGGAGTCGTTGAGGCTGGCGTCGTCGTTGAAAATATTGATCGGTTCGAGCTGGTGGCGCTTGCCGATTTCGTAGTCGTTGAAGTCGTGTGCCGGGGTGATCTTGACGCAGCCGGTGCCGAATTCGCGATCCACATAGGCGTCGGCGATGATCGGAATCTCGCGGTCGGTCAGCGGGAGCCTAACCGTTTTTCCAATCAACTCGGCATAGCGTTCATCTTCTGGATGCACGGCCACGGCGACGTCGCCAAGCAGCGTTTCCGGCCGCGTGGTGGCGACGATCAGCTCGCCGCTGCCGTCGCTTAGCAGATAGCGGATCGACCACAAGAAACCATCTTCATCCTGGCTGTCGACCTCCAGATCAGAGATCGCGGTCTTGAGCACGGGGTCCCAGTTAACCAGCCGTTTACCGCGGTAAATCAGGCCTTGTTCGTGCAGGCGCACAAAGGTTTCAAGCACCGCGTCAGAAAGCCCATCATCCATGGTGAAGCGCTCGCGGCTCCAGTCACCGGAAGCGCCGATGCGGCGCATTTGTCGCGTGATCGTTGAGCCCGATTCCTCCTTCCACTGCCATACGCGTTCGATAAATTTTTCGCGGCCCAAGCCGTCGCGGGTGAGCCCCTCGGCGGCCAGATTGCGCCCGACCACCATTTCGGTGGCGATGCCGGCGTGGTCGGTGCCCATTTGCCAAAGCGTGTCGCGGCCCTGCATGCGGTGGTAGCGGATCAGCGCATCCATCAGCGTGTGCTGAAACGCGTGCCCCATGTGCAGGGTGCCGGTCACATTGGGCGGCGGCAGCATGATCGAATACGGCGTGCCTTTGCCGCTGGGTTTGAACAATCCAGTGGATTCCCAATACGGATACCACTTGGCTTCAATGGTTTGCGGGTCGAAGGCTTTGTCTAACGGGCTTGAGGACACAGTTGATTTCTTTGGGCACAGTGCAAGGCCGCGCAGTTTAGCGAATTGCGCTTGAGCAGCCGCGGCCCGGTATTACGCCTGTGTTGCGTACTGCGCGCGCAACAGCGCCTCACTTTGCGGATCAAAGTTGATGCGATTCAGGTCGCCATTGACCAGCGCCAGCAGGCGTTTGTCCATCACTTTGAAGAAAAGTGGCGGCACGTAGCTCAGCAAAAACATCCCGAAGTAACCCGTGGGCAGCTGGGGCAGGTTGGGAAAGGTGCGCAGGGCCTGGTAGCGGCGGGTGGCGTGGGCGTGGTGGTCGGAGTGCCGCTGTAGATGGAACAGCGCCCAGTTTGAAACCAGGTGGTTGCTGTTCCAGGAATGATGCGGTTGACATGCCTCGTAGCGGCCCGAGGGCAGCTTTTGGCGGAGGATGCCGTAGTGCTCGATGTAGTTGGCTGACGTTAGCTGAAAGTTGGCCCAAAACGAGGCGCACAGCAGGAAGGGAAGAATACCGATGCCTAACCAGATTGTAAGCGCAGCCCAAAGCGCGAGCGTGATCAGGCTGGTTTGCACGATGTGGTTGTGCAGGCTAAGCGTCGCGCGCTTTTCTCGCGCCATGCGCAGCACCTCCAATTGCCATGCGCGGCGCCACGCACCGGGCATTTCGCGCAGCAAAAAGCGGTAGATCGACTCGCCCATGCGCGAGGACGCCGGATCATCCGGCGTTGCCACATCGCGGTGGTGGCCGCGGTTGTGCTCGACGTAAAAGTGGCCGTAAAACGTCGGCGCCAGCACCAATTTGGCTAAGATCGTTTCGAGCCGGGTCGTCTTGTGGCCCAACTCATGGCCAACGTTGATGCAAAAGCCGCCGATCACGCCGGTTGCAATGGTGACAGCGAGCAAGCCGTGCCAGGGCAGGGCGTGGTTGGCGACAAACCAGGCCGCAAACACAAACCACGCCCACAGCATCGGCACCAAAGCCCAGGTGATCAAACGGTAGTAGCGATCGCCTTCCAGCGCCGCCACCGCAAACTCCGGCGGGTTGGTTTGGTCGTCGCCAAGCCAAAAATCAAGCGCGGGCATCAGGATATAGACCAGAGCAAGCGGCGCCCACAGCACAACAGCCGACCCAGTCAGCAGATACAGCAACGGCCCCGCGCCCGCGAGCGCAGGCACCAGCAAAGAAACCAGCCAGGCATGGCGTTTGGGATCTCGGTAGACGGCGTTGGCGATCGCGGTGGACATCGGGCTTGGCTCAATTATGGGTATGGGCACAAGTTTGCGCCGCGCTGGCGGCCGATCACCAGCCGCAAATGGGCCGGCAAATCGTCTTTTTCTGACGTTCTACAGGTTAATCAAATAAAAGCGATTGCACCCGAAATGGCCGGTTTGGCCGAGGGCGGCTGGGATCGTGCGAAAACCCTTTTGCAGATAGAGCTTTTGCGCAGCGTCCATGCCGGT
>Ga0105047_10007291_pt1 | contig 18666 bp, 17 predicted proteins | sample MAT04_FD_78384 | JGI IMG/M metagenome (GOLD analysis project Ga0105047, IMG submission 78384) | Freshwater microbial communities from Lake Fryxell liftoff mats and glacier meltwater in Antarctica - MAT-04 (megahit assembly) | ecosystem: Environmental > Aquatic > Freshwater > Ice > Liftoff... | reverse complement strand
GCTCGTCTGGCAAGGCGCGCCGTCCGACGGCATACTCTGCGTCTGTCGAGGCGGCGCAACGCAGCCAGGCGAGATGGATCGGCGGCCTCAACCCTTCAACTTCACTGTGCAGAGCTACTAGGCCTCACGCCTCGACGAGATCCTCGATCGTGATGTGCTGCTTCTCCGTCCGCGTTTCCGCGGAAACGCCGAACGTGCGGTCGCACAGCCGGCTGATGATCCAGTCGGTGTCGGCGGGCTTCCCGTCCCAGTGCAGAGGCAGCAGCGAGACCGCGTCGAGCGAGAGGCCGCGGTCGGCGTGTTCTTGCGCCAGCGTCTCGATCGGCGCCGATGGGCGCACCGGGGCGGCAGCACGGTCATCAGCGAGGGCCGCTCCGGGGCCACGAAGGTGAGCTGGCCTGCGGGCTCGCCGATGATCTCGTACTTGTGCTCGTGCACGGAGACGTGGTGCCGGCGGCACAGGTCGACCAGGTTCTCGAGCTCGGTCTTTCCACCGTCGGCGAAATGAATGATGTGATGCGCGTCCAGAAAGAGAGTGTGAGTACATCCCGGAAATCGGCAGCGGTGCTGGTCTCGGACGTCGAGCGCGCGTCGCATCGCGGTCGGGATGTTTCGCGATCGGGGCTTGGTGTCGGTCACCTTGCCGGTGGAGTCGTGCACGACCTCCAGCACTGCCGCATCGCAGCACAGGCGGCGCGACGTTTCCGCGGAAACGGCCAGGCACCCCGCGTTCTCCACGAACGCGCGGTCCGATTTGGTCTCGAGCTCGGTCTTCTCGACGTGCAGGCTGACTTCCGTCGGCGCGCCACCGGCCCGAGCCTTCGGACCTTCGGTGAGGAAGCTCTCGATGATCATCATCAACGCGTCCGCCGTTGTCGCCCGCGTTTCCGCGGAAACGTGCGCTCGAGCAATTTTCCAGCGCGGCCAGCACGCGGGCGCCCTCGTCGGCGTCGAGCTCCGCGCAGAACCGCATCTTTCCGTGATCAGTGTGGTGGTGCTGGATCGTGCGGCGCCTATCGGCGTCCTCGACGGTCTCGCGGACCTTTCGGAACTTCCGGCACAGTGACTCCAGGACGGAGGCCGGTGCGCTCAATCCCATGTCGACGAGCATCTCCTCGCTCTCCGCTGTCGCGACGCGGGTGATCGCGCGGACCTTGGAGTAGCTCAGCCGCGCCGCATCGAACGCCCGGGCGATGCGCTGAAACTGCGGCAGCGCTCGCGCCACTCGAACCTTCTCCCGAGCTGGGCCCATCCCGAGACCGATGCGGAAGCTCAACCAGTGTGCGCACGACAGCGCGCCGTGCTGCACATACCCAGCCTGCGCGACGAACTCACCGATCTTCGTGATCAGCCGATACTCACCGGCTTCCAGCCGCTGTGGCGCGGGCTGATGCTCCACGATCGGGTTCGTGTCATCGTCGCGAACTATGACTGCGTAGGCGTCGTCATTGGGCCGGTCGACGTCCGCTACTTCTTGGAAGTATCGAGCGCGTCCAGCGTCGCCCGCGTCGCCGTGAGCAGGGGATCCGCGCTCACCGGTGCGCCGGTGGCCTGCTGCATCCACACGTCCGGCACGATCGATCCGATGCGTGACATGCGCTCGAACTCTTCTCCGAGCGAACGCGACTTCATCATGTGCTCCTCGATCTGGAACGCGATCAGGTGCCCCAGCGGATAGTTCGAGAGATAAAGGGGGTACGAGATCATGTGCGAATAGATCCCGAGGAGCGGCGTCGAGGCTTCTCCGAGGACCGGCGCGTAGAACTCTTTCCAGTACTTCTCGGCGATCTCGACCGTCGCCGCGTTGAGCTCGGCCGGCGTCGCCTTGGGGTGCGCGTACATCCAGTGCCAGGTGTCGACGTCCACCAGCGCGACGCCGGCGATCTCCCAGGTGCTCCAGAAGTCGGCGAGCACGCGCATGCGATCGGCCTCGGCGGTGGGCTTCACCAGGCCGAGCAGCTCGAGATCGCGGGCCTGGAACACGAAGGCGAGGGCCTCGGTGAAGGCGTTGTTGGGCACACCGGCCAGCAGCGTGTGGTCGACGTCATAGAGCGAGAAGACCTGCTCGACGTTGTGACCCATCTCGTGGATCGCGATGTTGTAGCCCTTGTAGCTCATCCCGGTCGCTTCCACGCGCGTGCGCAGGTGCGGGAGATCTCCGCGCCGCATGGCCTGCATCGCGTGACCGGCGCCGCGGGAAGAATCGACAGCGATTTTCGAGGCGAGATAGTCGGCGCGCGCCGGCGTGAAGCTCAGACCTCGCAAGAGACGCGGCATGTCGCGCTTGAACGCGGCGGCGTCGGGATACTTCTTCTTGGTGATCGCATCGAGCTCGGACTCGGGCTTGCCGGTCTGCGCCTTGAAGCCGGAGTACCAGAGATCCTGCGGCCCGAGCGGGCGGCCGAGGCGGGTCGAGATCAGCGCCGCGACGCGGGTCACTTCGGGCGCCTTCAGCACCGCGGTGAACAGCGCGCGCATGCGATCTTCCGGCATTTCCTGGCTTCGCTCGAAGCTCCGCTTCACCGCGTCCGGCGTGACCGGATAGTACGCATCAGCGGCGCGCGCGGCCTTGAACTGAGCGAGCAGCATCTGATAGCGGCGGTTCGGCTCGGGCTTGCCGTCGAGTGCGGGTGTGCCGGCGCGGGTGCTGGTGAGGGTCTCGATCTCGCTGGCCGGCGCGGCGGTGACGGTGTTCGCGAAGGGATCCCAGTCGACGCGCGGATCGTCGATCACCGCGAGCGGGATGGTCTGGGTGACGATGCGCTCCATGACGCGGAGGATCACCTTCTGCTTTCGCAGGCCGACCTCGCCGAGCGCATAGTTGGCCTTGAGCTCGTCGCGCAGGTTCCAGTGGCTGATGAGGCGCAGGTCCTTCGGGAAGAGGCGCTCGCCCTTCTCGTCGAGGACGTGGTGCATGTAGAGGTAGTAGCCGTTGATGTAGCTGTCGGCCTCGGATGCGGCCTTGGTGATGGCCTGCTGCACCTTCGCCGGGACGCGGCTGGAGAATCGGCCGCTGAGGCGCGCCTCGGCCCACTTCTGGCGGTTCCAGCGCACGCCCTCGCGGGTGCGCTCGTCGAGCGTCGTCAGCGGATAGTTGAGCAGCACCCAGAACGCGATCTTGCTGGCGAAGAGATCCTCGGTCATGTGCGCGCTCGGATCGAGGCCGGCCATCGCGCTGTCGATGCCGATGTTCGGGCCGACATCCACGTCGGTGGTCCAGCGCAGCTCGCGCGAGATCTCGTTCATGTGACCGTCGATCTGCTCGAAGACCCGCTCGAGCCGGGCGAACATCAGCGCGCGCTCGGCTTCGGTGGGCAGGTAGGAGGCGCGGGCGAACTCGGCGAAGTCGCCGTCCTCGGGGGTCCAGGCGGCCCAGGCCTGCTTGAGGCCGCGCTCGATGCGCTCGCGGTGGTCGGCGCCGTGCTTGGTGGTCAGCTCGATGGAGAGCGCGACGAGATCGACGTTCATGCGGGCCTCCAGCTGATCGCTCGGGGTGGGAGCGGGGGTCGGGGCGGGCGGATTGCACGCCGCGGCAACCAAGGCGGCAAAAACGCAGGGGAGTGAGCGCACGCGTCTCTCTTCTTCGGCCCGGAGACGTGCGTCAACACGGGTTGTACCGCGGCCCTGAACGCTGATATGGAGCGCGCCATGAAGATCGCAAAAGATGCGGTGGTGTCATTCGAATACACGCTCACCGACCCCGAGGGTGAAGTGCTCGACTCCAGCGAGGACGGACCGATGGTGTACCTCCATGGTCACGATCAGATCGTGAAAGGCCTGGAGAAGGAGCTCACCGGCAAGCAAGCCGGCGACGCGCTGAAGGTCACCGTGTCGCCCGAGGAGGGTTACGGCGAGGTCGGCGGCGGCGCCCCGATGAACGTGCCGCTGAGCGAGCTCCCGCCCGACCTCGAGCCCGAGGAGGGGATGGGCCTCAACGCCGTGGGTAAGAACGGTGAAGAGGTCACGCTGTGGATCCGGGAAGTGAAGAAGGACTCGGTGATGCTGAGCCTGGATCACCCGCTCGCCGGTGTGACGCTCCACTTCGACGTCAAGATCAAGGATGTGCGCAAGGCGACCAAGGACGAGCTGCACCATGGGCATGCGCACGGTCCGGATGGCCACCATCACCATTGATAGCTGATGGGCGGCGCGCAGCGACGGCCGAAGCCATCGAGAGGTCGCGCAGCGACCGGTGATAGCTCGTCCCTATGGCTCCCATAGGGACAAAGTAGAAGCCCGCCCCCCGCGTTGCGTCACTATCCGGGTGACGGCGTTCGTCTGTCCCCCAAAGAAGGAGTGTGAATGAAGACTCAATTGCTCAGGCGGCTGTGTGTAGCCGTCGCGATCGCCACCGCTGGATGCGGCGGAGATCCCGTGCCGGTGCCGACCTGTAGCGCGGCCACCCCGATCTGCGATCCGGGCTGCGGCTCCGGGTCGAGCTGTACGTTCGCCAACGCGGCCTGTAGCTGCGTCGTGAACACGCCGATGTGCGTCGCGGCGGCTCCGGTCTGCCCCGGCACCGGTCCCAACAACGGATGCGCGGCCGACGAGCGCTGCAAGTCCGACTGCACCTGCGAGGACGTCGCTCCGGTCTGCAACGCTTCCGCCCCGGTGTGCACCCCCGGCTGCGGCGCCACCGAGCTCTGCAACACCTCTTGCGCCTGCGTCGCGGCCCCGACCTGCCAGCCCGACGCCCCGGTCTGCACCCCCGGCTGCTCCGCCACCGAAGACTGCAACGCGTCCTGCGCTTGCGAGATGAAGCCGCCGCCTCCCGGCCCGGGCCTCCTGCGCTCGAGCCGCTCGACCTCGGTCGACGTGTCGCGGGGTGACGAGACTGTCGCCATGGTGAACACCGACGACGGATCGGTCTCCTTCTTCGACGCCACCTTCGGCACCGAGTCGCGCCGCGCGCGGGTGCAGACCAGCGCCACGGCCAACAGCGAGCCCATGGCGGTGGTCATCCACCCCAACGGCACAACCGCGTTCGTCGCCAACCGCGCGACCGGATCGATCGCCCGGTTCACCAACATCAACGCCGCCAACGCCGCGCTCGATCGCGAGCTGGCCATCGGCGCCGAGGCGGTCGGCCTGGCCCTCACGCCGAGCGGCGCGCACCTGTTTGTGACCGACTGGATCAACGGCACCGTGACGGTGGTCGACACCGCCGGGCTCACGATCGAGCGCGTGATCGACGTCGGCGGCAACCCGTTCGCCATCGCCATCACCAACGACGGCGACATGGACGACGCGGACGAGAAGGTCTACGTCACCCAGTTCTACGCGCGCCAGCGCGCCGCCGCGACGGTGAAGGAAGGGACCGACGACGGCCGTGAAGGCGTGGTCCAGGTGATCGCTTCGACCGGCAATGCGGTCAGCAACACCATCACCCTCGCGCCGATCGCCTCCTGCTTCACGTCGGCCGTGAACGGTATGGCGCTCACCAGTGGCTGCTTCCCGAACCAGCTCGCCGGCATCACGATCCACACCGCGTTCGGCAAGACCCGCGCGTACGTGGTCTCGACCGCCGCGTCGCCGAACGGTCCGCAGAACTTCGCGCACAGCGTGCAGTCGCTGGTCAGCGTGATCGATCTCGCCACGGACAGCGAGGAGGTGGCTCGCACCATCAACCTCAACAAGCTGATCCGCGAGCAGCAGCGCGACACGGACATGGACGACAACGCCGGCCGCCGCTTCATGAACACGATCGTCGGCGTCGACTTCGTGAACCGTGACGACGCGATCATCGGCTACGTCGCCAGCTCCGCGAGCGACATCGTGTTGCGCGTGACCTGGGCCGAGACCGCGACTGCGTCGGTCGGCGCGCTTCAGGCGTTCAACATCGCCGTCGGACAGAGCCCGCAGGGCATCGTCACCAAGCTCGGATCGAGCAACGCCGGCGCGTTCGTCGGCAACCTGATCACGCGCGATCTCTCGATCGTGTCGTTCCGCGATCAGCGCCAGCTCAAGGTGGTGTCGTCGACCGATCAGCCGACCGATCCGATGACCGACGCGTTCAAGGTCTGGAAGGGCAAGCGCTTCTTCCTCACCTCCACCGGGATCTGGTCCAAGGAAGGCTGGGGCAGCTGCCAGGGCTGTCACCCGATGGGCCTCACCGACAACGTGACGTGGAAGTTCGGCGCCGGCCCGCGCCAGACGGTCTCCCTCGACGGTCAGTTCGCGTCCAACGACTCGCGTGACATGCGCGCGCTCAACTGGACGGCGATCTTCGACGAGACCGCCGACTTCGAGCTCAACATCCGCGGCACCTCGGGCGGCAGCGGAACGCTCAAGAACATGATGGGCGCGATCGCTACGCCGAACCCGATGATGCTGAACCCGGCGCCGCCGCCGCTCTCGGGCATCCTGATGGAGGACGGCACCACGCGCGAGAACCACCAGGCGCTGAACGGCTCGACCACGTTCCTGGCGAAGAGCCCCGCGGTCTGCACCAACGCGATGACCTGCCCCGACTGGGCGCTGGTCGATCGCTACATCCAGACCATCCGCAGCCCGCGCGGCAAGACGGGCGCCGGAGCGGCCGTGACGCGCGGCCGCGAGGTCTTCAGCGACGCGGGCTGCGACAAGTGCCACGCCGGTCCGAAGTGGACGATCAGCCGTACGTTCCACACGCCGGAGAGCTTCACCGGGACGCTGCCGATGCGCGTGTTCTCGGCGAACCGCGCGTTCACGACGATGATGAACCCCAACACGCTGCGCGGCCTGCCCGCCAACGTGGTGAAGGACATGACGCTGATCGCGGGCGACGACTCGATGGGTGGCTCGCCCGCGCTGAAGCGCAGCGCGTGCAACATCCGCGACGTAGGCAGCTTTGACGCGATGGGTGGCGCAGCAGAGACGCGGGACAACGGGACCGCGGCGCAGGGACGCAATGGCTACAACCCGCCGTCGCTCTTGAATATCGCCGCGGGCGCGCCGTACTATCACGGTGGCGCGGCGCCGACGCTGGAGGACGCGTTCTCGATGCGCTTCCAGCAGCACTTGATCGCCGGGGCTCCGAACCCGCCGACCGCGACGGACCTGACGGCGCTGGTGACGTTCCTGCGCTCGATCGACGAGTCGACGACGACGTTCCCCATCGTGGCGACGTCGACGCTCTGCCCGACGACGTTCTGAGGTCTGCTTACGACCTGGCCGCGATGAGCGTTGCCAGGTCGTTCTTCAGCTGCTCGAGCGACGGACCGAAGCGATTCGCCATGCGGCCCTCGCGGATGGTCGCATCTCCCGCTCCGGACGGCGCCATCTTCGAGATCTCCCCGTAGAGCCCCTTCAGTGACGCGGTGTCCATGGCGTCGAGCTTGGTGTACGCGCGCTTGTAGCCGCTGCCCTGCTTCTCGTCGGTCAAACGCCACAAGCGAAACTCACCGCCCGCGAGCTGGATGAGGCCACCCTCGTGCGGGTACTTCTCGTTCGGCGGCGACCACTGGATCGTCACCTTGTTCGACGCCAGCAGCTGGTCCTTGTGCGAGATGTGCGCGTAGTCGTCGCCGAGCGAGAGGTTGCGCTGGGAGAACTTCGGGAACGACCACTCGCTGCCCTTCACCACCGCCGTCAGCGGACCCGAGATCAACGAGATGATGTCGAGCACGACCTGCATCCCTTGCCGGCTCACGCGCACGTCGCCCGGCGCGCTCTTGAGCTCGGTCGGCGTGATCTGATCAAGCTCGACCGAGAGGTTCTTGTCGACCTTGGTCTTCTCGACGTTGCTCTCCTTGAGGCGCGGCGCGAGCTCCTTTTCGGCCTGTTTTCCCAGGCTCCTGAGCTCGGGTCGGCTCGACGCCAGATCGACGATCGCCAGCAGCGTCGCCGAGCTGAGCTTGTCGAGAGGCATCACGTCCTTGTTCCAGTCGTTTTGGAAGTACGCCTTCCACGAGCCGTCCTGCTTCACGACGCCGAAGCTCTCTCCGAAGCTCAGCACCGTCCCGAGCTTGCGGTCGGTCGTCTCGCGCGCGTTCTTCACGTCGTTGGTGTCGACCTCGATGCCGTCCTTGCTCTTGACCGCGCCGGGAGCGGTGTAGCCGGCGACGAAGCGGCTGACGGCCCCGCGCTCCTGCGATCCGTCGTAGCCGTTTCCGGCGAGCGACAGCAGCTTCATCGCGAACTCGGCGACCGTCGGCTGCGTGAAGAGCACGGTTTTGAGGTCCTCGCCGTAGGCGGTGGCGAGCGCGCCGATGATGCCGCGCGCGCGCAGGCCGTCGTCGAGGCCGCGCACGTGATCGAGGCTCTCGGCGTTGATCAGCTGCGCGCCGGATGCGCCCTGCTTGGCGATCGTCTGCGCGAGCGCCGCTTCCTTCTTCGCGCTGACCGGGTTCTGTACGGCGTTCGCGGCGGCCTCCGCGATGAACGCGAGGGACTGGGTCTGGTTGAGGGCGCCGATCTTGTTGCTCATGGGTTTTTGCTCTTCACGTGGGAGATGAGGCCGGTGGCGACGGAGGAGGCGCCGCGGGTGGCCGCGCCCCAGGCTTCGAAGACCGCGGGATCGCCGCCCCACATGAAGATGTGGTCGGGGCCGGGCGCGGTGGGGTCGAAGCGGCCGGTGAGGAGATCGGAGAGGGTCTTGTGCGTGGTGAGCACGGCGACCGCGGGGTCCTCGTGCCAGCCGGTGCAGACCAGATCGGCGCGCGCGGGATCGATCACGAAGCGGTCGCCGCTGTCGCTCGTCGCGAACGCCATCACCGCGTCCTTCTTGAGGAGCGCGCGCCGCGGCCCGAGCAGCGCCCGCAGCGCATCGAGGCAGTGCGCCATCGGGAGCAGGTCGGGCAGCACCTTGGTGGCCGCCTTCTTCCGCTGCGCGGTCCGCAGGTTGTTCGTGGCGATGCCGCCAGGGAGGGGAGGCTTGGACATGGGTGCTACTTGCTACGCTAATCGTGGCCGCGTCTACCTTCTGATTGTGGGCTTGGGGCGCACCTTTTTGCCCAGCAGGACCTCGCGGAAGGCGGCGGCGGAGGGGGGCAGGCGGTCCTGGCCGCGGTGGACGATGCGCAGGACGCGGGTGATGGGGGTGCGGCGATCGGGGATCTCGACCACCCGCCCGGCGGCCAGATCGTGCTCGGCGGCGGCGCGGCTCACCAGCGCGATCCCCGTCCCGGCTCGTACGTGGCCCAGCACGCCCTCGATGCTCCCCAGCTCCATCATGATGTCGGCCTGAGGGAAGGTCTTGTCGAGGAGCGCGCGGGTGTTCGCGCCCCTCATGAACGCGATGAACGGTGCGTTCACCGGATCGATCTCCGGGCTCGCCACCAGCACCAGCGGATCTTCGCGCCAGCGCTCGCCGCGCGGACCGGTGACGATCGCCAGATCGATCTCGTTCTGCGCGAGCAGATCGAGCGCGACGTCGGGCACCACCTCGCGCAGCACGAAGCGGATGCCGGGGTGATGCTTGCGGAAGCCCGCGACGAACGACGGGAGAAAGTGCGTGCAGGCGGTGGAGCCCGCGCCGATCCGCACCTCGCCGGCCTGCAGCCCCTCGAGCTCCTCGATCGCCCGCCGCCCTTCCTCGATCGCGCCGATGGCGGCGCGGGCTCGCGGGATCAGCGCCTCACCGGCGCGAGTGAGCCTCGCGCCGCGGCGATCGCGATCGAACAGGCGCGCGCCCATCGTCGCTTCGAGCCGCTTGATCGCTGCAGTGAGCGCCGGCTGCGACAGATGCGCGTGGCGCGCGGCCGCCGTGAACGTGCCCTGATCGGCCACGAGGAGGAACTGGTGGAGCTCTTCCATCATTTGTTTTTGTTATCATGAATCAAAAAACTATCGATTGGACGAATGACGTGGGAGGCGCGGATATTCGCCGCATGTTGTTGTTGCTCGGGCTCGCGGCTGGCGTCCTCACCACGGTGGCCGGCATGGGCGGTGGCATGGCGCTGGTGCTGGTCCTGTCGATCCTGTGGGGCGCGCCGATGGCCCTGGCGGTGACGGCGCCGGCGCTCCTCTTCGGCAACGTCCACCGGGCGTACCTCTTTCGCGGAAACATTGACCGAAGGATCGCCTACCGCTTCGCGCTCGGCGCGGTCCCCGGCGCGATCTTCGGCGGTCTCGCCGCCGCGAGCCTGCCGCCGCTGTTCCTGAACGTGACGATGCTCTTCATCACCGGCTACGCGATCGCCCGCGCGATGGGCTGGGTACGCTTCACGCCGCCGCCGTCGAGCATCTTCCCGGCGGGGCTGATCATCGGCGTCCTGGCCGCGACCTCGGGCGGGGCGGCGGTGCTGACCGCGCCGGTGCTCATGGCGGCGGGGCTGGCGGGGGACGCGTACATCGCGACGGTGGCGCTGGCGTCGGTGGCGCTGCACACCGGGCGCATCCTCGGGTATGGGGCGGCGGGGTTGATCGACCCGCATACGCTGGAGTTGAGCGTGGTTTTGGGCGCGGCGATCTTCGGTGGGAACCTCCTCGGCCAGCGCCTCCGCAAAATGGTGCCAGAGCATTTTGGGCGGGTGTTGGAGGTGGCGACCCTGGGGGCCTGCACAGTCCTGGCGGTAGTCGGCGTGACGTGAATGAAGGGGGTTCCCCGCCGTAACCCAGTGGGGCGCCCGATCGCGTGCCTGCGTGGTACCAACATTCATGCGCCTGGCGTCGGTAGCGTTGCTCGGCGTCGCGCTCGGCTTCGGCGCGACCGCCGGGTGCTCCAACGACGGGCTGCTGGCGGATAACAACCCGAGCAACCGCATCGACTCCGGCTTCTTCCGGATCGACTCCGGCGCCGACGTCGGCCCCCGCCCCGACGCGCGCCCGATCGAGGTGCCCGACGCCAACGTCACGCCCGACGCGGAGCCCCTGGCGCGCTGCGACTGCCCGACGCTCCCAACGAGCTGTCCGGCGCTCACGCCGAACGTCCCGGCCTTCTCTCCCGGCGGCGCGCTCACCCAGCAGATCGTGGACATGATCGCGTGCAGCGGGGACTACCTGCACATCGGGATGTACGAGACCGACTGGGACTGCATCGTCAGCGCGCTCGTCGACAAGCTGGCCGCGGACACGGATCTGCGGGTCGAGATCGTGATCGACGACGATCAGTGCCCGCTCGACAGCGGCGGCACGCGCCTCTGCGCGCTCGGGCGATTGCATGGCCACCCGCGCGTCGCGATCGTCGACGACGCGCGCACCCGCTACATGCACCACAAGTTCATGATCGCCGACGGCCGCACGATGTGGATCGGCTCCGCCAACTTCACGCGCGTGTCATTCTGCACCGAGCTCAACGACGGCATCATCATCGATGATCCGAGCGTGATCAGCGGCTTCGAGGCGGAGTTCTCGCGCCTCCACGTTCGCCGCGAGTTCGGACCGCGCCCCTCCGACGGGCCGCTCACCAGCGGCCGTTACAGCGTCTATTTCGGGCCCGTCACGCCGATCAGCGCGCCGTCGCCGTGGTTCGACGACATGATCGGCGCGATCGACACGGCGTCGACCTCGATCGCGGTGATGACCGCAGCGTGGACCCGCACCGAGATCTCCGCGGCCTTGCTTCGTGCTTCGGGGCGCGGTGTTTCCGTGAAGGCGCTGGTCCCGATCCAGTACCAGGACGAGCCGCCCGCGCAGGCGCTGGTGGCCGCGCACTTGCCGGTGCGACTGGCGAAGGTGCACCACAAGCTGCTGATCATCGATCGCCAGCTGGTGATCACCGGATCACCGAACTGGTCGGAGAACTCCTGGGCGAACAACGAGGCGAGCGTGTGGATCCGCGATCCGATGATCGCGGCGGCGTATGCGTCGCGGTTCGATGCGGCGTTTGCGGCGGGCGCGGACCCGCCGCCGTAGGATCTTTCGCGCTACGGTCCCATAGCCTTGCCGTGCTTCACCAGCGCGTCCTTCAGCGTCATCGCGGCCCGCGTTTTGTGCATGTCGGCGCGGTACACCAGGCTGATCACGTCGCGCACGAACGGCAGCTCGGGGTGCAATCGCCGCAGCTTTCCTTCTTGCCCGTAAGCGGCGACGCGCCGCGGTAGCAGCGCGACGCCGACCCCCGCGAGCGCGAGGCTCTTCACCATCTCGAGATCGCTGCAGAGGAGCTGCCGTGCGGGCAGATAGTCCTCGCCGGCCAGCTTCGCGACGAGCTCCTGCATCTGCGTCACGCGGCCGGCGTACACCAGCGGCCCGGTGGCGATGCGCTCGCGGGCTTGTGTGACGTCGTCGATCGGCGGCTCGTTCGCGGCGACGAAGAAGTCGACGGCGTCGGGAAACAGCTCGACGAGCACCAGATCCGGGTGCGGCACAGGGTTCACGACGATGCCGAAGTGCACCTCGCGATCGACCACCGCGTCGCGCACGGCGGCGGACGATCCGTTCCACAGCGCGACCTCGATGCGCGGCCACTTCTTCATGTGCTCCGACATGAAGCTCGGCAAGAAGTATGCGCCCAGCGACTCGTGGCAGCCGACGACGAAGCGGCCGACCTCCTCGGCCTCGACGCCGCGGATCATATGCTCCGCGTTCCTCAGAGTATCGAAGACGATGGTGGCGTGCTCGAGCAACGTGCGGCCGCTCTCGGTGAGCGAGACACCGCGGCGATCGCGCAGGAAAAGCGTGGTGCCGAGCTCCTCCTCGAGGTTCTGGATGGCGACGCTCAGCGAAGGCTGGCTCACATGCAGGACGCGCGCGGCGGCGCTCATGCTGTAGGCCTGCGCGATGGCCTGGAAGTAGCGGAGCTGGGTCAGGTCCACGCGGGGCTTGTATCCGCGATCGGGCCGGCGCGTCAGGTGGTTTTGTTTTCGCTGCGATCTTGCGGCGGTTTTACCGCGGCTTTACGGCGCCGGTCGCAGGTTGGCGAGCGCGTCGATCGGGCTCAGATCGCAGTCGATGGTCTCACCCGCGGGCGGGCCCACCCAGAAGCTGCCGTCCTGCGAGGGCACCCGTGCGGCGAGCCCGCAGGCGCCCTGGAGCGGCGCGTCGAAGAGCACGGCGTACCCACCGCCGTGGTTGTGATGATCGGGCCGATGGGCGAGACCCCACCCCCAACCAACGCCCCCGAAAGCGCCCGCTGGCGCATCCAGGCGAAGGACGGAGACCGCATCATCGCGCTCGAGAACGAAGGCATGTTCGACGAGCTCGTCATCGATCAGTGGCTCCACCTCGAGCAGATGGACGACGACCGATGGTGGCTGCGCATCGGTGATGTGACGATGAGCGGGACGATCGACGCGGACGGGAACGCGAAGGCCACCGTCGACCCCCAATGACGCCCGCTCCCATGCTCACGGCCCTCACGGCGGACATCTGGATCCTCCCCCGCCCGATGCGCTTCTTCGGCGTCGAGACCGGCACGCGCATGACCGTGGTCCGTCTCGCGGACGGCGCGCTCTTCATCCACTCGCCCGTCGCGCTCGACGCGGCGCTGAGAGCGGAGATCGACGCGCTCGGCCCGGTGAAGGCGATCGTCGCGCCCAGCCTCTTCCATCACCTGTTCGCGGGCGAGTGGGCGGCGGCGTATCCGCAGGCATCGCTCTCCGCGTGTCCCGGCCTCGAGAAGAAGCGCAGCGATCTGAAGTGGAGCCGCGTGCTCGGCGATGCGCCCGAAGCGGAGTGGAGCGGAGAGCTCGATCAGGTCTTCTTCGGCGCCCGCACGATGGAGAACGAGGTCATCTTCTTCCACCACAAATCGAAGACGATCGTGTCGAGTGACTTCATGTTCAACCTCGCGACGCATCCCTCGGCGTTCACGCGCGCCGTCGCGTTCCTTCTCGGGCAGCGCGCGCCCGGGCCTACCTGGCTGGAGCACGTCATGATCCGCGACCGCATCGCGGCGCGCGCGCAGATGGATCGGGTGGTCGCGTGGGGCGCAGAGCGGGTCGTGCTCGCACACGGCGAGATCATCACGACGAACGGATCCGACGCCGTAGATCGGGCTTATCGCTGGCTCACACCTCGATAGTCGGTGGTCGCCTCGGCGAAGGCGCTGGTGGCCATCGACAGCGCGCGCAGGCGGTCTCTCAGCCGCTGGATCTCGGTGGACTCCCGTCCGTTGCAACCTCTCATTCGAGGGCGCGGGCGATGTTGTTCAGCTCCATCTCGAGGGTCGCGGGGTCCTGCTTGCTGCTCAGCCGGCTCAGCCGCACCAGGACGTCCTCGAGAGCGGGTTCGTTCTGCTTCGACTGATCCCGCCGGGTGCGCGTCACCTCGGTCAGGCGAAAGAGCCAGCTGTCCACCGGCTCGTTCTCGGCGCGGGCGAGCGCCGAGCGCGCAGGCGGGGGAGAGTGCGGCGCGTCCGCCACGGGCTCGGGCGCCGGCGGCGCGGCAGAGGCGCGCGGCTTCACCGTCGGTGCGGGCTTCGGGGGGTCGATCGGCGCAACGGGCGCAGGCTCGGGGGCCACCGCGCCCACCGGCGCGCTCGAGGCGATAGGCCCGCGCGTGGGCTCGACCTGAGCCGGCGGTGGGCTGGTCTCGGCGGCTGGCGTGCGGCGCCCGATGATGATGCCGACCGCCAGTGCGAGCGCGATCGCGCCACCGGTGAAGATGCCGGGGGCGATCGGCTTTGCGGCGCGACGCGAGAGGGTCGACGAGTCGGTCGGCAGCGTGTTCGCGACGTCCGGGACGGTGCTGACCCGGTCTGGGGCGCGCCGCGCGAACACCACCGTCGGCTGGAGCACGACCTCCGGATCGACGTCGGCCGCGCTGGCCAGGAGGCCCTCCACCTCGGCGCGCGATCGGCTCAGCTCGGTGAAGAGCGGCTCGTTCACCAGCGTCTTCGCGGGCGCGCGACCAGGATCGTCCCCCTTCACCGCATCGAGCGCGGCGAGAAAGGCATCCGCGGAGTCGAAGCGCTCGCGCGGATCCGTCGCCAGCGCGCGCTTCAGGACCTCGTCCAGCGCGGCGGAGATCTGCGGCCGCAGCGACGAAGGCGGCCTGAATTGCGGCGACGCGGACGCCTTCAGCATCATCGCCAGCGACCCCGGCGCGATGTACGGATCGAGCGTCAGCACCTCGAACAGCACCAGGCCGAGCGCGTAGAGATCCGCGCGGTGGTCGACCTCTCTCGCCATCACCTGCTCGGGCGCCATGTATCCCGGGGTGCCCATCACCGCGCCGGTCCGCGTGCGCCAGTCCTGCAGGCGCGACTTCCCGAGCCCGAGATCGATGACGCGCACGCGGCCGTCCTCGCCGAGCATGAGGTTCTTGGGCGAGACATCGCGGTGCACGGCCGCGAGCGGAGATCCGCGCTCGTCCTTCGCCATGTGCAGCGCGCGGATCCCGCGCAGCGCGTCGGACACCAGATCGATCGCCGCGGCGATGGGGATGCGCCGCCCGTCTGCCCGCTGGTTCGGGATGATCGTCGAGAGCGGCCACCCCGCGATGTACTCCATCGCGATGTACAAGGTCGCGCCGACCTTCCCCGCCGAGTACACCCGCGCCACGTGCGGGCTCTCGATCGTCGTCGCGATCATCGCTTCGTGCTGGAAGCGCCGCACCTGCTTCTCGTGCTCGGCGAGCTCGGGGTGGATGCGCTTCACCACCAGCAGGGTGTCCGCGTCGATGGGCCGTGCGAGGTGCGCGTCACCCATGCCGCCGGACCCCAGCCTCTTCAGCAGGATGAACGGCCCGAAGCGTTCCGGGAGCACTGCCGAGATACTATCTCAGTGGCAGTCTGAAGGATCGCTCGCCTGGCAAAGGTAGTACACCTGACTACGGGCAAGCAGCACGATCAGCGTGGTCGCGATCGCCGCCGTGCCTGCGCCGACGCCGATCCACAGCCAGGGCGAAGACGCGATCGAGGGCTCCTCGAGCTGGACCTCGACCGTGAGATCGCGCAGCGGCGCGATGTCGATCGGCCGCACCAGCGGCTGGTAGTCGGGGTGCGAGACCTTCAGCTGGTGCGTTCCGCCGGTGAGGATGAAGCGCCGGTGATCCTCGCTCGACCGCAGGGAGCCCGGGGTGATCATCACCTCGGCGTCCTCGGGCTTCACGCTGAGGAGCAGCCCGCCGCCCATCTGCCGGTTGTTCGAGCGCATGAGGTGGTCGAGCAGCACGCCCACCAGCGGCCCGCGCGGGGCGGATCGGCGCACGGTCTCGGCGGCCTTGGCCAGCGACTTCTTGCTCGAGACCTCGATCAGCTCGGCGCTGCACAGGCTGAGGCCCGGGTTGAGCACGATCTCCAGCGCAAGATCGACGTTGCTGTCGCGGTACGCGCGCTCGGTGCACGTGGGGTCTTGCTTGCAGCGAGCGATCGCGGGGGCGAGCTGCGCCTCGATCTCCTGGATCGAGATGACCTCGACGTCGGCCACGTAGCGCAGGCCGAGCTCGGCCTCGCGGCGGAGCTCGCCGACGATGGTCTCGTCGGGATCGTCGATCACGCTGGCCACAATCGCGAGGCGAGGTGCCCCGGCGATCAAGGCGGCGAGCAGCAGCGCGGACACGCGCGAACTTTAGGCCCCGAAGACGTGGGACGCAAACTTGGGTACGCTCGCCGCGGCGTGCGATTTCATGGCTGGCTGATGATCGCCGCGCTGGCCGCGTGCACCGATCGCGTCGCTCTGACGATCCCGTTCCCGAGCATCGCCGGCGCGCAGACCGAGATCATCCGCTTCGGCGACGAGGTGCACGTGCTGCGCGCGGGCGAGGCCTTGATCTTCGAGGGTTCGTTGCCCGAGAGCGGGACGTTCGATGTCGCCGCGAAGCTGTACGATCGCTCGCCCGAGGAGCTGCACCTCACGCTCGGACCGCGCGCGCTCGCAGAGCCCGGCTTCCCGTGGATCGGCCAGGGATTCACGCTCGACGTGCTCGGGTTCGAGGCCGGGGACTGGCGCGCCAGCGAAGATCCGCGCCTCGCTGACTATGCCGCGAAATACGGCATCCGATCGCTCGGTCACGGCAGCGGCGAGGGGCACCTGTGCCTGGTGACGGGCGACGGCGATCTGTACTGCATGGGCGCCGACGAGGTGCTGGATCTGAGCCCGCTCACGCGCGGTACGCGGGTCCCGCTGCGCATCGCGGGCCTCGGGCTGGTCGAGGACGTCGCGCTCTCGCTGCGCGCGACGTGCGCCATCGTTGCGGGAAAGGTGCTCTGCTTCGGCCTCAACAGCTCTCGGCAGCTCGGGCAGCCGGCGAGCTCGATCGCGTCGGCGATGCCGCTGGTGGTGCCGGGCGTAGACGAGGCGATCGCGATCGACGCGCACGGGGCGCGCACCTGCGTGATCGAGCGCGGGGGCGCGGTGACGTGCTGGGGCATCTCGCTCCTCACCGTGACACCGACGTCCGCCGAGCCGGCGAAGGTGCGCTTTCCGCGACCGATCGAGCACATCGCGGTCGGCACCGACGCGCTGTGCGGGATCGCGGGCGGAGAAGCATGGTGCCAGGGTCGGCGCCCCGCGCTCGGGTACACCGGGTCGCAGTGCAACGAGAGCCCCGGGGTCCTGCCGACGACCGAGCCTGTGCCGCTGGAGCTCCCAGCGCCGATCCGCGGGCACGTCGCCGAGGTCACGCTCGGCGAGTTCGGCGGCTGCGCGCGCAGCGAAGACGGCGCGGTTTACTGCTGGGGCTGCAACACGAACGGCTCGGTCGGGACGGGCGCAAAGCGGGACGGAGAGCTTTTGCCGCCCACGCGCGTGGAGGTCCCGCCGATGCTGCGCGTGGAGGCGGGGGGCTCATCGGTCTGCGGCATCACCTTCGAGCACGACGTGTACTGCTGGGGCAGCAACGATCAGGGCCAGCTCGCGCGGGTCGACTTCGACTCGATCGCGCCGATGGCGATGCCGATCAGCGACGTCGTCGACATCAGCGTGCAGTGGAACAACACCTGCCTGACGCTCGCGAGCGGCGAGATCCGCTGCGTGGGCCGCTACGACTGCGGTCAGCTGGGAGCGGGGCGCTTCCCCGGCGATCTCCCCGGCGCGACGTGCAACCAGGCCCCGCCCGGCGAGCGCCGCGGCGCGCACACCAAGCTCGAGACGGTGGTCCTGTGATGCTCGATCTCGCGATCATCGGCGCGGGTCCGGCGGGCCTCTCCGCAGGGCTCGTTGCGCATACCAACGGCTTGCACGTCATGGTGCTCGAGCGCTCGGGAGTCGCCGGCGGTCAGATCTTGCGCGCCGATCACGACGTCGGTGACGTGCTCGGACAACCGGCATCCGATGGTGCGACGCTGGCGGCCAAGCTTTTCGCCCATTTTTCCGCGGTCGGCGCTCCTATCACCTTCGGGGCAGACGTCGATCGCGTGGTTCAAGACGGCACCTCCTTCGCGCTCGGCTCCCTCCGCGCACGCGCGGTGATCATCGCGACCGGTACACGCGCGCGCCGGCTCGGCATCACCGGCGAGGAGATCGAGGTCCCGCTGCGCCACGTGGCGGCGTCGCTGGCGGGCTCGCGCGTGGTGATCGTCGGCGGTGGTGATGAGGCCTGCTCGACGGCGACGGTGCTCTCGTCCTCGGGCGTGCTCGTGACGCTGGTGGTGCGCGTCGATCTGCGCGCGCGGCCGCAGTTCCGTGATCCGGTGCTAGCGGCTCCGCGGATCGAGATCCGCCGCAACGAGTCGGTGGTGCGCATCGCGGACGGCGTCGTCGAGCTCGCGAGCGGGGCGCTCGTGCCGGCGCTCCACTGCTACACGCGCATCGGGGTGGAGACGGCGACACCAACGCTCGAGCCGGATCCAGAGCGGCTCGCGGACGGGCGCCTGTGGGTCGACGCGGGGCAGCGGACGCGCCTCTCCGGCCTGTACGCGGC
>Ga0105047_10007290_pt1 | contig 18668 bp, 17 predicted proteins | sample MAT04_FD_78384 | JGI IMG/M metagenome (GOLD analysis project Ga0105047, IMG submission 78384) | Freshwater microbial communities from Lake Fryxell liftoff mats and glacier meltwater in Antarctica - MAT-04 (megahit assembly) | ecosystem: Environmental > Aquatic > Freshwater > Ice > Liftoff... | reverse complement strand
TGGTTGGCCCTCTCGATTAAAGTCCGATGCTTTGAGACCGCAGGCATAGCACAACAATGTCATGACGACGTCCTCCCCAAGGTAGAAGTCCCTGAAAAGACAAATGTCATCCAAGAATCCATGATGCTTGAGCGCCATCAACATTGAATGAGAGACCGCATAGCCGCCACCTTGGCAAAACTCTCCTAACATATAGTCATTATGCAAGGCATCCCTAATTATTCGTTTTCTAAAACGATCCCTTCCCCATAATGTGATAATAAAATGTAAATGCTTCCTTCCATATCGTTTTACGATAAAGGTTTTCATAAAAGGTGCCATGAGGCCTGCATCGTCACGCTTTATTCTGGGTGTGCCATCGATGTATCGCCGAAATGTTCCAAGTTGGCCTAGTAATTTATTGGATTCAAATTCACTCCTCACTTTATCTGCGAAGGGGGCGATAACCAACGAATCAGCATCGATGCGAAGCAAAAAATCAATGCCGCTGATTTCAGAAATCCAACGCGTGCCTAGCGCAACGCCAACACACATCCCGCCGCTCCAGCCTTCTCCCCGGCTTTTTCTCGGGTTGACAAAAACTTTTATCTCGGGACTTCTTCCATGGAACGCGGCAATTTGTTTGACAAAGCCATCCAATTGTCGGGAATGAGGAACGTCATCGATGAGAACAACATGGCTGCAGGAAGCCTCAAAATAAAATAAGCTTTCCAGGGCATCCTGGAACCTTTGGAGTTCTTGTGGCCCAGGGCCAACAGGGATCAATACCGCAAACTTTGTCATGGATGATTAGGGGCGTTAAGGATACTTCTTAATCCACGAATACATTAGACGTATTCATTGGATTTGGCAGGCATCCGGCGGGAATCATGAATAATGCCATCAGGATCCAGAAACCATCGGTAGATTCCTGGAGTTCCCCTTCCACAACTCATAAACCCACAACGAATAGAAAGGCCACATGTGAGAGTCATCGCTTCCGCTTTGAAAACATTTCCAAGCGGCTTTGAGGGCGGGCCTCTGGCACCGCTCCATGGCCATGGAATTCGGGTGGAAGATGCAATCCTCGACTTCACCGCGAAGCGGGCCTCGGAACCAGTCGGCGAAGGGCATCGGAAAACCTTTTTTGGGACGGGCAGGGTTTTCGGATGGATCCATGCGTGCCGCCACTTTTCGTAAGATCGACTTGCCTACCCCGTTGACCGTGTCCAATTTCATGCCCCTTCCCACTCGGGAGGCGATCCGAGCGACCTCGATGTCGAGGAATGGTGCTCGCAGTTCCAACGAATGGGCCATTGTCATCTTATCGGCCTTTTGGAGCAGGGACTCCGGCAATTGCCAGCGAATGTCCCATGCGAGGCATCGGTCAAGCAAGGGGGAGCTACTGTGACGAGGGAGCAGCAGATATCCTAACTCCTCACATAGCTCGAGAATCCGTCGTTGTTGTGCAGGCGTGAACGCGTTGCCCCCTCCCGACACACAGGGCAGACCTTCACGCCGCATCCAGGCAATTTCAGCCCCCACGGAAAACTTCGCCCGCTGCCGCAAAGAAGATATCCTACCTTCAGGCAGGGTCCTTGATTTTGGCAGCCACGGGCCGAGCGGCTTGATCCAGGACGATCGTTCAATCGTTGAAAGCATACCGTGGTAACGTCCGAAATAGCCACCAAACAATTCGTCGGCCCCTTCGCCGGAGAGCACCACCTTGACACGCTTGCGGGCGGCCGCCGCAAGTTGTGACACGGCAAAGGCGGCAGGATCCCCCACGGGTTCGTCGAGATGCCACATCACTTCTTGTAATCGTTCACCAAGGTGATCCGAGAGAATGGGCACCTTATGGTTGGGAAGACGAAGCTTTCCGGCTGTTGCCTCAGCCTCGGTTTCTTCGCTTTCCACACCATCAAACACAGCGGTAAACGTCTGGACGGGCGACTCCAGTTCCTGCGAAGCGAGAGTGGCGATGAGTTTGCTGTCTAATCCGCCGCTCAGAAAAACTCCCACTGGAACGTCCGAGCGCAGATGGAGGCGGACACTTTCACGGAGAACCGACTCAACTTCTTCGTCGGTGGGAGATATATCAGGTTCATTGCCCAGATCCAAGTAAGACCACCCCGGTCCACATGAGGGACTACCGGGATGATTCAGATCAATGCTGAGGCAAGCTCCGGGCTCGAGTTTGCGAATCTTGCGGAAATGAGTCCAAGGGGCAGGTAGACTGAGCCAAGTCAGAAACATCAGATAGGCGTCCGGATCTTCCTCCCATTCCACCCAAGGCAGATGCCGCAAGGATTTGAGTTCGGAGGCAAAGGCGAAGCGTGAGCCGTCTGACGTGTGATAGAGTGGCTTTTGGCCAAATGGATCACGGGCGATGATGGCCCGATGGTTTGGGAGATCAATGATTAAGAATGCGAACATACCCCGCAAAAACCTGACCATTTGCTCGCCGTGTTCTTCGTAAAGATGAACCAGAACCTCAGTATCCGATGAGGTGCGGAAGGAATGTCCGCAGCTTTCGAGACCTGTTCGAAGTTCCCGGTAGTTGTAGATCTCTCCGTTGAACAACACCGCGATGTCGCGGTTCTCATTCCAGATCGGTTGGTCACCGCCTTCAAGGTCAATAATACTAAGCCGCCGCATTCCCGTATGAATGCCAAGTGCCGGGCGGACGAGGAGTCCTTCCCCATCCGGACCACGATGCCGAATTGAGTCCAACATATTCCGCAACCGCGCATCGGCTTCCCGCGGGTCCATCGAACGGTCGAAAAATCCTGCTATACCACACATGATCGGATCAAGACGGAGTTAGTGCCTCCTGATAAACCTGAATATGGGCTGATGCAATCTGCTCCCAACGGATTGATTCGCGGAAGCGACCAGCGGACGCGTGATCCGGCGGTGTTGAAAGGGCCTGATCCAGCGCCTTCCCAAAATGATGGTCAAATCTTGAATAGCGGATCACCCGGGAGTCCGGCTCACCAAGGTCCACAAGGTCAAGGTGGGCAGGAAAAAGTATTGGAATGCCAAGTGCCCTCGCCTGGATGGCTGAGCCCGATGTGAGGATCCCCCGGTAGTTGAAGAGACAAACGTCTGCAGCAGCAAGCCAGCGGTTCAATTCCAAATCATCAAGAAACCGGTCGACATGCAGTTGAATCCGTAGGTCTCCTTCGGCGAGAGCTGTGAGATGGTCGGCATATTCCGGACTCTCCGCCTTGCCGGCGACGACCAGACGAGACGATATGTTTCCATCCCTCCAATAGGCGATTGCGTCTTCAATGCCTTTGTATCGACTGACCGCACCGAACATCAAAACCAGTCGTTGTTCCGTTGAGATCCCAAGGGCCGCCCTGGCATCGTGTCGCTTGGGCAGGGCATCAGTCGCAGAGGAAAGATCACCGTGCGGAATGACCCGGATGGCTTCCGCAATGACGCCGAATGTGTTCCGCAATGCACCCGCAGCAGCGTGGGAATGGGCAATCACCCGGTCGGCTTGTCGATAGGTCACTGCCATATTCCGGCGGTAGGTCGCTCGTCCCAGTCCCCAGTGAGGCAGCAGATTGTGAGCGGTTGCCACGAGCGCCCGATGTCGGCAGGCGGCACCTAGATCGAAAGGGAAACGCCATTCCCTGAGCAGGCGGTGAAGCAGAAAAGAGGTTTCGGGAAAATACGCCTCCGGCCAGTGCAAGTGAATGACGGTCGCTTCGCTCTTCGAAAGTCCCCGGAAAAGGGGAAATCCACGGGAATAGCCGCTGAGAAACGAAACCTTCACGCCTCGATCCTCCAAAGCGGAGGCAAGCAACGATTGGTAAAGATTTCCTTCACGCCAGTCAGGGGCGAAAACTACATTCATTGCCATCAGAAGTTAGAAACCAAGTTTCTAAGATCCATGATTCCCTCACTCATGAATCTGGCCCTTACGCAGCCAACGTAGTGGCGGGCAATGCATCCTCGTTTTCGGCGTTTCCGGGAGGAAACCTCATAAGATGCCGGCAGCAAACCTCCATTGCCAGCCTTGGAAGCGGCAAGCGCCAGAAGGGTTTGCTCGACCCGCCATTGGACCTTGGGGTCCTGCATCGCTGGATGCCCCAACCAAGATTCCATGGCATCAAGGGCCGTGACTGACTCCCGGCTGACTAGGCAAAGCCCGGTGTTGACCATGGGCCAGAGTTTCACTCCAAGTTCGCTTTCCGCCTGCAAGGGGGGAATCGGTGACGGTTCTTGGAAATCCTCGTTAAACCAACAGCTCTGGTCTTCGGAATCAGCTATCCAATTCAAGATCTCGGACGGCCGTGCAAAAAATATCACGTCGGGGTCCAGCATCAGAAAGCGAGGACTTTCCGCGAGTTGCGGAATATCAAAGCATTTCAAACCGTGGGGCATGCGCTTGCGATAGTCGGCACAACGTGGCAAGCGGGCCAGCACACCAGCCATCTTCGCATCGGCCTCCGAGCGCCGGATCACCCTAAGGCCGGGAAACATTCTTGAAAACACATCCAATTGCTCTGTTCCAAGGCTGCCATCCTCGTGCAAGACCACTGGCCAGCGAAGGCAACTGGTTTTGTGCAGGCTTGTAAGCATCCAAAGCGCCATTCTCCAATCGGGCTTGCTCGTCAGCAGGTGAACCGGAACCGGTGCCATGGGCAGGCCCGTCGCCATTTGCCATCCATCAATTCTCGGCTCAATGAATCGCTCCGCCCAGCCATGTATTAACCCGAGTTTCAGGCGACGGCGGGTCAGGTAGAGTAAACGCCCTGGTGACATGCGGGGAGTTGCGGAAAAGGTGTCCGCTTTGGGCGGACGGCGGACTTTTACTTCAGATGCTTGGTTGTTGCCCAAAGGAATAGCCAGCGCGATTTCCCGGACTCATGAAATCGTTAGACATCCTGCGATGGCTGATTGTGATAAAGGGATTTTCAAGGGATCTTGGCTGCGGTATTTACCGGCGAGAGCAACTGAGGAAAGGAGATCAAGTCTGCCGGGCATCGATTCGGTTCAATACTCGTCGCAATGAGCCCCACCATGGCCGGAAGGCCAAAAGCGAAGGATGCTCCCACACCGCGCTGACGAGCAATGAGGTGCTCATTGACCATTGTTGCTCAGCCATCAAGCTGTTGGCTTTCCTGCAGACAAGCATTTTTCTTTCGAACCTGAGTTCCTCCTCAAGCACTTCCCTTTCAGTAGATGAAAGGTAGCCAGCGAATCGTTCGGCTATTCGAATCTCGTCCTCGCGAAATGCGTAGCTGATGCCTCGTGTCATGGTTTTCGAGCTGCCATGCCAACGCCATCTGGCCATCCGCTCGGGAATCAAAATCGGACGAAAGCCGCCTTCAAATATGGCGCGTGTGTAGTACTCAATGTCCATGGAGTAATGATAGCTGCAATCAAAAACCCCGATAGCTCTTATTACCTCGCGACGCATGAAATTGCAGCCGGAATAGGGAACGACGTAAGGGTGGTGACGATTCCATGGCGTCAGCCACTCCTTATCAGAAGCGGCGTTCTGGAAACGGATCTCCCCGCGGACGCCATTGTCATCAAAGATTTCACCAATCCCTCCTGCCCACAGGATCCGCTCATCCGCAAAAACCTCCCTTACCCTGCTAAGGCAACCGGGCATTAAGGGATCATCGGTATTAATATAGGCCCAGACCTCCCCCTTCATGAGGGCTATACCTTTGTTGATCGCATCGGCTTGGCCATTGTCCGGCTCCGAAGTCCAGCGGACGGAGGGATGTCGTAACCCCTTAAGCCAATCGACAGTACCATCCCGACTTCCCCCGTCTATGACCAGCACCTCAATCGCCGGGTCATTCTGTGAGAGAATCGAGCGGATCGTCTCTGGTAAATAGCCGGCTTGGTTGAAGCTGGGTATGATAAGTGAAATTAACATGAAGCACAGGTCGGGATAATGGCAAGCCAGGAGAAATACCAAAACCCTGATATTTCAGATGAAGTGTTTGAATTGTTATCCTTGGGAACTGGGTGGAGCTATGGAAATAGGCGCTCGTCAACGAGATTGAATCTGTGGGTGCTAAAGTCCCTTCGTAGTATCTTTCCGTAAAGCTCGGAAAGCCCGCCTATCATTCTTGTCAGACGCTTTAGCCCGGGCCAATTCCGGAATTGGTTGTAACGTCTATGCCAACTGGAGAGGTGTTTTCTTCTTTCAAGTTCTTGGCGGGGCAAACGATCCACGACGCCGGCGATAGAGCGGCGATACTCCTCATATCCCACGATACTACGGTTCTTGCCATGGTTTGAGAAACCTCCTAGCAGGGCCTCGCACGCAACAAGTTCTGCATGGCGGGCAAATCTGGACCAGAGCTCGAAGTCCGCAGCCATGCCAATGTCCGGCCGAAGCGGACCGGCTTTCTCCCACAGACTCCTCCGCCAGAAGCAGCTTTCCTGCTGCACGATGCCAAAGGTGTCTCCTCCCTCGTAAAGGCAAAGCTGCAAGGCTTCCCGAAAAAATGGTCTGGCAGGGCCAACCTTCTGAACGGCGCCACCTTGAATAACAGCCGGGGCTCCCATGATCCAGTCCAACTGTGGAAAAGTTGAGAAGATCTCTGCAACAACCCCAAGAGTCCATGGCAGCGAAATGTCGTCGCTGTTGATCCAGCCCATAATCTCGCCACTAGTCATCTCAAACCCAAGATTGATGGACTCATACTGGTCAAGCCCTGCTTTCACTAGACAGCGCACTCCTGCCGAGGAGAAGTCGTCAACAATTTCCAAGCTACCGTCCGTGCTTCCTCCGTCAACAACGATGTAGTCCAAGTTGGGGTAAGCTTGCCTGATCACGGAGTCTAGGGTGAAGCGGATGTGCTTGTGATAGTTTAAATTTGGCGTGACCAGGCTGATCCGTGGATTCTGGACACTTAATGTCGAAGTCGCGGGCCCCATCTCAGCTGTAGGAATTGCTCTTGAACACCGGATGGTTGTCCCTCAGGAAAAACATATCTGCCTGCCAAAACATCCCATCCCGCTGGCGCCCCATCAGATCGGTAATATCGGAGGGTCGGAAGCCCTTCTCCTGTAGCCATGAACATAACTCCCAAAAGCGGACTGCTGTTGGTGCCGGCAGGAATCCATAGACTTCCACCACGATGAGTTCAGTTTCAGCAAGAGTGCTTGAAGCCCCGCTAAGGATCGGAATTTCATAGCCATGGGTATCCAGCTTCAGCAAGTACGGTCCAGGCATGTTGTGGCGGGAGACGAGTTCATCCACACTCAATTGCGGGAGCGTTCGCAGCGTGCCTCCGCCATCCAAACCATACACCCCGCTCCCATCATGATCAGCAGTAATGTTGAAAGTGACTTCGGATGCTTCGCTGCCTGCAACAACGGTTTCAATGGCGGTTCCTGACCAATCTGCAACGAAGGTATCAAGCTCAACTCGGCGCTCTTGAAGGGGCTCTATCAATAAACCCCGGGCCAAGGGAAAAACTTCACGCCCGATCTGCGACCAGGCGCCGGAAGCCGCACCAACGTCGATCATTGTTGCCGGGCAGATGCCGATTCCTGCGGCTCTTCTTAGCGCTGCCTTCATCGTCCACCTGGGAGTTGGTAATGATGAATTGCGACGGCGGACAAGTTCGCAATCCAAAGGCGCTAGCAGGCGGTTGAACATACTTCGAATTAGAGACTGTGTGGTCATTCGATTTTTGTATCAGCAGCGCTCCGCTTCGATCGATAGTCGCTGCCAGCAACCTTTTGGTAGAGAGCCAGATGGGATTGCACGGAGCTCGATTGTGAATACTTCTCACCGACGGCGAGGCGGGCATTTTGTCCAAGCTTCTCAAGCTGTCTGGGATTGGATAAGGCAATGTCCGCGTGATGAATGAACGATCCAACTTCACCTGTTCTGGCCAAGAATCCGGTCTTTCCGTGTTCGATAATGGTGGACGGTCCCCATGTGTCAGAGCCGAGCACGGGCGTCCCAGATGCCATGGCCTCAATCACAGTCTGTCCGAACGCCTCCTCAAGCGAAGGAGCTAACATGAGGTCAGCGGCGGCATAGCAGTCGGCAAGATCGCTCTCCGAGCTAATGAAATCAAAGTGCCTATGGCGGGCCCCGATGGGAAACTGCAGGTTCGACTCCCCGGCCGTCAGCACCAACAAGCGTGGGTATCGGATTGCAAGCGCGTTTACCGTGTGAGCGAATATTTGCCAGCCTTTGCGCAGGGTATCCAACCTGTGGGCGACACCAATTATGACTGGAATGCCCTCTTCGATTCCGAGCTTTAAGCGGGCATCGCGTCTTGAGGACGAAGAATAAGTGGAGAGATCGAGACCAAGCGGAATACATTCGCAGTCGAGCCTGCTCCCAATCGTGCTGGATCGCGCCATGTCAAGAACCCAAGGAGTCGTAGCCAGCAGGGTAACATTACGAGATCCGTATGACTGGATTGTCCGGTGCTTCAGATCAAGGAGACGAGCGCTTTGGTCGTTCGGAGAAGGCGAGCGAAGCTGATGACAGTTCCCGCAGCCGGTTTTGAAATTGAAACATCCTTGTGGATAGACGCAGCCGCCAGTGATGGGATGAAGGTCATGAAGAGTGATGATAATTGGTGGTCTCTGTTTCCACTTGAGAATGGAAGGCCAGTCAAAGAAGGTGTACCCCCAGTGGAGATGGACGACATCTGCTTTTGCGGTTGCTGCGGCGATATCACGGTCATACCAACTAAACGGGTGAAGATGAACCTCGGCGCCATCCCGCAGTTCCCGCGTGCGGCGCTCCCAAGGGCGATAGATGGTCCGTAGGCGGATCTGTCGCCGCACTCTGGAATAGATTCCTTTCGACACAGGAAGCATGGAGGTCCTGGGAAAGCGACCACCTTGAAAACGGACTCTCATTTCTGAGTCTGCGCCAACACCAAGCAAGCCCAAGTGGAGACGCATTGCTGCCTTTGCAGCTCCTCCGACGACATCGTATGTGCTGAGGTGAAGAATTTTTAACATACTCAGAGAGTCCACGGGGAAACCGATTGCAAGGTTTCCTCGTCTGATCGTCCGATAGCAATCATGTCATAGAGCCGTTTGCGGATCTCTTCCAGTGAGAGATTAGAATCCGGGGCAGATGGGAGAGGGCGGAGCTTGAGAGCACGCAGTAATTGCGAGGCAGCGGCAGTTGGATTGCGCACCGCTTTTGAAAGGATAGCAGGAGGACGACGGCCTTTCTGCGCCTCATACCTCCTAACTTCCCTCCGCTTGGAACTCCTCCCGACCCAATAAAGGAGTTGCGCGAAATAGGCCAACTCGATGCGCGCCGCTGGCAACATGTGAACAGATGTTAAGGTAGGATCATACCTCATATGACGCCCTTGTTCTATCACGGAGTGGTTGAGTTCCATGTCTCCGTCCGACCAAAGCTGGTTCCCACGCCGGTCCAGTGGCCGCCTCTTCTGCCCTTCAATAAGGCCAATCCAAGGATCGAGGAGCTTTCTTCGATACCACACACAGGCTCCCGGAGGGAGTCCTCCGGGGACATCCACCGGAGGCACACAAAATGGCTCGTCCCCCAAATCACGAACGGAAAGGAAAAGGCGAAGACCGGAGTCCATCCAAGCCGGCCAATCGAGTGCTCCGGAAACCTCTCCGAAAATCTTACCACCACCACCTCCGGCTCCCTCATCCTTTGCGGCTATGGAAACGATCGAGGCACAGAACTCCGAGGCCACGACGAGGTCATCATCAATAAAAATGACGATCTTGCCACGAGATTCTTTGACACCTCGTAGCCTGGCAGGCGTTAAGCCTAGCCTGTTTTCAGTGATGTGCCGTGCATTTCCATGCCATGAGATATCCCAGTGATTAGACAAGCGGTCCTTAGAAGCATTGTCGATGAGAAGGAGTTCCCAGCGGTCTTTACTAAGGGTCTGCTTTTTAATTGCCTCCAACGTCCGAAGCAGGTAATCCTCGCGGGGATTGTGAGTGCAGATGATGACGGATATGTCCATCTTACAAAAAATTACAGCTACTTATCGAACAACATATTTTGTATGATGACCAAGTTATTAACATGATCAACAATCCTATGCTTCCCATCAGAAAGCAGCTCGCCTACACATCGGGAAACCCCTTGGAATGCGGCGATATCATGAAAAGCAATGTAACCGCCATCAATAATCTTAGAGCCGACGAGCGCCAAATCACGCTTAACTGCCTCGTACGAGTGATCAGCATCAATAAACGCAAGCCCGATGGACGCAGGGATATCTTCTGAGCTAAATTGAGCAGAGTCACCTCTGAGAAGTTTTATCCGGTCCATGTGCGGCTCGAGATTGACCACAAACTCCGAACAAGTGTTCCGCATACCGGACGGCATCGTTTCATTCATCCATGTGTCGATGCAGATCACCTGGGACTTCGCTTGCCTCGATCCATGGACAAGATAGCGGGTAGAGGCTCCCACGTACGATCCAATCTCTACGATGGCAGAGTCCGAACGCACATGCCCGGCATATGCCGCTAGTAGGAGCAGTTCGTCAGGAGTTGTATAGGAGTGGACGTCGCCGGACTGTTTGAAAAAACAACGGACGGCGTCGTGGCGACGAGCCAGCAACAGTGGCTGGTACCAAGTCATAGCTCGGAATCCTATGGAATGCGTGATTCGTTTGATCATGGCTTTGTGATTTTGCAAGAGAGGGTTCTTGGGGCTATCCAGCCGTGGTCGGCAGTATGAGGAAACGATCGTTTGGCATTAGGTGACTGAATTACCTCGAATCGCACGCAGCGTTCAATGTAATCAGTGGTTTCCGTATTATGTGTACCCATCCATGCCGATATTTCATAGGCTCTGGGTATGAGGGGAGGGAGCGCTATCCTCACTTCGACCCTGTGATTGCCCAAGCCCGCAATAAATGGTTCTGAGTAAGGAAGCGCCTGCATCAACACGGTTCCATTGGAATCAGAAACATCAAATGCAATCATCACGCTGTTTGTCGTTTCTAATTTGAGGATACAAGTCAGGAGCAACTCGTGTTCAGGTTGGATGCCCAGCAACTCAACACTGATGGATGAAAATTCACCCGCAGATGGGCTGGAGCCCAATGGACGGATCCATTGCTGGTTAGTGGCCACTTCCTGGCTCAAGTAAGCTAAAAGCGTCGAATCAACATCTCCAGTTGACTTCACTTGACCATTCACCACCAGAAGCAATCTCTCGCACAATTGACGAACCGCTGCCATATTATGGCTCACGAATAAAACCGTCCTGCCCTCGCCCGCGACAGATTTCATCTTTCCGAGGCACTTTTTCTGGAATTCGGCATCACCCACTGCCAGTATTTCATCGAGTATCAAAATTTCAGATTCCAAATGCGCGGCGACCGCAAAGGCGAGGCGCACGTACATGCCGGATGAGTAACGTTTGACAGGAGTATCAATGTATCGCGCACAGCCCGAGAACTCGACGATCTCGTCGAATTTAGCGGCAATTTCCGTCTTGCGCATCCCGAGTATCGCGCCGTTGAGGAAGATGTTGTCACGGCCGGTCAGTTCTGGATGGAAACCGGTGCCAACCTCCAGTAGCGAAGCAATTCGTCCCTTGACCTTGATTCGGCCGGTTGTCTGCTTGGTCACCCGCGAGAGGATTTTCAACAAGGTGCTCTTACCTGCCCCATTTCTTCCGATGATACCGAGCACTTCGCCCTGTTTCACTTCGAAGGAGATGTCTTTTAGAGCCCACATGTAGTCCATCTCCTGCGCGGAAGTGGAGGTTGACAGAGTTTCCGTAGGCGAATTTGAGATGGATTTTGTTCGGTCGTTGACTTGACCGATTTTTAGGTAGGGGTCTTCTTTGCCGCGTATTTTGTGCCACCAGCGGTTGACATCATGCGCGAGGGAGCCTGTCCCGACCTCGCCAAGGCGGTAGAGTTTGCTGACGTTTTCGACTTTAATTACGGTGGACATTCAAGGAGGGTGAGTGGCGGCGGATGCTATCGGAGGGAGCGGATGAGCCCTTGGCTCATGGCGGAGAGTTCCAATCAAACGGTGTCCATAAACGACTGCTCGACTTTGTTAAAGATGAGGATGCCGAGGAGTAGGATGATAGTGGCGGTTCCGGTGGAAATGCCTAGCGCGAGCCAAGGGATTTCTCCGCCGAGGAAGATGGCGCGGAAGGTTTCGATAGGAGCGGTCATCGGATTCAGCTGGATCAGCCAGCGGTATTTTTCGGGGACCTGAGAAATTGGATAAATGACCGGTGTGGCGTACATGGCAAGCTGAACGCCGAATGCGACAAGGAAGGTGAAGTCACGGTATTTTGTCGTGAGCGACGAAACCACAATCCCCGTGCCGAGTCCTAGTAAGGCGAGAAGGAGGAGCAGCGGAGGGGTAAGGGTGAAAATCATCGGCCAGTTTGGGGAGAGCTTGGCTCCAGCGGCCATGTAGTAGGTCCAAAATCCAATAAAAAGCAGAAATTGGATCGAGAACTGGATGAGGTTTGAAATCACGACCGACAGTGGAATCACAAGCCTCGGAAAATACACCTTGCCGAAGATGCCCGCGTTTGCCACGAAGGTGTTGGAGGTTTTTGTGAAGCAGTTTGCGAAATAGTTCCACGGAGTTGTCCCAGCAAGGTAGAAGAGCATCGGGGGAAGACCATCGGTCGGGATTTTTGCGATACCGGTAAAAACCAGAGTAAAAACCACTGTGGTGATCAGTGGCTGGATGAAAAACCAGAGAGGACCAAGTACTGTCTGCTTGTAGACTGCCACAAAGTCGCGCCGGACAAACATCCAAAGAAGATCGCGATAGTGCCAGATGTCCTGAAGATGCAAGTCCCACCAAGGAGTCTCAGGCTCCATGATCATGGACCATCCTTTGTCAGATTCCATATCAAGGGATTGCTTTACTTTATTGGATTGAGAAAAGGACATGGCAAGCAGGAGAGTTGATGATGTTGGATCTTGAATCTAAGAAGGTTTCGTGAGCGTGATTTGCGTTTCACTCTTGAAATCATCCAAAACCGGGAATTCCATATTCAACATTTCCCCGTCTGGGGCGGTCTAATCCCCATCTGGTCGATAATTTTGGAAACGATGATTTAGAAAATGGTCCAAGCGGGTAAGAGAAGGACGGAGGCCGCAAGGGCAATCATCCGTGAGTTTTTCCGATTTGGCTTACCCGGAATAAAAAACGGCCGTATTTACAGGAGGAGAAAACTCGCTTTTTAATTCGGCTTGCCGATACGTTATCAAACAGTTCGGGACTATCGGCAGGATCAATAAATTCAACATTCTTATCTTTTAATGAATAATCCCACATGGCTTTGTTTTTGTGGTAGCTATTTGGCAGCAGAAGGACTTTCTTCCCGAGGATTGATCCAAGCACTGCAGAGTGCAGGCGATTTGTGATAATTGTGGAGAACCGGCTGTGTAAACCAATCCATTCCTCAAAACTCTTACATATCTTTATTGGATCAAACCAGAAACAGAAGGAGGAACCAGGCAGAAGTGGAATTCCTTCCTTGTCATTCCTGATGGCAAACAGAGATCCTTTGCATTGGTTATCTAGACTCGGCAATAACTCGCTAATGCTGAGGTTTAGCGCGGTGTCATGATCATGACACAATGAAATTGCTGCCGGGCTGATTTGTGAAAAGAGTTGAAAGGAAACCATATCCCTGGCAAAGACGTCAATATGTTTAGCTTTTTTATGTTTCACAGCAGAATCAAGTCTATCTTTAAAACCTGTAATGCCTTGAGTAAAAGCTTGTGGTCCCAGGATGAGATTGGATACTGGAAACCTTATTGCTTTTTCGAAGCATTCTTGTATTCCCGTGATCCAGATATCATTGAAGGCCCCACCACCATGGATATAGATGGCCTCTGTGTTGCAAGATTCCAGGGACAAAAAAGCACGGACAGAAATCACAGTATAATCAATGGATAACTCATTAAGAATACTGTAAGCCCCAAGCTGTAGCAGTTCATCCCCATAGTTACCACTAACCTTAATAACGAGCAATTTTTTGCCTTTGAGAGAAGCAAAGAGATTTTTGAGCTTATTCGATTTCATGGAGAACTAGACATTTCATTGAAGAATTGAATAGGTCAATGGGGGTTGGAAGGTTTCCATTTCAATAAGCATTTCTTGATGAAATGAATGGCTTTTGAATGGGCAGATGGCTTGCAGTATATGCCTTTGTTGGCGTGGGGAAATGACGAGTCTGGTATATCTTTACGTAAAAAGCGGCAGATTTCATCCCATCCGCTGTCTAGCTCCCAGTCAACAATAAGCAGATCATTAGGCCGATCACGAAAATATAGCTCAACTTCGGCATTGTGTGCCTTAAAGAGATCAATGAGTTGTGAGTCAGTGACATTAGGGAAAGGCAGTCTATATAAAACACGTCTTATTTCATTGAGTTCGCTTGAGAAGCCGCCCTCATTTCGTAACATATTTCTATAACTAATAAGCCACGTCTCCGGACTTCGCTTCGTCAATACGAAACGACTGTTTGGAAACGCGACATCAAGTTCCCGGTAAAGGATAAGCCATGGCCAGTCTTCGAATGTATCTTTTTGTTTTGCCAGTTCCAGTATTCTAGACAGGTCTCCAGATTCAACGTCTCTTACGAAATCAAGACGCTGGCTTTGATGATCAAAGCCCAGTATCTCAAAACATTTGCCAAGAGTTGTGGTCCCTGTTTTTGCCCAGCCGATCCCGAACACTTTATTCATACATTTAAAAAGTCTTTAGCGGAGTCTTCACAACGTGGTGCTATGAAAGCTTCTGTGGTATAAATACGATTTTTGCCATTTGGATCTGAGGAAGGTATTTGTTTAGAGTGTGCTACTCAATTTTGTGGAAAATCGAGTTGATTACAGTGTAGCAAAAGACAGGCAATAGAAACCGATGACGACAGCAGGACGTCGTTCGTTGTTTTGTGCAAGGCGGAGGAACCGGGCCGCCCAAAGGAAGAATCGCACCACCACCCCTCAGCTTGGCAGGAGCACAAATCTTCGCTTAGCTTCCTCAAGTTTTACAATAACCAAACGAACGCGTTTTGCCGCCGCTTGCGAGATAGATTCTTCCCCCGCAAGGCCCTGGTCTACAAAGGCTATTTCCACGGGTTTATCGGCTCTCCGGTGTTTGGCGAGATCGGCATGTCTGAATTCAAGGCAGGGAGGGTTTGTTCCTCCTGAAATGCCAGACACGAAGCGAACCGATCATGATGAAGACCGGGTATAGAACTCCCGTCTCATTAGAATTTACCTGCCAACGCCTTGAGAGCCGGCAGTGCCCGATTCAGGAATTTATACCAATTGGCAATCTGGTTGACTCGCGAGTTCTGGAAGTCTTTTTCCGAGGGATCCACGGATGAACTTTCACGAAGGATTTTCAGACGATCTCGCTCGGTTTCCAAATGGGGTTCAATTTTATCTTTAAGGTAGCCGGCGGCCAGGCGCCTAAGACTTGTTTCGGCCACAAAATGTTCCTTTCGCAGACCGGGCATATAAACGACCCGGACGGCCCCAATTCCTCGCAACCATCGCAGGCCTTCATGGGCCGAACCCCGGCTCATCTGAAGCTTGACTGTCAACGCATCCAAGGACAAGGGGCTCTCATTACTGAAGAGCAGGCCATACAACTCACCAATCGATCTGGGCACGGAAAGGGCTGTCGCCGCATTGACAAAGAGCTCTACAATTTCCTTCTCAAAGCTGTTTAAGTCGTTGGCCTTCATATCATTAAGCAAGCTTTCTGATCCGGCATGCTGCCGCCCTTGGTGAAGCAGGGTTACCTCTTGATTCGAATAAAACTGTCGCGCTTCTCAGATCCCTCAAGCAAGCCTGACTAGGAAACCTCACGGATGGCAGAATCGGAAGCGAATGGTCCAGCTTATGGCGGCAGCTTTCTGTCCTTTGGTTTATCTGAGCCCTCGCTTCCTCAGATTCCAGCCAGTCGAGTTTGGCCTAATGTCACACCCCATTCAAGAAAGAATGAATGAAATGAACAAGTGTTTCGTAGCGACAACGCAAAAACCCGGAGGAGGTGGGAACCTCACTCCGGGTTAGATTGCGGGAATCGCTGTAAATTTTGGTTTAGCTCACGCGGCGCATGCGGCGCATGAAGCCAACCAGAAGAAATCCTGAGATCGTGGCTAGAGCAGCTGTGCTGGGCTCGGGTATAATCTCACTGGGGTTGCGAAATTCAAACATATAAAGCGCGACGTTGTCGTGTGCAAGTTGAACCGAAAACGAACTTTTAACTGTTCCCAAAGAGGAGACAGCAAAATTCGGGTTGTTAAATGCTGAATTGCCTGACGCGGTAAAGCCAGTAAACCCAGCGACTGGCGGAGCTGCAACGAGTTGAGTGCCACCCGACGTGAAGTTGCCACCGTCAAAGTCCGCGTTATTGGTGTAGTAGCGCTGGTTGAAGTCGATGTCCAATGACGTTAATAGAAGATCCACATTCACGGGTGTTGCGAGCGTTGCGTCGGTAAAGAAATTAAAAGTGAGCGAGAGGCTCCAAGGAGTTGCCACGACAGGCGGTGTATTTCCACTTCCTTCCCCTTGAGCGTCTCCAACCGGGCGGACATAAACGGATAGCGTTCCTTGGTCTGTCAGGCCTTGGCTGTTAACCGTCCTTGCTACCATCAGGGAGTCAGTACCACTCACAAGTGACCCTGTAGGGCTCGTGGCGAGAACCTGAAGGACATAATTTGCGATGATAGGAGGAGTATTTCCAATTGCGTAGCCGTTGATATTAAACAAACCGACTTGGCCTGTATTCCAAATTGTAGTGTTGGATGCGTTCCCACTTGCTGGGATTCCGTTGCCCGGATCCGGCAAGCTTGCGGAGATCCCGATGGTTTGGCTGATAACGCTACTGACTTCGAAGCTCTGAGCGTTGATATTCCCTAGCGAAGCAGCGGTAAGAGCCGCGATCGCGAGTGATAATTTTGTGAATTGTTTTTTCATTTTAGTTTCCCTTTTTGTGTTTTTGACTTTCGTCGGATTTTACAGCGTTTGTTTTGTTTTGCTAGCTGCGCAATCCACGCAACTTGGTGCAGAGTATGCAAAGATCTATGGTCTGTCTATATAAAAAAACACGTATTTTTCATATATTTTAGGAATTCTTGTTCACCCGTCGGGATTTCCGTCGGATTGCTTGAGCAACTGGCGTTCGACGGCGTGGGGGAGCCGGTGCTCCGGGCGAGGAGGTGGTAGGCGAGGGGGACGAGGTAAATGGTGAGAAGGGTGGCGATGAGGACGCCACCGAGAACGACGACACCGATGACGAGTCGGGTTTCTGCCCCGGCTCCGAAGGAGAAGATGAGGGGGATCGAGGTGGCGGCGGTGGTAATACCATTCATAGCAATCGGCCGCAACCGGACGCGGGCGGCTTCGATGAGAGCCTCGTCGAAGGATTTGCCCTCATCTCGGAGTTGGTTTGCGAATTCCACGATGAGGATTCCATTTGTCGCGGCGAGGCCGACAAGGATAATCAGACCGATTTGGCGCTAGATATTCAGGGTGTTGCCCGTAAGATAAAGGCCGAGAAGGCCACCGCCGATGGTGAGCGGGACGGTGAGGAGGATGATAAAGGGGTGGACATAGCTCTCAAATTGGGCGGCCAGGACCAGAAAGACCACGGCTAGGCCGAGGAGGAAAACAAAGAAAATGGAACTGCCCGAGCGGGTGAAATCACGGGATTGGCCTTTGTAATCCACGACGGTGGTGACTGGCAGGTGTTCCTTGACGAGAGCGTTCAAGTGATCCAGCGCGTTGCCAAGGGCAAATCCTTCCGCCAAATTGGCTTCAATCGTGAGGGATCGCACACGGTTGTATCGGTTGAGGGCGGTAGAATCCGCGAATTCGCTTAAGCTCACGACGTTGGACAAGGGAATCAGCTCATTGGTCCGGGAGGAGCGGACGTGGATGTTTTCCAAACTGGCGGGGGTGCGCTGGCGCTCGAGCGCGCCCTCAAGAATCGCGTCATATTCCTCTCCGCGGTCGAGGTAGGTCGTCACCCGGCGGGATCCAAGCATGGTTTCCAGGGTGCGGCCAATGTTTCCGACCGTGACCCCAAGCTCCGCAGCGCGGTCATAGTCGATCCTTACTTGGATCTGAGGCTTGGTTTCCTTGTAATCCCATTCAATGGCCTCAAAACCCGGGTTGTTTTCTTCGATTTTGGCGAGGAGGATGTCTCGCCATTGAGCCAATTCTTCATAGGAACCGCCTCCAATCACAAATTGAACGGGTTTTGCGATCCTTGCTCCGAAACCCTGACGCATGACCGGAAACGCGGTGATGCCTGGCAAGTCGGCGAGTTTTGCACGAACTTCTGGCATGATTTCCCAGGCGCTGCGACGTTCGTCCCAGTCGGATAAAACAAAAACGGCCACCCCGGTGTTAAAATTCGCGAGATTGCTGAAGGAGCGAGAAGCCCGAATCAGGAACCGATCCGCCTCTCCGGATTCGATATAGGGCATGAGTCGTCTTTCGACTTCGTTCATGTATTCCTCCATATAGGAATACGAGGCACCTTCCGGGCCGTTTATAAGGACAAAAAAGGCTCCCCGGTCTTCGCGAGGCGTGTATTCCGAGGGGATCTGGGTTTACCACCTCTGGGCTTGGGACGGACGGTCAGTTATCCCAGCCATGTGGATATCGTCACGGCCTTGAAGAGTGGCGACCCGAAGTCGGTGCGGGACATGATTC
>Ga0105047_10007289_pt1 | contig 18671 bp, 18 predicted proteins | sample MAT04_FD_78384 | JGI IMG/M metagenome (GOLD analysis project Ga0105047, IMG submission 78384) | Freshwater microbial communities from Lake Fryxell liftoff mats and glacier meltwater in Antarctica - MAT-04 (megahit assembly) | ecosystem: Environmental > Aquatic > Freshwater > Ice > Liftoff... | reverse complement strand
GGTCAGGGTCGGCACTGGCCGCAGCCGTCGCGCCCGACGGCGACGACAGGCTGCTCGACCCGCCGCATCCGGCAGCGCCCAGCAGCGCGACCAAGACAACAGCAGCGGACAGGGACCTCGAAGGCATGCTCATAGGACGCAGCGTCGACACCGCGCGTTCCGCCAGGCGGTAGGGCGGTCGCGCGCGCTGACCAGAACGCCTCGGCGCGCCGAAGTGCACCGGCGGTCAGGTGCATGACCTATAGCGGCCGCGCGTGCCACCCAGGTCGCACGGCACCTACGTTCACTGCGTGACCCCCGGCCGCGTCGTCCTCGCAGGGCTCGCTGCCCTGGCCGGGCTCGCTGCACTTCGGCAGGTGCAGCGACAGCGCGTGGTCCGCCCGCAGCGTCGCTACGCGGACTACCTGACACCGCCTGCACCGGACGCCGCAGGCTGGTTCCGGTACAGCACCGAGGCTGGCTGACGACACACGCCCGTCGTCTCTGGCGCGCCTAGCGCCGTTCGGCGGCGAGAGTTCGGCGCAGGGCCTTCAGGCAGTTCGCGATGCTCGTCGTCGAGAACGCCGCGCTCTACAACGTCCCGCACATCGAGCAGTCCCGGCTGCGGGCGACCTGGCTCGCCGACCTGATGACCGACCGTCAACAACGAGGAGCAGCTGCGCTCCTGGCACGACCGAACCGGCAAGGGCCCGGCCGACCACCCGCTGCTGAAGGCGGACCCCACCTACTGGGGGTTCCGTGACCTCACCCGCGCCGAAGCGAAGGCCGTCGACGACCGACGACTGCGGCAGCTACGCAGTCCCGCCGCCGAGCAACAGGCTGCGTGAGCAGGCCGAAGGCCCCGGACCGGGTGGTCCGGGGCCTTCGACATTCTACGAAGAGTCTCCGCTCATTCTGCGAAGACCTCGTGGTGGAGGTGGCGGGAATCGAACCCGCGTCCTCTGGCACCTTGGCAGGGCTTCTCCGGGCGCAGCTGGCTGCGATTTTCTCGGCTCTCCCGATCACACCAGCAAGTCGGGAACGAGCTCAGTCACTGTGGGGTTTTCCGTCCGGCCCCGTGACCGGGCCGAGCGGTGATCCTCCTTGCGATGCCAGGTCCCGGGCCGGAGGCACTCCCGGGCTGACAGCCTTGCTCTAGCTGCTAAGCAGCGAGAGCGAAGGCGCGCGGACTGTTGTCGGCGCTTGTGTGTTTTGCGACGTTGTTGGTTAACGAGATCATCGTCGCCTTCCTCGGCCCGCTTCACCTGCCTCGACATCCAGAGTCGAGACCTGTCACCCCCATCGTGGTCGTGCTGTACGCCAAGCGTAACGCGTCCACCCGACAGGGGCTTCCCCTCGACCGGACTAGGCCGCCGGCTTGAGCAGCACCTTGGTCCAGCCGTCCTCGCGGCGGTCGAAGCGCTCGTAGGCGTCGACGGCCTCATCGAGGCCGACCTCGTGGCTGACGATACGGCCGGGGTCGGCCCGTCCCTCGATGATGAGGTCGCGCAGCTGACGGTTGTAGCGCTTGACCGGTGCCTGGCCGGTGCCCATCCGTTGGCCCTTGGTGAAGAACGTCCCGTAGTCCCAGCCGATCCGGCCGGCCGAGGACGGGTCCTCCACCCCGGGGTCCTCGGGGACGTAGACGCCGACGACGCCGATGCTGCCGGCGGTGCGGACGACCTTCACCAGGTTGTCCAGGACCAGCTCCGGGTGCTCGTCGCCGGAGGAGTCGTGCGCCTGCCAGCCGACGGCCTCGACCCCGCGATCGACGCCGATGCCTCCGGTCGCGTCGAGGATCTGCTCGGCCGGGTCGCCCTTGCTGAAGTCGATGGGCGTCGCGCCGTATCCCTCGGCCAGTGACAGCCGATCGGCCTGCTGGTCGACGGCGAACACCTCAGACGCCCCGCGCAGGAACGCGCTGTGCACGGCCATCAGCCCGACCGGGCCGGCGCCGAACACCGCGACGCTGTCGCCGGGGCCGACCTCGGCCAGCTCGGTGCCGTGCCAGCCGGTCGGGAAGATGTCCGACAGCATGGTGAAGTCGTTCTCGTGGTCGGTGCCGGCCGGCAGGTGCAGCAGGTTGAAGTCCGCGTACGGCACGCGTAGGTACTCCGCCTGCCCGCCGTCGTACGGGCCCATGTTGGCGTAGCCGTAAGCGGCGCCGTCCATGCCCTCGGTCGGGTTGACGCGCAGACAGAACGACGTCCAGCCGCCGGTGCAGTTGCGGCAGGTGCCGCAAGCGACGTTGAACGGGACGGACACGCGGTCCCCGACCTTGATCCGGTCGACGCCCGGCCCGACCTCCTCGACCACGCCCATGTTCTCGTGGCCCAGGACCTTGCCCTCCTCGACGGAGGTGCGTCCTTCGTACATGTGCAGGTCGGACCCGCAGATGTTGGTGGTGGTGATGCGGATGACCGCGTCGAGCGGGCCCTGCACCTTGGCGTCCGGGACGTCCTGGACGGCGAGCCGGCGGGGGCCCTGGTAGATGACGGCCTTCATCGATGTCTCCTTCGGTCAGACTCGGGAGGGTCCTGGTCGTGCTGCCCCCAGGCCCGCCCAGCACGCCCTGACACGAGCGACTGTGGCCCCCAGGAGGCAGCGCCCTTACCTCGCGCCGGCGCCCGTCAGCCCACCGGCAGCCGGAGCAGGCGGGCCCCGTTGTCGTGCAGCACCCCGCGCAGCCAGTCGTCGCCGAGGTCGAGCCTGGCGAGCACCTCGAGCTGGTGGGAGTAGGGGTAGGGCGTATTCGGGAAGTCGCTGCCCAGCACGATCCGGCCGCCGAGGTCACGCAGCCGAGGCAGCAGGCCGGGCGGGAAGGGCATCCTCGCCTCGGTGAAGTCCGTGAACGCCATGGTGGTGTCCAGGTGCACCTGCGGGTGCCGGTCGGCGAGGGCGATGAACTCGGCGTACTCCGGCATCCCCATGTGGGCGATCACCGCTGTCAGCGACGGGTGCCGGGCCAGCACCTCGGCGAAAACCTCCGGCCCGGTGAACGGTCCGGGCACCGGGCCCCCGCCGCAGTGCACGACCACGGGAACACCGGCGTCGGCGAGCTGGCCCCAGACCGCGTCGAGCAGGGGGTCGCGCGGGTCGTACGCCCCGACCTGGACGTGCGACTTGAACACCTGCGCGCCGGCTTCCAGGGCCTGCCGGACGTACGCCGCGGCCTCCGGCTCAGGGAAGAAGGTCGCGGTGTGCAGCACGTCGGGGTGGTCGGCGGCGAAGTCGGCCGCCCAGGCGTTGAGCCAGGGCGCCATCAGCGGGCGGTGCGGGTAGAGCAGCGACGGGAACGCGAGGACCCCCATCGCCCGGAGCCGGCCGAGCCGGTCCTGCTCCTCCAGGCGGTACTCGATCGGCCAGACCGCGCCGGTCAGCGGGCCGACGGCATCGAAGTACGCCCAGACCTTGTCCATCACGTTCTTCGGCATGAAGTGGACGTGCAGGTCGACCAGTCCCGGCAGGCCGAGGGCACGCCAGAACGCGGGCACGCCGTCGTCGGTCAGGGAGCAGTCGGCCACGGTGTCAGCGTCGGCCCTGCTTGAGGGCACGCCCCATGGCGTTGCGGATCTCCTTGTTGGCGTCGCGCTCGGCGAGCACCTGGCGCTTGTCGTGCGACTTGCGGCCGCGCGCGAGGGCAAGCTCGACCTTGGCCCGGCCGTCCTTGAAGTACAGCGACAGCGGCACCATCGCCAGCCCGCTCTCGCGGGTCGCGATGATGAGCGAGCCGATCTCCTTCTTGTGCAGGAGCAGCTTGCGCGGGCGGCGCGGGGTGTGGTTGTTCCAGGTGCCCTCGGTGTACTCCGGGATGTGAGCGCCCAGCAGGTAGAGCTCGCCGTCCTGGAGCGAGGCGTAGGCGTCGGTGAGCGAGCAGCGCCCCTGACGCAGCGACTTCACCTCGGTGCCGGTGAGGACCATGCCGGCCTCGTAGACGTCCTCGATCGTGTAGTCGTGTCGCGCCTTCTTGTTCTGCGCGACCAGCTTGGTCTTCCCACCGCGGGCCCCGTCAGGCGGTCCTTTGGTCGTGTTGCGGCTCTTGGCCGAGCCCTTGCTCATGCGCCCAGTCTAGGGCGGCCCGTCAGGGCGGGCTGACGTAGCGCAGCGGGTCGACCGGGCTGCCGTCGCGGCGGACCTCGAAGTGCAGGTGCGGGCCGGTGGAGTTGCCCTCGCTGCCGATCTCGCCGACCTTGGTGCCGCGGGACACGCTCTGCCCGGTCGAGACGGTCAGCCGTCCCATGTGCGCGTACGCGGTGGACAGGTCCTGGCCGCCGACCACGCCGTGGCTGATCACGACGAGCGTGCCGTAGCCGCTGGCGCTGCCGGCGACGATGACCGTGCCGCCGTCGGCGGCGACGACGCTGGCCCCGAGCCCGCCGCCGATGTCGATCCCGGCGTGGAAGCGGGTGTCGCCGAAGATCGGGTGAGTGCGGCTGCCGAACCGGCTGGTCAAGCGACCCGGGGCCGGCCACTGCATGGCGCCGGTGCGGGGGGCCGGGCGGGGGGCGGCGGCGGGAGGTGCGTCGGCAGGAGCGGCCGAGCGGGCGGCCCGGCCGGCCCGCGCGCGTGCCGCCTCAGCCGCCGCCTGGCGGCGGGCCTGCGCGGCGGCCGCCGCCGCCTGGCGGCGGGCCTCGGCCGCGGCGGCCTTGCGGGCCGCCTCGCGGATCCGCTCCCCCAGCTCGCGGGATGCTTGCTGAGCCGCCTCGTAGTCGCGGGCGTCCTGGGCGCGGGCGGACTCGGCACTGACGAGGGCGACCCTGCGCTGCTCGGACAGGCTGACGACGCGGGCCTGGGCGACCTCGGCCTGGCGCGCGACCTGCTCGGCACGAGCGGCACCCTGCTCGGCCTGCCGGCGCAGCTCCTCCAGCGAGCGCTCCTCAGCGGCGAGCTGGGCCCGGGTAGAGGCGAGCTCCAGCCGGTCTCGGGTCAACCGGGCCAGCGTCGAGTTCTGCGAGCGGAAGACCGAGCGCAGCAGGGCAGCCCGGACGACGACGTCCTGAGGAGCGTCGGCGTCCATGACGTCGCGCAGGTCGCCGAGCGCGCCGCGCTGGTAGGTCCGGCGGGCGAACCGGCTGACGTCGTCGCGCCCCTCGTCCACCAGCACCCCGGCGGCGTCAACCTGCACCTGGGCCTGGCGCTCCGCCTCCTCGGCCTGCTTCACCGCCGCCAGAGCGGCCTTGGCCTTGGCGCGCGCCCCGACGAGCGCACCACGCGAGCGGGCGACGTCGGCCTGGGCCAGCGGGAGCTGCTCGGCGACCAGGGCCAGCGCGGCGGCGGCGGCCTTGACCTCCTGGCTGGAGTCCTCGAGCATGCCGGCGGCCTCGGAGACCTTGAGCGCGGCCTCCTGCTCGGCCGGTGTCCGCGTCGGCCCGGCCGGAGCGGCCTGGGCGACCGGGCCCAGCAGCAGTGGCCCGGCGAGCAGGGGAAGCACCAGCAGGGCCACGTGGCGCACGCGCCAACGCGGCGCAACCATCTCAGATGCCCCCACCAGCCATGAGTACCACGGTCACACCCTAGGTTCAGTCAGACACGCAGATGCCTGCGCAGGGTCACGAAGCTGGACAAGCCCGCCAGCACCATCCCCGTGAGGAAGAGCCAGGGCAGGGTCGTGAGCACGTCGTCCCACCCGATGAAGGCCACGCTCGGCAGGTTCGGGCGCAGCTGGCCTTCGATGAGGACGGCCTGCACCGCGACCAGCGCTCCGGCGGCCAAGCCGGCGCCGACCAGCCCGGCCAGCACCCCCTCGAGCAGGAACGGCAGCTGGATGTAGAGGTTGCTCGCCCCGACCAGGCGCATGATCCCGGTCTCCCGGCGCCGGCTGAAGGCGGCGACCCGGATCGTGTTGCTGATCAGCAGCAGCGCGGCCAGCACCTGCACGCCGGCGATGATGAGCGCCAGCAGCTGCAGCTTGTTGAGGAAGTTGAAGAAGCCCTCCAGCAAGGCCTTCTGGTCCTGGACCTCCGCCACACCGGGCCGGTTCTGGAAGGCGACGGCGACAGCGCCGAACTGCGTCGGGTCGCGCAGCTTGACGCGGAAGGACTCCGGCAACGCCTCCGCGGTGACGTTCTCCACCAGGTCGGGCGAGTCCTTGAACTGCTCCTGGAACACCTCGAAGGCCATCGCCTGCGACTCGTAGAAGACCTGCTCGACCTCGGGGGTCGCCTCGAGGTCGGCGAGCAGCTCCTGCCGCTCGGGGTCGCTGATCGGCGAGCCGCTGCAGGTCGGCTCGGCGCTGCCCTCACCGCACAGGTAGAGCGAGACCTCGACCTTGTCGTACCAGAAGCTCTTCATGGTCTCGACCTGCTTGCGGATCAGCAGGCCGGAGCCGAACAGCGCGAGGCTGATCGCCACGGTCACGATGACCGCGATGGTCATCGTCAGGTTGCGGCGCAGACCGATGCCGATCTCGCTGAAGACGAACTGGGCGCGCACGGGGGTGTCCTTCGCGTTGAGGGTCTGGCAGGTCCTTCGGCTGCTGACCTCAGGAGCCCGAGCCGTAGACGCCTCGAGCCTGGTCACGGACGACCCGGCCGTCGTCGAGCTCGACCACGCGACGGCGCATGGAGTCGACGATGGCCGCATCGTGAGTGGCCATGATCACGGTCGTCCCGGTCCTGTTGATGCGGTCAAGGAGCTTCATGATGCCGACGGACGTGCCGGGGTCGAGGTTCCCGGTGGGCTCGTCGGCGATGAGGAGCGCGGGCCGGTTGACGAACGCCCGGGCGACCGCGACGCGCTGCTGCTCTCCGCCGGAGAGCTCGTGGGGCATCCGCAGCGCCTTGCCCTCGAGCCCGACGAGCTCGAGCACCTCAGGCACGACCGTGTCGACGACGTGCTGCGGCTTGCCGATCACCTCGAGGGCGAAGGCGACGTTCTGGAACACGGTCTTGTTGGGCAGCAGCCGGAAGTCCTGGAAGACGCAGCCGATCGAGCGGCGCAACGCCGGGACCTTCCAGTTCGACAGCTTGCCGAGCTCCTTGCCGGCGACCCGCACCGTCCCGTGGGTGGGCTGCTCCTCCCTGAGGAGCAGCCGCAGGAAGGTCGACTTGCCCGAGCCGCTGCTGCCGACGAGGAAGACGAACTCGCCCTCCTCGATCTGCAGCGTCACGTCGTCGAGGGCAGGCCGCGTGCTCGTGCGGTAGGTCTTGCTCACGTGCTCGAGGCGGATCACGGGTTCCGAGTGTAGGCAAGGAACCGCCCGCGACCGTCCTGACGGCGCGACGGGCCGCCATGACGGTCACGCGCCTACGTCGTGCGATGCCTTCCGGCGACCACCCCGGCCGCGCCCGCGAGCAGGAGCCCGCCGCCGACAGCGGCGGTGAGCAGCAGCTGATCGGCCGGTCCGGTCAGCGGCAGCACGTCGACGACCTGGCCCTCGCAGATCCGCGGGTCCTGGGGGCAGCCCGACTCCGTCGGCAGCGGGTCGACCTCCTGCGCCTGCGCCATCCCCACGGGGCCCAGCAGGGCCACACCTGTCATCACCACAACGGCAAGGCCTCGTCGGCTCACGAAAATCCTCCTCCAGGTCGACAGTGGGACGCCGCGGCCGGGCAAGCGGTTCCGCCCGACCGCTACTTGCTCTCCACGCCCTCTTCCCCTGTACGGCGCCAGCGGATCGCGGCCTCGACGAAGTCGTCGATCTCGCCGTCCAGGACGGGGCCGGTCGCGCCGGACTCCATGCCGGTCCGCAGGTCCTTGACCATCTGGTACGGGTGGAGCACGTAGTTGCGGATCTGCGAGCCGAAGGCGACGTCGGCCTTGCTGCCGCGGATCGCGTCCATCTGCGCGGCCTCCTCCTCGCGCTTGCGCTCGAGCAGCTTGGTCTGCAGCACGATCATCGCTGCCGCCCGGTTCTGGATCTGCGAGCGCTCGTTCTGGCAGGACACGACGATGTTGGTCGGCAGGTGGGTGATCCGCACCGCCGAGTCGGTCGTGTTGACGCCCTGGCCACCGGGGCCGCTGGAGCGGAACACGTCGACCCGGATCTCCTTCTCGTCGACCTCGACAGCATCGGCGACGTCGACGACCGGCGTCACGTCGATCATCGCGAAGGAGGTCTGCCGGCGGGCCTGGTTGTCGAACGGGGAGATGCGCACCAGCCGGTGCACGCCGTGCTCGCCCGCGAGAGTGCCGTAGGCGTAGGGGGTCTTGACCTGGAACACGACGCTCTTGACGCCCGCCTCCTCGGCCTCCTGCCACTCGAGCACGTCGAGCTCGTAGCCGTGCCGCTCCGCCCAGCGGTAGTACATGCGCCAGAGCATCAGCGCCCAGTCCTGGCTGTCGACCCCACCTGCCCCGGGCGTGATCTGGACGAGGGCGTGGCGCTGGTCGTACTCCCCGGACAGCAGGGTGCGGACCTCGAGGCTGCCGATCTCGCGCTGCAGCGTCGCGAGCTCCTGTTCGGCCTCGGCCACGACGCCCTCGTCGTCCTCCTCGGCGGCCATCTCGAACAGCACCGCCAGGTCGTCGAGCCGGGCGCGGTAGCCCTCGACCCGCTGGATGTCGGTCTGCACGTTGGACAGCCGGGTGGTGATCTCCTGGGCCTTGTCGGTGTCGTCCCACAGCCCCGGCTCACCGGCCTGCGCCTCGAGGTCGGACAGCTCGATCCGCAGCCGGGGGACGTCGAGCACCTTCTCGATGCTGGTCAGCGTGGCGTCGAGCGCGGCGAGGTCGTTGGTGCGGTCGGCGGACACGAGAGACGAGGCTAGTCGCGGTGGCGGCATCAGGGCAGGACACACCCCGGACGCGAGGCTTGCCGAAGGCGTGCGCGGGACCTTCGCCCCTGTCTCAACGCGACTCGCCCGACGACCGTGGTGCGCCCGAACTCAAGGCAGGCAACCATGACCGAGCGCAGTGAGGCGGCCGGTGGACCGGACCGCGCCACCGCTTCAGATCCCCTGCTCGTCGCGGTGCTCAACCTGTCCCGCTTCCACCGGGAGCACGAGCAGTTCTACTCCTCGGCGCCGCGCGAGCAGGCCGTGGCGCTGCAGCGCCACGCGCGCACCCTTCAGGCGCTGGCCGACCGGTGGTCGACGGTGCAGCCGTCGACGCGCACGCCGCTGAGCCCGTACGAAGGGGCTGAGGACCTGAACGCGCCCGCCGCGACCCAGCTCGACGGCGTGCTGTTCCTCGAAGGCGAAGGCGAACCCGTCGAGATCAGCCACCTGGTCCGCGACCTGCGCACCGGTGGTGCGGACGCCGTTGCCAGCGGCGCGTGGCTCGCCTCCGCGATGCAGTCCTCGTGGGAGATGGCGACCGCCCTGGTTGCCGTCCCCGCCCTCTACGACGTCCTCGGCGAGCGCCACCGGATCATCGCGAACGACTGGCAGGCCGCGCACCTCATCACGCTCTCCGGGCGGCTCCTGCTCCGGGCGGCGGAGATGCTCGAACGCATCGACTTCACGCCGGCCGCCCTGCGGGCCGACCTGGCGGGGCCGCGCCTGTCCGCAGCCATGCTCTACTCCGACGCCGAGGTGATCGGGCACGCCGCCGAACTGACCTCCGAGGCCGCGGCAGCCGAGCACGACAGCGAGCGACGGTGGCGGGTCTTCCGGGCGAGGGTGAGCGACGTCGTGCAGCACCGGAGCGACCGCTCCTGAGTCCAGTCGAGGTCGTCCAGGGCTGTCCGCCGCTGGACGGCGCGGGTCAGCGCTCCGACAGGACTTCTCGCGCCTTGCGGTACTCGTCCTCGCTGATCTCGCCGCGGGCGAAGCGCTCGTCGAGCGCGTCTCGGGCCCTGGGCGGGTGCGGCGGCGGCTCTGACCGGACCCCCCCGGAGGAGCGGATCGCCCAGACCACCGCGCCGATCACCAGGACCCAGAACAGCGCCATGGACAAGGTCATGAAGAACCAGTTCCACGTGCTCATGTCCTGGTGCCACCACATCTGCCAACCTCCGAATCAGTGTTGTGAGCATGCGTCGGGCGCTGCGGTGACGGCCAGGGCCAAACGTCCCAAGGAGCACGAGGGGGCCCGCGACCCGACATCGGCCCGGCGCAGCGGCATCGCTCAGCGGAGGCCGGATCCGCGGCAGCCTGGCCGACGACCGGCAGGGACAGCACGGTCAGCCCCGGGATGCCGGCGATGTCGAAGCGATCTTCCCCGGTCCGACTCGCGGTCTGGGCCGTGCGCGGGGAAGATCAGCGGCACCGGTGGCCGGGCTAGAGACCGCGCAGGAACACCTCGACGACCGGCACGGCGACGCCGCCCCCGCTTGCCCCGTCCTCGACGATCACGGCGAAGGCGAGCGGCCCGCGGAAGCCGATCGTCCAGGCGTGCGTACGCGGCGGTTGCTCGGTCCCGTACTCCGCCGTGCCGGTCTTGGCGTGCACCGGCTCGCCCGGGACGTCGCCGAGGGCGCTGGCCGTGCCGGTCAGCACGACCTGGCGCATGAGATCCCGGACCACCGCCAGCCGGGCCGGGTCCGCGGCCGGCGGAGCGGCCGACGGCGCCCCCGGGTCGGGCTCGATGACGAGCCGCGGTGGCGCCCAGGAGCCTCGGGCGATCGTTGCCGCCACCTGGGCCATCGCCGCCGGGCTGACCAGCGTGCGGCCCTGGCCGATGGTCGAGGCAGCCAGGTCGACCGGCGTCTCGGGCGCCGGCACGTCGCCGGCGAACACGTCGACGCCGACCTGCCACGGGACCCCGAGCCCGACGGTCGCGGCGGTGTCCGGGAACGCCGACGGCTCGAGCCGGTCGGACAGGCCGACAAAGGCCGTGTTGCACGACTGCGCGAAGGCGGTGCCGAACGCCACCTCGCCGAGGGCGCTGCCCTCGAAGTTGCGGAACGCCCGCCCGTCGACGGTGGCGGTGGGCGGGCACCCGACCACCGCCTCGGGGGTCAGGCCGGTGCCGAGCAGCGCGAGGGTGCTGACCGCCTTGAACGTCGAGCCGGGCGGGTACTGCCCGCTGGTCGCCCGGTCGGCCCCACCCAGCGGCGTGTTGGCCACCGCGACGACATCGCCCGTCGCCACGTCGACCGCGACGAGCGAGGCGCTGCTGTCCCCCGCCGTGGCGAGCGCCGCTTCGGCGGCCCGCTGCACGGCCGGGTCGAGGGTGACCTGCACCGGCTGCCCCGGCACCGGCGCGACGCTGAACAGCTCGGTGCGCTGGTCCCCCTGCACCTGCTCCACGAGCACGCCGGCCGTGCCGGACAGCCGCTCGTCGTAGGTCCGCTGCAGGCCCGACAGCCCGGCCAGGTCACCGGCGGCAAGGCGCCCCTCCGACTGCTCGACGAGCTCAGCGGTGACCGGCCCCGCGGTGCCGAGCAGCGCGCGGGCGAAGGCGCGGGTCGGCGCCAGCGGCAGCGCGTCCTCCCGGAACACGGTGCCGGCGAGCGGTTGCAGCTGGGCACGCAGCGGCTCGTAGTCGCCGCGCCGCAGCGTGATCACCGGGACGAACGCGTCCGGGCCGGCGGCGGCGATGCGCTGCTCGAGCCCCGCCGCGTCGACGTCGAGCAGCTCGGCCAGGGTGCGGGACAGCGCGGCCGGGTCGATCGCGCGCGACGGCTGGACCCCGACCTCCACCACGGGGGTCGGCGTCACGATCGGGGTCGCGTCGCGACCGAGAACGTCCGCGCGCTCGGCGAGGGTCCGGCTGGCACCCAGCACGCCGTCGGGCTCCAGCTCAGGGTGCACGACCTGCGGGGTGAAGCGCACCTCCCACGGGGCGTCCTGGTCGTCGACCGCCGTCAGCGGGAGCTGGGTGTCGTAGGTCCAGCGGTCGGCTCCCACCAGCCAGCTCCACGTCAGGTCCGCGGTGGCCTCGTCGCCGTTGCGGCGCACGCCGGTCACCTCGAGCTCGGGCGACGCGGTCCCGAGACCCTCGACCACGGCGGCGTACTGCTCCTGCACGGCAGCCGACTCCGCACCGACGAACGCGACCGGTGCCAGGTCACGGGCTTGTGCACCCCGCGCGAACTGCTCAGCGGCCGCGCTCGCGGCGGTGTCCAGACGCTGCTCCCGAGCCCTCACCTGCAGGACCGAGACCAGCCCGACCACCAGAGCGACGAGCACGACGGCCGCCAGCCCCACGAGGGCGCGACGGCGGACCGACCAGGCGGAGATCGACATCCGGACAACGTAGTTCGGGGCGTGACAGTCGACGTGGAGCGGTCGACGACCTGCCGAGCCATCGCGACGCCGCGCGCCTCCCGACCGCCTTCGTCGAGGACCACGTCCTCGTCTGACGCGCTGGCTCAGACGTTGGCTGCCGGCGGGCGGTAGCGCACCTGGCCGGCTCGGCGCAGCGCCTCCATCGTCTCCTCGACCGTCAGCAGGACCGTCGTCTCGAGCGAGCCGAGGGCGCCGCCGCTGCCGATCGCCAGCGCCACCGCCGCCATCGACACGTCGTCCGGGGCCTCCCACAGGGTGAAGCCGTCGTGGCGGCCGAAGGCGTACCAGAAGCCGTGGAGCTGGCCCCCGACCGACTCGATGTACTCCTTCGCGGCGGTGCGCCGGTCCTCCGGGTCGCGCACCATCCGCGCCCAGGTCTCCGGGGTGTAGCTGAACGTCGACAGGTAGAGCGGCATGGTCCGCCCCCTCCTCGAGATGCGACCAGGGACGGCGAGTCGCCGTCCCTCCCGACTGTGACCCTCCGCGGGCGTCGCGTCGAGGGTCTGGACAGCCGGGGCGGACCCCGTCCAGGCTGCGGGGCGGGGGAGGTGACACGGTGCTCCGCATCGGGCTGATCGGCGGCATGAGCTGGGAGAGCAGCGCGCTGTACTACCGGCTGCTCAACGAGGGCGTCCGCGACCGGCTGGGCGGGCTGCACTCCGCCGAGTGCGTCCTGCTGTCGGTGGACTTCGCCGAGGTCGAGGCGATGCAGGCCGAGGGCCGCTGGGACGACGCGGCCCTGCTGCTGTCGCGGGCAGCTCAGTCGCTCGAGGCGGCCGGCGCCGCCTTCCTGCTGCTGTGCACCAACACGATGCACAAGGTCTTCGACCGGGTGCAGGCCTCGGTGTCGGTGCCCGTGCTCCACCTCGCCGACGCGACCGCGGAGCAGGCGCAGCGCCAGGGCCTGCGGACCGTCGGGCTGCTGGGCACCGCGTTCACCATGGAGCAGGACTTCTACACCGGTCGGCTCGCCCGGCACGGCCTCGAGGTCCTGGTCCCGGACGAGGCCGACCGCCGGCTGGTGCACCGGGTCATCTACGACGAGCTCTGCCAGGGGGTCGTGCGCGAGGAGTCCCGGGAGCAGTACCGGCACGTCCTCGCCCGGCTCGTGGAGGACGGCGCGCAGGCCGTCGTCCTCGGCTGCACCGAGATCGAGCTGCTCGTCGGCGAGGCCGACGCGACCGTCCCGCTGCTGCCGACGACGCGGCTGCACGTCGAGGCGGCGCTCACCCGCGCGCTCCGCGAAGACTGACACCCCGTCAGACGCGGATGCCGTCCCAGACGGCGCGCTGCGCGCCTCGGGGGTCGGGCACCACCGACGTGAGCGTGCCGAAGACCTGCGTCGGTCGGGTCGTCACGTCGTACGACGGCCAGCCGGGATCGCCGGTTGTCACGAAGTCCACCCAGGCCCGGTGCATCGTGTCGGCCAGCTCCTGCGGCGGGGCCTCCCCCGCCATCGGCTGGCTGCCCTCGGCGGTCAGGGTATCGAAGACGAAGCCGATCTCAAGGGCGTGGCAGGCACCGAGACGTCCGCCGAACTGCGGGCTCGGCCAGGCGAACTCGTAGACGTGCGTGCTGCCCGGGGCGCTCGTGCGGGCCTCGGCCAGCCGCAGCGCCGGCAGCCGGAAGAACCAGTCGGTGGCGACCGCCATGAGCAGCTCACCGGGCGTCGCCGACGGCAGGTCGCGGCGATAGGCCTCCAGCGCCCCGGCCGGCAGCCCGTAGCCGGCCAGCAGCATCCCGAGCGTCGCGTCGTCGATGAAGTCCACGAAGCCGTTGGGCACCAGGAACAGCGCGTACTCGTCGCTGTTGGCGCCGATCAGCAGGTCGACGTCGGCGCTGCCGCCGGCCTCGATCCCGCGCACCGGCAGCGCCGGCAGGACATCGCCGTCGACGACGGGCTCCCAGGCCATGAGGTTGAGCGTGAGCTCGCCCCACAGCGCCGGGTTGGGCGTGGTCGAGATGTCCTGCGACAGCGCCCGCTGGGCGGCCACCAGCTCCTGCGGGTCGACGGCCGCGAGGGCCTCGCGGGTCAGCGGCACCCCCAGCCGCTCGGCGAGCGCGGCCGCGACCCGACCTGCGGTGGCGGGAGACAGCGCATGGTGCCCGGCGCCGCTCTGCGCGATCGCCCGGGCGAACAGCCCCTGCGCCCTCGGCATGCTCAGCAGCGAGCTCACGCTCATCGCCCCGGCGGACTCCCCCGCGATCGTCACGCGGTCCGGGTCACCGCCGAAGGCCGCGATGTTGTCGCGCACCCACGTCAGGGCGGCGACCTGGTCGAGCAGCCCGCGGTTGGCCGGGCCGTCGTCGCCGAAGTGCAGGAACCCGTCGACCCCGAGCCGGTAGTTCAGGGTCACCAGCACCACCCGGTCGCGGGCGAAGGCGGTCCCGTCGTACTGCGGGACGGCGCCGGAGCCGTTGACGAACGCCCCGCCATGGATCCACACCAGGACCGGCAGCCCCGCTGCGGAAGGGTCCGGCGTCCAGACGTTGAGGTTCAGCAGGTCCTCGCCCGGGACCGACGGCTCGGGCAGCAGGAGGTCGATGGGTGCGGGGTAGGGCGGCTTGAGCGCGGTCGGACCGAACGAGGTGCAGTCCCGTACGCCGTCCCACGCCGCCGGCGCCGCCGGGGCCGCGAAGCGGAGCTCCCCGAAGGGCGGGGCGGCGTACGGGATGCCGAGAAAGGCGACAGCCCCGTCGACGGGCTTGCCGCGGACAACGCCGGAGGTGGTCTTGGTCTCGATCTGCATGCCCGGGAGGGTTGCACGCCCTGCCGTTGAGGTGCGCGACGGCCCACCCGCCGCGCTAGGTTGACCCGTGATCCTCACCTCGCTGGACCTCACCGCCGAGCAGTTCGCCGCCGGCACGGGCTGGGCCATCAAGCCGGAGGGGGCGTGCAAGGCCGAGGTCTGCGTGCCACTGCCGCGCACCACCGGCTTCGACCTCGCCGCCACCGCCGAGCGGCTGCGCATGGCCCTGGTGCAGGACGAGCAGACCGGCGTCTGGGCCCTTGGTCCGGCGTCGCTGGGCGACCGGGCGCTGGTGAGCGCGACCGCGCCGGAGCTGGTGCTCGACGATCTCGACGGCCACCCGTTCGCGCTGAGCTCGCTGCGTGGGCAGAAGGTCGTGCTGGTCTCCTGGGCCCCCTATTGAGGCTGCGCCTTCGACCTGCCCGGGTGGCAGGCGCTGCGCACGGAGCTGCACCCCCAGGGGCTGGAGGTCGTCACGGTCTCGCTCGAGCTAAGCGGGCCGGAGGTCTCCCAGCCCTACTTCGAGGCGGCGCGTGCTGAGCACCCGTCGCTGGTGGACCCGACTCACCAGGTCGGCGCCCTGCTCGGCGTCGTCAACGTCCCGAACGCCGTGTGGATCGACGAGCACGGCACCATCGTGCGGCCGCCGGAGCCGGGTTGGCCTGGGCCGAGGAAGCCCCTGCCGACCGAGATCGGCTCGGCCATCGCCGGCCTCGGCCGCGCGAGCAGCGCGCCGGCCACGCCGGAAGACGCCCTGAGCCCAGGCGCGATCCTGACGTCGGGCCAGGACCGCGCGGCGTACGTCGAGGCGCTGCGCGACTGGGTGCGGCGGGGAGCCGACAGCCCGTACGCACTGGCGCCCGACGAGGTCGTCGCCCGCTCGCAGCCGCGCCCGGTGAGCACGTCGGAGGCCGCCGCCCACTTCGAGCTGGCCCACCACCTGTGGGCGACCGGGCACCGCGAGCCGGCGCTGGCGCACTTCCGGGAGAGCCACCGCCTGCAGCCCGACAACTGGACCTACCGGCGGCAGGCCTGGTCGCTGGTGGGCAACGAGCGGGAGGGCGGGGCGTACGGCCGCTTCGCGCAGGGCCCCGCGAAGGGGCAGGAGGACGACTGGCCGTTCGACTCCGACTTCTCCTCCGACCTGTCGCTGCTCGGGGAGGGCGAGTACTACCCGAGGACGCTGTAGCGCTCAGCGCAGGTCGCGGAAGAAGGCGCGGACGTCCTGGACGAGCAGCTCCGGCTGCTCGGGGGCGGCGAAGTGGCCACCGCGGGGCATCGCGGTCCACCGCCGCAGGTCGAAGGCCGCCTCGACCCACGCCCTGGGCGGCCGGTAGATCTCGCGGGGGAAGCGCGCCACCGCGGTGGGGACCTCGACGCGCTCGGTCGGCATGACCGGCAGGCCGGAGCGGAACGTCTCGTAGTAGAGCCGCGCAGAGGACCCGGCGGTGCGCGTGACCCAGTAGGTGGTGAGGTTGGCCAGCACGGCGTCGCGGTCGATCGCGACCTCGAGGTCGCCGCCGCAGTCACTCCACGTCCGGAACTTCTCGACCAGCCAGCCGGCCAGGCCCGCGGGCGAGTCCGTCAGGCCGTACGCCAGGCTCTGCGGCTTGGTGCCCTGAATGGCCTGGTAGCCGGTCTCGAGGGTGCGGAAGGTCCGCATCTCGGCGAGGTCCGCCCGCTCGGGCTCGGTCAGCGCCGCGTCGTCGAACCCGGCCGGCCGGCCGGCGTTGGCCATGTTGAGGTGGATCCCGACCAGGTGCTCGGCGTCCAGCGCCCCCAGGTGAGCGGTGGCGATGCCGCCCCAGTCGCCGCCCTGCGCGCCGTAGCTGTCGTAGCCCAGCTCGGCCATCAGGGTGGCCAGGGCCCGGGCGACCCGGCGGATGCCGCACCCCGGCTGACGGGTGGGGCCGGACCAGCCGTAGCCCGGCAGCGAGGGGCACACGACGGTGAAGGCGTCGCGCGCGTCACCGCCCCAGGACGGCGGGTCGACCAGCGGCCCGATCACGTCGAGGAACTCGACGACCGACCCCGGCCAGCCGTGGGTCAGCAGGAGCGGCAGCGCGCCCGGGTGGGGCGAGGGCACGTGCAGGTGGTGCAGCCGCTCGCCGTCGACCAGGACCACCGCCTGGGGGAAGGCGTTGATCCGGGCCTCGGCCCGGCGCCAGTCGAAGCCGTCGGCCCAGTAGGCGCACAGCTCCTGCAGGTAGCCGCGGTCGGTCCCGAGGTCCCAGCCCGACCCGTCGAGCGCGTCGGGCCAGCGGGTACGGCGGAGCCGGTCCGCCAGCTCGTCGAGCTCAGACGGGGGCACCGCGACGACGAAGGGCTCGGACATCTCCTCAGCGTTCCACGCCCGGTCTGCCCTCCGCGGCCGGTGGAGCGGGCCGGTGGTGGTCGAGGGCGGCGTGGTGGTCGCGGCCGTCCAGGCTGAGCGGGCCGACGTGCACGGTGACGTCGTGGAGCTTCGCGACGTCGTGCAACAGCCGGTGATGGACCTGGTTGGCGATCTCGTGCGCCTCCACGACCCCCAGCCCGCTGTCGACCCGGATGCCGACCTCGGCGCGGATCCGGTGCCCGATCCAGCGCAGCCGCACGTCCTCCACCTCGAGCACACCGGGGGTCGCGTGGACGCTGGCCTCGGCGGCGTCCACCAGGTCGGGCTCCACGGCGTCCATCAGGCGCTGGTAGACGTCGGTCGCGGCGCCCCGCAGGACGAACAGGATCGCCACGGTGATGACCAGCCCGACCAGCGGGTCGGCGAGCGGGAACCCGGCGAGCACCCCCAGCGCGCCGAAGACCACCGCCAGGGAGGTGAACCCGTCGGTGCGGGCGTGCAGGCCGTCGGCGACCAGGGCCGCGGAGCCGATCGCCCGGCCGACCCGGATGCGGTAGACGGCGACCAGCTCGTTGCCGACGAACCCCACGATCCCGGCGGCGATCACGACGCCGACGTAGTCGATGTCCTGCGGATCGAGCAGCCGCCGTACCGACTCGACCCCGGCCACGACGGCGGAGACCGCGATCATGATGACGATGAACACCCCGGCGAGGTCCTCCGCGCGGCCGTAGCCGTAGGTGTAGCGGCGCGAGGGCGGCCGGCGGCCCAGGACGAAGGCGATCCACAGGGGGATCGCGGTGAGGGCATCGCTGAAGTTGTGGATCGTGTCGGCGAGCAGGGCCACCGAGCCGGTGAGCAGCACGACCAGCGCCTGCGCGGAGGCCGTGACGAGGAGCGCGACGAGGCTGATCTTGACCGCCCGGATGCCCTGCGCGCTGGACTCCAGCGCCGGGTCGACCGAGTCCGCCGCGTCGTGGCTGTGCGGCCGGAAGATCGAGGCGATCCAGCCGCGTATGCCGCCGTCGTGGTCGTGGTCGGCGTGCGGATCGACCGCAGGGGAGGTCATCGCCGGTCCGGGATCATGGCGCTGTCGTGCCCCGCCGCGAAGCCGTCATGCGGCGGGGTTCGTCCACCTGCGTCGACGGGAGGGACGGTCAGTGCGCAGCGCCGTCCTGGAAGGCGACGTCGGCGTGGCTGCCGTCGCACAGCGGCTTGCTCTTCGACGCGCCGCACCGGCACAGCGTCATCCGGTTGCGGGTCTCGAGCGGTTGGCCGTCGGCGCGTTCGACGGTCACGCCGCCGGTGACCCACAGCGGACCGTCGTCGGTGACCGCGATGCCCGGCGCGAGATCGGGCTCGAGGTCGTGAGTCGCCCCGTCGAGCCGGTAGGTCAGCGCGCCGGAGGGGCAGTTGCCCACCATCCCGGCGAGCTGGGTCTTCACGGTCGTGCTGTCGCTGTCCGGGACCATCTTCCAGACGTTGCTGACCTTG
>Ga0105047_10007287_pt1 | contig 18672 bp, 17 predicted proteins | sample MAT04_FD_78384 | JGI IMG/M metagenome (GOLD analysis project Ga0105047, IMG submission 78384) | Freshwater microbial communities from Lake Fryxell liftoff mats and glacier meltwater in Antarctica - MAT-04 (megahit assembly) | ecosystem: Environmental > Aquatic > Freshwater > Ice > Liftoff... | reverse complement strand
CGACCGCCTCGAAAAGCGGTACGACACCGTCGTCGGCGAACGCGGCGTCCGGCTCTCCGGCGGCCAGAAGCAGCGAATCGCCATCGCCCGCGCCCTCCTCGCCGACCCACGCATCCTCATTCTCGATGAAGCCACCAGCAACCTCGACTCCGAAAGCGAAGCCCTGATCCAGGCCTCGCTCACCCGGCTCATGAAAGGCCGCACCAGCTTCGTGATCGCCCACCGCCTGGGCACGGTCCGCAACGCCAGCCGCATCGTGGTGCTGGAAAAGGGCCGCATCATCGAGGTCGGTACGCACGACGAACTGGTCAGCCGCGAGGGCCGTGATTGGGAGATGCTGCAGGTACAACTCCACCAGACCAAGGATTACGCCGGCGAAGCCGAGCCCAGCCACCCCACCCGCCCCGCCCTTTAGACACCCTTCCCGCCGCACCGATCCACTCACCTCAACCTCGGCCGCCCACCCCTCGCTAGAGTTTGCTTATGACCGCCCCCGCCGCCCCCCCCGCGTACGACGAACTCCGCAAGCTCCACCGCGACGCCGCCACGCTCAACTCGGTGGGGTCCCTCCTGGGCTGGGACCAGGAAACCTACATGCCCCCCGCTGCCTCCGCCCACCGGGCCGACCAGCAGGGCCTGATCGCCACGCTGACCCACGAACGCAAGACCACCCCACGCATCGGCGAGCTTCTGGCGACCTGCGAAGCCGCCAAACCCTCAGACCCCGACATCGCCGCCAATCTCCGCGAGATGCGCCGCGACTACCACCTCGCCACCAAGCTCCCCGGCGAGCTCGTCGCCGAGCTGGCCAAGACCACCAGCCTTGCTCAAGACGCCTGGAAGGAAGCCCGCCAGAAGTCCGATTTTGCCCTCTTCGCCCCATGGCTCGAAAAAGTCATGGCCCTCACACGCCGCAAGGCCGAGTGCTACGGCGTCCCCCCCGACGGCGAGCTCTACGACGCCCTCCTCGACGAATACGAACCCGGCATGACCGCCCGCGAGATCGACGCCATCTTCATCCCGCTCCGCACTCGCCTCTCGGCCCTCGTCGCCCGCATCGCCAAAAGCACCAAGAAGCCCAACGCCCGGCTTCTTGACCTGAAGGCGCCCCAAACCGCGCAGCACGCCTTCGGCCTAGACATCCTCGCCGCCATGGGCTTCGACCTCAACGCGGGCCGCCTCGACACCACCGCCCACCCATTCTGCTCCGGCATGGCCCCCGGCGACACCCGCCTCACCACCCGCTACAACACCGACTCCTTCCTCGAACCGCTCTACGGCACCATGCACGAAGCCGGCCACGGGCTCTACGAGCAAGGCCTCCCCAAAGAGAGCCACTGGGGCGAGCCCCTCGCCGAGGCCGTCTCGCTCGGGCTCCACGAGTCACAGTCGCGCATGTGGGAGAACTTTGTGGGCCGCTCGCGACCCTTCTGGGCATGGGCTCTCCCCAAAGCCGCCAAGCACCTCTCCCCACTCCTCGATGGTGTCGATCTCGACGAAATCTACGGCGCCGCCAACACCGTTGAGCCGTCCTTCATCCGTGTTGAAGCCGACGAAGCCACGTACAACCTCCACATCATGCTCCGCTTCCAGCTCGAACGAGAGCTCATCAGCGGCCGACTCGCCATCAACGACCTCCCCGCCGCCTGGAACAAGACCTTCAAAGACTACCTCGGTCTTGACGTGCCCGACGACCGGCGCGGCTGCTTGCAAGACGTCCACTGGGCCTTCGGCCTCGTCGGCTACTTCCCCACCTACACCCTGGGCAACCTCTTCGCCGCCCAGTTCTGGGAGAAGATCAACGCCGACATCCCCGACCTCGACGACCGCATGACCCGCGGCGACTTCGCCCCGCTCAAGGCCTGGCTCAACACCCACATCCACGCCCACGGCCGCCGCTACCGCGCCGCTGAACTCTGCCAACGCATCACCGGCCGGCCCCTCTCCGCCGACCCGCTCGTCAACCACCTCAACACCAAGCTCGCCCCGCTCTACGGCGTATGAAACCCGGTCCAGGTCTACGCTCTGGGCATGGCGAATCTCTCCTACCAGACGGCCGGCGAATCCCACGGCCCCGCCTTGATAGCCCTCGTCACCGGCCTCCCCGCGGGCGTCGAGATCGATGCCGACTTCATCAACTCCGAGCTCAAGCGCCGCCAGGGCGGCTATGGCCGCGGCGGCCGCATGAAGATCGAAACCGACACGATTGAAGTCCTCTCAGGCGTACGCCGAGGCAAGTCCACCGCCGCCCCCATCACCCTCAAAATCCTCAATAAAGACAGCCGCCTCGACGACCTCGTCAAGACCCCACCCATCTACACCCCCCGCCCGGGCCACGCCGACCTCGCCGGCAGCGTCAAGTACCTGACCACCGACTGCCGCGAAACCCTCGAACGCGCCAGCGCCCGCGAGACCGCCGCCCGCGTCGCCGCCGGGGCCCTTGCACGCTGCCTCCTCAGGGCCCTCGGCATCGAGGCCTTCGGCTTCGTTCGCTCCGTTCACTCCGCCGCGACCACACTCGACATCCTCCCCGCAAACCTCGCCGCCCTAAAGCTCGCCCGCGACGCCTCCGAGACCTACTGCCCCGACCCCGTCGCCAGCGCCAGGCAGGTCGAACTCATCCATCAGGGCAAGGTCGAAAAAACCACCGTCGGCGGCCTCGTCGAGGCCCATATCTTCGGCTGCCCCCCGGGCCTGGGCTCCACCATGGACTGGCGCGACCGCCTAGACGCCCGCCTCGCCTTGGCCGTCATGGGCATCCAAGCCATCAAGTCCGTCGAGATCGGCCTCGGCCGCGCCTGCACCGAACGCTTCGGCCACGAAGTCCATGACCCCATCGGCTTCGACCCCGCCGCCATCGACACCCCCACGCTGGGCTTCACCCGCGCCACCAACCACGCCGGCGGCATCGAAGGCGGCATGACCAACGGCGCCCCCGTCGTCGTGCGGGCCGGCATGAAGCCCATCAGCACCCTCCTCCGCGGCATGCCCTCGGTCGACCTGAACACCAAAAAGCCTGCTCAGAGCGCCTATGAGCGCTCCGATATCTCCGCCGTCGCCGCCGCCAGCGTCGTGCTCGAAAACGTCGCGGCGTTCGAGGTCGCCCGCTCACTCCGCGAAAAGTTCGGCGGCGATTCCCTGCTGGAAGTCCGCGACCAGTTCGCCCGCTATCTCGCTTTGGCCCGCCAGCTCCCGCTAGGCCCGCCGATCGCGACCATTGCCTGAGCGATCAGCGCACGCGGTACTTGCGGATCTGCCCGGTGTTGGTCGCCACGTACAGGTGCCCATCGCTGAACTGATCGGTAATCACCCGCGCTACTCCCGGCAACTGGGCGGATCCCGCGATCGACCCGTCGGCCGCGCCCAGCGTGGTCAGCGTCCCCCCACCACCCCCACCACCCCCTCCACCCCACACCAAGAGGTCACCCTTCCGCGTCCCGATCACATCGCCCTGCACGCCCGCCGCAGTCCAGATCGTCTTGCCCGTCGCCGCGTCCAGGCACATAAGTCCCGATGTCGGCACCGCGATGTACACCCGCCCGTTGTGAAATGTCGGCGACGCCGTCAGCCGCGCGTCGGTCCGCACGCGCCAACGCGGCGAGTTGCTATACGGCTCAAACGCATAGATCGACTGGTCCAGGCTCGCGATGTAGTACCGCCCGTCGCCCGACGCCGTCTGCCCGCGCACCCCATCGAAGATCTTCGCGCGAGACCGTGCCGCACCAGACGAATCCAGGATGATCACATGCCCTAGCGATGTCACCAGCCCCACAGTGTCGTCCGTCACGGCCACCGGATTGGCCTCGATGATCCCGGGGATCCCGTACGAGAAGGCCGCGAAACCGCTCGAGAGCTGATGCCCGTACACCGCGTTCGACGCCGTCCCGAAAATCAGCACATCCCCTTGAAGCACCGGCCGCGTGTTCACCACCCGCGAAAAACGCTGCTTGGTGATCAGCGTCCCCGTGTCGAGGTCGTTGAAGTATGCCTCCGTGTCGCTGCATGTCACCAGCCGCTTGCCGTCGCGGAAGCTGCCCACGAACTTGGTCAAGGGCGTCGCCAGCCGCGTCGCCCAGCGCACCTCGCCCGTGCTCGTCGAGAGCACGCTCAGCACGCTCGACGAATCCTGCACCGCGATCACATCGCCTACCAGGTCTATCTGCGCCAGCCGACCACCCTCCACTCGCGCCGAGAACCCCGACCACTCCAGCCGGTAGTCCAGCCCCAGCATCGGATCGTCCGCCGACGGGGCCGCCATCGTCCCGCCCTCACCCCCCCCACCCCCATCGCCCGGACCGTCCGTCGAACAGCCGGGCGACCCCAGCGTCAACACAACACATGAGATGCCCATAAGCAACCGACGGGCAATGGTCTCAACTTGCGGGGCGCGATCGGAAAGAAGCATGGTGGCTCCGAAGAATCGTTGAACATGAACCGGCGACCTGCTTGACCGCCGGGCTGAGATGATACCGCCCGACCGGCGCGGGTGTACGCTTGACACGATGTTTACCGGCTTGGTTCAGGCTGTCGGTCGAATCGCGGCCACCACGCCCGCAGCCTCGGGCCTCTGCCTCCTCGTTGACCCCCTCAACTGGCCCCACCGCCCCGCCTTAGGTGATTCCATCGCCGTCAACGGCGTCTGCCTCACCATCACCGCCCCGCCCTCCGGCCAACCCGGCTTTCTGGCCTTCGACGCCGTCCCCGAAACCCTCGCGAAAACCACCCTTCAAACCCTGCAACCCGGCCACCGCGTCAACCTCGAACACGCCGCCACCGCCGCCACTCTCTTCGGCGGCCACATGGTCCAAGGCCACGTCGACGCCGTCGGCACCGTCGAGCACATCCAAACTCACCCCGAATGGCGCGTCACCTTCCGACCACCGGACGCCCTCCTCCCCTTCCTCGCCCCCAAAGGCTCCATCTGCATCGACGGCGTTTCGCTCACCCTCGCCGAAGTTTCACCCGCTGGCCTCTTCTCCGTCGCCCTCATCCCGACGACCCTCGAACTGACCACCCTCGCCGACCTCCGCGTCGGCTCGAAGGTCAACCTCGAAGCCGACATGATCGCCAAGACGGTGGTCAACTACCTTCAGAACTTCCTCGCACACACCGCGATTAAAGGCGGCACCTGACGCCATGCGAGTCCTGGGCATCGATCCCGGCACACGCATCACCGGCTTCGGCTGCGTCGAACCGATGCCCACCGACCGGGCCCGCCTCGCCCTCGTCGACGCCGGCGTCTTCCGCCTCAATGCCAAGGCCTCGATCGCCGACCGTCTCCTTGAACTCGACACCGATCTCGCCGAACTCATCAAGCGCCTCAAACCCGACCTCTTCGCCGTCGAGATGGTCTTCACCCACGTCAAGCACCCCGCCACCGCCATGGTCATGGCCCACGCCCGCGGGGTCATCCTCCTCGCCGCTCGCCGCGCGGGCCTGCCCCTCGTCGAACTCCGCCCGACCGAGGTCAAAAAGTCCCTCACCGGCCACGGCCACGCCGCCAAGGCCCAGATGCAGGCCGCCATCCAGCACGAGTTCGGTCTCCCCGCTCCCCCCGAGCCCGCCGACGTCGCCGACGCCCTCGCCATCGCCCTCTGCGCCGCCCGCCGACGCTGATCCGCACCCCCCGCCGCGGTTGGACCGTGCCCAAATGGTGTACTATCCGCGCGTGAGCACCGAAGAAACACTGCGAGCGCAGATCCTCCTCGTCGACGACGAGCCCGACCACGCCGACGTAATGGCCGAGGCACTCCGCCGACCCGGTCACGTCTGCACCATGGTCACCACTGTTGACCGCGCCCTCGAAGAACTACGCCACGGCTCCTTCGACGTCATCATCACCGACCTGCGCATGCCCACCTCCGCCAACACCCACGGCGTCGCCGCCGATGGTGGCGACGCCGGCCTCGTCGTCCTCCGCCAGGCCCGGCTCCTCCAATCCCAGGCCGAGACCATCATGGTCACGGCCCACGGCGACGTGCCCACCGCCCGCGCCGCCTTCAAAGACGGCGCGTACGACTTCATCGAAAAGCCCCTCGACCTCCAGGTCTTCCGCAACCTCGTCAACCGCGCCGCCGAGACCGTCCTCCTCCGCCACGAAGCCAAGGGTGACGCCGACCTGGTCCAACACGAGGGCTTCGAGGGCATCATCGCCGGCTCCGACGCGATGCGCCGCATTCTCCGCACCGTCAAGAACATCGCCACCGCCAACCTTCCCGTCCTCATCACCGGCGAGAGCGGCACCGGCAAGGAACTCATCGCGCAGGCCGTGCATCGCAACTCGCCCCGCGCTAAAGGCCGCTTCGTCGCACTCAACTGCGCCGCCGAGACCGAAACCCTCCTCGAAGATCAACTCTTCGGCCACATCCGCGGCGCCTTCACCGGGGCCGAAAAGGACCGCGAAGGCGTCTTCGAATACGCCTCCCACGGTGCCGGCGGCGCCGGCGGCACACTCTTCCTCGACGAAATCGGCGACATGCCCCTCAAGATGCAGGCCAAGCTCCTCCGCGTCCTCGAGACCGGCAAGGTCGTCCGCGTCGGCAGCAACGACGAACGCCAGACCGACGTCCGCCTTGTCAGCGCCACCAACAAAGATCTCCAGGCCATGATCGGCCGCCAGGAGTTCCGCGAAGACCTCTTCTTCCGCATCAAAGGCGCCCAGATTCATCTCCCGCCGCTCCGCGAGCGCCGCGAGGACATCCCCCGGATCATCATGCACGCCCTGGCCAAGACCACGCAGCGCCTGTTCCCCGGCCGCGCCGTCCCCGGGATCACCGACGCCGCCCTCATGCGACTCACCGGCTTCCGCTGGCCCGGCAACGTCCGCCAGCTCCTCAACGTCGTCCAAAACATGCTCGTCACCGCCGCCGGCGAAGACGACGGCCACGCCCGCGCCGAAACCCACGCCACCATCGATATCCGCCACATCCCCGACGAAATCCGCGCCGAAGGCGACGACCCGCACGACGACTCCGCCGACGGCTCCGGCGGCCACGGCCAAGCCGGTTCCCTCGCCGGAACCTCCCTCGAACTCCTCGAAAAACGCGCCATCCGCGAAACCCTCCGCCTCACCGCCGGCAACCGCGAACACGCCGCCAAACTCCTGGGCATCGGCGAACGCACCCTCTACCGCAAGCTCAAGGAATACGGCCTGCGCTAGCACAAAACGCTCAGCACCCACAGAGCCATCCAGTTTCCAACCGCAATCAGCGCCCGCTGGAGTCATCGCTCCCAAACCAAGCGGCAAGCGAAACCCGCTCAGCCCACAGCGCTGCAATGAGATAGACGGGGGCAAAGGAGGCTTGGCGACGACTCCCCCGTGAAGCCACGCTGCACCTCCGGCACCCTGCAAGAGTGCCACCGACGCCAACATTCGTCGACCGATCATCCCCAACCCCGCGCTGACTCAGCCCGATTCTCCCCGCGAATCTACTTCCTGGGAGATGCTCCCCTCACACAACTCACCCCGGCGTCAACACCCGCCCCACCACCACCTGCGGCTCCGTCTCCGGCGTAAACATCACCACGCGCCCCTCGTCCGCCTTCGGAACCTCGAACGAACCAGCCATCGACTGGTACACCGCCCAGTCCGCATCCGACGCATCGGTGTTCGACGCCGCCCGCGCCGCCAGCCGTTTCCGCGTCTCCGCTTCATCGGCATAAGCATGCACGATCCGAATCGGCACGCCCATCCGCCGCGCCAGTTCCACCAACGCCGCCCGATTCGCGCGCGTCCGAAACGTCGCGTCCGCGATCGCGTGCCGACCGGCCCGCAGATCCCCCTCGCACCGCGCCAGCACCTCCGCATAGGTTTGCGCCGACATCTCCGCCGTGTACATCTCCGCGCCGCCCCGATCCGTCGGCCCCAGCCCGGCCAGTTCCTTGCGGACCTCATCCGCCCGGTGAATCTTGCCGCCGAGCACCGCCGCCAGGTGTCGCCCGACGTACGACTTCCCGCTCCCCGGCAGCCCGCACGTCAACACCAACATCGGCCCCGCCGCATACGCCAGCGCCAGGTTTGCATCGCGCAACGCCGCGGCCCCATGCTCCGCACGCTCCTTCTCGCTCGCATCCGCCTGCGCCGCCCGCCGCGCATGCACTTTCGCCCGCACCAGCGCATAGTGAACCCGAAACCCGCGCGACAGCCGGAGCACCGCGGCATCACCCGCCATCTCCGCGTACCGCCGCAGCACATCTCCACCAATCGACCGCCCCTCCGAATAATGATCGCACGTCGTGGCCAGGTGCGCCATCTCCGCCGCCACGTCCTTGTAACGAAACTCCGGCCGAAACTCGAGCCGGTCGTAGATCACCAGCCCCAGCGGATCCCCAACGACCACGCTCGCGGGATCGAAACACACATTCCCCGCGTGCAGGTCGCCATGCCCATCCACCACGCGCCCGCTCGCCCACCGCGCCGCCAGCTCCGCGGCATTGGCCCGCACAAACTCATCCACAAACAACCGCAGCGAAGCATGCGCAGCCCGCTCAATCACCGCCCCGCTCGCCGCCAAACGATCCGGCAACTCGCCCGCAAACGGCTCGAACTCTTCAAGGTTGCTTCGAAGCTCCGTCTCCAACTCGGCCACATACGCCCCGCCCGAGTCAAACGGCGCCCGCCCGCACCCGCGATGAAACGCCGCCAAGCGAGCGACCAGCGTCTCAACATGCCCCTCGGTGACGCGCCCTTGCGCCAGCATCACGTCCAGCATCCCCGCCACCGGGAGCCGCCGCATCTCCACCGCATACTCCTCCGCCACCGCCGCTCCCGCCCCATCATCCGTCACCAAAGCCAACTCTCCCGCCGACCTGCGAACCACGGCCACCACCCGCCGATAGACCCCCGGAGCCAGCTCCGCGTTGAGCCGCACCTCTTCATGGCACAAGCGCCGCCGCTCCTCAAGCCGCGTGTAGTCCAGCCACCCCAGATCAACCGCCTTCTTCACCTTGTACGCCAAGGTCGGCAGCAGATAAATTGTCGAGCACGGCGTCTGCACCGTCTCCGCACCCGCCAACGACGCCGGCATGGTTGCATTGCTGCTCATCGACTGATCACGCTCACCCTGCCCGCTGCTCAGCCAGTCACTGCCGCGCCGGCGCGAGCAGATCTTCCGGCTTCTGGAGCAGCTCGATTAAGTGCGCCAAACACAACGCCGCCGACGCCCCATCGACCACCCGATGATCACACGCCAGCGACAGCGGCAACAGCTTGCCGATGCCCAGCATCCCATGCTTGACGATCGGCCCGTCGCGCGTCCGCCCCACCGCCAGGATCGCCACCTCCGGGATGTTGATCACCGGCGTCGCAAACCGCCCCGCGTGCGAGCCCACGTTCGAAATCGTGAACGTACTCCCCATCAGCGCCTCGCGGGACGATGTCCGCGTCCGCGCCGCATCCGCCACCGCCGCGATCCCGCGGCTGATCTCCAGCACACCCTGCCGATCAGCATCCCGCAGCACCGGCACCATCAGTCCGTTCTCCGTGTCGACGGCGATCCCCAGGTGTACCGCGCGATGCAGCACGATGTCGCCCTCGATCTGCCCCTCCGCGTTCTCGCGGAAGTCCGTCGTCGCGTTCAGCGACGCGAACGGGCCCGCCAACGCCCGGCACACCGCCGCCGCCACGAACGGCAGGAAACTCACCTTCTCACCGCTCGCCGCCGCCAGCTTCTTCCGCAGCCCGTCGAGGGCCGTGACATCAACCTCGTCCATCACGGTGAAGTGCACCGCGGTTGACATCGACTCGCGCAGCCGCGCCCCAATGGTCCGCCGCGTGCCGCGGAAAGGCACACGCGTCGCGTCCGCCCCTTCGGGGATCACCACCGCCGCAGCTCGCGGCGCCGCGGCCTTCGGAGCCGGTGCCACCGCAGGCCGTGCCAACACAGGCACCACCGCCGGAGCCTGCATCACCGCCGCCGGTTGCGAAGTCGTTCCCCCGCTGAACGCGCGAACATCCCGATCCGTCACGCGGCCCGCGAGCCCGGTCCCCATCACACGATCGATGTCCACGCCCAGGTCCCGCGCCAGCCGCCTTACCGCCGGCGTCGCCAGAGCCTTGCCCGCCTCCGCCGTCACGCCGCCGAGCGAGCCGCCCATCGAGCCCACCACCGTCCCCGCATCCTCCGTCCGCGCCGGCGGCGCGTCGGGGATCGCGTGATGCGTCCCGTTCTTCGCGGGCTGCTCGGCGGCCGGAGCCACCGGCGTCGGCGCCGCGGCCGCGCTGCCCACAAACGACACCAGCGCATTCCCAACCTTCAAAATCTCGCCCGCCGATCCATGCAGCTTCGCGATCACCCCCGCCCGCGGCGACGGCACCTCCACCACCGCTTTGTCCGTCTCCATGTCCGCCAGAATCTGGTGCTCCTCGATCGTGTCGCCCTCGCTCACACGCCACTTGAGCAACTCGGCCTCGTGCACACCCTCGCCCAGGTCGGGCAGGATGAAGTCGTTCGGGTTGGCGGCAGCCTTCTTCGCGTGCGACATGTCGATCCTCGCAGGTTCGTGTGAATCCAGAAGCCACAGCATATCCGGCGCTCGCCCTCAGCGAACGGCTCCGCACCGTGGACAACCGGTCTAACCACCCCCCACTCCGCCCCCGTCCCGCCCCCATCCAACTAGCTCTCGCCGGGATCGTCCAGCCGCCGCAGCCGCCGCAACTGCGGCCAGGCCACCGCCACCATCGCCACCACCACGATCGTCCCGACCCCCCCTGCCACCGCCGAGAACACCGCCCCGCCCGCCACTCCAAACCAGCCCGCCGCCAGCTTCGCCACGAGCCCGCTCTGAAAGTTCCCCACCTCGTTCGACGACTCGATGAACACGCTGTTTACCGCCGACACCCGCCCACGCAACCGATCCGGAGTCCGCAGCGTCACCAAGACATGCCGGATCACCACGCTCACCCCATCCAGCGCCCCCAAAAGCGCCAGCATCGCCACCGACAGCACAAAGCTCGTCGACAGCCCGAACACAATCGTGCACACCCCAAACCCTGCCACCGACCACAGCAGCGCCGGGCCCGCCCGCTCAAACGGCCGCCGGTGCGCCAGCACCATCGCCATCGCCAGCGCCCCCACCGCCTGCGCCGACCGCAGCACGCCATAACCTTCGGGGCCGACCTGCAGGATCTCCTTCGCGTAAATGGGCAGGAGCGCCGTCACCCCGCCGAACAGCACCGCCAACAGATCGAGCGCGATCGCCGCGAGCACCGTCTTCTCGCGGTACATGTGCCGGACACCCTCGAGCATCCCCGGCAACAGCACCCCCGGCCGGATCGCCTCCCACAAACTCGCCGCCCCCGGCTCCTCGCGCGGCATGGCCATCGGCTTGATGCCCGTCGCCAGCGCCGCGAAGACCAGACACGCCAGCGCCGCGGCACCATACACGGGCCACGCCCCGCCCAACTGCGCGATCATCACCCCCGCCAGCGCCGGCCCGCCCGCCGCGGAAAGGTGAAACAACCCGCTGTTCCATGTCACCGCATTCTGAAACCGCGTCGCCGGGACAATCGTCGGCAGCAAACTCGACCGGCTCGGCCCGTTGAACACCCGCGCACACCCCGTCAGCACCAACAGTCCCAGCAGAAGCCACACCGGCGCACCCTGATACGACGCGAGCGCCAGCCCGCAACTCGCCGCCGCGAAGGCCACCTGCGTCGCGATCAGCACCCGCTTGCGATCCAGCAGATCGATGATCCGCCCCGCCGGCAACGCCAAAAGCAACACCGGCAGCGCCCGCGCCAAACCCGCCACGCCCACTAGCAGCGGGTCGCCCGTCCGCTCATAAATCTCCCACAACACCGCCGCGGCCTGCATCTGCAGGCCCGTCGATGCCAGCGTCCAACCAAACGCAAACAACCTGTAGTTCGGCTCCCGAAGCGCCGCGTACGCGTCGTGCGTCGCACGCGCCGAGCTCGCCTCATCATCTCCCGTCGGCTCCGAAGGCGTGGACATCAGGCCGCAGCATAGGTTGTGCCACAACCCGCCTAGCCGCGGCCAAGATCACCCGGACAAGGCTCGCTCATTCCTTCCAACTTATCAGCCGCTTCACCGCCTCCATCTCGAGTTCCACCTTTCCGAGCACGCTCTCCACCGTCGGCTCGATCGCTACATCCCGCTTCACGCCGGCATCCTCCGTCAAGACCGCAACCTTGATCGTCGTCTCGCCGTTGCCACCAGCCAGCGTCACCTTGACTTCAAACTCCGCGCCCGCTCCACCAGCCAGCATTCCGATCATCATGCACAACACGGATTGACGTATTCGGATCCGCAACTCCACGCCCACCACTGACCCATTCACCAAAACCACGCAGCGCGCAAAAACCCGCGACCGGATAGAAGAAGCCTTCGTGCCGGAACCGCGAGATCACGCGGTGTCGCTCAAGCTTCGGTCGAGCGCCGGCTTCAGACGCCCACGCGTCGCCGTCCGTGCTGCCACGCGGCGTTCAACTGGGTCGATCGGGCGGCAACTTGTCGGTCCCATCGCCGCTGAACAGCCGATTGTTCGCCGGATCTTCCGATGTGCCCGTGTCCGACACCGCGCCGTCCGGATTCAGTCGATAGCCCAGGTCTGCCGCCGCGGTCATCGCCGCGTGGCCATCGAGGAACACCACGCTGGCCCGATTTGCGTGCCGCGCGTCGACACCCGTGCGCGGGCTGCCGCTGCCGCCCGTTCCACGATCAGACGCCGGCGCAAGCCGCGGCGGGTCGAGCGTGTAAGCGTGGTTGCCCACCCCGTAAGAGCTGCTGCCGCGCAGCGAATAGCTCGTTCTAACCGCCTCCGCCACGCCCGCCGCCGTCCCCAGGCAGTCGGCCGCCATCACCGTGCGATCAAACGTCTGCACCATTGACCGCCGCAGCGGATAGTTGATAAACCGACCCGAAATCAGCCGAGAGTTACCCAGAAACTGGTAGTTGTAGCCGTACGAGTGGTTGCTCTCGTCGGTCCGCTCGGCCGCCGTCGGGCAGTGATAAACCTTTCCGACATAATCCTGCCGCACATCCTCCACGCTCGGCTCCGAAAACGCGTGCAGCCCGGCATAAAAACCCAGCGTGGCGACCCACCGCGCGCGGTACTTCAGCCCGTTGCCGATCTGGTAGTGGTTCCGCGGGTTGCTCGCCCCGCCCCCCACATCCCCGGGCCGCATCGGCAGCATCACGTCCTTGTTCTCGTCGGCGTACAGCGCCCAGCCGATCGCCAGTTGCCGGAAGTTCGACAAACAGTTCGTCCCCCGCGCCGCCTCCCGCGCCGACGCGAGCGACGGCAGCAAAATCCCCACCAACAGCGCGATCACCGCGATCACCACCAACAACTCGATCAACGTAAACCCGCGCCCGGCTCCCACGCGGTGTTTGGCACAATTGCTCCATCCCAATCGCCTAAGCATCAACAAATCTCCGCCGTCAACGGCATTCCCGGGGGCTCCAGACCGCACTGAGACTGAGTCTCAACACGCATTAGCCTAGCCAAGAACGTGCCCGCTGGCAAGCTGGGAGGCCTGCGGGGTCGGATTCTGCGCTGCAACTCAAACGTGAACTAGGCCTGACCCACGCGCCACTTCGGCCCATCGCGCTCCACGCGGCGATACAGCGTGTCCCGCTCCACCGGCCGGAAGCCCGCCTCGCGGATCGCCTTCTGGAGCGTCCACACGTTCACTTCTTGATTGGTCACGGCTCCCCCCGCGCCCTGGCCCGAGCCGTGGTTCACCTTGGTGATGTCGTACCACACCACGGTGCCGTCGAGGTCGTCCGCCCCGGATTGCAACATCAGCTGCGCCATGGGCAGCGTCTGCATGATCCAGAACGCCTTGACGTGCGGGAAGTTGTCGAGCATGAGCCGCGCGACGGCCAGCGTGCGCAGATTCTCCAGCCCGCTCGGCCCCGGCAGGTGCTCCAGCTCCGAGCCATCCGGAAAGAACGGCAGCGGGATGATGGTCTGAAAGTACCCCGACGCGGCCGCCGAACCGGCCCCGCGCGCACCGTCGAACACAACATGCTCGGGCAACGGCGTCCCGGGCCGAGTCAGCGTGATCACCGGGACGTCGGATCCCTCGTCCGCCTGATAGCCCAAATGCCCGGATGCGTCGACTCCCGCCCCACTCCCTTCCAAACTTCTGCCGTGCGCGTTCAGCTGACGACCGGACCACTGCACCACCTGGGCAGTGCCACTCGTATACCCGAGCCGCGCGAGTGCCCGATCCTGCGCCCGCCGCAGCATTTCCAAGTGGACCAGTCGATCTTCGCGGTCCTCGATGTGGCCGTAGAGGATCGTCGCGTTGGAGTTGAGGCCCAGTTCGTGGGCCACGCGGTGGACATCGAGCCACACGTCCGAGCGGATCTTGCCCTTGAATGCCTCGTCGTGAACGCGGTCGTCGAAGACCTCGGCCCCGCCCCCCGGCAGCGAGCCGAGCCCGGCTTCCTTGAGCGCCGCCAAGACATGCCGGATGCCCGCGGCCCGGTCGTCCTGCTTGTAGACGCGAGCGATCTTGGCCAAATGCACGACCTCGACGGCCGTGAATGCCTTGACGTGCAGCTCGCTCCCCAACTCGCGGGCCGTGTCGCGGATCGTGGAAACCAGATCCGTGTAATAGCTGAACGGCAGCTTGGGATGCAGCCCGCCAACCGAGTGCATCTCCGTCGCGCCGGCCTCGACCGCCCGGCGGACCTGCTCCTTCACATACTCCATGTCGCGCGTATACGCGCCGTCCTGCCCCTCCTTGCGATAGAACTCGCAGAACGTGCAGGAGAGCGCACAGACGTTGGAGTAGTTCAGGTGGCGATTGACGTTGTAGTACGCCACGTCGCCGTGGAGCCGCCGACGAACGCTGTCGGCCATCTCGCAGACCGACCAGATGTCGGGCGTATCAAACAGCACCGCCCCGTCCTCGAGCGTGAGCCGCTCACCAACCGCGACCTTCGCAGCAATCGAGTCCAAACGCGGATCGCGGCCGGACAGGCCCCGGAGGCTCGACGACTGCGGCTCTAAGGCGATCATGGTCATGGGCAAATCTAGCCTTGAAACTTTCAGTTTTCAATCTTATCTGAAACTTGCGAAAGGCCCGAGAACCGACCAATCAACGAGGGTACCGCCGCGAATGCCGCCCACAAGGCCATCTCGATCAACCCTGCCGGCGTGCCTAGATGGGCCAGCCACGCGCCCGGACTGAGCCCCCGCATCGCCCATCCGAGGCCGATCTCGACGGGGATCAGGACGGCCAGCGCCATGAGCCCCATCAACCAGCGCTCGCCCCCGCGGGCCACGCGGAGCCGCCGCACGAGCCAGCGGGAGGCGAGCAGGATGGCCACCAACATGAACGGTGCCTCAATCGCCACCGCCACGGCCTCGTTCATCCGGGGCCAGAGTACCAGTTGCCGCACGGCACCAAACAGGAAGCCAGCGGCGAAGACTACCGCGAAGTACGCCACTCCGGCGCGGATGGCTCTTCCAGAGTCCACCGCGTCACCGCCCTTGCGTCTGCGCGAATCGGGCGGCCACGGCCGGCCAGTTCACAACGTCCCACCAAGCATCGACATAGTCCTTGCGGCGGTTCTGGTACTTGAGGTAGTACGCGTGTTCCCAGACATCGAGGCCCAGGATCGGCGTGCCGCTGGTTCCCGCGATCGCCGAGCCCATGAGCGGGGAGTCTTGATTGGCGGTCGACTCGACCGCCAACTTACCCTCGCGAACGACCAGCCAGGCCCAACCGGAGCCGAAGCGGCTCATGCCCGCGGCCGCGAACTTCTCCTTGAAACCGTCGAAGCTGGTGAACGTCGCTTTGACGGCCTCGCCGAGCGCGCCGATCGGCGCTCCGCCGCCGACGCCGAAACGCGATTGGCCCCTGGGGACGAGGAGCTCCCAGAAGAGCGCGTGATTAACGTGCCCGCCGACATTGTTCCGAAGCGCGACCCGGCGGTCCTCCGGAGCATCCGCCAGTTTGGCCAGTATCGCCTCGGGGCTCAGCGTCGCCAGCGTGGTGCCGGCCAGCGCCTTGTTGCCGTTGGTCACATACGCGGCGTGGTGCTTGGTGCGATGGATCGTCATGGTCGCCGCGTCGATGATCGGCTCCAGCGCGTCATCGGGATACGGCAGCACCGGCAGCGCCAACGGGCCGACCGGCACTGCGACCTGCGAGCCCGGCGCGACAGTTGCCGGGGGCATGCCCGAAACCGGCCGGCCACCGGCGAAGGCGGTTCGTGTGGCCAACGCAGCGGCAGTGATGGCCGCGGCGGTAAGGGCTTCTCGGCGACTAAGCAATGCGTTCAAATGGTCCATCGGCGCTGTCTCCCTGCTCGCGCTGGCGAGCACCCGAAGGTTACGGCGACTCCCTGCCCCGCAAAGCCGCACTTTGGAATCACGATCGCGATCAGCCGACTTACGCCGCCGTCGTGAGTGGACGCTGCTCGGACTGACGACACTCGGAATATCGACGCGCGGTCGCCAGCAGCAAGATCGGCGCGGTCTCGGCCCGCCGCCACAGCCCCGCCCGCTGAACGGCTCGCTCCGCCAGATCCAATCTCGCGAAAGCGCCGACCACCGAACACAAGCCCGGTCGCGTGGCTGATTGCCAAAGCACCACGGCCGTATCGATCTCATCGCCGATCAACCCTTCACTTGCGCCTCCGGCCGAAGTCGTCTGGGCCTCAAACAAGCGTCGGCCAAACACCGCCAGGGCGTCCTCGATGAGGTGCTCAAGCTCCGGCGAAAGCGCCATCTGACAGGCCTCGCACTGCGCCACCAGATCGACCAGCGCCGCGGCTGCCACGGCAGAGGCCGCGATCGGGATCTCGCCCCGCGCCGGATTGAGCACCAAGGCCTCGGCGATAACTCGGCCGAGTTGAATGGCGGCGGGCGCTGGGAAGTAGCTCAGCTCAACGGCGCGTTGCAGACCCAGGCCCGCGCTCGACAGCCGCGATCCATCGGCCTGCTCGAGCCGGAGTCGCAAGGCCAGTGGGAGCGGCCGACCGTTTGACAGCACCGCATCGAGCAAGTCCTCGAAACGTTCGGCGTTGGTCCAGCGTTCGATCTTGGAGAGACTGATCATGCTTCGCCTCCATGCTCGGGTGATTGGATTGCGGTAGCGCTATCAGATACCGATCCTACCAGTATTAGGGCTCTGATCGGATTGTCAAGGCCTTGCCCTTCCAATTCCCGCACAAAGCCCAAAATCACCCAAACAAGGTACTATCTCCCGCCGCGGCGGACCACCCACAGCGCCGGCCGGAGCGCTCCCCCGATCAGCCGCTGTGCTGCGCGGTGGTGATTGATGAACTCTCTGAGCGCCGGTCGGAGGTGGGGCTGCGCCATCCCGAGCGCCTTGGCGTTGACGACCAGGCGGCGAATGAGCGAGGCGTGTTGCCGAGCGAGTGTGGACGGGGAGGGTTGATGGAAGCCGACGATTTGATCGCCCGACTTGGTGAGAGCGGCGTCGATCTCCTCGCGGGTGGGTACGCCGCGCCAGTCGGCGTGACGGTTGTCGCGGCTACGAATCAGATCATCGAAGGCGTAGAACCCGCCAGGGCGGACCAGCTTCCTCAGCCTCGGCGCGGCCAGTTCGGCGCCGTCGAGGCCGATCATCAAGGCCGCATCAACGGGGCGCTTAAGCAGCGGCTTGCGGACGTCGGCGACGATGAATCGGGCGCGACTGGTCAGCCCTTGCCGATCAGCCGCGGATTGAGCTTCAGCGATGAACGCCCCGCAAGCGTCGATCCCCAGCACGCTCGCCTGCAGCCGCTTCGCGAGCGTCAGTGCGGCCGCCCCTTTGCCGCAGCCGAGGTCGATGACCCGGCTACCGGGGCCAAGCCCCGCGTCGCGGAGAAGGCGAACCAGCACGGCGGGTTGGCTGCCCAACGAAGAGATGCCGCGGAATAGGCGACCCATGTGCGGGGCCAGCCGGGCTGAGCCGGCCACCGAACGGGTGATCTCCTTATCTAGAGATTTGGGCATGGCGGTTCGGGCGGAGAGCGAGGAGTTGTGCTGGTTTAGCGGGGGTCATGCGGTGGTCCCTTCTGCCAGATCGGCAGGGGGGTGCGGTCAAGCACGACGGCGCGGCGGGGCCAAATCCTAGCGAAGCCCGAAAGTACCGGCCTTTCATGGGCAACGCTACGCTGGGAAAGCTGGCATCGGGCTTGCGTTGAGGATCTTCGACGCCCGCCGATCCTCGGCTAGTCACTGAACTTGAAGGACGCTCCATGAGCAAGATCATCGGCATCGACCTGGGTACGACCAACTCCGTGGTTTCCGTGATGGAGGGTGGCACGCCCAAGGTGCTCATCAACTCCAGCGGGGCGCGGCTTACGCCGTCGGTCGTCGGATTCACCGATAAGGGTGAGCGGCTCGTCGGCCAGCCGGCCAAGCACCAGCAGGTCACCAACCCCAAGAACACGATCTACTCGATCAAGCGCTTCATGGGCCGCCGCCACAGCGAAGTCGCGTCCGAAGAAAAGCTCGTCCCCTTTCTCGTGCAGGGCGGCTAGCAGAACTTCTTCAAAGTCCGCGTTAACCAGGGCGAGTTCACGCCACAGCAGATCAGCGCATTCGTGCTGATGGACCTCAAGAAGACGGCCGAAGACTACTTGGGTGAAAAGGTGGAGCGGGCGGTCATCACCGTCCCCGCTTACTTCAATGACGCCCAGCGTCAGGCGACCAAGGACGCCGGCGAGGTGGCCGGCTTGAAGG
>Ga0105047_10007285_pt1 | contig 18673 bp, 12 predicted proteins | sample MAT04_FD_78384 | JGI IMG/M metagenome (GOLD analysis project Ga0105047, IMG submission 78384) | Freshwater microbial communities from Lake Fryxell liftoff mats and glacier meltwater in Antarctica - MAT-04 (megahit assembly) | ecosystem: Environmental > Aquatic > Freshwater > Ice > Liftoff... | reverse complement strand
CGGCCTATGCGCGCATGGTGCAGTTGCCCAGCGGCGGTGCGATCGTCATCGACCACACCGAGGCTCTGGTCTCGGTCGACGTCAACTCGGCGCGTGCGATCCGCGGCGGCGACATCGAGGAAACCGCGACCCGAACCAACCTGGAGGCCGCCGATGAAGTGGCGCGCCAGATGCGGCTGCGCGACCTTGGTGGCCTGATCGTCATCGACTTCATTGACATGGAAGAAAGTCGCAACCGGCGCGAGGTCGAAAACCGGCTGCGCGACGCCTTGCGCCAGGACCGCGCCCGGGTGCAGTTCGGCTCGATCAGCAAGTTCGGCCTGATGGAGATGAGTCGCCAGCGCCTGCGCCCGGCCTTGAGCGAAGGTGCGTCCATCCCCTGCCCGCGTTGCGGTGGCTCTGGCCATATCCGCGACACCGAGAGTTCGGCACTGCAGATCCTGCGCATCATCCAGGAAGAGTCGCTGAAGGACAACACGGCATCCGTGTTGTGCCAGGTGCCGGTCGACGTCGCATCGTTCCTGCTCAATGAGAAGCGCACCGAGATCACCAAGATCGAACTCAAGCAGCGCATCAATGTGCTGATGGTTCCCAACAAGACGCTGGAGACGCCGAACTACAAGCTCACACGCCTGAAACACGACGATCCCCGTCTGGACAACATCGAGGCCACCTACAAGCTGGCGGACGAACCCGAGGACCCGACATCGGTCACCCGCCGCGCGCAGGAGCCCACCAACCGCCAGACGCCGGTGATCAAGGGCGTATTGCCCGACGCGCCAGCACCGGTGGCCGTGCCCAAACCGCCAGCAGCAGCGATACCGACGGCACCGGTTGCAGCGCCGGTGGCCACTCCGGCACCGACATGGGCGGCCAGCCCACCCGCCGACCGCGGCTTCGTGGGCTGGATCAAGAGCCTGTTCGCGGCTCCGGCACCCACCGCCGCGCCGACACCTGCATCGGCGCCAAGCCCGCAGGAGCTGAAAAAGGAAGCCCGCGCCGACGGACGGCCAGCGCGTGACGGTCGCCGGGGTGAAGGCCGCGACGGCGCGCGCAGCGAAGGCCGCGGCGAGGCTCTCAGTGAAGGTCGCGGCGAAGGTCGCGGCGAAGGCCGCTCTCGCGGTGGTCGTGGCGGCCGAGGCCGCGGCAGCGAACGTTCGGCCCAGGGTCAGCGCGAGCGTACCGATGCCAATGGCATGCCCGTGGCGCTGGAAGCCGGTGGGCAACCACAAGGGCAGCCGGGGGCCATCGACGACAGCACCAACCGCAACGGGCAGCGGGCGGACCGTCCGCCGCGGGGTGGACGCGGCGGCCGTGGCGAACGCGGTGAGCGTGGCGAGCGCAACCGGGATGCCGAGCGTGTGCCGCAGGATGCCACAGGGCAGGAGGAACAGGCAGACACACCGGACGCAGGCAACAACATGGCCCAGCCGCGTGAGACACGTGAGACACGTGAGACACGTGAGACACGTGAGACACGTGAGACACGCGAAGGACGGGGCGAACGCCAACGTGATCGCCGACCGCGCGCAGATCGTGGCGAACGTGCCCCGGCAATTGCCGGTGCCTCGGAGGGCGACAACAACGTCCAGTCGGATACCGTCTCCTCGGCGCAACCGCAGCCGTACCTGGCTGGCTTGGCCAATGGAGCCAATGGAGCCAATGGAGCCAACCGGGCCGACGAGGGCCGCAGCGACGCGTTGCCGGCCGATGCCGCCAGCATCGACAACACCGTGAACGACTCCGAACGCGGTGACGCGCAGGACAACGCCCCGCGCGAGAAGCGTCCGCGCGACCGCAACGGCCGTGATCGCGGCCCGCGTACTGACCGTGGTGACCGCGGTGAACGTGGCAACCAGCGTAACCAGCAGGCCAGCTACGAGGATCGTTCGCCACAGGCGCAACGTGATGTCCAACCCGCACTGGAGGGTTTTGCACCGCCTTTGCAAGCCGATGCGCCGCAGGCTCCGGCCCCCGTGGCAGAACAGGCATCGCCTGCAGTGCCAGCAGCCGATTCAAGCCCAGCTGCAATACAACCGTCGTCCGAAGGCTTGCCGAAGGTTCAGACCTTCGTGCTGCCAGTGGACGCGTTGTCGCAGGTGGCGCAGGCCTCGGGCCTGAGCTGGGTCAACTCCGACGCTGAGAAGATCAAGGCAGCACAGGCTGCGATCGCCGCACAGCCGCAGCCGATTCACGTGCCGCGCGAGCCAGCGCTGCGCGTCGTCATCGACGAAGGCCCCCTGGTTCTGGTCGAGACGCGCCGCGATCTGCGCAACATGACGCTGCCATTCGAGCAGCAGGCGCCGAACTGACGTGAGGGCCGCCGGTCGGCCCACCCATCAGCCACAAAAGCCGCCACGAGGCGGCTTTTTCACGCCCAACCTGAAAAGGAATAGCGCCCTCGCCCCACTGGTGACTGGCGTTGTGGCGAGAATCGTCAGGTTCCCTGCGTATCGCCAGCAAAAATCAGGCGGTCAGCTGCCGTCGGCAGGATCATGCCTGCGCCGCACTGCGCCAGGCTTCGGTCGCAGCCTCGGCATCCCCATGCTGCGCAGCCATCTCCGCGAGCTGGCGCCAGGCTTCACGGCGCAGTCCGACGTCCTGCAGGCGTGCCAGTGCCTGCTGCAGCAATTGGCGCGCTTTGCCCCACAACTGCAGCCGCATGCAGGTGACTCCGGCCAGGTACTGCAACACGGCATCACCGGGGTGGCTGAGCTGAGCCGATTCGATGCGGGTCAGCCACTCACCTTCCAGCGCGCGCGGGTCGCTGGCAAAGCCCAGTTCGAGGGCACGCACCAGGTCCACGCGTTGCTGCTGGCCCAGCCCGCCTGGCTGGTTCAGCATCTGGTCCCAGATCGGCAACAGCCACTGGCGGCTGGTGGCCGGATCACCGCCCAGCGTGAGCAGCCGTACCGCGGCGGCGCTGGCCACGTCGGGCATGATCCGCTCCGCGACTTCGAGACAGTGCCAGGCCTGCGCCAGTTGGGCGGGATCGTGGGCCGACTGGATCAGTTCGATCGACAGGCCGCGCAACACCCCACGCGCCGCAGTCTGGGACAAGGCATGGTGCTTGGCCAGCAGGCGGGCCGCCTCCAGTGCCATGATGGTGCGCCCGGCCATGCGGGCGGCCTTGAGCCGTATGCGCAGCGCCAGCGTGCGCCGGCCCGGCCCCTGGCCCAAATCATCGAGCACCTGCAAGGCCTGCGCCGCGTCGTGGTCATCCAGCGCCCAACGGGCGGCACGCAGTCGAACCCCCTCACCCGCTTCCGGCGCCAGTCCCCGCGAAGCCTGGTCCTGAGCAGCGCGGAAGTGGATCTCGCGTCCAGGCCGGTCCTGCAGAGAATGCGCCGCCTCTGCGGCCAGCAGGTGCGCGATCGCCTGCAATTGGCCGGCGTAGCTGAGTTTGTCCTCGCCACTGGCCAGGTGCGAGGCCTGATCGACCACCGCCTCGGCCGACTTCTTGGCGCGCACGAACCGGCCGGCGATCAACTGCGCATAGGCATCGAGCAAGGACGCCTGCATACTGCGTTCGCGCTGACGCTGACGCCACAGGCGTGCCTCGCGCGGGATCGAGAACAGCGCCGACAAGGCACGCAGCGCCAGGTGCAGAATCAGAAAGCCGAGCAGCAGCAAGACCAGCACCAGGTTCAGTGACAGGTCGATCCGGTAGGGTGGCCAGAACACGGTCATCGATCCGGGGTTGCTGCCGGCGAACAAGGCCGCTGCGACGGCAGCCGAGAACAGAGCCAGCAACCAAAGGGATACACGCATCGTAGGCCCCTGCCTAGCGCCCGGAGGCGGCGGTGGCCAACGCAGCCAGGGTGTCGTCGATACGCGGCAACTCCATGGTTTTCATTTGCGACTGGACCTGCTGAAGCAGTCCGGCGGCAGCCTGGGTCTTGCGCGCGGCCGGGTCGAAGTAGCGGAACAGCAGGGTCGACGCCGAGGCCAGGTCGGCCCGGGCAGACTCGAGCTGGCGGGCCAGCAGGCCCAGGCGGGCGTTGAGCAAGCGCAGCTTGAGGTTCTCCCGCACGAAGAAGGATTGCTCGGGCGACAGCAACGCCGCTTCCGGCTGTTCGATACGGCCGATACGCAGCAATTTGCCTGCCTCGTCTCCCACCACCTGCAGCACCCGCTGCCACCAGCTCGGCGCCGCCTCGGACTCCTGGCGCCTGAGCGATCCGGTCGCGCTGACCGCAGCCACCGCGTTGGCCAGCGGCAGGTCGTCGGCCATGCGCAGCAATTCGTCGATACGCACCAGCAGTCCTGGCGTATCGGTCACCTCGGCCGAGGTCATGCGACTGATGTCGCGCGCCAGGGTGCGCTGCAGCTGCGCCAGCCCGGGTTGCGCGGCCCGGGCCAGGCGTTGTTCGGCGCCGCGCAACGCCGCCACCAACGGCTCGACACTGCCAGTCAACTGGGCTTGTTGCTGGGCCAACCGCAACGCCGACTCGAGATCGACCAGCAGGTAGTCGTCGCGCGAGCGCGACAGGCGCTGAATCAATTCGTCCATCTGTGTGCGCTGCTGCGACAGCTCACCCAGCCGAACCTCGGCCAGCGCCAGACGCGCCGCCGTGTCGCGGGCGAGATCCTGCGCCGCCTTGGCACTGGCGCGTGCCTCGGCCGCATACATCGTGGCCTCCCCACTCTGGCGCGCCAGCGTCTCCTGCATCGCCGACAGACGTTGCCACAGCAACACACTGGCGATCAGCGCGAATATCCCCACCAGCAAGGCTGTCGACGCCATCGGAGACAGACCCAACAGGCTTGCCAGCGCCGGCGCGTCGGCATCGGCAACCGGCACGGCGGCGCGAACTGGCTGCGATGGCTCCGCCTGTGCGGCACCGCCTTGCGGGTCGCCGCCCGACGATGTGCCAGCTGCCGGCAGCGCCGCATCAACCGGATCTGGCGTGGCTGGGTTTGACGGCTGTTCCTTCATGACAAAGTCGATTTTATCGACGCCGCCATGTCGGCCAGCGCCGGACGTGACTCTCGCACCACACCAAAGCCCGCCAATCGGGCCGCGGCCGCGATGCGCGCATGGCTGGTAATGGCACGCGAACGCGACCAGTCGTGCTCCGGCAGGCAGATCACCAGGTTGCGGATCGCCTGGGCACTGGTAAACAACCACCACGCATCGTCACCGATTCGGTTGTGCTCCAGCGCCTGTCGCAGTCCCTGGGGCCGGGGCGCCGCACGCCAGTACGCGACCACGAAACGCACCGGTACACCCGCCTGCGCCAGCTGCGTCGAAAGCCAGTCGCGGCCCTCGCCTTGTTCGTCGTCTCCTGCGCCAGCCGGATCATTCATCGACGACTCCGCCGGGCGGCTCACGTCCCGCCCGGCACCGCGCACCAGCATGACCTGCCGGCTCGGCTGCACCCGCGGGCCCACCAGGCGCCACAAAGCCTCCGAATCGTACTGGCCGCCGTCGGTCGCCGGCGCGTCGATCCGATGCCTGGCGACACCCTGCCGCCCCAGTGCCGCCACCGTTCCCGGCCCGGTCGCCCACAATCGCGGGCCGTGTCCCGGCTGACCCAGATCGGCGTCAACCGGACGGGCCGCGAAAAAGTGCTCCACTGCAGCGGCACTGACAAACATGATGGCCTGGCATTGCGAACTCGACCGCCAGGCTGCGACGATGGCGGCGGTATCCGATACGGGATGGATCTCGATCAGTGGCAGCGCCAGCGCATCGAAGCCCTGCATGCCGAGCGCCTGCACCCACCGCACGGCGTCCGCCTGCGGCCGGGTCACGATCACGCGCATCGCGCCAGGCTCCGCTGGATCAGACGCCAGCGACCGCGACTGCCGCGAGGGCACCGCCGTCGCGCAATTGCCGCGCGACACGCTGCCCCAGCGCCACCGCTTGCTGCAGGTCGGCAACCACCTGTGCGGCTTCGGCCCGCACCAGCGGGGCGGGAGGTCCGGCATCGCTCTCGTCTTGTATTTCGCCCCAGGCGGCCTGCAAGATCAGCTGCGATCCGCTGCCCCAGCGCGCATGCGCGGCCAGCGGCATCGAGCAGCTGCCACCCATCGAACGGCTCACCTCGCGTTCGGCTGCAACCGCAAGCCAAGTCGTCTGATGGGCCAGCGGCGCCAGCGCCGCATGCAGGTCCTGTCGCCGCGCACGCACCTCGATGCCGAGTGCACCCTGGCCGGCGGCCGGCAACATCTGCGATGGCTCGAACACCTGCCGGATACGCGCCCCGAGTTCGAGCCGCTTGAGTCCAGCCGCGGCGAGCACGATCGCATCGAACTCGCCATCGTCGAGCTTGCGCAGCCGGGTGTCGAGGTTGCCGCGCAGTGGCGCGATACGCACGTCGTCACGCCCGAGCCGGGTCAGTGCGTCGCGCAACAGCACGGCGCGCCGCAGGCTCGAGGTGCCCAGCACCGCATGCTGGCGCAACTGCGCCAGGTCGTCGATGCGGTTGGAAACCAGCGCATCGCGCGGATCCTCGCGCTCCATCACGCAGGCCAGCGCGAAACCGTCGGGCAATTCCATCGGCACGTCCTTGAGCGAATGCACGGCGATGTCGGCCCTGCCGTCGTCCAGGGCCGTCTCCAGCTCCTTGACAAACAAACCCTTGCCGCCGACCTTGCTCAGCGTGCGGTCCAGGATTTGATCACCAAGGGTGGTCATGCCCAGCAACTCCACCCGATGCCCCAGTGCCTCCAGGCACTGCTGCACATGGCGTGCCTGCCACAAGGCCAGGCGGCTTTCGCGGGTGGCGATGACGATAGGCGCGCGGGAAGGCAGGTTCACAGTCGTAACCGGTTGGTAATCAAAAGGGGTCGTGCGATGCTAGCATGGCCGACTTGTCAAACGCCCTTTCGCCACCGCCATCATGACCCCCCGTCCCAGCGCCGAATCCACGCGCCGCGCCCGCGAGAACGAGCGCCCGCTGGTCGAGGACATCCGGCTGCTGGGTCGTATCCTGGGCGACGTGATCCGGGACCAGGACGGCGAAGCAGCATTCAACCTGATCGAGCAGATTCGCAAGTTGTCGGTCGCGTTCCGCCGCCATGCCGACCATGAAGCCGACCGGTCGCTTAAGAAACTGCTCAACAGCCTGTCCGGCGATCAGACCGTCAGCGTGATCCGCGCCTTCACCTATTTCAGCCACCTGGTGAACCTGGCAGAGGACCGGCACCATATCCGCCGCCGCGCGATCCATGAGCGCGCGGGCAACACCCAGGAAGGCAGCATCGACGTGGCCTTGTCCCGGCTGCGCTGGGCGGGCATCGCACCGGCCACCATCGTCCAGACGCTGGCCTCCAGCTACCTGTCGCCGGTGCTGACCGCGCATCCGACCGAAGTGCAGCGCAAGAGCATCCTGGACGCTGAACGTGGCATCGCCCTGCTGCTCACGGCCCGCGACACGATCCGGCTGCACGCGCTGGCTGCGCAGTCCGGCAAGGATGCGCTGACACCCCGCGAGCTGGCGCGCAACGAGGCCCTGATCCGCTCCCGCGTGATGCAACTGTGGCAGACACGGTTGCTGCGCTTTACCAAACTCACGGTCGCCGATGAGATCGAAAACGCGCTGAGTTATTACGAGGCCACCTTCCTGCGCGAGATTCCCAGGCTGTATGGCGACCTCGAGCGCGAACTGGGACAACTGGACATCCACAGCTTCCTGCGCATGGGCCATTGGATCGGCGGCGACCGCGACGGCAACCCGAATGTCGGCGCACAGACCCTGTCCTACGCGCTCAAGCGCCAGGCCGAAGTGGCGCTGCGCCACTACCTGCTTGAAGTGCACCTGCTGGGGGGTGAGTTGTCGGCGTCGGCCATCCTGGTCACGGTCTCCGACGACATGAAGCAGCTGGCCGCGCGTTCACCCGACACCAACGAACACCGCCAGGACGAACCCTACCGTCTTGCGCTGACCGGCATGTACGCGCGTCTGGCCGCCACACTGCGCGCACTCACCGGCGGCGAAGCGGCGCGCCATGCGGTCGCGCCGCAGAACCCGTACACCGCCGCGCAGGAGTTCAGCGCGGACCTGCGCACCATCGAGACCTCCCTGTTGCAGAACCACGGCGGCGCGCTGGTGGTGCAGCGCCTGCGCCCGCTGATCCGGGCAGTCGAGGTGTTCGGCTTTCACCTTGCCACCATCGACCTGCGGCAGAACTCCGACAAGCACGAGGCGGTGGTCGCCGAGCTGCTGGCGGTCGCGCGTATCGAACCCGACTATGCCAGCCTGGACGAAGCGACAAAGCAGGCGGCGCTGCTGCAGCTGCTGTCCGACGCGCGACCGCTGCGGGTGCTCGAACACGCCTATTCGACACTGGTGCAGGACGAGCTCGCCATCTTCAGCACGGCGCGCGAGATGCTGGCGCGTTACGGCCGCCAGGCACTGCTTCACTACATCATCAGCCATACCGAGACCGTCAGCGACCTGCTCGAGGTGCTGCTGCTGCAAAAGGAAACCGGTCTGATGCACCAGACGCTGGACCGCGAAGCACGCACCGACCTGATCGTCGTGCCGCTGTTCGAGACCATCGAGGACCTGCGCAACGCCGCCTCGATCATGCGCGACTTCTATGCCCTGCCCGGCATGCAGGCCATGGTGCGGCGCAGCGGCGGCGAGCAGGACATCATGCTCGGATATTCCGACAGCAACAAGGACGGCGGCATTTTCACCAGCAACTGGGAGCTCTATCTGGCCGAGGTTGCGCTGGTGGCGCTGTTCGACGAGCTGGCTGACAAGCATGGCGGCTCGACGCCGATCCGGCTACGCATGTTCCACGGCCGTGGCGGCACGGTCGGACGCGGCGGCGGGCCGAGTTACCAGGCCATCCTGGCCCAGCCGCCCGGCACGGTGCGCGGCCAGATCCGCCTGACCGAACAGGGCGAGGTCATCGGCTCCAAATATGCGAATCCGGAGATCGGCCGGCGCAACCTGGAAACGCTGGTGGCTGCGACGCTGGAGGCCACGCTGATGCCGGCCACCAAGCCGGTGAGCGAGCAGTTCCTGCAGACTGCCGCCGCACTGTCGCAAACCAGCATGGCGGCCTACCGCAAGCTGGTCTACCAGACCCCGGGCTTCAACGAGTATTTCTTCGGCGCCACGCCGATCCGCGAGATCACCGAACTGCATATCGGCTCGCGCCCTTCCTCGCGCAAACCGTCGCAGGCGATCGAAGACCTGCGCGCCATCCCCTGGAGTTTCAGCTGGGGCCAGTGCCGGCTGACCCTGCCCGGCTGGTATGGTTTCGGCTCGGCGATCCATGCATTCCTGCATGCGCCGGGGCCGGCCACACGCAAGGAGCGCATGGCTCTGTTGCAGAAAATGGAGCGCAACTGGCCCTTCTTTCGTGTTTTGTTGTCGAACATGGACATGGTCATGGCCAAGAGCGACCTGGCGCTGGCCTCGCGCTATGCCGAGCTGGTGGGCAACACACGCCTGCGCAAGAAGATCCTGGGCAGCATCGAGGCCGAGTGGCACCTGACGTCGGACGCGCTGGCCCAGATCACCGGCGACAAGCACCGGCTGGCCAACAACGCGGCGCTGCAGCGCTCGATCCGGCATCGATTCCCGTATATCGATCCGCTGCACCATCTGCAGGTCGAGCTGATACGGCGCTACCGCGCCGGCGCGGTCGACGACCGGCTGCGCCGCGGCATCCATATCTCGATCAACGGAATCGCCGCCGGATTGCGCAACACCGGCTGAAGCCGCCCGCCTGGCTTACCCCTGCGTGTTCAGCAGCTCGCGCACCGCCGCCAGCTGCCGGCGCGATACCGCCAGCACCTCGTCGACACCGTGCAACCGGACCGCCCAGCCCTCGCCCTCCTCCTCGTCAAAGTGTTTCTCCAGCGCGCGCACCAGACGCCGCGCTACCAGCGCGTTGCGGTGGATACGCAGGAAATGCGCGCCATGACGCTCCTCGAGTTCACTCAGTGAGCCATCCAGGATCAGGCTGCGCTGCGCGGTGCGCAGCGTGATGTATTTGAGCTCTGCCTTCAGGTAGACGACTTCGGCCACCGGCACGCGCTCGGCCCGTCCGCGGTCCTGGATGGTCAGAAAACCTGCGGCGGCCTCTGGCTGCAGTGCCGCGGTGGTCAGCCGGCGCCGCGCCACTTTCTGCAGCGCCAGCGACAGGCGCGACAGGCGCACCGGCTTGGTCACATAGTCGATCGCCTCCAGATCGAACGCCTGCAGCGCGTGCTCGGCATGCGCGGTGACGAAGACCACGCAGGGTGCCTCGGGCATGGCCGACAGGCGCTGTGCCAGCGCCAGACCATCGGAGCCCGGCATGTGGATGTCGAGCAGCACCACATCGGCCGCTTCGCATGCGAGCAGTTCCAGCGCCTTGGCTGCGGTCGCCGCCTCGCCCACCACCCGCACCGGCGGCAACACGCACTGCTCGAGCAGCACCCGCATGCGCGAGCGCGCGAGCAATTCGTCGTCCACGATCACGGCGCGCAGCGGGCCCGGCCCGGCCGGCTGGGTCACGGCGGCACCCTCCGTGTTGCGCACTGCGGACTCATACCGGTACCTCCATGCGCACCTGGTAGACGCCATCGACCAGGCCGCTGCGAAAACGGGCCTGCACGTCGTGCAGCAGGCGCAGGCGGTCGCGCACATTGTCCAGAGCGACGCCGTGGCCCGGCGCGCCAGCACCTGCGGGCACGGTGTTGGTGACCTTGATCACCACCACCGAGCCGCGCCGCCGGGTGGACACCCGGACCGTCGCACCGTGCTCGCTCGGCTCCACGCCATGGCGTACCGCGTTCTCGACCAGCGGTTGCAGCAGCAGTGGCGGCAATACGGCCTGCTCCGCCGACGGGTCCAGCTCCCACTCGAGCTGCAGCCGCTCGCCAAAGCGCACCTGCTCGATCGCAAGGTAACGCCGCGCCAGCTCGATCTCGTCGGCCAGCGTGGCCGATTCGCCCTGGTCCACCAGCGCATGGCGGAACAGGTCGCTGAGGTCTTCCAGCAGGGCCTCGGCCTTGGCCGGTTCGGCGCGTACCAGTGCGATCGCGCTGTTGAGCGTGTTGAACAGGAAATGCGGCCGGATGCGCGATTGCAGTTCCGACAGCCGTGCGGCGGTCGCTGCCGGTGCCCGGGCGCGCTCGCGCATCAGCAGCGCAGTGACGAGCGCCGCCGCCAGCAGCGCACCGGTGGCCGCGCAGGCCACCCACGGTGGCTGGTCCAGCAGTCCGATCACGAGCAGCGTGGCACAGCCATACAGCCCGGCCAGGGCCCCGAGCACGATACCCGCTGCCAGCTGGACACGGATGGGCAACCGGGCCAGCACCCGCTTGAGCGCGCAGGCCACCAGCAGCCACGCCAGCGTGGCGGGCAACGCGGCACCGGTGAGCAAGGCCAGCCGCATCAACCATGCCGCTGGCGTCGAGACGGTGAACAACGCGGCAACGGCCATGACCAGTTCTACGAACAGTACCGCGCGCAGCACCACGCCGATCTGGCAGGCGTCGAACACCGGCGCGCGCGGCGCAGGCGCATCGGCAGCCACATCGAGCTCGTGAAAGGTCGATAAAATCTCGGTATCTTTCATCGTGTGTCGGGTTTGATGCCCGATTATTGGTCATCTTGCCCCCGGCGGGCCAGGCCGGCGCGACCACCCCACCGCCCTCTTCCATGTCCCAGAACCAACTCGACAACAAATCGGCCGCATGGTCAGCGCTGTTTTCCGAACCGATGAGCGAACTCGTCAAGCGCTACACCGCCAGCGTCTTCTTCGACAAGCGCCTGTGGCAGGTCGACATCGCGGGTTCGCTGGCCCATGCCGAGATGTTGTGCCACCAGGGCATCATCAGCCGCCAGGACTACGATGCCATCGTGACTGGCATGGCCACCGTCCGCCAGGAGATCGAGTCCGGCCAGTTCGACTGGAAACTCGACCTGGAGGACGTGCACCTGAACATCGAGGCCCGGCTGACGCAACTCGCCGGTGATGCCGGCAAGCGGCTGCACACCGGCCGCTCGCGCAACGACCAGGTCGCAACCGATATCCGACTGTGGCTACGCGAGGAGATCGACCTGATCCATGGCCTGCTGCTGGACCTGCAGAAGGCGTTGGTCAACCTGGCCGAGCACAACACCGAGGTCATTCTGCCCGGATTCACCCACCTCCAGGTGGCGCAGCCGGTCGCGTTCGGCCATCACATGCTGGCCTATGTCGAGATGTTCGCCCGTGACGCCGAGCGCTTGGTCGACCTGCGCCGGCGCGTCAACCGTCTGCCGCTGGGCTCGGCAGCGCTGGCGGGCACGAGCTATCCGCTGGACCGGCAACGGGTGGCGGCCACGCTGGGCATGGAAGGCATCTGCGAAAACAGCCTGGACGCCGTCAGCGACCGCGATTTCGCGATCGAGTTCGCCGCTGCGGCCAGCCTGTGCATGGTGCACTTCAGCCGCATGAGCGAGGAACTGGTGCTGTGGATGAGCCAGAGCTTCGGCTTCATCGACATCGCCGACCGCTTCTGCACCGGCAGTTCCATCATGCCGCAGAAGAAGAACCCCGACGTGCCCGAACTCGCACGCGGCAAGACCGGCCGCGTGGTCGGCCACCTGATGGGCCTGATCATGCTGATGAAGGGCCAGCCACTGGCCTATAACAAGGACAACCAGGAAGACAAGGAACCGCTGTTCGACACGGTCGACACGCTCAAGGACACCTTGCGTATTTTCGTCGACATGGTGCCGGGCATCCAGGTGCGTCCCGAGGCGATGGAACGCGCTGCCCGCAAGGGTTACGCCACCGCCACCGATCTGGCCGACTACCTGACGCGCAAGGGCCTGCCATTCCGCGACGCCCACGAGACGGTGGCGCACGCGGTCAAGTCGGCGATCGCCAAGGGGGTGGACCTGTCGGAGCTGCCGCTGGCCGAGCTGCAGGGCTTCAATGCCCACATCGGCGAAGACGTGTTCGAGGCGCTGAGCCTGCGCGGCTCCTTGCAGGCACGCAATATCCAGGGCGGCACCGCTCCGCAGCAGGTTCGCCAGCAGATCGCGCGCCACCGTCAGCGCCTGGCGTGAGAAACTTTTGGCGCCAACCGCCCTCTGACGGCTGTAGAACACCTTTCACAAACCCAACCAGACCCTTTTCACCATGAACCGCAAACTATTCCTGTTGGCCGGCCTGTCCGCTGCCGCCGTCCTCGGTGTCAGTGCCTGCTCCAAGAATGAACCCGCGGCGACAGCCTCGGCGCCCTCCGGTGGATCCACCGACAAACCCCGACGCACGGTCTCGCTGGAGATCGTGGCAGCGGAAGCCAAGGGGTTCACTGCCGGTTCAATGATGAGCGCGATCGTCGCCTACGTCTTTTTCGACCCTCAGTGCCCACATTGCGGCTACCTGTGGAATGCATCGCTGCCGCTACAGAAAAAGGTCCGTTTCGTCTGGATTCCGGTCGGGCTGATCAATCCGACCAGCTCCGCCCAGGGCGCCACGCTGCTGTCGGCAGCGGACCCGGTGCAGGCCATGACCGAACACGAGACTTCGCTCTTGGCCAAGCAGGGCGGCATCGGCACATCCTCCAGCGTGACCGACGAAGCCAAACAGGCCGTTGCCGCCAATACCGCCTTGTTCAACAACCTGGGCCTCGAAGGCGTGCCGTTCACCATCGTGAAGAATGCGCGCACCGGTCAGGCCGTGACCCGTGGCGGCTCGATGGAAACCGCGGCACTGGCCGAGCTGATCGGTATCGACGCAGCCTGACAGCGGTCCCGCCGGGGCGCGGCGTCGCGCCGAGTGGGCGAGCACGATTAAGCGCAGCCTAAGCAGGTACCAGCGCAGGCAGGCCACAATGGGTCGCACGCGTATGTGCGAGGAGTCCGTGGTGTGAGGTTGCTGCTGGTTGAGGACGACATGATGATCGGCGAGACCGTTCGTGACGTCTTGCGCGCCGAGAACTTTGCCCTCGACTGGGTGCGCGATGGCAATGCGGCCGACACCGTGCTGCAGACGGAACAGTTCGACCTGGTACTGCTGGACCTGGGCCTGCCCAGGCTCGACGGCGTCGAGGTTCTGCGCCGATTGCGCGCGCGCAAGGACGCGACCCCGGTGTTGATCGTCACGGCACGCGACGCACTGCAGGACCGGGTCGCCGGGCTGGACGCCGGCGCCGACGACTACGTACTCAAACCCTACGACATCGACGAGTTGCTGGCGCGCATCAGGGCGCTGATCCGGCGCAGCAAGGGCCAGGCCGATTCCGTGCGCGAGATCCATGGCCTGCGCCTGAACCCCATCACCCGCGAGGCGCTGCGGATCTCAGGCCGCGGCTCGACCGACACTCCGATCGTTTTGTCAGCCCGCGAGTGGGCGGTACTCGAGGTGCTGATGGCGCGGCCCGGCATCGTGTATTCGCGCACCCAGATCGAGGACAAGCTCTACGGCTGGAAGGACGAGATCAGCAGCAATGCCGTCGAGGTCTACATCCACGGGCTGCGCAAGAAGCTCGGCAACACGGTGATCGAAACCGTGCGCGGTCTGGGCTACATGATGCCGGCGGAGTAAGGAATGGTGCGCGCCCGTTCGCACTCGCTGCGCCAGCGCCTGCTCGCCTCGGTCCTGGGGGCGATTCTGCTGGGCGCGCTGATGCAGGGCGTGTCGGCCTACCGCGGCGCACTCGCCCAGGCCGACACGTTGTTCGATTACCACCTGCAACAGATGGCCGACAGCCTGCGCGGCGGACCGGCATTGCCCAGTCCATCGTGGCACGATGGCCCCACAGGCGGTGGCGAATACGTGATCCAGATCTGGTCCGCCGATGGTTCGCACGTGTTCCAGTCCAGCCGGGTCGTGCTGCCGCCCAGGGCCATCCTGGGCTTCGCCGACGTGACGTATGGGGACAAGCGCTATCGGGTCTATTCCGTGCAGACGCCGCTGCAGACGATCCAGATTGCCCAGGACATGGAGGACCGCCTGGCGCGGGCCCGCGCGCTGGCCGTGCGCGCGCTGCTGCCACTGGCCATCGTCGCTCCGCTGCTGATGCTGACCCTGTGGTGGATCATCAACCGCTCGCTTGCGCCACTCGAACGCACGCGTCAACAGGTCGCTCGGCGCGCGGCCCGCGACCTGACGCCGTTGCCGGACGACAGCCTGCCGGACGAGGTGCGGCCACTGGTGCAGGAGATCAACCTGCTGTTCGATCGGCTCAACCAGTCGTTCGACGCGCAGCGCGCCTTTGTCGCCAACGCAGCCCATGAACTGCGCTCCCCGTTGACCGCCCTCAAGTTGCAGGCTCAGGCGCTGGCGCGCACCCGCGACCCGCAGGCGCGCGAGCAGGCGGTTGCGCGACTCAATCAGGGCGTGGACCGCGCGATCCGCCTGATGCAGCAATTGCTGGTGCTGGCACGCCAGGAGTCCTGCGACTCCGACGCCATCGCGTGGAAGACCGTGGACCTGCCCCGGTTACTGGCGCAGGTGGTGCAGGATCTGGCGCCGCAAGCGCAGGCGCGCGGGATCACCGTCGCAACCCAGGCCACGGAGCCGCTCTGCATCCAGGCCGATGCCGATGGGTTGCAAATTTTGTTGCATAACCTGCTGGAGAACGCGGTCAAGTACACGCCCGCGGGTGGACGGATCCGACTTCGCGCCGACCAGGTCGCGGGGTCGACCCGGGTATCGATCGAGGACTCCGGCCCCGGCATCGAACCGGATCAGCGCGAGCCCATGTTCGGACGTTTCGTGCGGGCCCAGGACGCCAGCAGCACAGGCAGCGGCCTGGGCCTGTCGATCGCCCGGGCCATTGCCGAACGCCATGCTGCCAGCTTGACGCTGGGGCACTCCAGCGACCTGGGCGGCCTGCAGGTCACGCTGGAGTTTGCGCCGCACCTGCGCTGATGGCAGGCCGGCGCGATCGCGCCTGCGCGTGGACGGCAGCAGCGCACGGTGCGCCCGGCGCCAACCGCGACAACGTACGCGCCACGCTGGCGCCACGCAGGCGCCACGCAGGTGCCACGCTTAAGCCCGGACTAAGACCGGGCAGGCACAGTACACCCATTGCAACCTTCCAACATCAGGAGTCATCATGAAACAGTTGTCCCTCAAAACCTCGCGTCTGGTCATGGCGCTGGCGGCCGCCGGCGTGATCGGCGGTGCCGGAGTCACGGCGCTGCAAAACGTGCGCGGCGCACATGCGGCGGTGCCACTGGTCGCCAGCACCGTGTCGACGAATACCGGCGCGCCGACCTCCGGCCTGCCCGACTTCCCTGCCATCACCGCGCAGAACGGGCCTGCGGTGGTCAATATCAGTGTCACCGGCGTGCGGAAATCATCGGACGACGAGACCCAGGCCCGGTCCGGTCCTGGAGCCAGTCCGTTCGGCGATGACCCGATGCAGGAATTCTTTCGCCGTTTCGGTCAAGGCCAGGGCCAGGGCATGCCGGCACCGCGCCAGCGGCCGGTCCGTGGCCAGGGCTCCGGCTTCATCGTCAGCCCGGACGGCATCATCCTGACCAATGCGCACGTGGTGCGCGATGCGACCGAAGTCACCGTCAAGCTGACCGACCGGCGCGAATTCATTGCCAAGGTGCTGGGGTCGGATATCAAGACCGACGTGGCGGTGCTGAAGATCGAGGCGAAGAACCTGCCGACCGTGACCACCGGCAAGATCCAGGACCTGCGCGTAGGCGAATGGGTGCTGGCCATCGGTGCGCCGTTCGGCTTCGAGAACTCGGTAACTGCCGGCGTGGTCAGCGCCAAGGGCCGGTCGTTGCCGGACGACAGCGCGGTGCCGTTCATCCAGACGGACGTGGCGGTCAACCCGGGCAACTCCGGCGGCCCGCTGTTCAATACCAAGGGCGAGGTGATCGGCATCAACTCGCAGATCTACAGCCGCACGGGTGGTTACCAGGGTCTGTCGTTCGCGATCCCGATCGACCTGGCGCTCAAGGTGAAGGACCAGATCGTCGCGCACGGCAAGGTCGAACATGCACGCCTGGGCGTCACGATCCAGGAGGTCAATCAGGCGCTGGCCGACTCGTTCAAGCTCGATCGCCCCGAAGGCGCGCTGGTGTCGTCGGTCGAGCCCGGCGGCCCCGCCGACAAGTCGGGACTGAAGACCGGCGACATCATCCGCAAGGTCGATGGCACGCTGATCATCTCCTCGGGCGACCTGCCGGCCATCGTCAGCCTGGCCGTGCCGGGCGATACGGTGAAACTCGAGGTCTGGCGCAAGGGTGAGTCACTGCAGATCGACGCGCAGTTGGGCAGCGCCAGCGATCCGGCGCAAAAGCGGGCCCAGTCAGACACCCAGGCCGACAAGGGCCGGCTGGGCCTGGCGCTGCGACCCCTGCAGCCGCAGGAGGCGCAGGCTGCCGGCATGCCCGGTGGCCTGCTGGTCGAGTCCGTTGCCGGTGCCGCGGCCAAGGCCGGCATCAACCCGGGCGATGTGATCCTGGCCATCAACGGCACCGCCGTCAAGGATGTGGAGCAGGTGCGCGCGATCGTCGCCAAGTCCGACAAGTCGGTGGCGCTGCTGATCCAGCGCGACGGAGACAAGATCTTCGTTCCGATCCGGCTGGGCTGATCCCGGCCGCACGACAAGGCCTCGGCAGTCATGCCGGGGCCTTGTCACATGCGCCGGCAAGCCGTGCGCAAATAATTTCAAACCGGGGACAGCGGGTTTCAATCCGCCCAGGGCGCCCTGCGGCTAACATGGCCGGCTTCACTAGGAGACAGCCGTGCCCGTCATCACCAACATCGAAGACCTGCGTGTCCTGGCGCAAAAGCGCGTGCCACGGATGTTCTACGACTATGCCGACTCCGGCTCGTGGACCGAAGGCACCTACCGCGCGAACACGGAAGACTTCCAGTCCATCCTGCTGCGCCAGCGCGTCGCCGTCAACATGGAGAACCGGACCACGGCAACCACAATGGTCGGCTGCGCCACCAAAATGCCGGTGGCGATCGCACCGGTCGGCCTGACCGGCATGCAGCATGCCGACGGCGAGATCCACGCCGCCCGCGCGGCCGAGAAGTTCGGCATCCCGTTCACGCTGTCCACGATGAGCATCTGCTCGATCGAGGATATTGCCGAAAATACCAGCGCGCCGTTCTGGTTCCAGCTCTACATGATGCGCGATCGCGAGGCAATGGCCAACATGATCGAACGCTGCAAGGCGGCACGTTGCAGCGCACTGGTGCTCACGCTCGACCTGCAGGTGATCGGCCAGCGCCACAAGGACCTCAAGAACGGCTTGACCGCTCCGCCACGCCCGACACTGGCCAACCTCATCAACCTGGCCACCAAGCCACGCTGGTGCCTGGGCATGGCCGGCACGAAACGCCACACCTTCCGCAATCTGGTGGGCCATGTCAAGGGGGTCAGCGACATGAGTTCGCTCGGCGCCTGGACGCGCGAACAGTTCGATCCACGCCTGTCCTGGCCCGACGTGGCCTGGGTCAAGGAAAAATGGGGCGGCAAGCTGATCCTCAAGGGCATCATGGACGTCGAGGACGCGCGGCTGGCCGCGGACGCGGGCGCCGATGCCATCGTCGTCAGCAACCATGGCGGACGACAGCTCGATGGCGCGCCATCAAGCATCCATGCGTTGCCGGCCATCGTGGAGGCGGTCGGCAACCGCACCGAAGTCTGGATGGACGGTGGCATCCGCAGCGGCCAGGACGTCCTCAAGGCCTGGGCGCTGGGTGCGCGCGGCACGATGATCGGCCGCGCCATGGTCTACGG